>Ga0209055_1002474_pt1 | contig 11675 bp, 13 predicted proteins | sample GraSoiAngelo_110_FD_185875 | JGI IMG/M metagenome (GOLD analysis project Ga0209055, IMG submission 185875) | Grasslands soil microbial communities from the Angelo Coastal Reserve, California, USA - 14_0903_12_30cm (SPAdes) (version 2) | ecosystem: Environmental > Terrestrial > Soil > Grasslands ... | reverse complement strand
GGTCAGCGCGGTCGGCCGGCCGGCCGACAGGGCCGCCCGCATGCTGGCCGCGCCGTCCGGCTCCGCGCCCACGATCCGCACGGACGGGCACCGCTCGCGCAGCCAGAGCGCCATCCCGGCGATCAGGCCGCCGCCGCCGACCGGCACCACCACGGTGTCGAACGGCTCCGGGCACTGCTCCTGCAGCTCGATCGAGATCGTCCCCTGGCCCGCGATCGTGCGCGGGTCGTCGAACGGGTGGGCCAGCACCGCTCCGGTCGCCTCGCTGGCCGCGAGCGCCGCCGCGCCGGCGTCGTCGTACGTGGCGCCGCCGACCACCAGCTCGATCCACTCGCCGCCGATGGACTGGATCCGCTCGCGCTTCTGGCGCGGCGTGGCCGAGGGCACGAACACCCGGCCGTGGATGCCGAGGGCGGAGCAGCTCAGCGCCACGCCCTGGGCGTGGTTGCCGGCGCTGGCGCACACGACACCCCGCCGGCGCTCGTCGGCGTTCATGGAGGAGATCAGGTTGTACGCGCCCCTGACCTTGTAGGACCGGCCGATCTGCAGGTCCTCGCGCTTCAGCCAGACGCTCGTGTCCAGCTCCTCGGAGAGCCGCTCGCTGCGCATCAGCGGCGTCCGGTGTACGACGGGTCGGAGGCGGTCGGCGGCGGTTTCGACGGCGGCTGCGCTGAGTCCGAGGGCGAGGGACATTGCGCGAATGGTACGCAAGGGGCAGGGGCCGTCACCCGCCCGAGGCGGACGTCCCTCAGTCGATCCGAAGGGCCGTCCTGACGCCCAGGTGGTCCGACACCGGCTCGCGGCGGCCGCCCGCCAGCTCGACCGGCTCCTGGAAGCACAGCTCGGCCGACACGACCGCGCAGCCGCGGACCAGCACGTGGTCGATCGCGCCCGAGCCGGGCTCTGCCGGACGCCACGTCGGAGCAGCCGTCCCGTCGAAGCTGTCGCGCAGCCCGGTCCGGCCCACGAAGTCGTCGAACAGCCACGTCCCCGCCGGCACGTTCAGGTCGCCCGCGACGACCAGCGGCGGCGCGATGTCCGCGACCGCCTCGGCGAGCTGGCCCAGCTCGGCCGCCTGGAGCGCCGCGTAGCCGTTGGAGCGCGTCCAGCTGCCCGCGTAGTTGGCCGCCAGGTGGGTGTTGACCACCACCAGCCGCCGGCCCCCGACGTCGAGCTCGCTGACCAGGTAGCCCTTGCGGATCACGCGGTCGGTCCAGCCCAGGTTCGACCAGCGGCCGAGCCGCCGGAAGACGGCGTAGCGCTGGGCGGCCACCGGCCAGCGCGAGAGGGTGACCAGCCCGCCCAGCACCGCGATCCCGAACGGCCGGTGGACGACGTGCGGGAAGCTCGGCGCCAGCGCCCGGAGCAACCCGATCCGGCGCCGGACGATCACCTCCTGCAGGCAGACCACGTCGAGGTCCGACCGCTCCAGCCACCGGGCCACCGCGGCCAGGCGAGCGGCGGCGCGGCCGCGCCACAGGCAGTTGAGCGTGAGAAGGCGAAGGTGCGTCGGAGTGGAGGCGGCCAGGCCCGTCAGAATAGCCAACCCCCGGATCCGTTAGCGCGCGCCCACCACCAGCAACGTCTTGCCGAGCGTCGCCCGGGCCTCGATCGCCGCGTGCGCGTCCGCCGCCCGCGACAGCGGGAACGTCTGGCCGATCACCGGCCGCAGTCGGCCCGCCGCCGCCTCCGCGAGGGCCGCGCTCGAGAGCGCGGTCATCTCGGCCGGCTCCAGGCGCAGGCCGCGCACGACGGTGACCCCACGCCCGGCCGCCTCCTCGCCGGTGATCGCCGTGAACGTGCCGCTGGCCAGCCCGAACGCGCAGAACCGCCCGCCCCGGCGGAGCAGGCCGAACGCGGCCCGGCCCACCGCCCCGCCCACGCCGTCGAACACCACGTCCACCGCCTCGCCCAGGCGGTCCGCCCAGTCCGGCCGGCCGTAGTCCACCCCCCGCGCGGCGCCCAGCTCCGCGGCCAGCGCCAGCTTGCGCGGGCTTCCCGCCGCCGCGATCGCGCGCGCCCCCGCCGCCGCCGCGAGCTGCACCAGCAGGCTGCCCAGGCCGCCGGCCGCCGCCTCCACCAGCACGGTCTCGCCGGTCCGCGGGGCGGCCGCCCGCAGCAGCGCCAGCGCGGTCCGCCCGTCGGCCAGCAGCGCCACCGCCTCCGGCAGGCCCAGGCCGTCGGGCACGGCGACCAGGCCTGCCGCCGGCACCGCCACCCGCTCCGCGTACCCGCCCGACCCGCCGGTCGTGGTGACCACCCGGGCGCCGGCCAGGGCCGGGTCCGCGCCCTCCCCCACCGACACCACCACGCCGCCGGCGCCGTTGCCCGGGACGACCGGCAGCCGGGGCGCCAGGGCCGGGTTCGGCGCCCGGCCGGCCCGCACCTGCGTCTCGATGAACGTGACGCCCGCGTACTCGACCGCGACCACCACCTGGCCGGGGCCGGCCACCGGGTCCGGGACCTCGGCCGGGACCAGGACGGCGGGCGGCCCGAACTCGCTCATGACGATCGCTCGCATGCCCTCCTTTATCGGAGCAAATCGCTCCGATATTCCCTCCTACACTTGGCCGTGTGAGGGGCCGGCAGGCCGAGGCGGCGCGCAACGACCGACTCGTGCTCGACGCCGCTCGCCAGGTGTTCGCGACGCAGGGCTTCGACGCGCCGGTCTCCGCCGTGGCGAAGCGCGCCGGCGTCGGGATGGGCAGCCTCTATCGCCGGTACGGGAGCAAGTCCGAGCTGCTCCAGCGCCTGTGCCTGCTCGCGATGGAGCAGGCGATCGAGGCGGCCGAGGCGGCGGTCGCGGCCGAGGACGCGTGGGACGGCCTCGCCGGTTACGTGCGCGCGTGCGTGGCGTTCGGCGCCGGCGCGCTGGCGCCGCTGGCAGGGACGATCGAGACCACGCCGGCCATGTGGCGGGCCAGCCGGCGCGGGCGCGAGCTCCTGGAGGCGGTCGTGGCCAGGGCCCGGCGCGAGCGCGGCCTGCGACCGGACGTCACGACGCTGGACGTGGCCTGGCTGGTCGAGCTGTTCAGCCGCCGCCCGGCCGGCGGCGAGGGCGCCGCGGAAGACGCGGTCCAGGCCCGTCTGCTCGCGATCGCGCTCGACGGCCTCCGGACGCCGCGACCGGAGCCACTGCCCGGCGCCCCGCCCAGCCCGAGCCACTACGAGGGCCGCTGGCGGTACCGCGGCCCCGAGGCTCGGCGGGAGCGGGTCCCGTGACTTCGCGCACGGCGCGCGAAGTCACGGTTCGAAAAGGAGTTGGGATCTAGCTCACGGACGCCGAGTAGCTGTTGGTGACGAAGTTCAGCCCGCCGCTGGACGACGTGATCTCGAAGCCGAACTGGACCTGGCCCAGGGTCACGTTGCCGAACCAGCCCTTCGCCTCGATCCAGCGCAGGACCGCCAGGATGTCCACCGAGCCGGACGAGATGTTGCCCTGCCGGACGAACGAGAAGACCTTGTTCGACCCGTTGGAACCGCTGTAGACATCCCACGTGTGGCCGCCGACGGTGGCGCTCGTCTGCCGGGTGCCCAGCGGCCCGACGGCGCCGGTCTTGTTCACCCAGAGCATGATCTCGAACGCGTTGTTGGCGCACCAGATGTCGTACGCGGTCTCGTACGCGCCCGTCGACGGCACGCTGACGTTGAAGCTGCTGGTCACGCTGTGCAGCGAGCTCAGCGCCGGTCCCGCCGTCTTCGAGATGTTGGGGTACGACTTCACGCCGCCGGTGTTCGGATGGTTGGCCCACACGCCCCAGTTCGTGGGCGAGTTGGCCCAGATCGTCTGCGGCCCGGCGCCGCTCCCCCACACGTCGTTGAACAGCGTGTAGCCGCCGCTCGACCAGCTCCCGAACTTGTCGGTGGACGACCAGACCACGGCGTACGCGCTGCTCGCGCCGAAGCCCAGCACCAGCGCGAGCGCCAGTGCGGGCACGAGGAGACGTGCTCTCCTGCCCATCGGTCTCTCTCCTCCCCGAAAAGATGATCCGGGTGACCGCGGCCGTCGAAGCGCTTCGACTTCATGATACACACCTCCGGTTCCTCGTCCGGAACGCGCGCCTGCGCGGTATCCAGCTCTCGTGGTCGCTGTACGGCGCCGTCGGCTCCGGCGTCGTGCTCGGCCTGCCGTTCGGCCTCGGCGAGGACTACTTCCTGGTCAGCTTCCCCGGGCAGGCCACCGGCGGCCTCGCGATGGCCTGGGTGGGGCGGACCTGCAGTGGCCCGGCGGGATGGGCGCGTTCGCGGCGCTCGCCGCGCTGGCGGCGGGCCTGGCGATCCGGGTCGGGGCCGCGCGGCCGCTGCCGGCGCTCACCCGGTGAGCCGGCCCGCGCCCGCCCGTCAGCTCAGTGGCCGAAGGGGCAGCGGCTGCGCCGGCCGGCGACGTAGTTGGGGTTGGCGACGTACTCGCCGGTCAGCTCGCCGTCCGGCCCGAGGCGCCACGCGCCCTTGATCGCGGTCATCGGCACGGGAGGCGTGTGGTGGCCGACGACCTCGTCGAGCCAGCCGCCGCCGGCCTGCCGGGCCGCCTCCTTGATCTCCGGGGCCAGCTCCGGCAGCCCCGTCGTCCTCTCCTCGATCATCGCGGACAGTATGCCGCGTCGCCGGCTCCGAGGGAAGACGGGGCCTCGGCGGCCCGGGGAGACGCTCGGGCACAATACTCCCCGTTGATGCGACCAGCGGTCGTCGCCGGGGCCAACGAGTACCGCCTGCTGGAGCGAGTGGCGACCACCGCTCTGGGCAGCGTCCGCCGCGCCCAGCACGTGTCCTCGGGGCGCGTGGTGGAGGTGCGGCTGCTGCAGCGCCTGGCCGAGGATCCGGCCGGAGCCCGGGCGTTCGGCGAGGCGCTGCCCGCGATCGCCGCGCTCCGGCACCGCAACATCCTGGCGGTCGAGGCCTGGGGCGACAGCGACGGCGTCCCCTCGGTGGTCACGCCGCTGCCCGACGCCGAGTCCCTGGCCGACAAGCTGGCCGGGGCGTGGCTGCCCGACCGCGCCACCGCGCAGCGCCTGCTCCGTGAGATCGCGGCCGCCGTGGACCACGCCCACCGCTTCGGGATCGTCCATGGCGACCTGGAGCCGGCGGCCGTGCTCGTCACCGCGGACGGCACCGCGCTCGTCGCCCACTTCGGGCTGACCCGGCTGGCCGGGGCCACGCCGCTCCCCGGCGGCACGGGCCTGCGCCACGGCAGCTCCGCGCACGTGGCGCCGGAGCGGTTCCCGGCCGGCACGGTCGGGCCGCCCGCCGACGTGTACGCGTTCGCGGTCATCGCCTGGCAGCTGCTGACCGGTCGCGTGCCGCCCGGCGGCGGGCTGGCGCGGGCGGCCGCGGCGGCGCTCGAGCGCGGGCTGGACCGGGACCCGGCGGCGCGACCGGCCACGTGCGGCGAGCTGGTCGAAGGCCTGGAGACGGCGCTGGCCGGTGGCCCCGCCCCCGCCCCCCCGCCCCCGCCGGCCGCGGTCCCGGCCGCCCCCGTGGAGGCCTCCGCGGCCGGCGGCCGGCTGGCGGGCATCCCGGCCCGGACCTGGCTGGCGGCCGTGGCCGGCCTGCTGCTCCTGGTCGTCCTGGGCGCGGTGATCCTGTCCGGCGAGCGTCCGGGCATCCCCACGACCACGGCCAACCGGACCCCGCCGACGTCCCGGCCCGTGGTCCTGGCCAGCGTCCCGCCGACGCCGGCGCCGACGGACGTGCCCAGCCCGAGCCCGACGGCGACGGCCACGCCGGCAGCCAGGACCACCCCGGCCGTGCCGGTGCCGGTGGCGACGGTGCGGCCGACGCCCACGCCCACGCGGACGCCGGCGCCCACGGCCACGCCCACGGCGCCCGGCCTGTCCGTGACGGTGTCGGACGCGAACCCGGTGGCCGGCGAGCAGAACGTCATGGTCGGGGGCCGCGGCTTCGACGCGTCCCGGCAGTACCAGATCTACTGGGTGCAGCAGAGCGGGCAGGTCCTGTTCGGGCCGGCCTCGCCCGACGGTACGGGGAGCTTCAACAGCCCCGTCCGGATCCCGACCTCCGCGCGGATCGGCCCCGCAGTGATCGCGGCCTGCGTGTACCCCACCTCCCGGTGCGCCACCGTCCAGGTCCAGGTCCGCGGGTAAGCTGTCGGCGGCATGGGCACCGGTGTTGGCTGAGGACGACCGCGAGATCCTGGGCTGGGAGGTCTTCGGCGAGGCCAGCCGGGAGCTGGCGCAGCAGGTCGCCGACAGCGGCTACCGGCCGACGATCGTCCTCGGCGTCGCGCGCGGCGGGCTGCTGCCGGCGGCGACGATCGCGTACGCGCTGAGCGTCAAGAACCTGTTCACGGTGAACGTCGAGTTCTACACCGGGGTGGACCAGCGGCTGGAGTTCCCGGTCATGCTGCCGCCGCTGCTGAACGTGGTGGACATCGCGGGCGCCACCGTGCTGGTCGCCGACGACGTCGCGGACACGGGCGCCACACTGCGGCTCGTCATGGACTTCTGCGCGTCGCACGTCGCCGACGTCCGCTGCGCCGTGCTCTACGAGAAGCCCCGGTCGGCCGTGAAGTGCGAGTACGTGTGGCGGCGGACGGACCGCTGGATCGACTTCCCGTGGTCCACGCTCCCCCCGGTGCGGGCGCGGGCGGGCGACTGAACCCCGGCGTCAGCGGGCCGGTGCCGGGGCGCCGAAGCGGGCGAGCACGGCGCTGAGCGCGAGGCTGGCGACCAGCACCACGAGCAGGGCGTCGAACACGGACGCCGGCAGCGCGCCGTGGTCGGTCGCGATGACCGCGATCGCGAAGCTGAACTCGCCCAGCTGGCCGAGCCCGAGCGCCAGCTGAGCCGGCCGCACGCCGGGCAGCGGGAACGCCCGCGCCAGGCCGGCCACGACCCCCACCTTGCCCAGGACCAGGGCCGCCGCGAGGAACGCCAGCCAGCCCAGGGCGCCGCCCAGCTCGCCGGGCTCGATCAGGGTCGGCAGCGCCACGAAGAAGAGCACCGCGAACAGCTCGCGGAACGGGCGCACGTGCTCGCGGACCGTCTCCATCTCGGGGCTCTCGCCGGTGGCGGCGCCGCCCACGAGCGCGGCCAGCGGCAGGGGCAGCCGGAACACGACCGCGCCCAGGCCGGCGAGCGACAGCGAGCTGCCGACCGAGAGCAGCAGGAGCAGGTCGGGGTGGGCGCGGAACGCGCGCAGGACGTGCGGCAGCAGCCAGGCGGCCCCGACGGCGACCAGCCCGAACAGCGCCAGCCGGCCCACCACGAGCGGGCCGGGCTCGCCCTCGAAGCCGACCACGACCAGCGCGACCTCGGTCAGCACGACCCCGGTCAGGTCCTGGATCCCGGCCCAGTCCTCCAGCGCCCGCTCGGTCGCCGCGTTGGTGGTCCGGCGCCGGCTGTTGACGATGTGCGCCACGACGACGGTCGAGGACAGCCCGACACTGGCACCCAGCAGCACGGCGCCGGCCGGCGGCAGGCCGAGCAGCGCCCCGGTGAGTCCCACCAGGCCGGTGGTCACCAGCACCTGCAGCGGCGCGATCGCGCGGACGCCGCTGTGGCGGAGGCGGCGCAGGTCGATCTCCATGCCGGACTCGAACAGCAGCAGCAGGACGCCCAGGTCGGCGACCAGCTCGAGCTGGCTGTGGCTGACGGCGAGGCCGTGCGTCAGCGGCGAGACGATCAGGCCCGCGGCCAGGAACCCGACCAGCGAGGGCAGCCCGATCCGGCGCGCCGCCCAGGCCAGGCCGGCGGCCAGGAGCACGATCGAGCCGAGCTCCAGGATCGCCTTGGGCGTGTCCACGGCGGCGGTGGCCGCCAGGCCGGGGGCGGTCAGCGCCGCAGCGCTCGGCCCAGCGCCTGGCGGTCGAGCCTGCCCTCCCCCACCACGCACCCGTCCACGAGCACCACCGGGACCCGGAAGTCGTACAGCCGGAACAGCTCCGGGTCCCCGTCCACGTCGCGCTGGCGGGGCTCCAGGCCGAGCTCGCGCAGCAGCCCGAGCGCGTCCTCACAGAGGTGGCAGCCGCGGCGCGTGACGAGCTCGACGTTCACCGCCGATCAGCGTAGCGTCCCCCGGTCAGCGGGCCGGCAGCCGGAGGTGCTGTCCCGCCTCGATCCCCGGCCCGCTCAGGCCGTTGAGCTGCTCGATCTCGAACACTTTCTGGCGGGGGTCCGCGCCCGGGTACCGGCTGCTGGCGATGTCCCACAGGGTCTCGCCGGGCGCGACGGTCACGGTGTCCGCGGCCACCGGGACCGGGCCGCCCGCCAGCGGCGACCCGGCCGCCTCCCTGGCGTACCCGGCGCCGAGCAGTGCCGCCGCGGCTCCGGCGAGGACCGCCCACCGGAACCGCCACAGCGGCGTGTCCCGGAGGTGCCAGCGCCCGGCCCGTTCCTGACGCAAGTGGATGGCGTACATCCGTTCGCGCACATACTAGACGAACAACCGTTCCGGGGTCAAGCGTTCGCCGAACATCAGTTTGCCTTTTGTTCGATTCCCTGCTAGCATGGGCGGCGCCTCGGATCCGCCGAAGCACACCACAGCAGCAAACGAGGTAGCAGGACTTGAACCAAGAGCTGAGTGAGCGGCAGGCTCGCATCCTCGAGTACATCCGCCAGGTCACGAGGGAGCGCGCCTACCCACCGAGCGTGCGGGAGATCGGGGAGGCCGTCGGGCTCTCCTCCAGCTCCACCGTGCACAACCACCTGAACCAGCTGGAGCGCCGCGGGCTGATCAAGCGCGACCCGAGCAAGTCGCGGACCGTGCAGCTCGTCGAGGACGTCCAGAGCGTCGAGCTCCGCCGCAGCGCGGTCCCGATCCCGGTGGTCGGCAACGTCGCGGCCGGCGTGCCGATCCTCGCCGAGCAGAACATCGAGGACCACCTGATGCTGTCGCCCGACCTGGCCGAGGAGGGCTGGTTCGCGCTCCGCGTCAGGGGCGACTCGATGATCAACGCCGGCATCTACGACGGCGACCTCGTGATCGTGCGGCCTCAGCAGGACGCGCCGGACGGCACGATCGTCGTCGCCCTGGTCGAGGACGAGGCGACGGTCAAACGGCTCGACCGCTCCTCCGGCCGCGTGCGGCTGATCGCGGAGAACCCGGCGTACGCACCGATCGAGCCCGAGCAGGCCGCGATGGTCGGGACGGTGCGGGGCCTGATCCGGAGCTACTGAGCGCTCGGCGCGCTCCGCGAGCCGAGCCCGCCGCCGCGTCTACGTGGCGATGCCGTGCTCGCGGAGCGCGTCGTTCAGCGTGAGCTTGCGATCGGTGCCCTCGTTGCGCCAGCCCACGATCAGGCCGGTCGTGACCTGGAACTCGCCGGCGGGGAACCGCTTCGTCCGCGAGCCCGGCACCACGACCGCGCCCGCGGGCACCACGCCGCGGTGCTCGACCGGGGCGGGCCCGGTCACGTCGATGACCGGGGTCGAGCCGGTCAGGACCACGTTGGCCCCCAGCACCGCCCGCTCGCCGACGATCACGCCCTCGGTGACGATGCAGCGCGAGGCGATGAAGCAGTCGTCCTCCACGATCACCGGCCGCGCCTGCACGGGCTCCAGCACGCCGCCGATGCCGACGCCGCCCGACAGGTGCACCCGCGCCCCGATCTGCGCGCAGGAGCCGACGGTGGCCCAGGTGTCCACCATCGTCCCGGGCCCGACCCAGGCGCCGATGTTGACGTAGCTGGGCATCATGATCACGTCCTCGGCGAGGAACGCGCCGTAGCGGGCGACCGCGGGCGGCACCACCCGGACGCCGCTGGACGCCAGGTCGTGCTTGAGCGGGATCTTGTCGCGGTACTCGAACGGGCCCACCTCGATCGTCTCGGTGCCCCGCAGGCGGAAGTAGAGCAGGATCGCCTTCTTCACCCACTCGTTGACGACCCAGCCGTCGGGGCCGGGCTCGGCGCTGCGCACCTCGCCGCGGTCCAGGCGCTGGACCGCCTCCTCGACCGCCTCCTCGTCCATCTGGCCGGACGCGAACGCCCGGTCGACGCGGGCGCGCAGCTCCTCGGTGCTCGGACTCATGGCAACAGCCTCCACGTTCAACCGCTGAGGAAGCGGCGCAGGACGGACAGGGTATCGGACATCGCCTGGACGCCGACCCGCTCGTCCCGCCGGTGCGCGAACTGGGGGTCACCGGGCCCGAGGTTGACGGCGTCGAGGCCGCGGGCGGCGAACTCGGCGACGGGCGTCCACGCCTGCTTGGGCTCGACCGCCAGGTCGCCCGCGGCGCGCAGCCGCCTGAGCAGCGGGTTGTCCACCGCGACCGGGGCCGACGCCGCGTTGCTGAGCACGGTCAGCTCGCCGGCCGACCCGACCAGCTCGCGCAGCCGCTCCTCGGCGGCGGCCGGCGTCCTGTGGCCCGCGTAGCGGAAGTTCAGGCCGCAGACCACGCGGTCGGGGACCACGTTGTTGGCGATGCCCCCAGCGATCTCGGTCACGCTCACCACCTCGCGGAACGGCAGGCCGTCGAGCACCACCTCGTGCGGCTCGGCGTCCGCCACCTGGCGCAGGCCGCGCACCGCCTCGTGGATCGCGTTGACCCCGAGCCAGGGCCGGGCCGAGTGCGCCGCGACGCCTCGGAACTCGAGCGACGCCTTGACGTTGCCCAGGCAGCCGAGCTGCAGCCGGTTCGCGGTGGGTTCCATCATCACCGCCAGGCGCGCCTCCAGGATCGCGGGGCAGGTGGTGAGCAGGCCCGCCAGCACGCTCTCGTCGATGGGCAGCTCCTCGCGCCCGAACACGACGAACAGCGGCCGGAGGGGGGCCGCCAGCCGGTCCAGCTCGGCGGCCAGCGCCAGCATGACCGCGAGCGAGCCCTTCATGTCGGCGGCGCCCAGCCCGTGCACGTGGCCGTCCTCCAGCCGCCCGGGCAGGTTGCCCTGCTCGGGCACGGTGTCGGAGTGTCCCGCGAGGACCACGTCGGGCCGGCCGGGCGGCCCGAACACGATCGCGTCGTCCTGGCGGTGCACGACGCGCAGGTGCGGCAGGCCCGCCACCCGCTCCCCGATCCAGGCGGTGACGCGCTGCTCCTGCCGGCTGACCGAGGGGATGTTCACAAGGTCCAGCGCGAGGCGCCCCAGGTCGTCCATGGGTCACCAGTGTGATACTCAGCGCGTGACCAGCTCGCCGGGACCGGCTCCCGCGGCGGCCGACCAGGCCCCGCCGCCGGTGACGGACGCACCACCACCACCACCGCCGCGGCCGCCGCCCGAGCGACCGGTCCGGCGCCTCGCCCTGGAGCCTGTCAGCGTCCGCACCCTCTTCCTCGCCGGCGTCGCCCTGATGGCCGTCGTCGCGGCGGCGGTGCTGGCGTGGCAGCTCCTCCACGTCGTGCTGCTGGTCCTCACCGCCGTCGTGCTCGGCGAGGGGCTCCGGGCCGAGGTCGACTGGGTCCACGAGCGGGGGGTGCCGTACGGCCTGTCCGTCGCCGCCGTCTACGTCGTCCTGATCGCCGTCACCCTTGGCATCCTGGTGCTGCTGACGCGGCCGATCGCCGGCCAGGCCGGCTCGGTCGTCGCGGGCCTGCCCGGTTACGAGACCACGGTGCGGACCAACGTCTCGGAGCTGCTCGTGGACATCCACATCGACTCCGGCGTCCTGAACCAGCTGGTCGCCGGGGTGCTCGGCCAGGCCAGCCAGGTCACGCTGACGGTCCTGCAGGTCGGCAGCGGGCTGCTCTCGCTGCTCTCGGACATCGGCACCGTGCTCCTG
>Ga0209055_1002468_pt1 | contig 11688 bp, 9 predicted proteins | sample GraSoiAngelo_110_FD_185875 | JGI IMG/M metagenome (GOLD analysis project Ga0209055, IMG submission 185875) | Grasslands soil microbial communities from the Angelo Coastal Reserve, California, USA - 14_0903_12_30cm (SPAdes) (version 2) | ecosystem: Environmental > Terrestrial > Soil > Grasslands ... | reverse complement strand
TAGGCTTACGAGTGCTTGGTAGGAGTCGCCGTTCAACGGCACCTCGCGGCGCCGCCCTGACTTCGTGATCTCCAACCGGATCACGCCCCGGCTGAGGTCCACATAAATCCAGTTCAGACCAAGAAGCGCGCCCAGGCGTAGGCCGGTGTTGAGAGCGATTACCACCGCTGCCCGTAGCTCCTTGTTTCGGGACTTCCCGCAGGCGTCCAGGAGTCGAGTGATCTCCTCCTAGGTGAGCCAGCGTAGCCGCCCCTGTGGCTCCCTCTCGAGCCGTACGCGGGGAGCTTGACCGCGGCCACGTCGGGGAACTGCGCCACGAGGTCGAGCGTCATTCGCGTTGCGCGCTTCCACACCTCGGGATCGGTGCCGGAGCCGATGTGCGTGTGGAGCGTGCCGATGGTCAGTCCGTAGCGGGCGGCCACCGTCTTCACCTCAGCCGCGTAGTCGTGCCAGATGCCGAAGCTCGCAGAGGGACCGCCGGTGTTCGTGCGCTTCACCGAGCCGCTGCCGAGTCCGGGGTTCATGCGGACCGCGATCGCGCGTCCGGGCGTAGCGCGGCCGAATGCCTCCAACTGGTGCAAGGAGCAAAGCGTTCAGGAAGACCCCGCGGCCGACGTGCTCGGCGATCCGGTGCGAGGGCATCTGGGACGTGAGGAGGATCTGCTCGGGTGCGAACCCGGCGCGGAGCGCTCGCTCCACTTCCCAGTCGCTGGAGGCGTCCACGTGGAGCCCGAGGGTTCGGAACACGGCGAGGATCCCCCGGCTCGGGTTCGCCTTCATCGCGTAGCGAAGCGTGAAGCCATACGGGGCCGGAAACGCGAGCGCCCGGCGCGCTGTCGCTTCCAGCGTGGCGCGGTCGTAGACGTAACACGGCGTGCCGAACCGCTCGCGCGCCTCTGCGGCCTTCTCGGCCGAGAGGAGCGGTGTCCGGCCGCTGGCCTCTGACGAGGTCATACGGAACCCTCCTGTCAGGTCTCGATCGCGCCTGGGGTGCGCGATTCGGCGACGATACCGCATCTGGCGGCCGTGCGTGGTCGCGCCGGAGCGCTGGCCTGGCGGTCGGTCGAGACGGCCCGGGATGCCGGACGACGCGGCGATAGCCAGGGTAGCGATACCTTCGCCCTGAGTACTCGTATGTGTGAGTGGACGAGCGACGGTCAGCACTACACCAACGAAGGCTCGCCGCCTCCGAACCGTCGAGCCTTCATCGATGCGGTGGATGACACCGTTGCGGCCCCCTTTTGTCGGCCGCCAAACATCGGGGTCGCTCGCGAGCGGCCCGTGATCGTCTGGCAGGTCTCAGCCCGTCTACGCGCTCGGGTCGAACGCGGTGATCTGTCCCCGGGACAGACGAGTCATGGGTAGTCATGGATCATCGTCGGTGTGTATGCCGTCTCGGCGGCTCGAGCAGCCTATCGTCGCGGTAGCCGAGGACCTGGCTTGCGTTGATATGGTCGACGGCCGCCTGATCGAGAACCTGCACGTCGACGACGGCCGCCTCATTTGTCGAGGGAGTCGGGCGAGATTCTAGGTCGGTGGGCCTGGGCGACCACTGCGGCGTTGCGTGCCGCCGCCCAACATCGCCCGAGCGCAGACCGGCTCTTGGTCCCGCATGACCGGCGCGGAAGCGCATGTGAAAATGACCGAGATGGCCGACGCAGCGACCGCGATCCGGAGCATCCGCGATTCCGTGGCGGCAATCCTGCGCGTCCACATCACTCGCCCCGAAACTGTGAAGAAAGGCAAGGCGCGGCCACGACAGGTTCACGCCGCGCTGGGGGGCAGCGCCTTCTGCGTCGTCGCGGATCGTTATCTGGTCACGGCATTTCACATCCTGAACGAAGGAAAGCCCCGTAACCCCAGCGACAAGTTCTACGCGTTTGTAGTTCCGGGGAATGGCGATCCAATGCTTCACTTTCCGGTCGTCGCCTTCCCGGTCGAACGCCACGATCTCGACGTTGCGGTGCTCGAGATTGGGCCGTGCTCCAGCGCGGGCGTCCAGGTTCCCGCGGTCCCGGTCTCGTTCACGCCCCGCCCGGACGGCACGCGAGTCGTCACGGTGGGCTACCCCGCGCCAGAAATCATGGGTCTCGAAGTCGACCACCATGGGAACTTCCATGGCGGGCAGTTCTTTCTGAAGAGTCACGCGAACGAAGGCATCGTGTCGGCGCAGTACGTCACCGATGGCGTGCTCATGTACGAGCTCAACGTGGGCTGGCACCACGGGGAGAGCGGCGGTCCGGTCGCGGATGAGGCGGACCGACCGGCGGTCTTCTCGCTGATGCAACATTACCGGAACATCCAATCCCCTCACGGCATGGTGGCCGGCCCCCACCGAGGCTATGCGCTGTCCGGCATTCAGCGGGAGCTGACGGCTCTGGGAGTGGCAGTCGTGTGACGATGTGGTGCGCGCGCGGATCAGGCAAGCCCGTAGCATGAAGAGCGGAGCGGGGACTGATGACCGAGACACGCTATGCCACGACCTGGTGGACGAGCCTGGACGACGGGCGAATCCGCTGCGACGTGTGCCCGCGCGCCTGCGCGCTACACGACGGGCAGGCCGGCCTGTGCTTCGTGCGCATGCGCGCCGGCGACCGGATCGTCCTGACGACGTACGGTCGGTCGTCCGGATTCTGCGTGGATCCCATCGAGAAGAAGCCGCTGAACCACTTCTTGCCCGGGACGTCAGTGCTCTCCTTCGGCACGGCCGGCTGCAATCTTGCCTGCCGGTTCTGTCAGAACTGGGACATCTCGAAGTCCCGGGAGATCGACACCCTGGCCGACACGGCCTCACCCAAGCAGATCGCCGAGGCAGCCGTGCGGCTCGGCTGCCGGAGCCTGGCCTTCACCTATAACGACCCCGTGATCTTCATGGAGTACGCGATGGACGTCGCGGATGCCTGCCGTGAGCGCGGGCTGAAGGCGGTCGCCGTCACCGCGGGCTACATGAACGCCGGGCCGCGCGTCGAGTTCTACCGCCACATGGACGCCGCCAACGTCGATCTGAAGGCCTTTACCGACGACTTCTACCAGCGCATCTGCGCCGGCCGGCTGAAGCCCGTGCTGGAGACGCTCGAGTACCTCAAGCACGAGACCGGGGTGTGGTTCGAGATCACGAATCTCATGATCCCCGGGCTGAATGACGCGCCGCAGGAGACCGACGCGATGACACGCTGGATCGTCGATCACCTTGGGCCCGACGTCCCGGTACACTTCACTGCGTTCCATCCGGACTGGAAGCTCCAGGATCGGCCGCCTACGCCGGCGGCGACTCTCACCGCCGCGCGCGACATCGCCCTGGGTAACGGCGTCCGCTACGCCTACACCGGCAATACCCACGACGTCGCGGGTCAGTCGACGCGCTGCCATCGGTGCGGCGCCCTGCTGATCGAGCGCGACTGGTACCAGCTAGGCCGCTGGCGCCTCGACGAGCGCGGCCGCTGCGCGGCGTGCGGCGAGCCGTGCGCCGGCGTCTTCGACGGGGCGCCAGGCCGCTGGGGCGCCCGTCGCCTGCCCGTACGACTGCGTGACTGAAACGGGACGCCGCTACGAAACTGGCACCAAACTCACCGTGCTTCCTCCACCTGGAACAGTTCCTGGGCAACTAGGCGAGGGTCGGACGCCGCCCGCGGGTCCCAGGGGCGTCTGGGAAACGGCACGACGGTGCGGTGGCCCTCAAGGAACGGTGCGAAAAGGGCACGCTCGAACCGAGCGATGTAGCGCCCCCGCGAGTGGAACTGGAGCCCAGCACAGACCTGGCATCGCAGGCCAAGGTATTCGACGAGCTTCGCCCCGCTCAAGCTCAGAAGGTAGAGATGCCGGCGTGGCTTTCGGCACCAGGGGCATCGATAGAAGAGGGCCATGCCACTCCCTCTCGGCAGCGGGCGGCGCACAACCTGAATTCGGTAGGTCTCCCCGCTCTCGAGCGCCACTAGCACGGCGTCCCCGTGGTCGGTCGGCGCCATCTTGAGACCGTACTGAAGATCGCCATCGTCTGACGTCCAGAACACGAAATACGGGCGCCGACGGCGATCATCGAGGACCCAGCGAAGCGGGTGGAACTCTCGAGTTCAACCATCATCTCGTCGCGCGTCAGCGGTTTACTACAGACAACGCAGGGCTGTCCGTTCCCAGGTTCACCGAACATGCGGTCAGCGATCGTCGCTGTGGCGGTAGCCAAGGACCCGGCTTGCGTTGACAACCTGCACGTCGACGACGCCCGCCACGTGCTGGCCTGGGCCGACGCGATCGCCGAGCGTGCGACGCCGCGACTGACCCTACGGAGGCAAGGGCCAGCCAACCAGCATTCGGTGGATGTCGTCTACCGTTCCTACGGCGCGTTCGTTGAGCGCGGACCGACGTGCTCCACGACGGCGACGACCGCTCGCGAGTAGGAGTCTAGTAGCTCCCGATCGCCGACGTCGCTGGAGCGATCGACCTCACGCGGCCCGACGGCCCCCGACGGCTCGTCGACCGCAGCGCTGGCAACCAGAGCGTCGACCATCGTTCTCACCTCAGTACCATAAGGATGCTGAGCTACACTTCGAGGATTCAGCCGACGATCGCCGAGCGGCTGCACATGACGGAGGACTTTTAGATGCGCGCTGCACCGTGCTCGATTTCAGCCGGTCCGCTGCCAGCAACCGTATTGTCGTCACTGCTTCCTCACTTCGCCTGAGCTTGGCTCATGTGGTTCTGATGTCCTCCTCGTCTTCTTGGGAAAAGACGCCGACTACGCGTAAAGGCGAAGTCCTATGCTTGCTGGATAACGAGACGGGGATGCACTCTTGCTTGGAACCCAAACCAAGCGTCGCCGGTGGCAACCGGCGGCAAGAGGAGGCATCCCCGTGCCCACGAGAATACCGGCATCGGAGCGGACGAGCCAGAAGCTTGATGAGCTGCTGACCCAGGGCGTCGCCGACGGCGATGCCCGCGCCGAACTGCTGAAGCTGGCCGTACGGAAGATCGTGGAGGAGGCGCTGGAAGCGGAGGTCGCCGACGCCGTGGGCCGCGGCTACTACGAGAACGGGGCGCCGTCTGGCGCCGGCTACCGCAATGGCTATCGCCGCGGCCGGCTCGCCACCGCCGAGGGGCCGATCGAGTATGGCGTCCCGCAAGTCGCTGATCGGGTCGAGCCGTTTGTCTCCCGTGTGCGGGCCGGCCTGGCGGGTCGCACGGCGGAGCTCGAGCGCTTGGCGGTGGAGATGTTCGCGCGGGGGCTGAGCACGCGGGACATCGAAGCGGCGTTCCGCGATGCCAGCGGCGCCAGTGTGCTGAGCCGCACCGCCGTCAGCCAGGTGACCGAGCGGCTGTGGCAGGAGTACGAAGCCTTCGCCGGCCGGGACCTCAGCGAATTCGCGGTCGCCTACCTGTTCGTCGACGGGGTGGCCGAGCGGCTGCACGCCGGCCTGCCGCGGGAAGCGGTGCTCTGTGCCTGGGGCATCACCGACGACGGCCAGAAGGTCCTGCTGCACCTGGCGCCGGGCACGAAAGAGGACACGGCGAGCTGCACGGCCTTCTTCGAGGATCTCAAGCGCCGCGGGTTGGCTGATCCGCTGCTCGTCGTCACCGATGGGGCGCCGGGGCTGATTCGCGCCGTCGAGACGTGCTTCCCGCGGGCGCTGCGCCAACGCTGCCTCGCGCATCGGCTTCGCAATCTCCGGAGCAAAGCTCCCGAGAGCCGGTGGCCGGAGATCGCGCTGCGGGCGCGCGGCTGTTACGAGGCGGCGTCGCCGGCGCTGGCCACGGTCCTGCGCGACGACTTCGTGCAGACGTACGAGCGGGAGCTGCCGGCGGTCGTGCAGTGTTTCTCGGACGACTTCGAGGCGTGCATCGCCCATCTCCGCTTTCCGCTCCGGCATCGCCGCGTCGTCCGCACCACGAATTTGCTCGAGCGCCTTTTTCTCGAGGAGCGCCGCCGGACGAAGATCATTCCCAACGCGTTTGGCGAGCGCCCGGTGCTGAAGCTGATGTACGCGGCCGTCATCCGGGCCGCCGAGCGGTGGCGCGGCATCGCCGTCGGTGAATTTGAGCAGCGCCAACTCCGGGTGATCCGCGACGAGCTCGGCCGCGCTCACGCCGAACGCGTGGCGCCGGCCGTCGCCACCAGGACGCCTGCGGCCGTCCGAAAAATCAGAGTCGACCGGTGATCGCCACTGAACGCGCGTCCGCATTGGGCTCCAGATCGACGATCTCGGGGTGGGCCGCTATCGCGCTACCCCCAAAATGCACCGCTCGGCTCACCACCGAGTGCGTCGCCGCCTCAATTATCCAGCGCCCTTGGGACTTGACCGTTGTGCATGGACGCGCACCCAGCTAGGACCAGAACAGCGATAGCGAAAGGGAGAAAGCGCCCGTGCACACCTCTCCAGGGCGGGGCTGCCTCGATTCCGCCTTTACGACCTCCGACACACGTTCGCTACCCACCTTCTTGAGCTTGGTGCGCCGATCACCTACGTCGCCGCCCAGCTCGGGTACGCCAAGCCGACGACGACCCTTGCCCACTATGCGCACTGGATACCGCGGGGCGATAAGGGCTGGGTCGACCGCCTGGCGGAGGCTCGGCAAAGTGGGAGCACGACGAAGGCCCCCGGTGTTGGGCATGACGCTACACGAAACTAACGCGCCCACGTGGGCCAGCGGAAAGGGAAGTGGTAGCTTTTCGGTAGCATTTCGTGGTCAGACCGCGGCGACCGTGAGCCAAGTGCGTTACAATACAAGGCATTCCCCGGTAGCTCAGTTGGTAGAGCGCCTGACTGTTAATCAGGAAGTCGCTGGTTCGAGCCCAGCCCGGGGAGCCAACTACTTCGAGGAGTTCTGAGACAACCTCACTTGTTCGGAAGGCTCTTGCGTTGATTCTTGCGTTGGCGTTTCGGCACGCTGTGAGTTGGTGAGCCCCTCCAGACGGCTGACCGCCGCGCGAAGGTGCTCCGGCGCGAGGTGGGCGTATCGCATCGTCATGGCGAGCGACGAATGCCCAAGGAGTTCCTGTAACTCCTTCAGCGAGACGCCCCGCATGACCGCCCAGGACGCGAAGGTGTGCCTGAGCGTGTGGAAGTTCACGTCATCTAGCTTGGCGATCGCGACCGCGTTGTTGTAGGCCGTCTTGATGAAGCGGGTCTGGAAGACGCGGCCCTCGGCCTTCGGCGTTAGGCTTACGAGTGCTTGGTAGGAGTCGCCGTTCAACGGCACCTCGCGGCGCCGCCCTGACTTCGTGATCTCCAACCGGATCACGCCCCGGCTGAGGTCCACATAAATCCAGTTCAGACCAAGAAGCTCGCCCAGGCGTAGGCCGGTGTTGAGAGCGATTACCACCGCTGCCCGTAGCTCCTTGTTTCGGGACTTCCAGCAGGCGTCCAGGAGTCGAGTGATCTCCTCCTGGGTGAGCCAGCGTAGCCGCCCCTGCGGCTCCTTCTCGAGCCGTACGCGGGGCGCCACATCGAGCACCTCCCATCCCTCGTGGGCCAGGCGAAGCAGGTGGCGCAGGAGCGCCAGCGGCCGGTTGACCGCTGCGGCTGTTAGCCCGCGTTCGATGGCGTCATCGCCCTCGCCGATCTTCCGAACCGCGCTAAGACGACACCGTGGTGCTCGACTTCCCGGACAAGGAGGGGAATTCCCTTGCGGCCGATTGTCGATCCGCCTGCTTCTCTCTCACCGCTTCACTCGCACGTCTTCTCGATCAGTCGGATCAGCGACTCGTTCCGAACCATCCCCGGCTTGCCCCCAGAGAGTGATCCGGCTACCTTCGGCCCACCGTTCTATTCGCCGGCCAGCGGTGGAGAGCCCGTGATGAAGTGTCCCCGGTGCCAGCACTCGAACCCGCCAGGCTCAGCCTTCTGCCTGGAATGCGGAGGGCGTCTGGCCCCGGCCTGCGCTTCCTGTGGAGCGGAGCTACCAGCCGGTTCTAAGTTCTGCAACAGGTGCGGGACACCGATGGCGACGGAAGCGCCAACTCAACCGCGCTTCGCCTCGCCCGAGTCCTACACCCCGAAGCATCTCGCCGAGAAGATCCTCACGTCGAAAGCCGCGCTCGAGGGCGAGCGCAAGCAGGTCACGGTCCTCTTCGCCGACCTCAAGGGCTCCATGGAGCTCCTCGCCGATCGCGATCCCGAGGAAGCGCGCAAGATTCTCGATCCGGTCCTCGAGCGAATGATGGAGGCCGTCCATCGCTACGAGGGCACGGTGAATCAGGTGATGGGCGACGGGATCATGGCGCTCTTCGGGGCACCCGTGGCCCACGAGGATCACGCAATCCGCGCGTGCTATGCCGCCCTGCGCATGCAGGAGTCCGTGAAGCGGTACGCCGAACGCGTGCGTCGCCACCAAGGCGTGCCGGTCCAGATCCGCGTTGGATTGAACTCCGGTGAGGTGGTGGTGCGCGCGATCGGGAGCGATCTCCACATGGACTACACGGTAGGCCAGACGACCCATCTCGCGGCACGGATGGAGCAGCTCGCCGAGGCGGGGACCGTGGTCCTGACCTCGGCGACCCTCGCGCTGTCCGAGGATTTCGTCCAGGTGACGTCGCTCGGGCCGATGGGCGTGAGGGGACTGAGGGATGCGGTCGAGGTCTACGAGCTGGTCGGCGCGAACCCCGCGCGCTCGCGCTTCCAGGCGCACGCGGCACGCGGACTCGCAACGTTCGTCGGACGGACGAGTGAGATCGCTCGGCTCGCCGAGGCGCTCGACCGCGCCCGCACCGGTCGCGGGCAGGTGGTCGCCGTGGTCGGAGAGCCCGGCGTCGGGAAATCACGCCTGTCCTGGGAGTTCGCGCGCTCGCATCGCGTCGACGGCTGTCTCGTCCTGGAAGCCGCGAGCGTCTCGTACGGAAAGGCGGCGACCTATCTCCCGATCATCGGCCTCCTGCGCATGTACTTCCAGATCGAGCCGGGTGATGACGCACGAAAGATCCAGGAGAAGGTCATCGGCCAGGTGCTGTCGCTCGATCGCGCGCTGGAGCCAGCCGTGCCGGCCTTGCTCGCGCTGCTCGATGTGCCGGTGGCCGACGAGACGTGGACGCGGCTCGACCCACCCCAGCGGCGTCAGCGGACGATGGAAGGAATCAAGCGCCTGCTCCTTCGTGAGAGCCAAGTGCAGCCGCTCATCGTGATCTTCGAGGACCTCCACTGGATCGACGGCGAGACCCAGGCCGTGCTGGAAGGGCTCGTGGAGAGCCTGCCGACGGCGCGCATGGTGTTGCTCGTGAATTACCGCCCGGAGTACCGGCATTCCTGGGGCGGGAAGACCTACTACGGTCAACTGCGGATCGATCCTCTCCCGGCCGCAAGCGCTGATGAGCTCCTTCACCATCTCCTCGGGGGAGATCCGAGCCTCGATCCGCTCAAGCGCTTTCTCGTCGAGAGAACGGATGGCAATCCGCTCTTCCTCGAGGAGAACGTGCGGACGCTCGTCGAGACACACGTGCTCGCCGGCGGGCGCGGCGCGCATCGGCTCGCGAAGCCTCTCGAGAACATCCAGATCCCGGCGACGGTTCAGGCCGTGCTCGCCGCCAGGATCGACCGACTGCCGCCGGAGGAGAAAGGCCTCCTGCAGACCGCGGCCGTGATCGGCAAGGACGTCCCCTTCGTCCTCCTTCAGGCCACGGCCGGCCTGGAAGAGGACGCGCTCCGACGAGGGCTCGCACACTTGGGGGGCGTCGAGTTCCTCTATGAGACTCGCCTCTTCCCCGACGTCGAGTACACCTTCAAGCACGCGCTGACGTACGAGGTCGCCTACGCGAGTCTGCTCCAGACGCGACGACGGGAGCTCCACGCGCGGATCCTCGAAGCCATCGAGCAGCACCGCGACGACCGGCTCGCCGAGCATGTCGAGCGCCTCGCGTATCACGCGGTCCGCGCCGAGGCGTGGGAAAAGGCGATCACGTGTCTGAGACAGGCGGGCGACAAGGCGATGCTCCGGTCGGCGTACCGCGCGGCGGCGGAGTACTTCGAGCAGGCCCTCGATGCCCTCCGGCATCTGCCCGAGCGGCCTGACACACTTGAGCAGGCAATCGACCTGAGGTTCGCCCTGCGCTCCGCGGTCCTCCCATCTCGCGAGCTGGAGCGGATCCGTGGATACCTGCACGACGCCGAAGCCCTCGCCGAGACGCTCAACGACCCGCGCCGCCTGGCGCAGATCCTTATCTTCCAGGCCGTCGATTGCAACTACCGAGGCATGTATGACGAGGCCATGGCCGCCTGCGAGCGTGCCCTCGCGCTCGCGACGGTCAGCCAGGATGCCGGCCTGGGGATGCTGGCCAACGTCTACGTCGCCATCGACCACTACTTCCAAGGCGCCTATCGTCAGACGATCGAGTGTTCCAGGCGGGCCGTGGCGCTCGAAGAAGCGCGACGGTACGAACGCTTCGGTGTGTTCCTGCCCGCAGTGTTGTCTCGTGGTTTTCTCGCCTGGTCCTGTGCCGAGATGGGGACGTTCGACGAGGGCCGAACCTGGGCGGAGGAAGGGCTTCACGTCGCCGAGTCTGCCGCGCACCCCGCCAGTATCATGTACGCTGCGTGGGGCCTTGGTCTCTTCTGTCTCCGCCAGGGCGACCTCCCCGAAGCGCTCGGCCAGCTCGAACGCGCCATGGGGATCAGTCAGGATGCGGTTCTCCCTGCCTTCTTTCCCCGTCTCGCTGCAGCCCTGGGCGAGGCCTACGCCCTGTGCCGACGCCTGGCGGACGCCCTGACGCTCCTGACGCAGGCGATGGCACAGACGTCGGCGAGAGAAGGGGAAATGGTGGGGTTTCAGACAATGCTTCATCTCTCCATGGGGAAGGTCGAGCTATTGGCGGGCCACCTGGACGAGGCGGGCGCGCTCGCCGAGCGGGCACTGGCGCTTGCCCATGGGCACCGAGAACGGGGCCACCACGCTCATGCCATGCATCTCCTCGGTGATATTGCAGCGCGGCGCGGTCCTCGCGAGAGCGAGCAGGCCGAAGCGCACTACCGTCAGGCCCTCGGCCAAGCCGAAGAGCTCGCCATGCGCCCGCTGCAGGCCCACTGCCACCTCGGCCTCGGCAAGCTCTACCGGCGCACGGGCACGCGCGAGCAGGCCCAAGAGCACCTGACCACGGCGGTGAGGATGTACCGCGAGATGGATATGCCGTTCTGGCTGGAGAAGGCGGATGCGGAGTTACAACCTCGCTCCTGAGTCTGGCGAGCCAAAGGAGGACACGATGACTGGACAGGACAACCTCCATATCGCTCGGGAGATCTTCGCTGCGTGGAACGCGCATGACGTGGAAGGCTTCGTCAAGCGGATAGACACGAAGACGACGTGGGAATCGGACGTCTTTCCCGCGCCGTTCTCGGGACACGAAGGCGCGCGTCAGTTCTTCAAGGTCTATCTGACAGCGTTTCCCGATCTGCACCTCGACATCCAGCAGATGCTGGCGGCCGGTGACAGCCACGTAGTAGTTCGCTGGCGCTCGAGCGGAACCCACCTTGGTAAGCTGGGCGACATTCCGGCCAGCGGACGGAAGGCGAGCAATCATGGCTGCACGGTCATGGAAGTAAAGAACTCGAAGGTAGGTCACGCGTGGGTCTACTTCGACAACGCACACCTCCTCCGGCAGATCGGTGTTCTGCCAGGGAGCTGACACGGAGATCAGCTGACGCGCCGTCCGATTCTGGCTGAGCAGGCGAAGGCAGAAATACCGGAGGGCCGTGGCTCAAAGCGAGCGACACA
>Ga0209055_1002462_pt1 | contig 11709 bp, 10 predicted proteins | sample GraSoiAngelo_110_FD_185875 | JGI IMG/M metagenome (GOLD analysis project Ga0209055, IMG submission 185875) | Grasslands soil microbial communities from the Angelo Coastal Reserve, California, USA - 14_0903_12_30cm (SPAdes) (version 2) | ecosystem: Environmental > Terrestrial > Soil > Grasslands ... | reverse complement strand
GTCGGCCATCGGCAGAGTTTACTCCTTTTGGGGCTTCGACAATCGCTTGGCTCCGGGTCGAAGCTGGACTACAGTTGCCACCAAAAGCAGCCACGAGCGGCGCAGCCGGCAGCCCCAGGGGAGGAGAGAGGACATGAGCGGCAACGGACATCAGACGGCGGCACAGATCCGGTCTCGCCTGGACCATCCAGTCATCGACGGTGACGGGCACTGGGTCGAGTTCGATCCCGTCTTCAGCGAGCGAATGCGAAAGGTGGGCGGCGACCTGGCCGCCGAGGGATTCCTGGCCGCGCTGAAGACCACGCAGGACGCGCTGAGCATGTCGCTCACCGAGCGGCGGCGCCGGCGGATCGCCCAGCCGGGCTTCTGGACTCGCCAGGCCGGAAACACGCTCGATCGCGCGACCGCGATGATGCCGCGCTTGCTCTACGAGCGGCTCGACGAGTTCGGCACAGACTTCGCGATCATCTACCCGACCGCCGGCCTGCGCGTGCCGCGCATCGGCGACGACGCCACCCGGCGCGCGGTCGTTCGCGCGCACAACGTCGTCACCGCGGACTACTTCCGAAAGCTGAGCGACCGGATGACGCCGGCCGCGATCATCCCGATGCACACGCCGGACGAGGCGATCGAGGAGCTCGAGTTCGTCACCAGAGAGCTCGGCTCGAAGGTGGGCATGTTCGGTAGCGGCATGTCGCGGCGGGTGCCGTCGAGCCCGCAGAGCGATCCCGACGGGACCCGTATGGCCGTCTGGTACGACGTCCTGGCGATCGACAGCGACTACAACTACGACCCGGTCTGGGCCAAGTGCCGCGAGCTCGGCATCGCGCCGACCTTCCACAGCTCGGGCAGCAACCAAGGTCTAAGAAATTCGCCATCGAACTTCGTCTACAACCACATCGGGCATTTCGCGGCGGCCGGCCACGCGGTCTCCAAGGCGATCTTCCTGGGCGGCGTGACGCGGCGGTTCCCGGAGCTTCGCTTCGCGTTCCTCGAGGGCGGCGTGGGCTGGGCGTGCCAGATGTTCGGCGACCTCATGGAGCACTGGGAGCGCCGGAGCCGCAAGGCGCTCGAGAACATGGACCCGCGCAAGCTCGATCGCGCCCTGCTGATGAGCCTGGCCGAGAAGTACGGCGACCCCGACGTGGCCGAGGCGCTGCGGGCACGCGACGGCTGGCCCGACCACGACCACAATCTGACGGGCGGCATCGACGATCTGGACGATTTCTCCGCGTGCAAGATCACCAGGAAGCAAGACTGGATCGATCTGTACGCCAAGCCATTCTTCTTCGGCTGCGAGGCTGACGACCGGGCCACCGCGTGGGCCTTCAGCAAGAACAATCCGTTCAGCACCAAGCTCAACGCGCTCTACAGCTCGGACGTCGGCCACTTCGACGTGATCGATATGCGCAACCCGCTGCCGGAGGCGTACGAGCTGGTCGAGGATGGGTGCATCACGCCGGACAACTTCCGCGACTTCGTCTTCGCCAACACCGTCCATCTCTGGGGCACGCAGAATCCGAAGTTCTTCGAGGGCACCAGGGTGGCCAAGGCGGCGGCGACTGAGCTGGCGCACGGGCAGCAGTTCGTAACGGTGAACTAGTCGGCGACGCGTTGCGGGCGGGCGCCCTGAGGTGTCAGTGCTTCAGGGCTCCCGCCGTGATTCCCTCCACGAACTGCTGCTGGAACACGAAGTAGAGCACGAGCACCGGCACCGAGAACAGCACGAGCGAGGCGGCCAGGATCGGATAGTTCCCGTAGAACTCGCTCGAGAGCAGCGCATAGATCCCCGTGGGGAGCGTGCGCATGCGCCCCTCGGTGATGAAGGTCAGCGCGAACAGGAACTCGTTCCAGTTCTGTAGAAAGAGAAAGATCGCGACCGTCGCGACCGCCGGGCGGGTGAGCGGCAGCATCACCCGCGCGAAGATCCCGAGCTCGCCCGCGCCGTCGAGTCGCGCCGCTTCCTCCAGCTCCCGCGGGAGCCCCTCGAAGAATCCCTTCATGATGAAGGTTCCGAAGGCGAGTCCGAACCCCGTGTACGGCCCGATCAGCGCGAAGGGCGTATTGAGCAAGCCGAGCGTCCGGAGGTTCATGAAGAGCGGGATCAGCGCGATCTGGAGCGGGATCGTGAGACCGATCAGCACGATCCCATAGACCACGCCGCGGCCGGCGAAGCGAATGCGGCCGAGACCGTAGCCGGCGAGCGCCGAGAGCGCGACGGTCGCGACCATCGACGCGGTCGAGACATAGACGCTGTTCCAGTAGAGCCGGCCGATGTTGCTGGCCACCCACGCCCGCGGATAGTTCTCGGGGTGCGGCGGCCAGGGGACGAGCCGCCCCGCGAAGAGCTGGGGATTGTCCATGAACGAAAGACAGAGCATGTAGAGGCCGGGCGCGACGGACAGGAGCAGCGCGCCGAGCAGAACCACCCACATGCCGGCCCGGCCGACGCGCGCGCCGCGGTCCAGGCGTTGTTGCCGCCGCGCGACGGCCGCGCTCGCGACGACGGTGCTCACGCCTTGCCGCCTGCCCGCGATTCGTCGAGCACGAACGTCTGGACGCGCGCGATCGACAGCACCAGGGCCACCAGGATCACCGCGACCGCCGAGGCGATGCCCATGTGGTTCAGCTCGAAGGCCTCGCGATAGAGCATGGTCGCGAGCACCTCGGTCGAATACGTCGGCCCGCCCCGCGTCATGATGAAGACGAGGTCGAAGACCTTCAGCCCGCCGATGATCGACAGGAGCGCCGTCAGCGCGAGGATCGGGCGCATGAGCGGCGTGATCACGCGGAGGGTGAGCTGCCAGGCGTTCGCGCCGTCGACCCGGGCGGCTTCCACGACGTCCTGCGGCAGACTCTGAAGCCCCGCCAGCAGGATCACGAGGCTGAACCCTACGTTCTTCCACACGCTGACCGCGATGACGGCCGGCAGCGCGGTGGCCGGATCGCCGAGCCAGGGATGCGTGAAGGCGCCGAGGCCCACCGCGCGGAGAAACGTATTGAGGAGCCCGGTGTTCGGCTCGAAGACGCGCTGGAAGATGATCGTGACGACGATCAGCGACATGACGACCGGCACGAAGAAGAGCGTCCGCAGCAGCGATCGCGCGACGAGCCGGCGATTCAGCAGAAGGGCCAGCAGAAATCCGAGCCCCACCTCGAGCGGGGTTCGTACCGCGACGAAGACGATGGAATTGAGCGTGGCCCGCCAGAACACCTCGTCACCGGCCAGCGCGCGATAGTTCTCGAGGCCGACGAACGGCCCCCAGCGCGGCGTGTAGCCGTCCCACTCGTGAAAGCTGAGCCACACCGAATAGCCGATCGGGTAGACGAGGAAGGCCGCAAGGACCACGAGGGCCGGCCCCACGAACGCGTAGCCTGCCGCATGGCGCCGCCAGCTGCGCCGGGCGGCGATCGACAACACTGGCCCGGGCCTCAGCCCGTCCGGAACTTGCGAGCGCCGACCTTCTGAGAGGCCGCTTCCACCGACTCCATCACGGTCTTCGGATTCTTCTGCCCGGTGATGAGCGCCTGCATGCCCTGCGTCACCGCTTCCTCGACCGCCGGCGTGAAGATGACGCGCGTCGTGCCGGTCGGCTGGAGCTTGAGGAACTCGGGGTACAAGGGATCCTTCAGCGATTGCATCTGGTAGGCGATCGCGTCGGCGCTGATCGGCCCGTTCGGCGACAGGCCGAGGTTCCTTGTGTACTCGATCTTCCCCCAGGCACCGGTGAGCGCCTTGATCATCTCGAACGCGAGATCCGGATACTTGCTCCGCGCGTTGACCGTGAGCGTGATCCCGACCGAGCTCAGCACGGGCTTGTGGCCGCCGGCCGCGACAGCCGGGAAGGGGAAGATGCCCAGATCGAAGCTCGGCGGCAGCGCCGCGCGGATCGAGCGGCGCATCCATTGCCCGCCCCAGAACATGGCCGATTTGCCGGTAGCGAAGATCTGGATCGCGTCCTGCTCCTTGATGCCGAGCGGTCCCTTGGCGTACAGACCCGACTTCGCCATCATCTCCACGAACTCCGCCCCGGCGACGAGCTCGGGGCTCGTCCATGGCTTGAGCCCCAGATCCGCCTCGCGCATCAGCTTGTCGGCTTTGATCCCGCCCAGGTACGTGTAGTACGGGAAGATCGGGAAGTTGCGATCCTGCCCGGCCGGATAGGCGATCGGCATGATCCCCTTGGCGTTCAGCGCGGCGCCAATCTTCTTGAGCTCCTCGAGCGTGTTCGGCACCTCGAGCCCGTGCTGCTGGAAGAGCCCACGGTTGTAGTAGACGATCACCGTGTTGGTGACCGCGGGCACCGAGACGACCGCGCCGTTGATCGTCAGGAGCTCGATCGCGTTCGGCCAGAATCCGCGCTTGTATTCGGGATCCTCCGCGAAGACCTTCGTGAAGTCGATCACGCTGCCGCTCGTGGAGACGTCGACCGCGTAGGCGCCCGGTTCGATCGCGATGATGTCCGGCGTGGGGCTCTGGGCCGCGAGCGCCGACTTCACGCCGACTCGCTGCTCGTTCAGCCCCGGAAAGGCGGTGATCTCGAGCGAAAGGTTCGGGTCGTGGCGCTTCTTGTATTCCTCAGCGATGAACTTCTGGGCGTCGACGTGGAACCCGACGTACTGCCAGAACGAGATGGTGGTCGGGCCGCTGGCCTTGACCTTGGGCGCCTTGAACTCGACGGGGTTCTTGAGCTCGCCGGTCGCCTTCGAGGCTTGCGGTTGCGCGCCGCCGGTCTGCGCCGTCGCGCGCGCCGCGCGCAGGAGGGGGGTTGCGGCAGTGGAGAGGAGGCCGAGCTGGAGCAGTTTTCGACGCGACATTCCGCGCGCATCCCCGTGGTACGTCCGACGCTTCGCCTTGCTCATGCCAAGCTCTCCCTTCGGCTGACCGAGTCGAATGTTCGCCCTCTCGTAACCGACGGCTCCGACCGTGTCAAGGCGCGGCGTGCTCACCCCGTGGGATCGCCCTTGCCGTCCCGGCGATAGACCTCCACGATGCGCTCCCATGGAATGACTCCGACCCGGTTCGCCCAGACGGCCCACGCCTCGCTGAGCTCGGCGACGACGTCGGGGCGACTCGCCGCCTGGTCCTGGAGCTCGGCGCGGTCGACGTCGATGTCGTAGAGCTCCCACGGCAGGGGATGCTCGCGGACGAGCTTCCAAGGTCCGCGTCGAATCGCCGCGTTGCCGAGGTGCTCCCAGTAGAGCGTGCGCGGCTCGACCGCGCCGCCCCTGAGCGCGGGGAGCATGCTGCGCCCCTCGAGCGGCAACGGGTCGCGTCCCGGATATCTCGCCGGGTACGCCACCTCAGCCGCTTCGAGGATGGTCGGAACGATGTCGGTGAGCTGGAACGGCGAATGGAGGATGCTCGGCTTGATCCCGCCGTCCGGCCAGTGAACGATCAGCGGCGTCGAGATGCCGCCCTCGTGCACCCATCGCTTGTAGAACCGGAACGGCGTGTTCGACAGATTCGCCCACGCCCGTCCGTAGCTGCAGTAGGTGTCGTCCGGACCGGGCTCGATGTCGGGCGAGTTGCCGATGCGCAGCGCCGCGCCGCTCCAGGTGGCTGGCGGTACGATGCTGCGGCGATGGCGGAAGGTCTCGGGGTCCGCGATCGGCAGGCCCTCGGCGCTCGCGCCGTTGTCCGACAGGAAGAACAGCAGCGTGTTCGGCAGGGCGCCGGTCTCGGTGAGCGCCGCGACAATGCGAGCGATGCCGCGATCCATCCGGTCGATCTGGGCGGCATACGTCTGCATGCGGACGAGCTGCCACGCACGGTCCGGCGCCTCGCGCCACGCCGGCTGAGTTGGGTCCCGGCCGCTCAAGGTCGTTCCGGCCGGCATGATCCCTTCGGCCACGAGGCGTTTGAGTCGCGCTTCGCGCAGCCCGTCCCAGCCGGCGTCGAACTTGCCGCGATACCGCGAAATGTCCTCGGCCGGCGCGTGCAGCGGCCAGTGTGGCGCAGTGTACGCCGTATAGAGGAAGAAGGGACGATTCGTGTCGCGGGCTGCGTGCGTCCGGACGAACTTCTCAGCTTCGTCGGTGATGGCGTCGGTGTAGAAGAACCCCGGCGCTGCCGCCTCGCTCTCGACGTGCTGCTCCCCGCGCGTGAGCGTCGTCGGACGGTAGTAGCTGCCGCAGCCCGAGAGCGTGCCGAAGAACCGATCGAAGCCTCGCCGCGTCGGCCAGGCGTCGGTCGGGTTCCACACGTCGGACGTGAGGTGCCACTTGCCGCTCAGGCAGGTGGCGTAGCCGGCGGTTTGGAGGATCTCCGCGATGGTCAGGCATCGCTCGTTGAGCGAACCTCGGTACCCATCCGGGCGATCGTCGCTCGTGAGGATGCCTATTCCGGCCTGGTGCGGGTGCAGGCCCGTGAGCATCGACGCGCGCGATGGGCTGCAGCGCGTCGTGTTGTAGAAGCGCGAGAGCCGCGCACCCGCCCGCCCGAGGCGATCCAGAGTCGGGGTCGCGATCTCCCCGCCGAAGCAGCCGAGGTCGGAGTAACCCATGTCGTCGGCAACCACGATCACGACGTGAGGTTTGGTGGAAGGCATCTGGGCGCGCCCGTTGGGCGTGGGGAGGCTACACGATCTCGCGGCACGCGGCAATCGGCTGGCCTTGACAGTGCGCTCGGCGCGGAGCTAGATGTGGCCCTCCCACCGAGGCGCTCTAAAGTGAAGGAGGATCCAATGGCCAGCGCGAAGCTTCCGACGCCTGACGAGCTCAAGGCCGTCGGCCGGCAGATGGGGATGAGTCTCTCTGACGCCGACGTCGCGTTCTTTCTGGAGACCATGGGCGGAACCGTGGCGGCCTATCACGCGATCGAGGCGATGGCTGACCCGATGCCGCTCGTGAAGTATCCGCGCACGCCCGGCTATCGCCCGGAGGGCGCGGAGAACAAATACAACGCCTGGTACTACAAGAGCGAGGTGCAGGGCGCGCCCGCGGGCAAGCTGCGCGGCAAGCGGATCGCGCTGAAGGACAATGTCTGCCTGGCCGGCGTGCCCATGATGAATGGCGCCTCCACGCTGGAAGGCTACGTCCCCGATGTCGACGCGACGATCGTGACGCGCATCCTCGACGCCGGCGGCACGATCATGGGTAAAGTCCATTGCGAGTATTTCTGCTTCTCGGGTGGGAGCCACACGAGCGCGGCGGGCCCCGTGCAGAATCCGCGGAAGCCCGGCTACTCGGCGGGCGGCTCGTCGTCGGGCAGCGCGGCGGTCGTGGCGGCGGGCGAGGTCGACATGGCCATTGGCGGTGACCAGGGCGGCTCGATCCGCATCCCCGCTGCGTACTGCGGCGTGTACGGCCTGAAACCCACGCACGGCCTCGTGCCCTACACCGGGGTCTTTCCCATCGAGACGACGCTCGACCACACTGGCCCGATGACGGCCACGGTGGCCGACAACGCGCTGCTGCTCGAGGTGCTCGCCGGGCCCGACGGGCTCGATCCGCGCCAGGTCAACGTGAAGACCGCCGCCTACACGAACGCGCTGACAGCCGACGCGCGGGGCATGAAGATCGCGGTGGTGAAGGAAGGCTTCGGCCACGCGAGCTCGGAAGCGGACGTCGACGTGCTGGTGCGCAAGGGCGCCGCGACGTTCAAGCAGCTCGGCGCGCAGGTGGACGAGGTGTCGATCCCGCTGCATCTGGCCGGCCCGGCGATCTGGACGCCGATCGCCGTCGAGGGCGCAACCTGGCAGATGCTGAACGGCAACGGCTTCGGCTTCAACTGGAAGGGGCTCTACGTGACGAGCCTCATCGATGCGCATTCGGCGTGGCGGCAGCGCGCCGACGAGTTCTCCGACACGTTGAAGACGACGATCCTGTTCGGGCAGTACGCACTCAACAAATATCGCGGGCACTATTACGCAAAATCGCAGAACCTCGCGCGCTCGCTCCGTGCGGCGTACGACGCGGTGCTGAAGGACTACGACTTACTGCTGATGCCGACTCTACCTTTGAAGGCGACGCCGCTACCGGCGCCGGGGGCGCCCCGCATGGAGAGCATCCAGCGGGCGTTCGAGATGTTGCCCAACACCGCGCCGTTCGATGTCACCGGCCATCCGGCGATGAGCGTGCCGTGTGGGCTCAGCGACGGGCTGCCGGCCGGGATGATGCTGATCGCGAAGCACTTCGACGAGGTGTCGATCTACCGGGGGGCGTCGGCCTTCGAGAAGGCCGGGGACTGGAAGGGGATCCGGCCGTAGGCCGTCAGAGTCTACTGCCAGGCCCGGTTGTCGACGGTGTTCTCGTAGGTCGCGCCGGGCACGGTCATGTTCCACTTGACCGTCCAGGCGTAGGTATCCTCGAAGCGGTCGCGGGTGTAGGGCTGCGGCGCGGCGTGCAGCAGGCGCCAGGTCGAGAGCTCGTGTAGCTCGAGCAGGCCGCCCGTCTCGCGCGCGAGATAGTGGACGAACGGCGTCGGGTCTTGTTCGAGCACCTCGACGGCTCGCGCCTGCGCGCGGAACATCCGGGCGAGGGTCGGGCCGTCGAGGTCGTCACCCGCGGCCTCGCTGCGCGTCGAGTGCGACTCGATCAGGATGCGCATTCCCCACTTCTGGGCCACGCTGATCCACGGCTCCATCACGCTCGCCGCCGCGACCTTGCCGTCGCGCACGGCCTCGAGGCGCTTGAGCATCGAGCCGACGGTGATCCGCTTGATGTGCTCGGGCGCGAGGAAGCCTTCCATCATCTTGAGCGTCGTGAACTCCGAGCCGTTGTTCGGCGTCACCGCGATCGGTTTGTCCTTCAGCATCTCGGGCTCGTAGATCTTGGAGTCGCGCGCGACGACGATGGCGAACTTCGACATGGACGCGCCCAGCGCCACGATCTTCCGGCCTCGTAGCCCCTGCGCGTTGGCCTCGACGGCGCGCTTCATGATGCCCCATTCGCACATCCGGTAGCAGTCGATGCCGCCCTCGTTGTAGACCGAGTCGAGCGGGCGCTCGAAGACTGAGTCGAACTTGACGGTGTGCGAGGTCGTGACCTGAGCCATCCCCGGCGTGGTCACGAACTCGAGATCGAGCCCTTCGTCCCTGAAGAACCCCTTGTCGCGTGCGACCAGGACGGGCAGGTCGTGGACCGCGTTCATGATCGCGACCTGGGGTTTAGCTCTGGTCTCGGGAGCCACCGCGCCTCCTTTGGGCCGCATCGAAGCGGTCAAGCCACGTGAAAGCGCTCCGACTCAGGGGGCTTCGACCACAACGCCTCGGCCCCTTTCATGGCCGCTGCGCGCTCTGGGCTTGCCCGCCATTGATCATAGATATCGTTGCTCGCCCACACCACCAGCGTGGTGATTTTCGTCGGATCGCCGGCCGAGTACAGGGTGTGGCGGCTGATGAAGCCTGGAGCCTTACTCTGTGCTAGGCCGTTACCATCCAGGAGTTTCTTCGCCTCGTCGACTCTGTCCACTTTGGCCCAGTGATGGGTCAGCACTCCGATCACGAATACCTCACCCCCGTTCTGAAATCGTCTGGTGTTGTAGATCGTAATGGCAAGTCTACTCCTCTCGGCGGGGGCGGGCGCCGATCAACATTGAGTGCCGCCTCGTTCAGATTATCCCGATCGGTAATCTCCCGAGCAATCTCGTGATCGGCCAGATCGTCCACCTGCACGTGCGCGACGACGTCTACGATCCGGCGAGCGGACGGCTCGACATGCACCGCCTGCGCCCGGGGGGCGCCTGGCTGGCCACCTGTACACGCACGTCAACGAGGTCTTCGAGATGAAGCGCCCGGCGGTCGACTACAAGGGCTGAGACCGGGGTGCTACTGGGAGGATCTTACGCGGCGGCGGCCGGCAGCTCGTCGGCCCAGACGCTGAATTCCTTGAGGGTCGTGTTGCCGAAGGAGGTCGTGAGGGCGACGTCGACGGCGTCGCGGCCGCGCGCCATCAGGACCCGGCCGATCCGCGGTTGGTTGTGGCGGGCATCGATGGTGCGCCAGGCGCCGCCCACGTACGCTTCCGCCCACGCCGAGAAGTCCATCGGCGACGGCGATGCCGACACGCCGATGTCACCCAGGTAGCCCGTCACATAGCGCGCGGGAATGTTGAGCGCTCGCAGGAATGTGATCGCGAGATGCTGGAAGTCGCGGCACACGCCCTGGCGCTCCGTATAGACATCGAACGCGGTCTTCGTCGGCCGCGCGAACTGGTAGCCGAAGGCGACGTTGCCGTGCACCCAGTCGAGCACGGCCTGCACTCGCTGCCAGGACTCGGGCGTCTTGCCAAACAGGTCCCAGGCGACGTGCACCATGCGATCGACCTCGCAGTACCGGCTCGCGAACAAGTAGCGCCAGCACTCCGGCGGCATCTCGTGCACCGGGGTCAGAGGCAGGCCCGCGATCGAGACGTCGTGGCGCCCGCTGTCGTCGATGACGTTGTCGTAGCGAATTCGCAGGAAGCCGGCCGGCGCCAGGATGCGCGCCGCGCGATTGCCGAACCAGTCGACGAAGCTGTCGACCGCGATGGGCGGCTCCACGACGATCGATTCCGGGCGCTGCAGCGCCGGTGCCTGCTCCGGGTGCACGTAGAGCATGAGCTGCATCGGCGTGGGCTGGGGCACCTCGAAGCTCAGATCGTAGCCGATACGGATCTGCACGACCCCACAGTAAGTCCGGGGTAGTCGCACGTCAATCGAGTGGCCCTCTGCTACCATGGCTCGGTGACCTACTGCCTCGGCATCTGGACGCGCCACGGACTGGTGATGGCCTCCGACTCACGCACCAACGCAGGCCACGATCAGGTGAACGTCGCCCGCAAGATGCACCTCTTCGAGCAGCCCGGTGAGCGTGTCTTCGTCCTGTTGAGCAGCGGAAGCCTCTCCTGCACCCAGTCGATCATCACCCAGCTCCGGCGCGACTTCGATCTGGGCGAGGGCCTGGCCCAGGCGCCCTCGCTCTATGACGCCGCGCGGATCATCGGCGAGGAAATTCGGCGCGTGTCGGACCTGGATCGGGCCGCGCTGGAGCGCGACGAGTTCAAGTTCAACGTCAACCTGATCCTCGGTGGTCAGGTGCGCGGGGAGAGCCCGGGGCTGTTCATCATCTACCCGCAGGGCAACCCGTTGCAGGCCAGCGAGGATTCGCCGTACTTGCAGATCGGCGAGACGAAGTACGGGCGGCCGATCCTCGATCGCGGCATCCGCTTCGACAAGACGACGCTCGAGGAGGCCGCCAAGTACGCGCTCCTCTCGCTGGACTCGACGATGCGCTCGAACGTCACCGTCGGGCCCCCGATCGATCTGCTGGCCTACGAGGTGGACGAGCTCGAGATCACACGGCGCCGCCGCTTTCCGGCGGGCGACCCGGATCTCATGAAGATCGGCGCCCGCTGGGAGCAGGCTCTTCGTCAGGCGGTCGCGCGCCTGCCGCAGATTCGCTTCCGCGCCAGCCGCGAGGCCGGCCAGCCGCAATCCCCTCAGGAAGAGACGATCCAGCTCGTCGAGCCGCCCAACCCGTCCTAATCCGCGCTGCGTGACGGCGGCGGCCCGGGGTCGCGGCCCGATCGGGTCAGGAGACGATCGAGGTGATTGGCGAAGCGCTGCCGGTCACTCTGGTTGAACGGCGCCGGGCCGCCGAGAATATCGCCAGTAGACCTCAGCTCTTGCATAAGATTGCGCAAGGCCAGGCGCTCACGAACATTGTCTTCCGAGTAGAGCTCTCCTCGCGGGTCGAGCGCGTGAGCTCCGCGTGTGATCACCTCGGC
>Ga0209055_1002460_pt1 | contig 11717 bp, 7 predicted proteins | sample GraSoiAngelo_110_FD_185875 | JGI IMG/M metagenome (GOLD analysis project Ga0209055, IMG submission 185875) | Grasslands soil microbial communities from the Angelo Coastal Reserve, California, USA - 14_0903_12_30cm (SPAdes) (version 2) | ecosystem: Environmental > Terrestrial > Soil > Grasslands ... | reverse complement strand
CGGCAAGTTGACGGAAACCGGGATCGCGATCGGTACGCCAGGCTACATGAGTCCTGAGCAGGCGATGGGGGGTGAGCGAGTGGATGGTCGCAGCGACCTGTACAGCCTCGCCTGCGTCCTCTACGAGATGCTGGCGGGGGAGCCACCGTTCACTGGGCCGAGTGCCGAGAGCGTCGCGCGCCAGCACGTGGCGGCGCCTGCGCCGCACGTCAGCGTGATGCGCCCGGGGGTCCCGCCCGCGGTCGATCAGGCGATCGCTCGGGCGCTCTCCAAGACACCAGCTGACCGGTTCGCGACGGTGGCCGAATTCGTCCGCGCGCTGCACGGGTCCCCCGATGTCGCGGCGAAGCGCCCCCGCCCGCGGGGGGCGTCTCGGGTCACGTGGGCTCGCGGCGCCATTGCCGTACTGGTGATCGGCGGCACCGTCGTCTACGCCCTCTGGGGACGACACAAGGACACAGTGGGAGCGGAGCCGATCGGGAAGCCTAAAATGCTCGCAGTCCTCCCCCCTGAGAATCTCGGTGCCCCCGAAGACGAGTACTTCGCCGACGGATTGTCGGAGGCGATCAACACGCAGCTCGGCGGCATCCACGGTCTCGGCGTGATCGCCCGGCAGAGCACCATCGGGTTCCGGAAGACCACGAAAAGCCCCCAGCTCATCGGAAGGGAATTGGGCGTCGACTACATCCTGGGTGGGACGGTGCGCTGGGAAAGGTCACGCGTGGCACCGAGTCGGGTGCGCGTGAGTACGGCCCTGGTGCGCGCGTCGGATGCCACCCAGTTGTGGGCGAGGCAATATGACACGGTTGTGGCGGGTGTCTTCGGCGTGGAGTCGAATTTGGCGGAGAAGGTCGCCGGCGCACTCGACGTGGCGCTCGCCGACCCCGAGCGCCGCGCTCTGGCCGCGACACCGACCGAGAGCCAGGAGGCTCACGAGCTGTACCTGCGGGGGCGGTTCATGGTAAGAAAGGGCTCCGCTCCTGACGTGCGCCGCGGCCTTGAGCTGTATCGTGAGGCTGTGGCGAAGGACTCGCGCTATGCGGCGGCTTGGGCGGGGATCGCGCAAGCGTGGTTGTCACTAGATGTCGCGCCGCGGCAGGGTTTCCCGCAGGCCAGAGCGGCGGCGCTCGTAGCGCTGAAGATCGATTCGACGCTCGCGGAGGCGCACACTGCGCTGGGCATCACCGAATTGATATACGAATGGGACTTTGCGGCGGCGCGGCGTGAGCTGTTGCGAGCGATCGCCCTGAATGCGAGTGATGTGATCGCGTACAGCGCCTACGCGGACCTCGTTGGTGTCCAGGGTCATCCCGATTCTGCACTCGCTCTGCTGCGGCAAGCCCGCGCTCTCGATCCGCTGTCTCCCGAGGCGAGACTCACATTCGCGCGATGGCTGGTCTTCGCCGGTCAATACGACAAGGCGCTCCAAGAGGCGACGAGCTTTATCGACGTCGCTCCCCGTGACGCGCATGCCATGAGGGGATACGCGCTGTTGGGCGCGGGCCGGCTGCCTGAGGCGCTCGACGAGTACAGGATGGACTCCGTCGACTTCATGGCTCCCGTGGCGGCGAGGCTCGGTCGGCCAGACCAAGCCCGTCGTCTCGTCGCCCGTCTGATTGGCGAGCGGCGAACACGCTACGTTCAGGCCGATGCTATCGCCGGGCTGTACGCAAGCCTCGGTGACCGCGACGCCGCCTTCGCGTGGCTCGACTCAGCGTACGCAGAGAGATCGGTCAACATGATCTTCCTCTCCCTGGGACCGATTCTGGAACCGATCCGAAGTGACCCGCGGTTCACAGCACTCAAGAAAAGGGTTGGCCTGCCGTAGCATGAGTTTGCAGAAGGGGGCCCTCTGGCGCGAGCCGGTCGTCCGTCGCAATCCTTCCTTCCGTGCGCGTTTTGATCGTCGAAGACGACCCCGAGCTCGCCGCGCTGTTGCGCGACGGGCTGCGCGCGCAGCGCATCGACCCGACGCTGGCCACGACGTTCGTCGAGGGGCGCGAGCGCGCCGGGCTGGCTACGTACGACGTGATCATTCTCGACGTGCGCCTTCCGGGCGGGACCGGGTTCGAGCTGTGCGGCGAGCTGCGCGGCCAGGGCGTGACCACGCCGGTCCTGATGCTGACGGCGCTCGATGCCGTGGACGACCGGGTGCGCGGTCTCGAAGTGGGAGCGGACGACTATCTCACGAAGCCGTTCGCTTTTCGCGAGCTCGTGGCCCGGGTCAAGGCCCTGGCCCGGCGCCGCCCTGCTCTCACCCCCGCGCTGCACCGCGTGGCCGACCTGGAGGTCGACGTCGCGGCGCGCCAGGTGCGGCGCGGCGGCCGTCCCGTGACGCTCTCCGCCAAGGAGTTCGCGCTGCTCGAGCTGTTCGTCACGCACGCCGGACAGGTGCTCGACCGTGCCACGATCACGGCGCACGTGTGGGACGACAACCACGATCCGTTCACGAACGTCCTCGAGGTGCTGGTGCGGCGGCTGCGCCGCAAGATCGACGACGGCTTCGAGCCCAAGCTGATCACGACGCAGCGCGGCGCCGGGTACCGCTTCGGGACGTGAGCGATTCCTGATGGAGCCGCTCGCGCGGCTGCGACTGCAGCTCACGGCCTGGTACGCCGGTGTGCTCGTGCTGGTGCTCGCCGTGCTGGGCATCGGGTTGTTCTTCACGGTGCGGCGGCAGATGGCTCGGCACCTGGACGTGTCGCTGCGCGCCGCGGCGGCGGCGCTCGAGCAGGCGGCGCGGATCCGCGAGACGGAGCAGGCCGGCGCGCACGGTGCCGTCGTCGATGCGGTCGACGAGCTCCACATCCCCGACCGCTCGCTCTACCTCCTGGACCAGGACGTCCATCCGATCAAGCCAGCGGCGCTTCCCGACCGGATCCGCGATGCGATTCGCGAGGCGGCCGAGGGCAAGCATCCCTATCGCAACCTCGACGCGCCAGACGGTCGCGAGCTGCGCGTCTACGTGGAGCGATTCACCGGAACGACCGGCAAGGCGTACGTCGCCGCTGTGGTGGCGGACCGGATGGAGCTCGAGAACGAGTACACGTCCCTGATCGAGGCGTTCGCCGCCGCGGCGCTGGCGGCTTTGCTGCTCGTGGCGGGCGGCGGCTCGTTCCTGGTGCGCAAGTCCGCCGCCCCGGTGGAGCGCTCGATGGAGCAGATGCGCCGGTTCATGGCCGACGCCGCGCACGAGCTGCGGACGCCGATCACGCTGCTCCGCACTCGCGCCGAGGTCGCCGCCAGCCAGGAGCGCGACCCCGCCCGCGACGCAGCGACGTTTCAGGCGATCGAACGCGAAGCGGCGCGGCTGGGGGAGATCACGGGGGGACTGCTCACGCTGGCGCGCGCCGACGCCGGTGAATGGCCGGTGGTGCGCGAAACACTCTACCTGGACGACGCGATCGCCGGAGCGGTGGACGCGACCCGGGCCCTCGCCGACCAGCGGCACGTGTTCGTGGAGGTGGGCAGCTTCGAGGAAGCGAGGATCACCGGCGACCCGGCCCTGGTGCGCCAGCTGCTGCTCATCGTGCTCGACAACGCGCTCAAGTTCACGCCCGAGGGGGGCCGGGTGCGGCTGGACGTTTCGGCCGAGAACGGTCGCGCTGCCGTGGTGGTCAGCGATACCGGGATCGGCATCCCCGCGGAGCAATTGTCACATGTGTTCGAGCGGTTCTATCGCGGCGACGGGGCGCGTCACGCCGCCGGGGGGGCGGGCCTCGGCCTCGCCATCGCCCAGTGGATCGCCACGGTGCACGGCGCGCACATCGACATCGCGTCGGAGCCGGGGCGCGGCACCCGGGTCGCGATCAGCTTCCCGCTCGCGGCAGCGTGAACGTCCGGCCCCGGATGGCCACGAGCAGGGTCGGGACTGCGAACAGGGTGATCGGGGTCGACAGCGCCAACCCGCCGATGACCGCGAGGGCGAGCGGACGCTGCATCTCGCTCCCCGCGCCGATCCCGAGCGCGAGGGGCAGCAGGCCAAACAGGGTGCACAGCGTCGTCATCAGGATGGGGCGGAGCCGGACCCGCGCGGCTTCCCGGATGGCCGCTTCGAGAGTCGTGCCTTCCGCCCGCATCCGCAGCCGGGTGAAGTCCAGCAGGATGATGCCGTTCTTGACGATCAGGCCGACCAGCAGGATCAGCCCCATGAACGACGAGACGTTGAGCGCGGTGCGGGTCACGAGGAGGAGCGCCATCGCGCCGACGAACGACAGCGGTGCGGCGAGGAGCACCACGAGGGGCTCGACGAACGACTCGAACTGAACGACCATGACGCCGACCACGCTCGCGGCCGCCAGGCCGAGGACCAGCAACAGCGCCCGGAACGCGGTCTGCTGGCTCGCGTATTGGCCACCCAGCTCCACCCGGATGCCGGGCGGTGGCGGGTTCTTGGCCAGCGCGGCCTTCACGTCTGTCATGACACTCCCGAGGCCGCGCGCGCCGAGATCGGCGGTCATCAGGATCATCTGCTGCTGGTTCTCGCGCAGCAGCTCGGCGCGTGTGTCCAGCGGCGTGAACCGCGCGACGGACGCGACGGGGACGGGCGCCCGGCCGTCGGGCGAGAGCAGCGTGATCGCCCCCAGCCGCAGCGGGTCGAAGCGCACCGAATCGGGGGCGCGGACGCGGACCCCGATGCTGCGGTCGTCGAGGAAGATCTGGCCCGCGTCGACGCCCAACAGCGCGCCGCTCAGGCCGCGGCTCACCGCCGCGGGCGTCAGCCCTACCTTGTTCGCCTCAGCGGCATCGATGCTCATCGCCATCTCGGCGGTCGGCTCGCTGACGCCGCTGAACAGGTCTTCGAGGCCCGAGATATCTGCCATCGCGGAGTCGAGCCGGGTGCCATACGCTTCGAGGGCGGCGAGGTCCGGGCCGAAGAGCTTGATCTCCACCGGACGCGCGCTGCCGGCAAGGTCGTTCACGACGTCCGACAGGATCTGCACGAACTCGATGCGCATCCGGGGCAGCGCGACGCTCGTCCGCTGCCGCACCTCGTCGATGACCTCGAAGCTCGAGCGCTGTCGGTGGCTCTGGGGCTTGAGCCGGACGACGTAATCCCCCCGATTCTGCAGCGTCGCGAACAGGCCGAGCTCGGCGCCGGTCCGTCGGCTGGTCCCGTCCACCTCCGGGATGCGCGCGAGGATGCCATCGATGACGCGGAGCTGGCGATCGGTTTCCGCGAGGGCCGTGCCCCCGGGGGCCCAATAGTCGAGCACGAAGGCGCCCTCGTCCATCTCCGGGAGGAAGCCGGTCTCGGCGAGGCGGTAGGTGCCGTACCCCGCGACGGCGAGCGCCACGCCGATCACCGCCGTGCGCCGCGGATGATCGAGCACCGCGCCGAGCGCGCGGGTGTAGCGTTGCGCGAGGTGGTCGATCGCGCGGCCCAGACGCTCGAGCGCGGTCGGCGTGGCGCCGGGTGCGGGGGTCGCGTGCTCCGCGTCGCGCGCCGTGAGGTACCGCTCGGCGAGCAGCGGGATGATAGAGCACGCCAGGACGAGCGAAACCAACACGGCGATGGTGAGCGTGATCGAGAGCGCGTGAAAGAACTGGCCGACGACGCCCTGGAGCAAACCGAGCGGCAAGAAGACGACAACGGTCGTGAGCGTCGAGGTCGTTACCGGCCAGAGCAACTCCTGGACCGCGTCACGGATGGCCGCGGTCCGGTCGGCCTTCAGGTCGAGGTGTCGGACGATGTTCTCGGTGATCACCACGGCGTCGTCGATCACCAGGCCGATGGCGATCGCCATCGCGCCGAGCGTCATCAGGTTGAACGTCTGCCCCAGGAGCGACATCACGAAGATCGTAATGACGAGGGTGAGCGGGATAGACGACGCGCTGACGGCGGTGATCCGACCGTGGCGGAGAAACAGGAGCAGCACGATGACGGCGAGTCCGGCGCCGATCAGCATGGCGTCGCGGACTGCTTTGACGGCGTCGCGCACGAGGGACGCCTGGTCGTACACGGGCTTGAGCCGCACCCCGGGAGGGAGCGCCAGCCCGCGGACCACGCCGGCGACGCTGTCGGCGATCGCGAGTGAGTTGCCGCCCACCTGGCGGGTGATGTTGATCTCCGCCACGGGCTCCCCGTCGCCCGAGATGATGCTCACGCGGTCCTCGGTGCCTGGGGTCACGGTGGCGAGATCGCGCACACGCAGTCCGTGCCCGACGACGATGCGGGCGATGTCGTCGGCCGCGTGCGCCTCGGTCGCCGTGACGACGAGGTATTGCTTGTAGCTGTCCGGGACACGGCCCACCGCGGCCACGCTGGTCGCGTCGTGGATCGCCGCCGCGAGCTCGTCGAACGTCATCCGTTGCTGTGCCAGGCGCACCGGATCGGCCACGACCTCGATCTCCCGGACGTCGCTGCCGAGCACGTCCACGCGCCCGACGCCCGGCACGCGCGACAGCAGCGGCTTGATCTGATAGCGAGCGATGTCGTACAAGGTCGCCGGATCGCCGCCCCGCACGTTGTAGGATAGAATCGGGAACAGCGATGGCGTCATGCGCTCGACTTGGATGGTCACGCCGGCCGGCAGGTCGGGTACGATCTGGTCGACGCGCGCGCGGACCTCCTGGAGCGCGTTGACCATCTCCGTGGTCGGCGAGAAATCGACGTTGATCTCGGTGCCGCCCCGGATGGAGCGGGACCGGACCCGCGTGACGCCGGGGACGATGCTGACAGCTTCCTCGATGGGCCGCGACACGCTGAACAGCTGCTGGCGCGCGCCCAACGAGGTCCCGGTCGCCACGATCGCGACGCGGGCGAAGTTGAGCTCAGGGTAGATGGCCGAGGGAAGCGTCGTGGCGGCCCACACGCCCCCGACACCGACCAGCGCCACGAGCAGATAGACGAAGCGGCGCTGGCCGCTCAAGACGTCGAACAGCGTCACCGCGGCGGAGGGGGAGCGGCAGTTCGCTCAATCTTGGCGCCGTCGGCCACGCCGTACGCGCCATTGGTCACGACGACCTCGCCGGCGTGGAGCCCGGACGCGATCTCGGCGACGGTCTCGCTGCGGCCGCCGACCGAGACGGGTCGGACGTGGGCGACCTGGCTGGAATCGACGACGAAGACCTGAAAGCCCTCACCGCCGGCGGCCGGGACGAGCGCGGCGACGGGCACGATGACGGCGCGCGACACGACCGCGGTCACGATCGCCCCGGACAGCGACTCGCCCAGCCGCAGGGCCCTGGCGGGATGCCGCAACCGGGCGCGCACCGTTACGGCGCGGGTGACCGAATCCACTGCGGCCGCGACGCCCGTCACGGTGCCGGAGCCGAGCCGGTCGCCCGCCGCGGACTCAGGGGCGGTGACCGCCACCGAATCGCCGTCGTGGATCGCGGCGGCGTCCGCGGGCGAGACGCTGAAGATCACGTCGAGCGCCCCGGGGTCGGCGATCTGAATGAGGGCCTGGGTCGGATCCACCGAGGCGCCGAGCACGGCGGTCATGCGGGTCACGACTCCGGCGAGCGGGGCGCGTAATGTGGCGAGCTGCTGGCTGCGACGCGCGGTTACGGCCGCCACCTGTGCCTGGGCCAGGTCCGAGGCGGCCTGATCGGCGTCCTTCTGCGGCAGAATGCCAGCCTGGACGAGGCGCGTCGCCCGCGCGTAGTTGCGCTGCGCCGTCTCGAGCGCGGTAGCGGCGCTCTGCGCCGCGGCGTCGAACGGCGCCAGCTCGAACTCGATGAGCGTGTCGCCCAAGGCGACGCGCTGGTCGGTGGCGACGAAGATGCGGGCGACGCGCGTCGGGCCCGGCGCGGCGAGCTCGGCGAAATGTCCCGGGCGCGCCGTCACGGTGCCGATGGCTCGCACGATCCGCGCGAACGGCTGTTCGGTCGCGACCGCGGTCGCCGCCGCGACGGTTTGCGCGGGCGCAGACGCGGCGTCGTCGGCCGCGGCGCGGCCGCGGCACGCCGCGAGGAGCACGAGGAGGGCGAGGCCTCTCACAGCTGGTCGCGGGAGGCGGTGAGCAAGTGGACGGCGCCGACGGCGTCGTTCAGGAGGCCGACGTCGTCGATATAGCGGCCCAACGCCTCGCGCGCATTGCGCTGGGCCTCGAGCACGTTGGCGAGCGGAATGGCGCCCTCGGCGTACGCGCGCAGCGACATCGCCGCCACGCGGTCGGCGCTTGCGAGCAGGCGACGGCCGCGCGTCACGCGCTCGAGCGCGGCGGCCAGGAGACGACGGGCGCGGCTCAGGTCGGCAGCGGATTGCCGGCGCGTCAGATCCAGTTGCGCCTGCGCCCGGTCGCGCGCCGCGCGAGCCTGCCCGATTTCGCCCCCGTTCCAGTTGAAGAGCGGGAATGGCAACGACACGCCGAACGTGGGCAGCACGGTCCCGGCCGGCGCCGTCGGATCGCCCCGCTCCAACCCCACCTGGATGCTGGGGGCGACGAACACGCTGCGATGGGCGAACGTCAGCGTGCGCTCCGCCGAGCGCAGCGTCGCGGCGGCAGCCACGACCGGCAGCGGCTCGCCGGCGCCGGCCGTGTCGTCGGGCATGGCGTCCGCGGGGAGCAGGGAATCGGAGAGAGTGATGGCCGGTGCGTCGGCCGGCAGTCCCATGACGAATTGCACCGCCAGGGCGTCCAGGGCGGCGAGCGAGTCGTCGACGGCGATGTTCTCGAGCTGTCCGGCGTTCACCTCGGCGAGCCGCACGTCCAGCTCGCTGACGTCCCCGACCTCGCGGCGCAGGCGCGCCATCGTCAGCAGGCTGTCGGCGTCGCGCGCGGTGCGGCGCGAGAGCCGCGCGTGCGCGAGCGCGGCTAGCGCACGGGTGTAGGTGGTGTCCGCGTCGAACCGGATGGCGGCGCGCTCGAACGCGAAGCCATACCGGGCCGCGTCGCGCGCCGACGCGGCGGCGCCGACCCGTGCGGAGCGCAGCCACGGCAGGTCGAGCGCCAGGTCGGCGACGTAGTGATAATGGGGCACGTCTTTCGTATAGGTCGCGCTCAGCGATGGATTGGGAAACGCCCGGGCCGTCCCCAGGGCACCGGTGGCGAGCGCCGTGTCGGCGCGGCCGAGCGCGGCGCGGGCGCCGCGGGCGAGCGCGGCCTCCACCGCCTGCGCGCGCGTCACGGGTTGCTGCGCGACGAGCCCCGGCGCTCCAACCGCGCCGCCCAGAGCGAAGCAGAACGGAAGAGACACTCGAAGAGACATGGTGACGTGCGGGGAAACCTACGCGGCGAACCTGTCAGGAAGCTGACACGGTCAGCCCCATCCCCCCGCCGCTTGCTCCACAGAGCCCAACTGGCTCTCGGTAGGCTCCGCTCAGCAAAACCACGGCTCCGTGAGCCGTGGCGCCATGGGCCGGTCGCGCGGGGGTCGCCGAAACGGCGTCGGCACGGGGCGGCCGGCGCGTCGGCCGGCGAGCTCGCGGAGGCGATAGAACGTCACCGCGGGAGCTTCCTCGGCACGCGCCGCCTCGAGCACGAGCGCGCTGGCTTCGCGCTGCAGCTCGTCCATGCGCGGATCGGGATGGGTCCAGCGATGGCTCAGGCCGGCGGCGTCGAGCTCGCCGAGCGCGGCGCGGAGCGCGGGCCGCGTCAGCAACAGCGAGCCCGGAGGGACGAGCAGCCGGATGGTGAGCTGCACCGGGTCGACGTGATCGACGAGGTCGTGCGCTTCGAGGAAGTCCAGCAGCTCGAGGTAGTCGTCGAGCGTGCTCCAGGGGGTGAACGGCACGAAGGTCGGTCGCGGCGCGATGCCGACATGCCGCAGGATCGTGATCGCCCCCGCGACATCGACCTTGGTGTGCCCCTTCTCGAGATTGGCGAGCACCACGTCGGAAAGCGCCTCCACCGCGGAGACCACGAACGCGCAGCCGGTAGCCGCGAACTCCGGGAACAGCTCCCGGTGGCGCAGCACGTGCTCGATCTTGGCGGTGAAGTCGTAGCTCAGGTCGGGAAATGCGGCGTGCAGCTCGCGCACCAGCTTGAGCGCGTGTCCCGGCCCGTTGAGGAAGTCCGGATCACCGAAAGTGATATGGCCTGCCCCGGCCGCGACCAGGCCACGAATGTCCTGCATCACCACGGCGCGGGGGACTGCGAAAAAACGGCCGCCGTACACCGGCGGGATCGGGCAATGCAGGCACGTGTGCAGGCAGCCGCGACTCGCTTCGACGTAGCCCGCCGGAACGAGCCGATCGTGGCGCGCGAGCCGCACGTATCGGGCCAGCGGCGGCAGCGACGCGCGGCTGGGCAGCGGGAATGCGAGCCGCTGGAGTGCGGCGCCGCGGCGCTGGGGCTCTTGGCCGGCCTCGAGACGCTGTGCCAGCGCCACCAGCTCGCCTTCGAATTCTCCCCCCATCACCCCATCGGCGACGCCGTCGAGCAGGAACTCGGCGCACAGCAGTGCGTACAAGCCGCAGAACACGATCCGGCAGCCCGGGTTGAGGCGCCGGATGCGCTGGGCCGCGGGCACGCCAAGCCGCAGGGCCGTGTGCATCGGGGCCATGATGGCGGCGACGCGTGCCCCGCCCACGGCCGTCTCGTGCAGGGGCTCGAGCGCGAGATCGAGCGCCCGCGGCGCGTACCCCGCGCGCTCGAGAAACGCCATGGGCCACGCGAGGCCGAGTGGCTGGTGACCGAGCTCGTAGCAGGACACGAGCAGAATCGCCCCCGGGGCGCGCATGGTAGACATCATTTCTTGAGAAACGCCTGGAGCGCGGCCCGAAAGTCGGGCGTCGTCCGGCTCACCGCGTTCACGTCCGCGCCCAGGCGGATGCCCTCTTCGAAGCGCATCCCGTCGAGCTGGTAGAATTGCTGCTTGGTCAGTGCGAGCGCGGACGGGCTCGCCGCGGCGAGCGCGCGCAGCACCTCGCCGGCCTGATCGTCGAAGTCAGAGTCCTCGTACACGCGCGACACCAATCCCAGGCCGGCCGCCTCGGTGGCGCCGAGGATGCGCCCCGTCGCCGCGAGATCGAACGCGACTTTCTCGCCGGCCGTCCGTTTGAGCAGGGTCATGACGATCGCCGGTACGAAGCCGCGCTGCACCTCCGGATAGCCGAACTGGGCGGACTCAGCCGCGAGGACCAGGTCGCACGCCGTGGCGAGCCCGCAGCCACCCGCCAGCGCCCGCCCCCGCACCACCGCCACGATCGGTTTGGGGAGACGTCGCATGGTCAGGAACACTTCGGCGAAACGGAGCGCGGCCCGCCGGTTCTCATCGACGCTCTGGTCGGCGGAGGCGAGCAGCTCGTGAAGATCCATACCGGCGCAGAAATCGCTTCCGGCGCCACGCAGCGCCACCACCCGGACGGCGGCGTCCAGGTCGGCGCGCTCGAGCATCGCGAGCAGCGCGTCGATCATGGGCGCATCGATGGCGTTCTTCTTGTCCGGCCGGTTGAGCGTGGCTATGAGAATCCCGGAGTCGACGGTCACCAGCACCCGATCGGTCATCGCGGCAGCTCCACCTCGAGGCGCAGCAGCGCGGTGGAGAACACCTTCCCCTGGGCGTCGGTCTTGAGCGAGATGGTCCCGCCACCGTCCAACGCGCCGTGGAGCAGGAAATTCAACGCACGCAAATTGGGCAGCTCGAACCGCTCGACCGGGCCCGTGATCATGCCCTTGAAGTGGCGAGCGACGCGCGCCGCGGTTACCAGCTTCACGAGGATCGGATAGTATGCGGGTTTCAGCGCAATCAGGCCCACGTTTGCCGTGTCACCCTTGTCTCCGGACCGGGCGTGCGCCAGCTCCACGAGGCGGACGCGGCGCTTGCTC
>Ga0209055_1002453_pt1 | contig 11729 bp, 12 predicted proteins | sample GraSoiAngelo_110_FD_185875 | JGI IMG/M metagenome (GOLD analysis project Ga0209055, IMG submission 185875) | Grasslands soil microbial communities from the Angelo Coastal Reserve, California, USA - 14_0903_12_30cm (SPAdes) (version 2) | ecosystem: Environmental > Terrestrial > Soil > Grasslands ... | reverse complement strand
GGGTGTACACGCCGAGGCGCCACAGGACGAGCACCCAGGCGGCGCCCACCACGACCGCGATCAGTGCTCGCGTGAGGTCAGGCAACGAGGGCCTCCGTCTCGCGGCGCAGCGCGTCGATGTCCCAGGCCACCCAGCGCAGCGGCCGCGCCACCTGGCCGATCGCCCACACGAGGGCCAGGTACATGGCGAAGACGGCCAGGAGCACGAGCTGGCCGGTCGGCGACAGGTAGAACGCCTGCATGCTGGGCACCCGCATCACAGCCGCCAGGAGCAGCGTCATGATGACACCGATCGCGAGGGCCGCGGCACGTTGCTGCGCGACGGTCGCGTGGTTCTCCTCCTGGATCTCGACGCTGACCTGGAGCAGCGGCCGGACGACCTCGTCCACCACCCGGATCAGCGCCATCGGATCGCGCGCGCGGGCGATCAGCAGGGCCGAGACCACGAGGTCGGCCAGCGGGGAGCGGGCCCGGTGGGACACCTCGGTCAGCGCCGTCGCCACCGGCTGGTCGCCGGCCAGCGGCGCCAGCACGTGCCGGAGCTCGGGCGCCGGCCCGCGGGCCGCCTCCCGGAGCGCCCGGTCGAGGGCCAGGTTGGACTGGCGCATCAGGTCGCGCACCTCGGCGACGAAGCCGGCCAGCGCCCGCTCCATCGTCAGCCGCCGGCGGTCGGCCCGCCCGGCCAGCAGCCACGGCAGGCCGACGAGGCCGAGCGCCGCCGCGCCCAGGGCCAGCGTCGGCACGCCGGTCGACACGCCGGCGGCGAGGCCGGCCGCCGTGCACAGGGCGCGGAGCAGCACCCAGCTGCGCAGGCCCAGCCCGAGGCTCAGGGCCAGGTCGCGCTGCCGCTCCAGGAACGGCGCGACCAGCGCGCGGCCGCGCCGTCGCGCCGGCTCGAGCGGCACGCCGAGGAGCAGCGCGGCCGCCGCGGCCGCGAGGGCGAGCACCAGCACGATCTCCGCCGCGAACGCGAGCGGGGGCAGCGGTTCAGGCATGGGGCACCTCGTCTCCCGGCAGGTGCGGCCGAAGGCGGGCGCGCAGGCGCGGCGGCAGGTCGCCCGTCAGCCGGCAGACGCGGCGGAGCTGGCCCTCGGGCGCCTGGCCGTACACCTCGATGATGTGATCGGCCGCCTCGCCGAGCGCGACGACGCCGCTGACCCGCCGGGCTCCGGACGGGCCGTGCGTCAGGTGGACGACCACGTCGATCGCCTGGTGGACCGCGCGCTTGGCCAGCTGGTCGCTGGCCGCGTTGCCGCTGAACCGGGCCGATTCCATCGCGTAGCTGGCGGCGCGGTCGACCGCGAGGACGGCGCTGTCGGCGTGGATGGTGACCATCGAGCCGTCGTGGCCGGTGCTCATCGCGGTGCAGACGTCGGCCATCTCCGCGCCCCGGGACTCGCCCAGCAGGATGCGGTCGGGCCGGAAGCGCAGCGCCGCGCGGACCAGGTCGCGCATGGTGATGCCGGCGTCGTTGCGGAGGACCGCCGGGACGGTGCACAGGTTCACGCAGAGGGGGACCCAGGGCCGGGGCCGGCGGCGGCCGGTCACGGCGTCGAACGGACCGTCGCCGCGGTCGGCCTCCAGGTGCAGCTCGGCGCTGTCCTCGATGACGACGACCGTCTCGTGGTCGGGGATCATGCCCGCGAGGACGCGCATCAGCGTCGTCTTGCCGGTCGCCGTGCCGCCGGCGATCAGCAGGTTGGCGCGGCCGGCGATGCACGCGGCCAGGAACTCGGCGACGCCCGGCGGCATGACGCCCTGGCGGACGTAGTCGTCGAGCGTGCGCGTGGCCGCGGCCGCGGAGACGCGGACGGTGGCCTGGACGCTGGCGTCGCCGCTCACGGCCGGCTTGATGGCCACGATCAGGCGCATCACGCCGCCGACCGTCGCCTCGGCCACGGGCGCGCCGTCGTTCAGCTGCGTGGCGCCCACGACGCCGACCAGGCCGAGGACACGGTCGCGGAAGAACGCGACGACCTCCTCGTCGCTGCCGAACGGGCAGCCGGCCGTCGCGAGCCGCGCCTTGCGGCCCGCGGCGGTGACGACCCAGCTGTCGTGGCGGAAGCAGTGAATCTCCTCCAGGCCGGGGACCAGGTAGAGAAGGCGCGAGAGCGGCCACAGCCGCGACGCGCGGACGCGGGTCGCGTCCACCACGGCCCGGTGGAAGGCGGGGTCGGTGCGCAGGCGCTCCTGGGTGATCGGCTGGACGCCGAAGCGGACGGGCGACTCGATCACGCGGTCCACCAGGGCGGCCACGCCTCCGGCCAGGCCCTCCTCCTCGCGCACGGAGGGGGGCAGGCCGCTGAGCCGGCGGTTCTCCTCGATCAGCTGCGTGAGTCGCAGGGCCAGGTCGCGCACGCCGTCGGGCAACTCGGGCCAGTCCATCGTGGCCAGGGCCGGCTCGGGGCCGAGGATCATCGTGGTCATCGCGCGGTCTCCTGGAGCGCCGGCAGCCGCAGCGCCTGGAGCAGGCCGGGCACCGCCAGCGGCTTGGCGGCGTCCTCGGCGCGCATCGCCCGGCGCTCGTCCCAGGGCAGGACCACGCCCACGCGCACGCCCGGCAGGTGCTCGGCGAGCGCTCGGCGCATCTGCTCTCGGAGCGCGCCCCGGCGCGTCTCGTACACCACCAGCTCCGCCTGCGGGAGCTGGGCAGCCTTGAGGACCTGGATCGACTTGACCAGGCGCGCCGGGCTGTCGTGCATGACGATGAAGACGCGCTGCGATGCCTGGGCGATCGCCTCAGCCGTCCGGCGCGGCGACTCGTGGCCCGGGTGGGCGAGCGCCGCGCCGAGGTCGAGGACCACGAGCTCGTCGGGCACGGAGCGCAGCGCGGGCGCGAGCCTGGGCAGCAGGTCGGCCACGCCGGGGCCGCTGAAGCCCTGGAGGCCGGCCACGACCCGGAGGCGCGGGCGGACCGGGACGGCCACGGCCTGCTGCTCGACCATCGCGGCCGTGATGGCCAGCGTGCCGAACAGGCTGCCGATGCCGAGCCCGCCGAAGTCGAGGGCGATCACGTCGGCCAGGGTCCCGGTGCCGGCCATGTCGGCGTCGATGAGCAGGACGCGGCGCTGCTCGGCGGCGGCCCAGGCCAGGCTGAGGGCGAAGCTGGTCGATCCCTGACCGTCCTTCGTGGTGAGGATGCTCACGATCGTGGTCATCGCGGCGATGGCCTGGGTGTGGGCGCCGGCGGCGTTGCCGGTGCCGTCGGGGGTCCGGAGCCCGCCAGGACCGCGCCGGACTGCGAGGTCCCCGAGAGGCTGGAGATGGCGTCTCCCACCGCGACCGCCGGGTTCGGCGGGACGCCGACGCCCGTGCTCTTGGCCGCGAACAGCGACACGTTGTTCGCCTCCAGCGCGACCCAGTTCGGCTCGTCGGCGGCGGCGACCAGCAGGGTCGTCGGGCTGCCGGCGCCCGCGACGACCAGCCGGCGGCCCACCACGTCGAGGGTGTCGCCCTCGGCCACGCCGGGCGCGATCCGCAGCGACACGGGCACCTGGACGGTGTCCGCGTCCAGCAGGTCGTCGTCGGTCAGCAGCGTCTGGGCGCGCATGCGGTGCGCGGCGCGCCGGTGGAGGGGGCTGGCGGCGAGCAGGACGAACTGGTCGCCGGCGGCGGGGACGCGGACGCGCTTCACGTCGCCTTCCCCGAGCACGCTCCCGGCGGAGACGTCGTGGGTCAGCATCCAGGCGTCGCGCGTCGCCCGGGACTGCGCGATCGTCTGCAGGTAGAGCAGCCCGATCACGGCGACGACGACCAGGCTCAGGGCAGCTCCGACGAGCTGGCGGCGGATCACGTCGTCGTCACCGCGGAGCTGCCTCCGAACGCCGGCTGGGCCGAGCGCGAGACGTGGACCGGCGCGCGCAGTCCCAGCAGCGGGACGGGCAGCGCCACGACCTGGTGGACGTCGGCGCTGACCGAGCGAGCGTCGGCGGTGCAGCGGCCGTCGAGCCGGGCCGCGTCCAGCGTGTCCTGGCAGCGCTGCCGGGCCGTGACGGCGTCGAGCTGGAGGCTGCCGGTGTAGAAGGAGCCCTCGTCGATCGCGGAGGCGCCGGCCTGGATGGCGAGCAGGACGCCGTCGTCCACGCGGTTGTACGCGATGAACAGCGCGCCCAGGTCGGCCACCAGCGCGAGCATGCCGGCGAAGAAGAGGGCGAGCACCAGGGCGAAGATCACGAGCGTCTGTCCGGAGCTGGAGGCGCGCATCGTCAGCGGGACCGGTACGCGGAGCTGCGGGCGGTGGCCGAGGACTCGATCGGGATGGGGACGGGGACGATCAGGCCCATCGGCGTCTCGCGGTAGTCGAGCGTGGCGGTGCCGCGGCAGGTCACTGCCTGGCCCGGCTGGTAGGCGTCGCAGCCCTGGAGCGAGCCCGGGCGCAGGTAGGCGTACTGGCGCAGCGTGCCCGTCCACGTCTGCCGCGCGAACTCGGCGCTGAGCGAGCTGCCGGCGGGCGCCGTGATCGCGGCGGCCGCGGCCAGGCTGGTCGCGGCGTCCAGCTCGAGCTGGGCCTCGACCCGGGCCAGGACCGCCAGGAAGCCGAGCAGGAGGAGGAGCATCAGCGGGATGGTCAGGGCGCTCTCCAGCAGCGCCTGGCCGCTCTGCCTCGTGCTCATGCCGCGAACGTCACCGCGTGGACCTCGGCCGCCAGGTCCAGCGACCAGTCGAGGCCGGGGATGGGCACGCCGGTCGCTGGCCGGCCCCGCAGCCGGACCGTGACCACGTCCGCCCACCGGGCGGCGCAGATGTCCACCTCGTCGCTCGGGATGGCGGCCAGCGCGGGGCAGTCTCGGTCGGGCCGCAGCTGCCTGATCCGGGTCCCGAGCAGCACCGGCGTGACGACCCTGGCGACGGCCGGGACCGCCTCCGCCAGGTCAGGCGTGTTGGCGCCCCCCGGCGCGGTGGTGCCGCCCGCCGCGACCCGGGCGCCGGCGGCGACGCCGGTCACGGCCGCGGCCCGCTGGACCGTGTAGACGGACGCGGCCATCGCGCCCAGGAGGCACATCAGGAAGAGCCCGACCACCATGGCGAACTCGACCATCGCCTGGCCGCGCTCGCCGTCTCCGACGTCCCGCATGCGTTGCATGCGGGCCAGTATTGCCGGAACAGGCGGACAAAACGCGGACAATGTGTCCGGCGGTCTCAGCTCCCCCGCGAGGCGGCTCTGACGATCCGCTCGGCCTCGTCCGCGATGGCCGCGAACGTGGCCGGATTGACCAGGCGCGCGCGCATCCCGCGCACGTCCTCGGCGGCCAGGAGCAGGCCCTGGGTCGTCGCCGGCGCCGACCGGAACCGGGCCGCGACGCCCTCCGAGTGCAGGTGGAGGGTGGACTGGGCCACGCGCACGATCTCACCCCGGCAGCGCTCGATCGGGTCGGGGAGGGCCGGCACCCGCTCCTCGCCGGCGGGCTGCTCGTCGGCCTGGCCGGAGGCGTCCGCGATCCGGGCGTGGACGATGGTCTCGGGGCTGGCGAGCAGGGCGGCGACCGTGTCGATCGGGCCGGGCTCGGGCCGCGACTGGCTGTAGGCGGCGACGAGGCCGGACTCGTCGAACAGGACGACGCCGAGGTCCGTGGGCCCGCGGAGCACGATCGCGCCGCGCCGGCCGGGCCGGATGATCGCCTCGATCAGGCCGGCGGGGTCCACCCAGCGGGCCGGGATGGGGGCCAGGCGGTCGGCCTCGCGCCAGTAGCTGGGCAGCGAGAGGGCCAGGCGGCGCTCGACGGCGGCGGCGCGGAGGTTGGCCGACTCGGCGGGCCCGAGCACGTTGAGCGCCTCCAGGCCGACGAGCGCGGGGCGCCCGGCGGGGACGGCGATGGCGTCCACCACCCGGCCGCCGACCACGACCACGATGGCGTCTCCGGTCGGCGCGCGGTAGCTGATGATGGCGTCGTCGAGCGCCGCGATCAGGGCCGCCAGCCCGCGCGCGCGGAAGAACGGCTCGGGCCCGGCGGGGACGGGCGGCAGCACCGGCAGGCCGGAGGCGACGACCGCGGAGGCGTTGGCCATCGAGCGGATATCGTAGGTCGGCCGTCCGGCCGGGCGCATGGGAGGGAGGCCGGCGGCGGGGCCGCCGATGCGTTGAAGTGTCGACACCTGCACGTCTCGGCAGCCGCCGAGACGTTGAACTTCCGGCACTTCAACGTCTCCCAACCGGTGCGGGCCCCTTAACGGGTTGGATGGACAGGCCCGCCCGCGTGCGCGAACCTGGGTGCCCACGCCACCAGTTCCCCCGGGTGGGGGGCTCTGGGGGTGGGGCGCGGCGAACTGGCAGAGAGGGGACACGCGCGGGGCGGCGGATAATCGAGCGGCCATGGGCCGGCGGACCAACCTCGCCCTGCTCGCGTGCCTGGCCGTGGCGTTCGCGACCGGCTGGCTCGCGTTCGCATTCGGCACCGCGCCCGCGCGCTGGTCCCTGGTTTTCCACGCGCTGGGCGGCTTCGCGATCCTCGCCCTCCTGCCCTGGAAGTCGATCGTCGCCCGCCGCGGCCTGCGCCGCCCCCGGCCCGGCCGCTGGGCATCGCTGACGCTGGCGGCGCTGGTCCTGGCCTCGCTGCTCGGCGGCCTCCTCCACTCGACCGGCCTGCTCCGCTGGTGGGGCGACTACACGGCGATGGAGCTGCACGTCGGGGCCGCCATCGCCGCCGTCCCGCTCGCCGCCTGGCACGTGCTGGCGCGCCCGTCCCGGCCTCGCGTCACGGACCTGTCGCGGCGCAACCTCCTCCGCGCCGGCACGGTGGTGGCAGCCGCCGGTGCCGGCTACGCGGTGAGCGAGCTGGCGGTGCGCGCCACCGGCCTGCCCGGCGCGGCCCGCCGGTTCACCGGCTCGTACGAAGTCGGCTCGTTCGTCCCGGACCTCATGCCGGTCAGCTCGTGGATGTTCGACGCCATCCCCGACATCGACCCGTCCGGCTGGCGCCTCCGTGTCGTAACACCGGACGGTATCCGCGAGTGGACGTATGCGGAGCTCGACCGCTTCGACGATCGCCGCCGTGCTGTCCTGGACTGCACCGGCGGCTTCTGGTCCGAGCAGGATTGGACCGGCGTCCTCCTCAGCCGGCTGGTCCCGGACACGGCCGGGGCCGGCAGCGTGCGTGTCGTGTCGCACACCGGCTACGACCGCCGGTTCGCGGTCGGCGAGCTGCCGGACCTCCTGCTCGCTCTGCGGCTGGGCGACGAGCCGCTCAGCTCGGACCACGGCGCGCCGGCGCGGCTGGTGGCTCCGAACCGGCGTGGCTTCTGGTGGGTGAAGTGGGTGCTGGCCATCGAGCTCGAAGCGCTGCCCGCGTGGTGGCAGCCGCCGTTTCCGCTGCAGTGAGGAGGAGCTGAACGATGACCGACTTCGAACACTACGTGCTCGGGGAGCACGTCGAGGACTTCAACGACGGGATCATCAGCCGGCGCGAGCTGCTGCGCCGGGTCACGCTGATCACGGGCAGCCTGACCGCGACCCTGGCTGTCCTCGACGTGATGGGCTGCGGGAGCACGCCGTCGGGCACCCAGGCCTCGCCCGTGTCCCGCGCGAGCAGCTCGCCGCAGCCGTTCGCCACGCCGCCCGCGCAGCCGACGACGGACGGCATCACCGTGCAGCCGACCGACCCGCGGATCAAGGTGGAGACGCTCACGGTCTATGGCAAGGACGGCGCGCAGCTGATGAGCTACGCGGCGGCCCCGGCCAGCGGCAGCGCGGCGGGAGCGATCCTGGTCGTGCACGAGAACCGCGGCCTGCTCGAGCACATCAAGGACGTCGTGCGCCGGGTGGCCACGGCGGGCTTCATGGGCCTGTCGATCGACCTGCTGTCCCGGGACGGCGGGGCGGTCAAGCTCAGCGACCAGGCCGCGTACGCCGCGGCCCTGGCCAAGCGCGCGGTGCCCGACATGGTGTCGGACCTGATGCAGGGCCTGTCGACGCTCGAGGCCCAGAAGGGGATCGGCGACAAGCTGGGCATCACCGGGTTCTGCTTCGGCGGCGGCATGGTCTGGAACACGCTGGTGGCGGGGGCGAAGGTCAAGGCGGCGGTACCGTTCTACGGCCCGAAGCCGGCCGACATCACCAACCTGGCCAACACCAAGGCCGCGGTGTTCGCGATCTACGCCGAGCAGGACACGGCCATCACGGCGACGCGGACCGACATGCAGACCGCCCTCCAGACGGCCAGCCAGAAGTCGGGCGGCCAGCCGTTCCAGATCACGGTCTATCCCGGCGTGGGCCACGCGTTCCACAACGACACGGGCGCGCGCTACAACGCGGTGCAGGCGGAGGCCGCCTGGGTCGCGACAGTGGGGTGGATGCGCAAGTACGTCCATTAGGCCGGGGGCGGGTCCGGCCCGCCGGCCGGCCCACGGGGCGGCCGGGGTAGCATGGGACGCGCACAGGTGCGCGCGTCCGCGCACGCCCGGCCGCGCCCCGCTAGCTCAGTGGACCAGAGCGGCTGCCTTCTAAGCAGCGGGTCGGGGGTTCGAATCCCTCGCGGGGCACACCTCGCGGGGCACCATCTACAACGACGACATCGCTGAACCATGTAGGGGACACGTGCTCGCCACAGTAGGGCTACCGGGACGTCCTGCAGGAGCCAACCGGGCTCGCCGACGGGCCGCACACGATCACGATCTCGGCCCGGGTCGGAGACGCGGGCGGGATGGCCCGGAAAGCGTCCAGGCTGTATCGTCTGCTTCGGTCGTTGGGTTGCCGGAAGGCGCCGGCTGGACTGTGGAGGTGGATCGAGAGATGCGCAGGACCCGTTGGCTCGTGCCCGTGCGCGCAGGAGCGGCCGCCCTCGCCCTCGCGCTGCTGCTCGGCACCGGGCCGGGGCAGGCCGGCGCCGCGGCCGCCGCGGCCTCCCCGATTCCCGGCGCCGTCCAGATCACGACCCAGGACGCCTACCGCTTCCAGGGCTGGGGCACCTCGCTCGCGTGGTGGGCCAACGTGGTCGGCGGCTGGCGGAGCGCGCCCGCGATCGAGGACGCGCTGTTCGGACTCCCCAGGCCCGGCCATCCGGATCGGCTGGGCCTGAACGTGATCCGATACGACGTCGGCGCCAGCCCGGTGCTGTGGTGCCCGGCCGCCGGCCCGAGCAGCGCGTGCGCCGCCACGCCCTCGAGTGAGCGCACCCTTCCCGTGGCCGACGCCGGCCGGGTCCCCACCTGCCCGTCGTTCGGGCCGGGCCGCGCGGTGCCGGCGCTGGCCGGCGCGCCCGGCGAGGCGATCGACCTGCGCCGGGACCGCAACCAGGTCGCCGTCCTCCGGGCCGCGCTCGACCGGGCGCCGCGGCGGTCGTTCGTGCTGGAGGCGTTCGCCAACTCGCCGCCCTGGTGGCTGACGGTGAGCGGCTGCCCGCAGGGCAATCCGGACGCGACCGACGCCCGCGACAACCTGGCCCCGGCCGACTACGGCGCCTATGCCCGGTACCTGGCGGGCGTCCTGGCCGCCTTTCACGAGCGCGGCGTCGCGTTCGACACGCTGGACCCGCTGAACGAGCCCGAGAACCCGTGGGGACAGAACAACAACCCGTACACCGGCCAGCCCTTCTGCCAGTCGGGATGCCAGGAGGGCATGCACTTCGGCCCCGAGCCGCCCCTGCGCGATACGCCCAGCATCGGGCCGCTCCTGGGCCAGGTCTGCCAGACGCTGAGCACCCACGGGATCGCGACCCGGGTCGCCACGCCCGACGGGTTCAACCCGAGCGACACCCGCGCCCTGGTGGGACTGAGCGGTCCGCCCGCGACCTGCCAGGCGCAGATCAACACGCACATGTACGACTTCGTGTTTCCCAACGGCGTGGTGCCGTACGGGCAGGGCATCAGCATCTACGACCCGACCGGGGTGGGCGGCGGCCGCCAGGCGCTCGCCGGGACGGCGCGTGCGCTGTCGCAAGGCCTGTGGATGTCCGAGTTCGGCACCGGCGGCGCGGCGGCCGACATGGCGTCGGGACTCACGCTCGCCTCGACCATCGCCGCCGACATGCGCTGGCTGCGGCCCACGGCGTGGGTCAACTGGCAGCCGGTCGAAGGGAGCGGGGGCTGGGGCCTGTTCGAGGCGCCGAGCTTCCCGGCCGAGGGGCCGGTCACCATGACCAGACGGTTCTTCGCGATGGAGCAGTACGCGCGGTTCATCCGACCCGGCTTCCAGATCCTGACCCCGCTGGACCCGGTCGACGACGCCGTCCACGAGACGAGCGCGACGATGGCGGCGATGGACGACCTCCAGCACCCGCACCGGATCGTCGTCGTGGGCACGAACCCGACCGCGTCCGAGCGCCACGTCGTGTACGACCTGGGGAGCCTCGGTCCGCGCCATGCCACGGTCACGCGGTACCGGACGAGCGCCGGCGAGAACGTTCGCCGGCTGGGCCGGACGCGGCTGTCCGCGACCAGCGTCACGGACGACCAGCCGGCCGGGTCGATCACCACCTACGTGATCGACCTGGCCTGACGGAGATCCAGGGCGCGAGCCCGAGATCCCTACACGGTCCACAGCGCCCGGGTGGGCGACATCCGGGCGGCCCGCAGTGCGGGGAGCAGGCCGGCGACGGCGCCGATGGCCAGGGCGGCGGTGAGTCCGCCGGCCCAGGCAAGGGTGGGGATGACAGTCGTCCACTGCTGCGTATGGGCGTAGACAGCGGTGGCGGCCGCGCCGGCGGCGACACCGGCGACGCCGCCGGCCAGCGCGAGCACGATGGCTTCGGACAGGAACTGGATCCGGATGTGGCCCCTGGTCGCGCCCAGGGCGCGGCGGAGGCCGATCTCGGAGCGGCGTTCCAGGACGCCGATCAGCGTGACGTTGCCCACGCCGATGGCGCCGACCAGCAGGGAGATGGCGCCCAGGCCGAGGAAGAGGCTGTTCAGCGCGCCCTCGGCGGCCGCGCGGGCGGTCAGGGCGGCCGACGGTTGGGACACGACCACCTCGTACGGTGATTCGGGGTTGGCCGTGGCCGCGAGGAGGGCGTGCACGGCGTCGACCCGATCCGTCTGGCAGCGCACGTAGATGGTCGACGGGTGCCCGCCGAAGCGCAGGTACCGCTGGGCGGCCGGGAACCCGACCAGCACCGCGGAGTCGATCTCGGGCGCCAGCGGGGCCGGCTCGAGGATGCCCACGACGGAGAACCACTGGCCGCCGACCCAGATGCGGTCCCGGGGCCAGACGTGGTCGATGCCCAGGCGCCGGGCGGCGGCCGAGCCGAGCACCGCCACCGGCTCGTGTGCGGTGGCGGCGTTCAGGTACCGTCCCTGCGCCACGGACGTGCCCACCGTGCCCGGCAGCTCCAGGCTGGCGGCCTGCACGGACAGCGCGTTGGTGTTGTTCGCGGGGATCAGCGGGCTCCGGTAGGCGAAGACGTCGCGCACGACGCCCGTGTCCTGCACGCCGGTGACCGGGCCGATGCGGGAGATCATGCCCGGCGCGGCCACGGGGAGCTCGGCGGTGGCGCCAGCCAGGTCCTGCCCGTTCGTGACGGTGAGCAGGTTGGTGCCGAGCCGGTCGATCTCGGCCAGCAGCCCGGCCTGGGACGAGGCGGACAGGCCGAGGACGGCGACGATCGCGCCGACCCCGATCGCGATCCCGAGGGTGGACAGGCTCGAGCGGAGCTTCCGGGTCCGGACGCCGACGCCGGCCAGCCGGGCCAGGTCGGTCGGGCGCAGTCGCCGCATGGTGGGCATGGCCGTCGTCATGGCAGTCCTCTTCGCGGAGTCCGGTGGTGGGTGTCCGCCACGATCTGGCCGTCGCGGAGCTCGAC
>Ga0209055_1002452_pt1 | contig 11731 bp, 13 predicted proteins | sample GraSoiAngelo_110_FD_185875 | JGI IMG/M metagenome (GOLD analysis project Ga0209055, IMG submission 185875) | Grasslands soil microbial communities from the Angelo Coastal Reserve, California, USA - 14_0903_12_30cm (SPAdes) (version 2) | ecosystem: Environmental > Terrestrial > Soil > Grasslands ... | reverse complement strand
TGTCTGCGGTGACGATGAACCCACCACCCTGAGGAGGCACCCCGCCGTGTGGCCGACGCAGCAGCCCGTGGTGAAACATGCGCGCCTAGCTACTTAGGGAATTCACCTATTCTTCCCATTCGATGTTGGCATCCGCATTGATCGCGGCACCCGCGCCTCGGTTGCAGCGCAGGCTAAAGCCCTTCGCTGATGCGGCGGCCCCGATCACTTCAGGCTCGCGGCCCAGCGGATACTGAATGACGAGCCCCGACGACGGGGGGATCATGTAGGTCTTGAGCACCGTCACTGTGCCCTCAGTCGCTGGGAGCTTCTTGGCCGCCGCCCCGACCGTCAGGCCGGTGTCTTTCATGTCCGCAGGCGTCACGGCGGTGCCTGCCGCCGACGCCGCGGTCACGCGACACCACTGCGCCAGCACCGGCACATCGGTGGCGGACACCCCGCTGAAGGTAAGCGAGGCTTCCGTGACCACCATCTTTCTTCCTGAGGGGGGGTTCACTTCCAGAATGGTTGACATCGTGCCGGAAGGCACTGCCGCCGATTCCGCTGTTGCTGACCACAAAGACATCGTTATCCTCCTTGGTTAGTTAGGCGCTGAACGCGTCATACACTGGACACTCTTCTGGGCGTCCTCCCACTTTTGAGGTCAAATGACAGATGCGGTCCTCATCTTCTGGCTTTCCGGTTAGGAATGGGCACTCGGCCAAACAGTCATGCCCGTTGAAGATGTCGCACACCAGGAGCCAGCCCGTTTTGCCCGTCACGAGATCAGGCATAAGTCCTCCTTTGGGTAGATCGTGGATGCTTGAGAGAATGACGGAGGCAGCGTTAGCCTCCGTAGATCAGATTGACTTGAATGCCCGCGCCGACCGCGCCAGTAGAGGTTGTCGTGCCCGCACAGGAGCAGCCATTCACGCCTCCGAAAAGATAACCATCGGGGATGGGAAAAGATATACCTCCACTGGCTGGTAGCCCAATGGACAAATCCGGCACCGTCGTGCCCAGCGTGACATTCGCGGCGGTGTTGCGAAATAGCTGGAGGAAGGCAACGGCTGCCGTCGTATTCAGGAGGGCAACCGCTTGGATGCGGATCGGACCTGCGGTAGAGATGTTGACGACGGTGCCTGCAACCGCTGCGCCAGCATTGTCAAATTCCTTATCCGCGCCGAATCGTCCCGTCGCCATCAGGCTGCGCCTTCTATTTTTTCAATTCCAATCACGCGATTTGTCTTAGGGTCTCGCTTTATTTTGGCAAGCCCTCGCTTCAACCGGATTTTCATAGGAAGTCCCACGAGATTGCGCCATTGCATTTCATATGCAATCACTTCGTTCATTGAGAGACGCCGAAGTCCTGTTACGAGCGCAGCGCGCATGATCGAATTCTGCCACACGTCCATCCTTTTGGCGAGGCCGGAGACCTGATCTAAAACCGACGATGGAACCCAGACCGTTCTTGTTATCCATCCAGCTTGATAGAGTTTGTCTCGGAAAGCTTTCATGTGTCTACGGGATCGAGTGCGCTTCTTGACTATGCTTGATGGTTGCACGGGCGGTATGATACATTTCTGCCGCGATGAAGGCAAGCCCCCGTCTTCCGACAGAACCAGAATTCTGGAGTTTCGTTAAAGATGTTCCCGTAGTGTCCCGTGATAAGGGCCTTGGCCCGATCCAGCCATGGGGCACGCAACGCGCCCTGATCCATGCCATTTTCGATGGGCTCAAGCGTGATATGCGGCAGCTTTTGGTTCTCAAGGCGGGCCAGATCGGCGCCACGCTCATCATGCAACTGTTCTCGCTCTTTTGGATGCAACGCTCACCGGGACTCCAAGGCGTCTGTGTTGCCGACAGCGATGAAGTACGCGAGTTTCTGCGAGACAATATGACGCTGATGGCCGATCCGCCAGACGACCAGGCGGCGGGTCCGTCCACGGTGTTTCGGCGCAACGACCGCAACCGCATGAGTTTTCACAACGGCTCGCGGTTGATGTTTCAAACGGCGGGGCCGCGCTCAGGAAGGCGCGTCGGCGTCGGGCGCGGGGTCGCGTTTATTCATGCCACGGAAGTTGGACTGTGGACGCATCCAGCCTCGTTGACCTATCTCCGCACCCGCTTTTCCGATCAGCACCCGTATCGGCTCGCCGTGTACGAAAGCACCTCCAGAGGGCATAACTGGTGGTTTGATGCGTGGCAAGAAGCCGCCGATGCGGTGGACATTCAGCGCATCTTTCTCAGTTGGTGGCTGCGCGAGGACTATCGCCTCGATCCACGATCACCGGAGTATTCACGGTATTGGGATGGACGGTTGACGGATGAAGAAAAACGCTGGCAGGTGGCGCTCACGCGACGCTATCATCGAGAGTTGACGCCGATGCAATGGGCATGGCGCAGATGGTACGTGCAAGAGAAGGCGGCGGGCGACGCCCAACTTGCGAATCAAGAGATGCCGACGCTCCCGGAAGACAGTTTTGAAGCCACAGGCCAGAGCTTCCTGGGCTATGATTTGATCGCTCGTTGTCGGCAGAGTTTGAAAGCCGCGCCCAAGGTCAAAGGCTATCGCTACGAGTTCGGCCAGCGATTAGAAGACAGCAAGGTGGTGCCGACGAAGCTCGGCCTCGCGCATCTGCTGGTGTGGGAGGAGCCGCGTCCTGCGGAGGCGTATGTGATCGCGGCGGTCCCGTCCTATGCAGGGACGCCGACCTGCCCGACTGGCGTGGTGAGTGTCTGGCGCGCAAGTCTCGATACGCTGGAGCAAGTCGCCGAATTCTCGGACACGAATTGCGGCCTGCAAAGTTTCTCGTGGGTCTGTGTGCATCTGCTCGGCGTCTACAAAGTCCCCAGACGTGCCTTCATTCTGGAAGTCGGCGGTACGGGCATGGGGGTGCTGCAAGAATTGAAACGCCTGCAAGCGACGGGCTGGGGGACTCGCCTCGGTCCTGCCGTCAGAAAACTCGTAGGACCTATTGCTCAGTATATCTGGACCCGTCCAGATTCGCTCGCGGGAGGCGTCGCGCTCCAATGGAAATCCACGGGCGAGTTACAAAGCTGGTTGTTGCGTCGCCTCAAAGATCAATTAGGATCAGGCACAGTCATTCTCCGCTCCGCTGAGTGTGTCGGGGAGTGCGAGAGAATGCGTCAACTGGACGATCATTTTATGAGCGAAGGGCGCACAATTGAGGAGCATCGCCTCATGGCAGCGGCGCTTGCCGTCGAATCGTGGGCCTCGCAACTGCGTCCGCTGTTTCGGAAAGTGCATGGGAACGCGAAGACTGGACCGACGACCGTGATGGGGCGATTGGTGACAGGATTCTTTTCGCAACTCGGTGCCAGGACTGCCTAATGCCACGGGCGAATTACGAGTGCTCGAAATGTGGACGGATCGAAGATTTGCCAGTCGATTCTCAACGCTGTCCCTACTGCGGCAGAAAACGAGGATTCGAGCGATTGTTCGATGCCGTCAATGTGATGAGTGGGAAATCACGTAAGCTCAGCAAAGTGCTGGATAAGCAGTTAGCTCCCATGTACGGGAAGCACGCCGAGACCAAAGCGAGCGCACAAGAGTTTCAGAAAGCGTCCGCGCAGGCCATGGACCAAGCCTATGAGAAGGCCACGCCAGCCGAACGCGCCCAGATGCAGCGGATGACAGGCCATGTGCTCCCCGCCGCATCGGTCTTGGGCGGGATGCCACCAGCCGCCCGTCAAGATAGCCGCGAAGTCCTGATGCCAGCCGTGACCAATCGCAAGGTGAAACCGCAATGGCACTCTTAACCGAATCCGTCAGCGACGACGAGAAAACGCGCCTTGCTGAATTAATCCGCCGCGCAGAAGTGTCGCGTGAGCTTCGGCGCACCCGCGCATTGACACTCAGACAGTGGTATCAGATGGGCAGCGAGAGTGGTTCCAGGGCTCGTTATAACAAGCTGTTTTCGCACCTCAATCGGGTCGCGGCGTTTCTCTTTGCGCCCGGCACGGTGCGCTTCGGCGTGCATCTGCCGCCGAGTGTGCGTGATGTGTGGCTCTCCGCCGCGTCCGTGGCGCGAGATGAGTTCAGACAATTGTGGGAAGACACGGACGCCGATGGCGTGATCCTCCTGGCGCTCGAATGGAGCCTCGTGTATGGGGCACAGGTGATGAAACTACAAGCCGATCCGGCGACAGGCTTTCGCTTAGGGTTGATTCAACCATGGGATTTCGGGGTCACGCGAGAGGACGTGAGCGCCTTAGAGGAGCAGGACGTGTGCGCTCATTGGTATATGCTCTCCGTGCCGCAAGTCGAACGCTGGGTCCAAGGGGAAAAACGGGAACAGGACTTCATCGCGCTGGCGCGTGAGTACGCGATCCCGAAGCGATCTGGCGCGACGACGAATCGCCTCGTCCTGAGCAGTGTGACCGGGACGTTTCCGAGCGGGCAGATCACGGGCGGCTTTCCTGGCGAGCCTATCGGCGATCAGCACCTCGATGCGCTTGTGGATGAGCCGACCGTCGAATTCGTCGATGTCTGGGAGCGGCGGCTGTTTCGCCGCAAGGAGCGCGGGCAATCCGGCAAAGGGGAACTGTTTGAGGATTGGCTGGTGACGACCATCTTAGCGGATGCGCAAGAGCCCATCGCGCAACGGCGTAATCCCGATCTCCCGTGGACGCGGATTTCGCTCACCACGGAAATGCCAGCGGACTTTCCGTTCACCGTGCTGACGCCGCGCCCGATGCCGTCGTATTTTTGGGGACGCTCCGAACTCGATCATCTCACGCGCTTACAAGACTGGTTGGTGGATCACCTCGCGAGTCTCAAGAACGTCATTGACCGTCAGTTAGACCCGCCGAAATTCTTTGCGGGCGTGCCAGACTTCGAGGAGGCAGGCCGCGTATTATCCACGACGGGAGGCGCGTATGGCACGGCGGAACCGAACTCCTCGATGACGCCCATTATTCCGCAATTGACCCCCGAAGCGATGGGGCTGTTACAGCAAATCAATGACATGTTTGCTGACATCTCCGGCGTGCCCGGCTCGATCGCGGAGCCCGCGAATATGCCGGGCGGCATTCGCGCCACGGGGCATTTTTCCATGGCGGCGGGGATTGGCGCGGGGCGCTTGCGACAAATGGCGCTCGTCGTCGAAGCGGCGCTCGGCACGGTGGCGACCAAGGCGTTTCATCTCTTGCAGCGGCGCAGCACCGATTCCTATAGTCGGCCTGATGGGCCGAAATTTCTCCTGAGTCAGATTCCCGCTGGCATCCGGTTGAGCGTCAATGCGCATTCCGCTGCGCCGATCTTTGCGGAGCAGACGCAAGCGAAGGCGACGCTCTTGCAAAAAGCGGGCGCGATTGATGGGGAAGATTTGGTGGAACTGTTCGATATGCCCAATCGAGAAGAACTCAAGGCGAAGGCGCGGAAACTTGCGGAGTCGAAGGCCGAGATGACACGCGAAGCCTTGGACATTCAACATGAAAAGGCCCAGAAAGGCAAAGGGCCGTTATCGACGACGAAGAAATAAATCTACTTGACACGGCCTACGGTGAGCTCCTGATTACGGACTCCACGAATTCTACAGGAGGACGTTCCCATGGCAGCGAGGCATTCTGGTCGAACACGCGGGCGTCGTCGAGGTCGCTGATGGCCCACACCGGGCGTCGGCGTCACTATCGGCGCGGTCGCTAATTCACCTCAACACCAAAGGAGGCGCACATGCGACGCGGACGCAGACATAGAAGGCGGTAGGTCCGAGTCTCGGCGCAAGGCCGAATGCCCATTCCTGGAACAGAAGCCCCCATTGCGACGCCGCCGACTGGACCCTCGGCGTTGAGTGTCGGCTCCCAGCCTGGCCTTGAGGCGCAGGCGATGCTGAAGGTGCGCCAAGCGGCGATGCTCTTGGCGGAAAGCGTGGGGCTGCTCAAAACCAAATTAGGGACCGATCTCGGTCGGGCCGTGATGAGTGCGCTCAAGACCCTGGCCCCCCACACGCCGGGCGTGGAAGAAGGCTTAGGCCAATCTGAACTTGCCTCCATGCTCCAAGGCGTGTTGCCGGTCAGACCGGGCAGCCCAGCGGGAGCGATGGGAGGTAAGCCGTCCTTTTTAGGCACCCCGGCACCCAGGCCCCTCACGCTGGGCGGCGGGCCGTCCTTGAGCGGTGGTCGAGGGGTGCCAGTCCCCACACGTATATAATAAGGTAAGGAGACACGACCATGCCGAGCTTAGATAAGTGGCTTCCTCGTATTCCTGGGATTCGTGATCCCCGCGACTCCAGCAAACGGAATGGCCTCTTCTGGAATTGGCCCCGATACCTGTATTTCGGCGGCGCGCCCCAAGGCGTCAACAAGAACCAGTCAGGCAACAAGGCGCCGAACGTGGGCGCGGCCTCCGGCCAGCAGGCGGTCGGCCCGATCTCGGATCGCGGCAAAGGACGGCGCTAGGCCATGGCTGAAGGCAACGCAGCCGAGACGATTGCGCCTGAGCAGCAGACGCAACTCGTCGCCACCGGCAAGCTCTTCACGGCGCTCGCCGCCGATCCCAAGTATCGCAAGCGCGTGCTCGCCCTGATCAAAGAAGCTGCCCCCGACGTACCTATCCCGGAACTCGAAATCGAGCAAGCGATCTCCAAAGAGGTCGAAACCCACACCAAAGCGAATGCCGACGAAGTAAAGAAGCTCACCGACAAGGTGGACACCCTGGAGCGCAAACTGGTGCGCGAGGCGTGGCGGGCAGAGAACGGCCTAAGCGAAGAGGAGTGCCTCGAAGTGGAGAAGTTGGCAAAAGAGGGCCAGATCGGGAAGGCCGAAACGGCGCTCGAATTCTTCCGGGCCAAGCAGGCCATCGGGGTCCCGCGTGGCACGCGACGGGCGCCCGCTGGCGCGAAAGAATATCTGGACAAGCTGGGCAAGATCAGTCCGCGCCACACGAACCAACTGAAACAGGCGGCCTTCGAGGAAGTCAACCGGATTCTCAGCACGCGCAAGACCGGATAAGGAGTCAGCTATGCCGAACGTCATGCCGATCAGCGGGGTTGCGGCGGGGTCCACCGGCTCCCCTTATCTCACCAAACTGACCTATACGACCAAGGCGGTTGGCAACTATCCGGTCACGGAAGCGAACTTCGCCGGGATCGGCGCCTACCTGCCAGGCTGGGTGCTGGTGGTCGCCTTGACGCCCGCCAATGTGACGATCTCGCTGTCGAACGACAACGGCGCCACCTGGAACGCCCTCAGCAACACGGGCGGCGGTTGGATTTACGTGGATAGTGGGACCACGGTACGCATCAACATCGCCACGGGCGCGACGACGATCATTCTCTTCCCAATGGGCAACTTCTAAGGAGACACGGCAATGGCTCTACTTAATTTCGGCACGATTCCAGGAGGAGCGGCAGGGACCGAACTCCAGGTTGCCACACGCAGAGCGATCATGCCCGCCGTGGTGGTGCAGATCGGCAAATCCACCGTCACGCTCTCGTCGATGTTGGCGGCAGCGGAGCCCGTCTCAGGCGGTGTCTCGCCCATGACCGTGCCCGTCCAAGGCACCAGGATGGTGTCGGGCGCGTGGGCCGACTACTCCGGGGCCTTTACCTCGCCGCAGGTGCTCACCGGCTTGTTCAACGCCGAATACAATCTGAAAGCCTTCGTCGTCGGCATTCCGTACTATCTGTTCGAGGGCCTCGTGCAACAGGACGCCGAGATCGTCCCGATTCTGTGGGCGCGGATGAACGATGCGGGCAACTATGTCTCCGATCAGATAGCCACGGCGCTGTGGACGGCGCTCTCGGCGAATAGTGCGCTGCAAATTTTCTCCTTTAACGATTTGCTGGCGACCGGCAACCCCACACAGGGCAATGTCGGCAATATCGACCGCTCGACGAATACGTGGTGGCAGGCGAACGTGTCTACGATGACCGCGATCAATGGGGCCTCGCAGGCGTGGACCCGTACCAATGTGCTCGCCGCATTGACGTATGCTCAGAAGGCCGCTGGCGGCGAACCGCCCTCCTGCGTCATTGTCGGACCCGGCGCGTGGGCCGCCCTGGCGGCGGATACCGTGGGCTCCGAATCCTACCTCGTGGATCGGGAAGGCACGTATGCGGAAGCGAGTGAAGGCGCGACCGTTGCGTTTCCTGCGCTGAACATCGCTGGCGTGCCCGTGTATGCCGATCTCTACGCCACGAACAACACGGATATGTGGTTGGTGAATTTCAACTATACCCAATTTAAGATTCACCAGGACGCGGCCTTTGCCGTCGCTGGACCGGAAAGCTTGTTGCCTCAGTTCCAGCTTGGATATGTCATGGCCTTATTCGTGTTGTTAGAAGCTGTGGTCTCGAAGTGCTCGGCGAATGCACGGGTGACAGGTTTAACTGGTGCGTTTAGTATATGAATTTACGTAGATTATCCTAATGTGCAAAGACATATTCCTACCTGCCATCCTGATCGTGAGCATGTAGCCAAAGGGCTGTGCTCTTCCTGCTACCATCGGCAGTATTATCAGACTCCAAGAGGCAAGACTGTTTGCCGAGCGTCCGTCGATAGATACCAACAATCAGCGCACGGTCAAGCGGTCCTCGCTCCGTATAAGCAAACTCCTCAATACAGGGCTCTTCAGAAGAATTACGCACAATCAGAACGCGGTCGGTTGAAGGGTCGAGAAAAGCAATCTCGGTATCTACAAACCGAGCATGGTAAGTCCACTCGTGCGCTGTATCTCCAATCAGGTAAGCGCAAAGAAGTCCACTTTCGCTATGACCACTCAGAAAAAGGTCGAGCCTCGCAAGTCAGGGCTAGGCAGTCGCCTAAAAATAAAATACGACAGCAGAGATATCTGAAATCAGAGAAAGGGAAGCGATCAATCGCAAGAAAGAATCATCTGCGACGCGCTAGAAAGTTGAATGGTTTTGCGTTCAGGTATCCTCACGATTTCTCAACCATCCTGGATATGTATCAGCACAAGTGCGTGTATTGCCAAAAGACACATTTGTCGTTAGAAGAAGATCATATTATTCCAATCAGTAAAGGCGGAGATGATGCGTGGTGGAATCTGGTGCCGGCATGCCGATAGCGTGATGGAATACTAACCCATGCCCTCAGCAGGAATCATCTCCACCTTAAGCGACTACCTAACCCAAACGAGAAGACTCTTGCGTGATTCGACCGGAGCACTTTACGCTGATTCTGATCTCGTCGAGTTTGTGAACAGGGCCATTCGGCAGCGCGATCTCGATCTCGGCTATAACCGCCTCAAACTCAGCTTCACGCTGACGACCGGCACGCACACGTATTCGTATGCGACGATCCTCGCTGGCGGGACGGTCATGATCGGCCCGACGAGCGCCAACATTCAGGACGTGCTCTCGATCATGGTCATGCCGCTCGGGAGCGGCACGTCCACGATTCGGTATCCGCTGGGACGGTGGCCCTACTCGAAGCTCGCGTACCTGCTCTCGACATCATATCCCACGTACCCATCCGTCTACGCGCTCTACGGTCCGACCACTGTAGTGCTGGGACCGCCTCCAGCCGGAAATTATCCTGTGGAATTCGACTTCCTCGCGTACAGCGCGGATTTGGTAAATCCGACCGATGCGGATACGCAGCCCTATCCGTACACTGATCCGGTGCCGTTCATGGCAGCATCGTTCGCCAAGGTCAGCGTCCAACGCTTTGACGAAGCGGACGGCTTTCAGGCGCAGTATGATCGGCGCCTCATGCGCGTGAGAGGACGTGCTCGCTCGCTGATGATTCAAAATCCATGGTCTGATCTGCCAACGAGATCACGCTAATGCCAGCGACGACGACCAAAGAACGCACCGTCCAATTTAGGAATTTTGAAAAGGGCATGAACCAGACCTCTGCGCGGACCGCCTTGCGCGATGATGAAGTATTCTTCCTGGAAAATGTCCAACCAATCGGCGCCGGCCAATTAGTAGTGATCCAGCCACCAGCACCGAATCTTGTGTCCATTGGTGCTGGCATCGCCACGCTCTGGGGCATCACGATCAAGTTGGCGGGCGTCGAGACAGCGCGACTCGTCACCGTCAATAACGACGGCTCAATGACAGCCGTGAATCCGCTGACGGGCGGCACGACGACGATTGCCACGGCGGGCACCGTCACGACCAAGGCGCGGTTCACGATGTGGCAGGATACGCTGTTACTCATTGCCGATCCGACAAACGGCTATTTCTCCTGGGATGGCACGACGCTGAATAAATACCCCATCGCGTTGACGGGCAACACGACCAACGGCAGTGCCGTGATTACGTCCGTTTCCCCGAACACGACAGGGTTGATTGCCGGGATGCACCTGCTCTCCGCGAATCTCCCGGCAGGCACCACGATCAAAAGCGTGGATAGCGGCACGCAGATTACGGCGTCGGCGAATGCGACGGCGACCACGACCGGCGTGGCGATCACGGTTGGGGCTGGGGCGCCGACGAGCGTAGCTGATCTCGCGACGTTTGAAGGCCGGGCGTTTTTGGTCTCGGCCTCACGGGCGATCACGCTCACGGCACCGGCCAGCTTCACCGACTTTCAAACCGCAGATGGCGCGTTGACGACGACGATCACGGACTCGGTGTTTGCTGGACAGATCACCAGGCTGTTGTCGGCGCTCGAAGTGTTGTGGACGATTGGCCCGGCAGCAGTCAACGCGATCTCGAACGTGCAACTCGGCACGGGCAACGTGACGACGCTCTCCAACACGAACATCGTGGCGAACGTGGGGACGCTGCTCCCGTCCTCCGTATCGAGTTTCTTCCGGACCTTTCTGATGCTGGCTCCCTATGGCGTCTATGCGATTGTCGGCGCCACGCCGCAGAAGCTGTCTGAGCAGTTGGACGGGCTGTTTCCGAACCTGTCCTTTGGCAGCGATCAGCCATCCGGGATCGTGTCGATCAATCGCGTGTTTGTGTGGTGCGTCCTCGTCACCTATACCGATCCCTTGACCAACGTGCCGCGTCCGGTCCTGCTATGCTTCTCCCGCAACGCCTGGTTTATCGGCTCGCAAGGAAGCGGCCTGACGTGGATCGCCTCGCTCCTCAATCTGACCACCGGCGTGCCGGAACTCTGGGGCACGGATGGGACGAATATCTTTAAGTGCTTTGCGGGCACGACGCCAGGGGCCTACACGATCAAGACGAAACTCTACGACTTCGGGGCCTTTACGCAGAAGAAGCAACTGCTCCGCATTGCGATTGACATTCAGAATCCTGGGGCGACGGTGAATCTCAACGCGACGGCGACTAATGAATTTGGCTTGACGAACGCCATTGCGCTCAATCCCATCGTCAGCGTCTTGACGTTTATCGGGGCTGGCGCGATCACCTTCATCGGCGGCGGCAGTGTCGCGATTGTGTGGACGATTGCCTCCGTGAGTGTGGAAGGCTCCGCGAACATTGCGGGTGATTACATTGGCCTGACGCTCTCCGGCACGTCACTTCCATTCACGATCAGCGGCATCGCGATGAATATCGAGTGGCTAGGCGAGTGGACATGAGTTACACCGTTCCCAATACGTTCGCCACGCAATCTGGCAATGTGCCCGCCTCGCAGTTGGATGCGAATTACACGGCGGTCCTGCTGGGCATCAACAATGCCTTTTTGGTTGGCACGCTCGCGTCGCGTCCAGCCGCGAGTGAAGCCAACGGGAGGTATTTTTTCGCCACGGACGACAATGGCGGGACGCTCTATCGAGACAACGGCACGTCATGGGTCAAGATCGCCGCGTCAGTTACCACTGTCATCTCACCGACTGGCTATC
>Ga0209055_1002450_pt1 | contig 11735 bp, 9 predicted proteins | sample GraSoiAngelo_110_FD_185875 | JGI IMG/M metagenome (GOLD analysis project Ga0209055, IMG submission 185875) | Grasslands soil microbial communities from the Angelo Coastal Reserve, California, USA - 14_0903_12_30cm (SPAdes) (version 2) | ecosystem: Environmental > Terrestrial > Soil > Grasslands ... | reverse complement strand
CTCCTCGATGGCCTCGGCTGGACGAGAGCCGAATTTCGGGTAACCTGGATGGTCATAAATATTAGCATGATCCTATAATCGCATCGACGGAGTAAACCCAAACATTCACACTCCGTGTGACTACATGGCAAGCGTTTCCTAGAGTCTTGCCGTGGGCTCGGACGAAGCCACGAACTAGCTGAAGCGTTGCGGAAAGCTTGCTAAGAAAAAACCGAGAGAAGCCGCTGGCCCAGTTTTTCTCTACGCCTTCGGTTGCACCAGTTTGCATGCAATCGTATAGTTGACTCCGCGTCGAGTTACACGAGCGCCACGAAGCACGTGGCGCCGGGGCGTCAACCATTCTAGATAGTCTAGGTGCCGATGCTGCTCTTGCTGCTCGTCATGGAGGTGTCCCTTGTAGTTGCCGCGGTCGGGGCGGCCTGGTACGCACCAAAGCTCGGTTCTCCTTGGTTTCGTGCGATTGAGCTCCTCTTCGGCGATCTGGCTCGCAAACGCGCGCTTTCCGTTATGGCGGTTGGTCTTTTGGCACTGTCAGCTCGCGCATTTCTTCTACCCTGGGTCCCGATAGCCGAACCCTCTGTTCATGATGAGTTCGGGCACCTGCTGGCGGCAGATACGTTTGCTTCCGGCCGGCTTACCAACCCAACGCACCCGATGTGGAGACACTTCGAGAGCTTTCACATCATCCACCACCCGACATACGCTTCGATGTACCCTCCGGCGCAAGGCTTAGTTCTCGCGGCAGGCCAAGTGATCGGCGGGCACCCCTGGTGGGGCGTGTGGGGCAGCGCCGGAGTGATGTGCGCCGCTCTCACCTGGATGTTGCAGGGCTGGATGCCACCGGGCTGGGCGCTGCTTGGCGGATTCTTGGCCGTGCTGCGGTTCGGCATCGCCAGTTACTGGATGAACCGTTATTGGGGAGGCGCGGTACCCACCATCGGCGGCGCGCTGGTCCTGGGCGCCTTGCCACGGCTGCTGCGCCGGCCACAAGCGCGTGATGCCTTTCTGACGGGATTGGGTCTCATGGTTTTGGCGAATAGTCGGCCCGTCGAGGGGTTTAGCTTCAGCGTCGCAGTGGCGCTGGCACTTCTGGTGGGCATGCTGCGGCGGAAGGGCCCGCCACTCCAAGTTTTCCTCGCGCGTGCTGCGCTGCCGTTGCTGCTGGTACTGGTAGTCGGCACGGCGGCCACGGGATATTACTTCTGGCGCGTCACCGGGTCTCCTTTCCGGATGCCGTATCAAGTCAATCGCGACACGTACTCCTGGAGATCCGTTTTCCTTTGGCAATCTCCCGGGCCACCGCGGGAGTATACACACAGAGTGATGCAGGATTTCTACAATCAATGGTTTCGCGGGGTGTACACGCCCTCGATCGAAGGGATTGCCGACGTCACGCTTGACAAGATCAGGCTATTGTGGATTTTTTTCTTTGGGCCGGCGCTTACGCTTCCGGTAGTTATGTTCCCACGGGTCCTGCGTGACCGGCGCACGCGTCTTTTGCTGATCGTCTGCGGGGTTTTCTTCGCCGGTCTCGCGCTGGAAATTTGGTTTCAGCCCCACTACGCTGCCCCGCTGACCGGCGCGCTGCTCGCCCTGGTCGTGCAGTCCACTCGGCACCTGCGCCAGTGGCGGTGGCGCGGTCAGCCATCAGGACTGGCGCTGTCGCGGGCGATCCCGCTGGTGTGCCTGGTCATGCTACCCATCTGCTTGGCAGCAAGGCCGAGTGAACCGGGCTATCGCTACGACTCCGACCCTGGCAATGTGGATCGCGCCCGCATCCAAAGAAAACTGGAGGAAACGGACGGGCGCCACTTGGTGATTGTGCGCTATCAGCTGGGACATAACGTCCACAACGAGTGGGTATACAACCGGGCGGATATCGATGGCGCGAAAGTCGTCTGGGCGCGCGAAATGGACGCCTCGCGGGACGCGGAACTGATCAACTACTTCAAGGACCGGCGAGTCTGGCTGGTCTCGCCCGACGAAACGCCTCCGCGATTGTCACCCTATCCTGGGCCGCCTAGTGCCGTTCCAACTATTGGGGCTATCCCCAGCAATGAGAAGTCGCGTCACTTCGATGGGGAATGGCGCGGGCTGTAGGCGAATTAAGTCGGAACGGTCGAAAACAGCGAACCTGAAGATCGCCCAGGTTAGCCCAGTGGGAATCCCGCTTGTCATGCATTTGATTCCCGCGGCAGCCGCAGGTATCATGGAAGTTTGATGCTTGGGTCCGCAAGGAAATTGTCCACTTACTCTCAAGCGGTTCGCTGCGCGGTCTTGCTCGCGGTAGTCCTATTGGGTGCGGCGGGAGCTTCCTCCGCTGCGGGAGACAAACTCGAAATCCTGCCGCTCGACCAGGTGAAGCCCGGCATGAAGGGCGTGGCCTACACCATTTTCGCCGGCAACCAAATCGAGAAGTTCGACCTGGAAGTGATCGGCGTGATGCCGAATCTGCTGGGCCCCAAGCAAGCCATCATCCTGGTGGAGCTGAAAGGGCCGAAGGTGGAGCACACCGGCGTGGTGGCAGGCATGAGCGGCAGTCCGGTGTACATCGAGGGCAAACTGGTCGGCGCGCTCTCGCTGCGGTTCGGCATTTTCACCAAGGAACCGCTGGCCGGCGTGACGCCGATCGAGAACGTGCTGGAGGTGCAGTCAGCCGCAGAGCCGCAAAAGGCGCAGAGATCGGATGGGTCCCAGGCGCTCGAAACGTCAAAGCAAGATGATGGGGCACAGGGCACGCAAATTCAAGCGCCGGTCCAGTACGCGGTAACGGCGGAGTTCTTGCCGCGAGTGGGGGAAGGCGCCGGCGCTTACCTAGCGCCAATTGAGACGCCGCTGGTCTTCTCAGGCTTTCATTCCGCAGCAGTGAGCCGCTTCGCCGAGCAACTGGCGGGATACGGAATGGTGGCGACACAGGGAGGCATTGCCGCGCCGCAATCCGATGACGCGCAGGTGAAACAGGGTGACATGGTGAGCATGGTGCTGACGCAGGGAGACCTTTCGATTCAGGCGTCATGCACCGTGTCGGCAGTGGTAGGCGACCGAGTGTTTGCCTGCGGGCATCCCCTGTTCAGTTTCGGGTCGGTGGAGCTGCCCATGGCGCGCGGACGCGTGCTGACTACGCTTTCCTCGGCGTTGGCTTCGACCAAGATCGTCAATGCGGGGGGAACCATTGGCACCATCACGCAGGACCGGTTGACCGCGGTGATGGGGCGGCTGGGGCCCGCGCCGCGCATGGTGCCCATGGAGCTGACCATCGCCACGCCGGCGCAGCAAAAACAGTTCCGGTTTGAGCTGATCGAGAATCCGAAATTGACGCCGCTGCTTGTGGCTATCGCCGCCTTCAACGGGCTGGTGGCGAACACGGCTTACGGCGAGGGCACAACGTTGCGCCTGACCGGTGGAATCGAGATCGCCGGCCACTCGCGAGTCAACCTGGAAAACATGTTCGCGCCCACCGACCTGTTTATTCCCGACGGCAGCTTCGTGGCTGGAACAGTGCAGAACGTTTTTACCCGCATTTTCTCGAACCCTTACGAAGCCGCAAAGATCGAGCGGATTACGCTGCGCGTGGAAAGCATCCCCGAGCGGCGCTGGGCGAGCATTGAGAACGCGTGGTGCGAGAAAAGCGAGGTTCAGCCGGGCGAGACAGTGAGCGTGAAGGTGCTGCTGCGGCCTTACCGCGGCGCTCCGCTGATCCAGGAGGTGCCCATCACCATCCCGCCGCAGGCGGCGCGCGGCACCATCCTGCGCATCCTGGTGAGCGATTCGGAACAGCTCAACCGCATGACGCGCCTGTTCAGCTCTGCGCCGCAGGGCAGGCTGGCAGGGCTCGAACAACTGATCACGCTCCTCAACCGCGAGCGGCGCAACAACCGTCTTTACGTCACCCTACTACAGCCCACGCCCACGCTGCTGGTGGAGGACAAGGAGCTGCCCAACGCTCCGCTCTCCCAGATCAACGTCCTGGACCAGCGGCGCAACCCGGTCGGCTCGATCCTGCTGCGCGAATCGACCGCGGGCGAATGGTCGGTACCCCTGAACCAGGTGATCTCTGGACTTGCCTCGGTGAACATCGCGGTAAAATAGTGGCCGGCCAAACCAAACGGAGAAAAACAACAGCCATGTATCTTTCCCGGCGCAACATTTTCGCTGGCGCGCTGGTAGCGCTGCTTGCCGGGTTGCTGGCGCAGCCGGCGCGCGCCGAGCACACGCGCCACTGGCGGCAATCCGCCTACGAGGAGTTTGAAAAGGGCACGCCCAAGGGTGTGGCGCTGCGGAGTGATGGCAAGCTGGTCCTGGCGCCGCGGTTCGCCGCGTTCGCCGATCCCAATGCCGCCTATCTGTGGGCGCTGCGCGCGGATTCCAAGGGCAACCTCTACGCCGCGGGCGGCACCAACGCCAAGGTCGTGCGGTTTGACCCCAAGGGCGCTGCCACGACCATCTTCGAGTCCGGAGAATTGGCGGCGCAGGCGCTGGCGCTCGACGCGCAGGACAATCTCTACGTGGGGACCTCACCCGATGGCAAGGTTTACCGCATCGTGCGGGGCGGCGAAAAGAAGGTTTTCTTCGACCCGAAGACGAAATACATCTGGGACCTGGCAGTGGACGCGGACGGCACCGTCTATGTGGCCAGCGGCGACAAGGGCGAAATCTTCGCGGTGACCCCGGACGGCAAAGGAAAGGTCTTCTATGCCAGCGAGGAAACGCACATCCGCACTCTGGCACTTGATCCCCGGGGCTACCTGCTGGCCGGAACCGAACCCAACGGGCTAATCCTGCGGATCGCGAAGCCCGCTTCTGGCACCGCGGACCGACCGGAGGCGCGGCAACAGGCGTTCGTACTCTACGAGACGTCGAAGAAGGAAATTACCGCGCTACAGGTGGACCACGCCGGAAACATTTACGTGGCCGCAGTGGGCGAAAAGCCGCGCCCCGGCCAGTTGTTCCCGCAGCCTCCCGGGGTTCTGCCGCCGCAGCCGGTCGTCCAGCCGGGAATGGCTGTAGGTCCGGTGATTGTTCCGCAGCAGCCGACACCGTTCATTCCTTTTCCGCCGCTGGTTTCGAGCGCAGTCTATCACCTGGCACCTGACGGCGCGCCCGAAGAGTTGTGGAGCTCGCGCGAGGATTTGGTCTATGCGCTGGGACTTTCCCCGTCGGGGAAGCTGCTGCTCGGCACGGGCAACCGCGGAGTGGTGATCGAGCTCGAAGGAAACAACGTGTTCGCTAGCTTGGCCAAGACGGCATCGTCCCAGGTAACCGGCCTGGCGCAAGGGTCGGGAGGAAAGGTGTTCCTGTGCACGGCGAATCCGGGCAAGGTGTTCACACTCGGCCCGGACGATGAGCCTGAAGGCAGCTTCGAGTCGCAGACCTTTGACGCCAGGATTTTCTCGCACTGGGGTCGGCTGGAGTGGTGGGGCGAAAACAGTGCGCTTGGGAACGAGTCGAAAACCAGCTCCGGCGCAGCGCCGATTACTCTCTACGTTCGCTCCGGGAACACCTCTGACCCCGAAAAAAACTGGAGTCCGTGGTCGGGGCCTTACGCTCTAGGAAAAGGCGAGAAGGTGAATTGCCCGCCGGCGCGGTTTGCCCAGTGGAAGGTGATGTTTCGCAGCATGAGCATCCCGGATGGTTCTCCGCTGGGAAAGAATAAGGGGGGCCCAGCGCCAAGTATCTCCTGGGTGAGCCTGTCGTACCTGCCGAAGAACGTTGCGCCGACCATTGACGCCGTCGTGATTCAGAACCCGGGCATTCGCGTGCAGGGAGTTTCCGGAGTGCAGCCAGGGACATCGCCGTCCCAGCCGGTGCAATTGCGGATGCCACCTCCACCCACGCCGGCGGGCGGCTTCGTCGCTCCGCAGCAGCCCCAACCACCGCAGCGGTTTGAGCCACCGCCGCAAGGTCTTGCGCAGAAGGGCTATCAGGCGGTGGTGTGGAGCGCGCGAGATGAAAATGACGACGACCTGGTCTACACCATTTACTACCGCGGCGAGGGAGAGAAGAACTGGAAGCTCCTGAAAGACAAGGTCGAGCAGAAATTCTATTCGTGGGACACCACCACCATGCCCGATGGCGCATACTACCTGAAGATTGGGGCGTCGGATGCCCCCTCGAATCCCCCGGAAGATGCGCTAACGGCCGAGCGGGAGAGTGACCGGTTCGAGGTGGACAACTCGCCGCCGGTCGTGGAAAACCTGCGCGCAGAGGCTGCCAGTCCGGACGTGCGCGCGCGCTTCGACGCTCGAGACTCCTCAAGCAACATCGCGCGCGCCGAGTACAGCCTCGACGCTGGCGATTGGACGGTCCTCTTCCCCGTGGGCCGCTTGGCCGATTCCCCCCAGCTGAGCTATGAGGTGTACCTGCGCGGGCTTGCGGTCGGCGAACACACGCTCGCCGTGCGGGTGTTCGATCGGTTCGACAACGGCGCCACGGCGAAGGTAACCTTCAGCGTCCCACCCAAAAAGCGCTGAAGCGCCCAATCGGCTGGAGGCTGTCCCATGGCTTCACCAGCCAGGGCTCCGAGGCTCCGGCATCGAAGATTAGTTTGTCTCGCGGTCGGTGGTCGCTACAGTCTCATAGCGCTCGATGTGCACCCCCACGCCCGCCTTGCCTCCCTGGAAACTATTGGGTTCGATGTGCACCACTCGCGCAGTGCAGCGGAGGTCAGTTGGCGCCTGCCCGGTGAGCTCGCGCGGCATCTTCAAAAACATCTCGACCGGTGTCCCGACTTTCAAAGGATAGTCAGTGGCAAAATATGCGCCGCGCGGGGAAAGATTCACTGTCTCAGCCCTCTGCTCCGGAGTCGTAGGATTCAACAGCGGTCGAAACCGCAGGGCAACCTTTAGGTTCAGGCGTGTATTCAGACGGCGTTCGTCGAGTGGCATATGTTCCTCCTCGCGCGTGGGAAGGAGTGCGCGCGCTGCAAGATGGGGAAGGGCGCAACAAGTCTTATCCTGCTCCGAGTCGATTGCAAGGGGGTGTGTTCAACGCTGTACTACTGCTGCTTTCATAATGGTGAGTTTCGTGGGAAAAGTGCGGGTCCCTGCTGGGGCTGCGCCGAGGGAGTATACTCTCTGGCATCCGCAGTGGCGATGGCGGCATCGTACGGGCAGATATAAGGACGGAGGACGGTCCTATGAAAACAAGAATTTTGCACTGGCAGTTCATGTGGGCGGTTCTGGCTACTGCCGCGCTAGGTGGCGCTCTAGTGGCGCAGCAGCAAGAGCCGCAGCAACCTCCGCCGGCCGCGGCGCCTCAAGCGCAGCCTGCGCGAACCGACGGTGATGCACCGGCGACGAAGCCGCGGGCGGGCAAGATCGTCTTGCCTGCGGGGACGAGGTTGCCGCTGGTTCTGCACAACGCCATCACCACGCGCAACGCCAAGCCCGGCGATGGAGTTTATCTGGAGACGCTGTTTCCCATCACACAGGAGAACCGTGTGGTGATCCCGGCCGGTTCCTATGTACAGGGTGAAATACTGGAAGCCAAGCGGCCCGGCCGGGTGAAGGGTCGCGGCGAGATCCGGGTGCGGTTAAACACCATGATCCTCCCCAACGGCTACACCGTGAGCTTCAATGCTGTACCCACCAACGCCGGGACTGGCGGGAACGAATCGGTCGAGGAGGAAGGCAAAATCAAGGGTGACACTGACAAGTCCGGTGACGTTGGCACGGTCATGAAGACCACCACTGCCGGGGCGGGTATCGGAGCTATCGCCGGGCGCAGTGGAAAGGGCGCCGGGATTGGTGCCGGTGTAGGTGCCGCGGTCGGGTTGGCGACGGTGCTGCTCACCCGCGGGCCGGAGCTTGAGCTGCCGCGTGGCACCACGCTTGACGTTGCGTTGGACCGCGCGCTCTACCTCGATGCCGACAAGGTGCAGTTCAGCGACCCAGGTCACGCCTCCACGCTGGCCGGCGCGCCGAACCGCACCCCACAGCGCAACAAGTTCCCCTTTTAGCTCGCTGTATGGCGCCTGGCTTCGAGGAAGCGCAGCGGGCTGAAGTTTTCCCAGGGCAGCGAAGTACTTCCTCCCGTCAGCCACTCGCGGACCAATCTTGCGGTAACGGGCGCTAACAGGATGCCGTTGCGGTAGTGGCCCGTGGCCATGACCAGGCCCTCCACGTCGGTGGGACCCAGCACCGGCAGGTGATCGGGCGTATCAGGCCGCAGCCCAGACCAGGTTTCCACAATCTCTGTGCCGGCGAGCCCGGGCGCGAGTTCCAAGATCGCGCTCAGGATTTGTGCCAGCCCGCCCGGCGTCACTCTTTTTTCAAAGCCTGCATTCTCGAGGGTGCTGCCGGCGACCAGTTTTTGCGGGCGGGCATCGTCGCGCGGCACGATGTAACCACGCGCGGAGCGCAGCACACGAGTGAGATGCACTCTTGAGGAGCGCAGCGCAACCATCTGCCCGCGCACTGGCCGCGTCGGCGCATAGCGGGAAACCCCTTCGATTTCGCTTGAGAAGCACCCCGCCGCCAGCACCACGTGCTCAGCCGAGACCTGATCACCGCCGGCCACCACGCCGCTGCAGCGGCCTCCTTGTCGGAGGAGCGAGGTCACCGGGGTGGCGGCGCGAATCTCTACTCCCTGGCGCGCCGCGGCCGCCAGCACGGCTTCGGTCAGCGCGCGATTGTCCACCGAGGCTTCGTAGGGCAACAAAGCGACAGCGAGGGCCTGGCGGCTGAGCGCGGGCTCCATCTCCAGCGCTTCCTCCAGTCGCAGCGCTTCGGTCGGGAGGCCGAGCCCATGATGCAGAGCGATCAACGTGCTTAACTCGCGCCCGGCCTCCCCGGCAAGGAGCACCTCCAAAGCCCCCTTGCTCCGGTAACCGACCGCGCGGCCCGATGCTTCTTCGACCGTAGCGACGAACTCAGGATAGAGCTCCAGGCTCGCCCGGGCCAGTGGCACAAGCGGAATCGAATCGGGGTTTTCCGGAGAAGGCGAGAGCATCCCCGCTGCGGCCCACGACGCTTCTTGTCCCGGCGCCTGGCGATCGAGCACAAGGACGCGCAGCTTCTCCTGCGCCAGCTCGAAGGCAATCGAACCGCCGATGATGCCGCCACCGACGATGACAACGTCAAACCCGCGCATCCATCCCTGCCGAGCGCCGCCGGCTGGCGGCACTACCTCATCTTAGCAGCAATCGGCTGCTCGGCGTGCCTCAGCGGTGAACCCTCCGCGGATAAAACTCGAATGAGGACTCAGACTTGGGGCTACGCAAATATTGACAGTGGCGACTGCCGGCCGATAGCTGCCAGCTACAGCGAATTGACTAGCTCGTTCGATAGCACTTGAGCCTTCTGCGCCAAGTTCCGTGCGCGCACCCAGTCCCCGGCGCGTTTGGCCTCGCGCGCTTGCACCAGGAATCCGCGGATTTTCTCAATCAGGTCGAGCTGAGCGGCGTTGAGTTGCTGTTGCTTGCCGGAAGCCGCCCGGAGATTCCGCTCGGCCAAGCTGATGTCCTCGTTGATGTGGCGCTCGGCCTCGGCCTGCTCTTCGGGAGTGAGTCGCGGGGAAATCTGGGGTGGAGCGGGTTTGGGTGGAGGCGGTGCGGGCTCTGGAGAAGCCGGGCGCGGCTTGACCGGAGCGGGCCTCGACTGCGGCACATGGCTGGTCGCGGGCGGGGGAGCCGCGGGGGTGATTTCCGGTGGAGTTTCCGGCTTGGTTGCATCCGGTTTGGTCTCCGGCTTGGGTTCAGGCAGGGAAGGCGAGACAACCGCGGGCGGGGCAGCCTGCAACGTGCGTTTTCTGCAACCCGAGGCTCCCAGCGCCAGGGCGCAGAGAGAGAGTACGACTATTGCAGTTCTCAGGCTGGGCATTTAGAGAGCCAGCGGCAACCCGACGCGAAACGTCGTGCCGCGGCCTACCTCAGATTCAAAGTCTATCGAACCGTTGTGGAGTTGCACAATGAGAAAGGCGCTGGCGAGCCCAATTCCGCTACCCCCGGGCCGCGTGGTGAAGAAAAGCTGGAAGATGCGGGACCGGTGCTCGGGAGCAATGCCGCAGCCGGTATCGGCTACACTCACCTCCGCCATCTCGCCACGGCGGGCCAGGGTTAGCGTTAGGCGTCCGCCGTTGGGCATGGCTTCGATGGCGTTCAGCACTAGATTGAGGAGGGCTTGCTTGAGGAGTTCCCGGTCGACGTTGACCGTCAGGATGTCGCCGGGGAATTGGGTCACGGGCTCGATCCGCGCGCGGTCCATCTGCGGCCGGGCGACGCCGACCACCTCCGCAAGCAACTCGGCAACATTGATCTCTTGGAGGTGCAATTCGACCGGGCGCGTGAAGTCGAGGAAGCGTTTCACCACCCGATCGAGCCGGTCGATTTCCGTGTCCAATACCTTTACGGCTTGCTGGGGGATCTCCTGGTTTTCCGGTAGTGCGTTCTTCAGATTCTCGAGCCACAGCCGCATTGAATTCAGGGGGTTCTTAACCTCATGCGCCACTCCGGCGGTGACGCGACCCAACGCCGCAAGCCGTTCCGACAATTGGAGCTGCGTGCTAATGCGCTCCAGCGATTCGAGATCCCGCAGGGTGACCAGCGACCCCATCCGCGTGCCGCCCTCAGTGATCACCTGCACGCTCAACCCCACGCGCCGTCCTGAACCCGACGCCCCGGGATCTGCGCCGCTCGCGCCATTGAGCACCACTTCGGCCGCGGCGACCGGCGCGAACTGGTTGCCTTCCAGGCGCAGCGCCTGCCGCAGCGGGTGCCCCGCCGGGAAGATCTCGTCGGCGGGGCGCCCCAGCAGCGCGTCGGCCGGCACACCCAGGAATTTCTCCACCGCCGGGCTGACCATTACCGCGCGGCCGTCGGGCGTGAACAGCAGCAGGCCGTCCTCCAGGCCCGACATGATCTGGTTCAGATTTTCCCGCAGCGTGCTGAAGATTTCGCGGACGCCGCGAAGCTGGTGGCCGATCTGCGTGATCTTCGTGCTCACCTGGCCGAGTTCGTCGCCGCTTTCGAGCGGCTTCAGATCGAACTCGCCAGCTGAGATGCGATCCAACTGCGCGGAGATGCGGGCCAGAGGAGCGAGAGAGGCCTGGCTGACCACCGCCGCCAGCAGCGTGGAAAGCAGCACGGCGCCTAGCGCAAACCACCCCGCTCGCCGCAGGCCAGGGGAAACCTCGCTCCGCAGCAGACCAGTTTGAGCCGCGATGCGAATTTCGCCGAACGGTTCTTTGCCGAGATTGAACGGCAATACCACCGCATAAACCCGCGGAGGGCCGTAGATGATGCGGAGCTGGTCCACAAAATTGCTGTGCGCCAATTGCTTCAGCGGAATGCGCAGCGGCACGGCCTGCCCGAGCAGTCGGGCGTCGCTTGAAACCAGGGCCGTGTCATTACCATCGACGATGGTCACTTCATAGATCAAGGGGCCGTAACCGAGTTCGGCATCGATCACCGTATGTAGACCAACGTTTTGAAATAGTGACTGTCGGACGTATTCGCGCAGGTCCGCGGGACTTTCGGAAGCGGGAGCGGCACCCTCCTTTACGGCATCGGCGAGGGCGCGGTCGGCTTGGAAGAAGACTTTCTGCGCAACCTGTTGTGCGTGATCCTCGGCCTGGCGGATCACCTGGTGGGTAAGCGTAATCACGTATAGCGTCGAGGTCAGCGCCACCACTCCCAGCACCAGTAGCGAGGTGGTAAGGGTGAATTTCGTTTTCAGGCGAAGCTTCATGACTCAATTCCGCTCACCATCGCTGGTTTGCCATAGCGCACCCTATTTGGC
>Ga0209055_1002449_pt1 | contig 11744 bp, 8 predicted proteins | sample GraSoiAngelo_110_FD_185875 | JGI IMG/M metagenome (GOLD analysis project Ga0209055, IMG submission 185875) | Grasslands soil microbial communities from the Angelo Coastal Reserve, California, USA - 14_0903_12_30cm (SPAdes) (version 2) | ecosystem: Environmental > Terrestrial > Soil > Grasslands ... | reverse complement strand
GGAGCCCGACGAGCTCCTCGTGCGGTTCCCGGAGGCGGCCGAGACGGCGGAGGTCGTTCCCGTGCGCTTCCGCGCGGTGTCGAGCGCGAACGTGGGGCCGTCCGACTGGCTGGCGCTCGACGCGGCCGTGCACGCCGCCGTCACGCGCGAGGCGCCGCTCGACGGCGTCGTGATCACGCACGGCACCGCGACGCTCGAGGAGACGGCGTACTTCCTGAACCTCACGCTCAAAGTCGACGCCACCGTCGTGCTGGTGGGGTCGCAGCGCCCGGCCAGCGGCCTCAGCTCTGACGCCGGGCTCAATCTCCTGAATGCGGTGCGCGTCGCGGGAGCGCAGGAGGCGCGTGGGCTCGGCGTGCTCGTCCTCCTCAACGACGAAGTCCAGGCCGCACGCGAGGTGAGCAAGACCTCGACGCTCAGGCTCGAGACGTTCCGGAGCCCGGACCTCGGCATGCTCGGCTACGCGGACCCTGACGGCCGCGTCGCGATCTACCGTCGGCCGTCGCGCCGCCACGCGCCGGCGACGGAGTTCGACGTGCGCGGCCGTGCCGAGCTGCCACGCGTGGACATCGCGGCGTCGTACGCCGGCGCCGATGGCACGGCCATCCGGGCCTTCGTCGCCGCCGGCGCGCGCGCGATCGTCGCGGCGTCGCTCCCGCCGGGCGTGACCACGCCAGGTGAGACGGACGCGCTCGTGGAGGCGCGACGGCGCGGCGTCCTGGTCGTGCTCTCGAGCCGGGCAGGGAGCGGCCGCGTCCTGCCCCGCACGGTCCTGCGCGAGCGGGGTTTCGTCGTCGCCGACAACCTCAATCCCCAGAAGGCGCGCGTGCTCGCCATGCTGGCCCTCACGCGCACGGACGACGTCGCCGAAGTTCAGCGCATGTTCGACGAGTACTGACGGCCAACGATCACGCGGCGGTTCAGGCGTCGGGCTCCGTCACGCTGCCATAGCGGTGGAGCACCCGCGAGACGGTCTGCTCTCGGAGGTACCAGCGGAGCTCCAGGCGTCCGTTGGCGAGGACGGGCGCGTCGATGACGGTGACGCCGGTACCGTTGGCGGCGGCGCGGGCCGCCGTCGAGATCGGCTCCCAGGCCCGCAGGCGCTCGATCCACCCGTGCTCCCTATATAAAGGATGCGCCAGGCGGTCCACGAAGCCCGCCTCCGCCTCCACCACGAGCTCCACGCCGGCGCATTCCGCCAGCCCCACCCAGGGCTCCGACTCCGGCGAGAGGCTCACGGTCAGGCGCGTTCCCGCCACGTGAGCAGCGAGGATGATCTGGCACAAAGCGACCGCGGCTTCGGGGCGCGCCGTCATTCCCCGCGCGATCACGTGGCGGCAGGGTCGATAGCGAAATGCGTTCAGCTCTCCACGGATCGCGCTCGGGTCGTGCTCGCGGCTGAAGTGCTCACGCCACGCCCGCGCGTAGCTCGCCGCGCTCGCCTCGAGCAGTGAGCGCGCGTCGGCGTCCGTCAGCCCGGCCAGGCATCGGTCGAGCACGGTCGCCAGCGACTCGGAGAGAGGCTCCTGGTCGACGGCAGGCCGCGCGACTTGTCGCCAGCGCGCGAGCTGCAGGACGTAATTCGGTCCACCGGCCTTGGCGCCTGGCCCCACCGACGACGCCTTCCACCCGCCGAAGGGCTGACGGCCGACGATCGCCCCGGTGATGGGACGGTTCACGTAGAGGTTGCCGGCCTCGATGCGGTCGACCCAGCGCGCGATCTCGCGGTCGTCGAGCGTCTGGATCCCGCTGGTGAGCCCGAAGGGCTGAGCGTTGGCGAGCTCGATCGCGTGGTCGAGGTTCTCGGCGCGCATCAGTCCGAGCACGGGGCCGAAGCATTCGGTGCGGTGGAAGAAGGAGCCGGCACGCACGCCGAGCTTGATGCCGGGCGACCAGAGCTGAGGGTTGTCCGTTGCCGGGCGCGGCTCGAGCAGCCACTCCTCGCCCTCGTCGAGCACGGTGAGCGCGCGCCGGAGGGCGGCGCCGGGTGCTTGCGTCAGCGGGGTGATCCGGCTGGTCGGCTCCCACGCGGTGCCGACGGCAAGGCTCTGCGCTCCATCGCGAAGCTGGCGCCGGAAGTCGGCGTCGTCGTACACCTCGGCTTCGCAAATGGCGAGGCTGGCCGCCGAGCACTTCTGGCCGTTGTGGCCGAAGGCCGAGCGGACCAGATCGCGAATCGCCTGATCGCGATCGGCGAGAGCCGTGATGATGATGGCGTTCTTGCCGCTCGTCTCAGCGAACAGCGGGAGATCGGGTCGCCAGCCGAGGAACAGCCGCGCGGTCTCCGCCGAGCCGGTGAGGATGACGCCGCCCACGCGCGAGTCCGTCACCAGCCCGCGCCCGATCTCGTCGTCGGGACACGGTAAGAACTGGAGGATCTCGCGCGGGATGCCCGCGTCCCAGAGACCGTTGGCCAGGTGCCAGCCGACGAGCACCGCCTCGGGCGCCGGCTTGAGGACGACGGCGTTTCGGGCCGCGAGCGCGGCGAGGACGCCGCCGGCGGGGATCGACAGCGGGAAGTTCCACGGCGGCGTCACGACCACCACGCCGAGCGGCTCCATGCGGCAGTCGCCGAGGCTGGTCGCGGCCTCACGCAGCGTCCGGGCGTAGTAGCGCGCGAAGTCGACCGCCTCGGAGACCTCGGCGTCGGCCTCCGTCGCCGTCTTGGCGCCGTCGACGATCATCGCGCCGATCAGGTCGCCGCGCCGGCGGCCAAGCTCCGCCGCACACGCCTCGAGCCGCGCGCCGCGTTCCGCGATCGACAGCGCGGCCCACGCTGGCTGAGCGGCCCGGGCGACCGTCAACGCGCGATCGACGTCCGCGGGGCCGCCCAGCGCATAGCGATAGGCGACGCGCCCGGGGCGCGAGGGATCGTGCCCGTCGCCTTGGCTCGGCCCGGTGCGGAGCTCGCCACCGATCTGGAGCGGAATCCGATCGTGTGAACGCTCGCGCCACCGGCGCACGACGTCGTCGATCCACGCGCGGTTGGCCGCCAGCGTCCAGTCGGTGTCGGGCTCGTTCTCGAATACGGCATGAAGCGGGCGAAGCACGGGTGGGGCGCCCGCCTCCGCTCGCCGATCCTGGAAGCGCCGGGGCGCATCCGAGAGCCGGGCCTCGATGCCGAACGCGGCCAGGAAGCGATCGCGCTCGACGAGGAATGCAGGTGAGCCCGGCTCGAGATCGAAGACGTGGCGCAGGAAGTTCTCGGGCGCGGTGTTCTCGTCGAGCCGGCGCACCAGGTACGCAATGGCGCTGTGGAAGTCCTCGGCCCTGACGACGGGCGCGTAGAGCAGCAGCCCGCCCGCCCTCGCGTGTACCGCCCGCGCCTGGTGATTGGCCATGCCCTCGAGCATCTCGAACTCCACCCAGGGCTCGACGTGGTGGGCCTCGCGCAGCACGAGGCCGTAGGCGACGTCGAAGAGATTGTGGCTGGCGATCCCGAGGTGGACGGCGTCGGCGTGCTCTGGCCGGCAGCCGTACTGGAGCATGCGCTTGTAGTTCGCGTCCACCTCGATCTTCGTCTCGTAGGGCGCCTGGGGCCAGTCGTGCACCGCCGCCTCGATGCGCTCCATCGCGAGGTTCGCGCCCTTGACGATGCGCAGCTTGATCGGCGCGCCACCCCGCGCGCGACGCGCGAGCGCCCACTCCGTGAGGGCGCGCTGAACGCGGTGCGAGTCGGGTAAATAGGCCTGGAGCACGATCCCCGCGCTCAGAGGGAGGAACTCCGGCTCGTCGAGGACCTCGCGGAAGGCCGTCACCGTCAGGTCGAGGTCGCGGTACTCCTCCATGTCGAGGTTGATGAACTTGGGCGTGATCCGTCCGTCCTGATGGCGGTAGCGATGGCGTCCCGCGGCGCGATAGAGCGTGCGCAGACGCTCGGCCACCTGCGCCACCGTCGCGCGGAAGGCGACGAGGTCGATCTGGCTGTAGACGGACGAGACCTTCACCGAGATGTACTCCACGTCGTCTCGAGCGAGGAGCGTGAGGTAGGCCTCGAGTCGTCGCGCCGCTTCCTTCTCGCCCAGGATCGCCTCGCCGAGCTGGTTGAGGTTCAGCCGCACGCCCGCGCGGCGCCGCTCCTCGATGTAGCGGCGGAGGTCTTCTTCCTCGCCCGGCAGGATCACGTTCTGAGTCTCGTGGCGCAGCCGGGCCACGATGGGCGGGACGACCAGGCTCGGCAGATAGTGGGCCATGGCGCCGCCCAGGAGGAGCGCGACCCGCTCCCACCAGTCCATGTACTGGGGCACGCCGTAGCGCTCGAGAAGATAGGCGAGCTGGTCGGCGATGCGCTCCGGGCGATGACTGCGGAACGCCTGGTCGGCGAGGGCGATGGTCAGCTCCTTGCCGTGGGGATCCGCCATCATCCGGGCGAGCTTCTTGGCCTGAGCGTGCTCGTCGGCGGTTTGCTGAGCGCGCGCCTCGCGCAGAAGCGCTTCGGCCAGCTCGACGGCGCGGTGGGCGAGGCGTTCCACGATCGCAAGGTCATCCGTCGCGCGCATCGCCCCGTCGCCTCGTCCCCAGTGTACGCGCGCTCCCGCCATACCTGGGAGCTCGTCGAAGCGCGAGGTGATCGAAGACGGCGGCGTGTTGCCGGTCGGGCGTGTCTCGATTATGCTGTCGCAACCCTGCTACGGCGATCGGGCCGCCGTTTCCCGGTGGCCGGAGACCACGGGAAGCCGAAACGATCAGCCGGAGGACGGCATGATCGACCCAGCGATCACGACGCTTCGCTCGTTCCGTATTACGGAAAGGGGAACCCCTATGCCGAGCCACACCCGGTTACGGCGCTCGCTCATGCTGGTCACGGCCCTGGCGGCCCTGGCCATTGCTGCTCTCGTCACGCTGGGTGGCCCGCCGGCGGCGGAGGCTCAGCGCAAGAAGATCGTCAACATCGCGGCCAAGGAGCCCGACACGCTCGACCCGCACTCGAGCACGCTCGGACAGTCGCAGGCCATCTCGCGCTTCATGTTCCGCGGGCTAACGCGGTTCGCGATCAAGGACGGCAAGGTGACGACGGCCGAAGTGGAGCCCGACCTGGCCGAGAGCTGGACGCTGTCACCCGAGGGCACCATCTGGACGTTCAAGCTCCGGAAGGGCGTCCAGTTCCACAAGGGCTTCGGCGAGCTGACCGCAGAGGACGTGAAGTTCAGCTTCGAGCGGCAGATCAAGAAGGCGCCGGGCACGCGCTACGGCGTGAACCTCGACGTGATCAAGTCCATCGAGGTCGTCGACCCCTACACGGTCCAGATCGCGCTCACGGCCTACGACCCGATCTTCCTCCTGCGCATGGTGGGCTACCAGCAGGGCTACATCCTCTCGAAGAAGGCGGTGGAAAAGCAGGGGGACCAGTTCAAGTGGAATCCCGTCGGCACCGGGCCCTTCTATTTCGAGCGGCACGCGCCGCGCGAGAAGATCGTGCTGAAGGCCTTCGACAAGTTCTACGCCGGCCGCCCCCAGATCGACGAGGTCCACTGGTTCGACGTGCCCGAGGACGCCACCAAGCTAATCGGCCTCGAGAAGGGGACGTTCGACCTGCTCTACCCCGAGGCGGTCACCGCTGATTTCGCCGACCAGGTCAAGAAGATGGGCGCCGTCATCGACCGGCGGGGCCCGGGCCAGCAGGAGCGCTTTTACATCAACATGACCAAGCCGCCCTTCGATGACATCCGCGTCCGCAAGGCGTTCATGCACGCGATCGACCGCAAGGCGATCAAGGAGACCATGTACCCCGGCGACCTGGCGAAGGTGGCGACGAGCTGCGTGCCGCCCGGCTACTTCGGCCACGTGCCGATGCAGTTCCCGGAGCACAACCCGGAGCTGGCGAAGAAGCTGCTCGCCGAGGCGGGCTATCCGAACGGCATCACGATCAAGAACTACTTCATCAGCAAGTCGTTCTTCTATCCCAAGGTGCTCACGCTCGCCCAGGAGCAGCTCAAGCAGGCGGGGATCAACGTGGAGCTCCAGGTCGTCGAGCACGCGACGTATCACGAGAACATCAGGAAGAACCTGAATCCGTTCGTGCTCTACGGACGCACGCGCATCACCGACGCCGACCCGTGGCTCTCGCTGTTCTTCGACGGCAAGGAGATTCCCGATCCGGCCACCGGTAACAAGGGCACGAACTTCGCTCACTACAAGGGCATCGACGACCTGCTGCACGCCGGCCGGGTCGAGCGCGACGTGAAGAAGCGCGCGGCGATCTACGCCGAGGCCCAGAAGCGGATGGAGCGCGACCTCGTGTGCCTGCCCATCAGCGACGTGCCGGGGCAGTGGGCACGCAACCCCAAGCGCGTGAGCACGCCGTTCGCCGCTGACTACGGCGAGTTCTCGCTGCACTACAGCTACAACTATCCCGAGCTGCTCAAAGTCTTGAACTGAGCACCGCATGTTCAACTACGTGGCGCGGCGCCTACTGCTCGCGGTCCCGATGCTGCTCGGGGCCATGAGCATCGTGTTCTTCGCGATGCGCGTGCTGCCGGGCGATCCGTGCGTGGCCATGATGGGCGATCAGGCGACCACGGAAGCCCTGGCCGACTGCACGCGGAATCTCGGGCTGCACCGGCCGCTGGCCGTCCAGTACGCGGACTACCTGTGGCGATCGGTGCGGCTCGACTTCGGCAACTCGCTGCGTCAGGGCTACCCGGTCAGCGAGTACATCGGGCGGATGTTCCCCCACACGTTCATCCTGGTGATGGCGAGCGCGGTGGTGGCCGTCCTCGTCGGCGTCCCGATCGGCATCGTGTCGGCGCTGAAGCGTCGCAATCCGCTGATCGACTACCCGTTGCGGATCTTCGCCCTGCTCGGCCTCTCCATGCCGGTGTTCTGGCTGGGCATCCTGCTCCTCATCGTGTTCTCGCTCCGGCTGGACCTCTTCCCGCTCATCGGCGGCGGTGACCTCGACGCGGTCCTCACCATGGTCCGCTCGGGCGAGGTCTTCTCGTATCCCGGTGATTTCTTCGCCGCGGTGGGCGACGTGCTGCATCACCTGGCGCTGCCGGCGCTGGCGCTCGGCTTCACGCTGGCCGCCACGGTCAGCCGGCTCTCGCGCTCGGCCATGCTGGAGGTGATCAGCCAGGACTTCATCCGCACCGCGCGCGCCAAGGGGCAGGCGGAGCGGGCGGTGGTCTACAAGCACGCGCTGCGCAACATGCTGGTGCCGCTGCTCACGATCATCGGGATCTTCGTGGCCATCGCGCTGACGGGCACCGTGCTCACCGAGACGGTGTTCACGCGGCCCGGGCTGGGCAAGATGCTGGTGGATGCGATCAGCGCCCGCGACTATCCGCTCGCCCAGGGCGCCATCACCGTCTTCACGATGACCATCATCCTCGTCAACCTGATCGTCGACATGCTCTACGCCGTCGTCGACCCTCGCATCACCTTCCGGTAAGCGACGAGGCACCGAACGATGGCCATCGCGCGTGGAGCTGATCGAGCCGATCTGGCGGTTCTCGGCTCGGCCGAGGAGACGCGAGGCGCGCGGCGCCATCATCTTCGCCGGTGGCTGCCCATCGGCATCGGCTTGCTGCTGGCGGCGGGCATGATCGTCGTGGCCGCTGCCGCGCCTCTGATCGCGCCTTTGAGTCCCTCCGCGCAGTTTTCAGACGCCGTCCTCAAGGCCCCGGGCGCCGTGGACCGCCACGTGCTCGGCACCGACGAGTTCGGGCGGGACATCCTGAGCCGGATCATCTGGGGCGCGCGCATCTCGCTCGAGGTCGGGCTGGCCTCCGTGCTCTTCGCCTGCGTGCTCGGTGTGCCGCTGGGGATCTTTGCCGGCTATCGCGGCGCCTGGGCCGAGGTCGGGATCATGCGCGCCACCGACATGCTGATGGCCTTTCCCACGCTGCTGCTCGCGCTGATCATCGTGACCGCGCTGGGCGGCACGCTCGTCAACGAGATCCTGGCCATCGGGATCGCGCTGACCCCGAACTTCGTGCGCCTGGCCCGGAGCCTGACCCTCACCATCCGCGAGAACGACTACATCATGGCCGCGCGCGCGCTCGGCGGCGGACAGCTCCGCGTCATGGCGCGGCACGTGTTCCCCAACGTCCTCTACGCGCTCGTCGTCGTGGCCACGCTCTACATCGCGACGGCCATCCGCACCGAGGCAGGCCTGTCGTTCCTCGGGCTCGGCATTCCGCCGCCCACGCCGAGCTGGGGCAACATCCTCAGCGAGGGCCGCCAGTACATCAAGTGCTGCCCGTGGATCACGACGTTCTCCGGGGTCGCGATCATGCTGGCCGTGCTCGCCTTCAACGTCGTCGGCGACGCCTTGCGCGACCTCCTCGATCCCCGGCTCCGCGGCGACTAGCGGCCGAAAGCCCGCTGACTGGACGCCCGGGCCGTTCATCTGGCAGACTCCCGCCGCCGTGGGCGACGATGCCGCGTTCAGGCGGCTCTGCCAGGAGCTCGAAACTGCCAGACTCCCTTCGGCAGCTCGTCAACTGGGTGCGGCGATCAGGCGATCGCCGCGACCGTCGTGCATCTGCCGGCGGAGCGCTTCCTCGAAGCGATTCGACGCAACCTGAGGCTGGCGGGCGTGGTGGCCGCCGGCGTGCTCAGCGTGGGCCTGGTCGCCTCGGTGATCCTGGCCCGTTGGGTGACGGGGCCGGTGAGTCGGCTCACGGCCGCCGCCACCGCCCTCGAGACCCACACGTTCGATCCCGAGAGTCTCGCGGAAGTCACGCGGCGGCCCGACGAGCTCGGGCACCTGGCCCGGGTCTTCCACCGCATGGCGCTCGAGGTCTACGCCCGTGAGCAGCGGTTGAGACAAGAGGTCCAGCAACTCCGCATCGAGATCGACGAGGCGAAGAAGGTTCGTCAGGTGGCTGAGATCACGGAGACGGACTACTTTCAGGATCTCCGCCAGCGGGCGCAGGCCCTGCGGGCTCGCTTCGGGGGACCGGGCGACGCGCCGAGCGCGCCCGGCGCTCACTGACGATCACGTAAACATGGGGCGGCGGTCGATCAGCCTCAGCCATCCACGCGCCACCCGGTAGATGAACCACAGCCCGACGAGCCCGAGCGGCAGCCACGCGATCAGGATGCCGATGCCGAGCGTGGCCACCACGAAGAGCAGGCACAGCGTCACCCACAAGAGCCCGAACCAGAATGTGCGGATCTGCCAGCGGAAGTGCGACTCGAGCCACGTCCCGCGCGCCTCGCTCCGCTTCACGTAGTTCAGGATCACGGCGATGATCGAGGGCCAGCCGGTGAGGAACGCGCCTACGATGGTGGCGACGCCGATGATCCCCATGATCAGGCTGACGGCGTGCAACGCGTAGATCACGTGCGTCAACGTGATCAGGGACGGCGGTGGCTCTTCGGGCATGGCCGGCCCAGTGTACGCGACCTTGCCTCGACGCCGCAGAGACGGGACAATCTCGCGACGTCAGACGGGACAATCCCGTGACACGCGTGATGCCAGCGCCAGGAGGGACGGATGGATCTCGAGCTTCGCGGCCGCAACGCGGTGGTGACCGGATGCAGCGTCGGGATCGGGCGGGAGATCGCCCGCGTCCTCGCCGCCGAAGGCGCGTCGACCCTGGTGATCGCGCGGCGGGGCGAGCTCTTGAAGACCCTCCAGGACGAGATCGAGGGCGCCGGATGGAAACGCCCCCACGCCCTGGCCATCGATCTCGCCGACCGCGCGTCGGCCGCCCGGGTCAGTGACGAAGCCCTCGCGCGCCTCGGTCACGTGGACATCCTCGTGAACAACGCCGGCGGCTCCCGGCCCACCGCGGTGGACTCCCCCGACGGCGTGTGGGACGAGTCGTTCGCGATCAACTTCAGCGCCGTCCGCAAGCTCGCCCAGGCGTTCCTGCCCGGCATGATCGAGCGTCGCTGGGGCCGGATCATCAACGTCACCGGAACGTCGGAGCCGGGAGGCACCAACGCGGCGGGGCCGGCCAAGGCGGCCGTGCACGCGTGGGCGAAGGCGCTCTCTCGCGACGTGGGCCGTCACGGCGTCACCGTGAACTGCCTCGCTCCGGGGCGGATCCACAGCGAGCAGATCGACCAGCGGCTGCATCCCACGCGCGAGAGCCAGGAGCAGTTCTCGCGCCAGATTCCGCTCGGCTACTTCGGCGATCCCTCCGACATGGCGTACCTGGTCGCGTTCCTCTGTTCGCCCAAGGCGCGCTACATCTCCGGCGAGCGCATCCACGTGGACGGGGGCCTGCACCGCGCGATCTGAGGAACGCCGACTCCGCGCGCGGCCGCGATCTCAGCGAGCTTTGCGGAACGCGCGCTCGAAGCCGGGAAGCGCGCGCACGACGGTGTCGCGCTCCACCGTGAGCGAGATGCGGATGTGGCCCGGCATCCCGAAGCCGGAGCCCGGCACCGTGAGCACGCCTTCGTCGGCGAGCAAGCGGACGAAGGCCACGTCGTCGTCGATGGGCGTGCGGGGGAACACGTAGAAGGCGCCCTGGGGCTTCACGCACTGGTAGCCGATGCGAGTGAGGCCCTCGTACATCAGGTCGCGCTTCTCGCGATACGGCCCGACGTCGATCACCTGGTCGCCCACCTCGGCCACGACCCACTGCCACAGCGCCGGCGCGTTGACGAAGCCGAGGACACGGCTCGTGAACGAGCAGGCCTCGAAGAGCTCGGCCGCCTCCGCCATGCGCGGGGAGAAGGCCAGGTAGCCGATGCGCTCGCCGGGGATCGCCAGCGACTTCGACCACGACGTCGCGACGATCGAGCGGGTCACGAGCGGCGGCACCTCGGGCACTTTCACGTCGTCGAAGACGAGGGCCTTGTAGGGCTCGTCGCTGATGAGGACGATCGGCCGCGCCGTGCGAGCGAGCAGCTTCTCGATCTCGACGAACGTCGAGGCGGGATAGATGACGCCGCTCGGGTTGTTCGGCGAGTTGACCAGGATCGCTCGCGTCTTCGGCGTGATGGCGGCCTCGAGCTTCGCGAGGTCGGGCGTGAGGTCGGCCCTGGGCTGGACGACCACGAGCCGCCCGCCGTGGTTCTCGGCGTAGAACGTGTACTCGGCGAAGAACGGCGCCACCGTGATGACCTCGTCGCCGGGATCGAGCAAGGCTTTCAGCACGGTGTTGAGCGCGGCGCCGGCGCCCACCGTCATGAGCACGTGACTGGCGGTGTAGGGAAGCCCGGTGGCCTGGCGCAGGCGCGTGGCCACGGCCTCGCGGACGCGCGGATGGCCCGCGTTCGGCATGTAGGCGTGCAGATGGGGCGCGTCACTGTCGAGCACGCGCCGGGCGGCGGCCAGGACGGCCGGCGGCGGCTCGATCTCGGGATTGCCCAGCGTGAAGTCGAAGACCTTGTCGGCGCCGCGCTCTTGCTTGAGCCGGGCGCCCTCTTCGAACATGCGGCGGATCCACGACGCTTTCGTCAGATTCTCGGCGACGGCCCTGGAGATGATCACGGCGGGAGTATAGTCCACGCGTGGCGGTACCGGACGTGGGCCGCGGAAGCGATGGGACGGCGTGGGACGGTGGGCCAACGAGGAGGCGGCGATGAGGCTCGCGGGCAAGGTAGCGTTGATCAGTGGCGGCGCGCGAGGAATGGGAGCGGCGGAAGCGCGGCTCTTCGCTCAGGAAGGCGCGCGCATCGTCATCGGCGACATCCTCGAGGGCGAGGGGGCGGCAGTGGCGGCGGGGATCGGCGCCAAGGGTGGCGAGGCGGTCTTCGTCCGGCTCGACGTCACCAGCGAGAGCGACTGGGAGCGTGCCGTCGCGACGGCCGAGCGTCGCTTCGGAAAGCTGGACGTGCTC
>Ga0209055_1002447_pt1 | contig 11748 bp, 15 predicted proteins | sample GraSoiAngelo_110_FD_185875 | JGI IMG/M metagenome (GOLD analysis project Ga0209055, IMG submission 185875) | Grasslands soil microbial communities from the Angelo Coastal Reserve, California, USA - 14_0903_12_30cm (SPAdes) (version 2) | ecosystem: Environmental > Terrestrial > Soil > Grasslands ... | reverse complement strand
AGGATCGGGGAAGGCTCGAGCCGAATTTCGCAGCAACTCGCCGAGTGGTTCTCGCAATCATCCAGCATAAGCTAACTCATTCTCCGGAATTTGTCCAGCGGAAGTGCAGAAAGACCTGAACTGTTACAAATCTTATGTGCTGTAATCCAACAGGAATGAATTGACCGGCAAGCACTTACAGCAGCAACTCTACATAACGTCCCACGGCGCATACATCATATGTGCTGCAGTACATATAAAATATCTTGGCTGCAAACAGCGGCTCCGCGGAGCAGTGAACGACCGGATTGGAATTGAGCCAGAGTCTTGAAATCCTGAAATCCTGAAATCCAATTATCACTCCCAGCCAGACCATTTTCTGATTGGTCTGTCGATTTCCACGATCTGACCATATTATCGGCACGCCATGAACAACTCGCACCGCTATGACAAACTCCCAAACTCCGGGGCCGGGCGACAGAGTAAAAGCCAATAGACACGTCCATGTAGGGTACAGGCCAGCACTTCTCCGCGAACGCCACTTACCAGGACTTAGCCAACGGTGAAGTATTTTCGTAAACTCTATTCATGACGTTCACTAAACGGCTTCGCGACGGAGTATGTCGCGGAGAAATCACTTGCAGTGTGCGAATCTGGACGCGTCCCCACGTCAGAGTAGGCGGGCGGTATCGTATGGAGGAAGGCGAGATTCAGGTCGATTCGATTCAACCAATAGGGTTTCCAGATATTACTCCCGAACTGGCGCGCGAGTCTGGGTTCCTTGGCGTTTTGGACCTGCTCAAAGTCGCGAAACACAGTCGAGGTGAGAATATTTATTTAATCCGATTCCACTACGTGCGACCGCGTGCCAAGCGAATAGGTCAGCGTAAGTCAAAAGCACATGTCCAGTAACGCGACATTACCAGGCAGTAGCACGTTCGGAGGTGGCTCAAGATACTATCCTTGCCACGCGCGTCCCTCTGCGGCGAGGTCATCTCAATGCGACTGAAATCTGCGGTGGTTTTCTTCGCAGGTATGTGTTTGTTTGCAGCGAATCAAGTGCTCGCTGCGTCGCCAAAAGATAGATGCGCTCTTCCTCCGAGCCTGCGTGACGAAATCTCAAAAACATATCCTCGTGCAAGACCTGTAAGCCTGGCCGATTTGGATGATTATGCTCGAAAACAGTACCGAAAAGACTTCGGTACTCGGTGCCCTGGTTTGGTCAGAGTGAACTTCTATGGTGACGGGAAGCCAACGTGGGCCTTGCTTTTGGTCGCAAAGGAAGGCCCGAAGCAAAAACCCGAACTGGTTGTGGCCCATCAACTGGGGAACGCCTGGGATATTCGCTCATTGGACACCGCAGATGGGGCGGTAGCCGTCTGGAGCGAGGGGCCTGGCAAGTATGAGGGCACGTACGAGGGCAAGCTGATTCGAGCTAAGAATCCTGCCATCCTAATTGCGGACTATGGGTCGTTTACCATCCTTTACGCTTGGACAGGCAAAGAGGTGGAAAAGATTTGGCTTTCGGATTGAGGGGCGTCAACTTCATTTTCGCTGTGGAACTTCCTAGTGCTTGATAAACAGCGATCGCGGACAAGTGGAATCCGTGGCGAAAGCTGGCCGGTCAAATAGACGGCTTCGCCACTTACCAGATGGCCCTGCTGGCGAATCGTGATAAATTCCGTTCGGTCGTGGTCTTGCGCCCTGCAACGAAGCACGCACACTCGCGTGATGAGGGAACCAAACTCCTGACGGAGGTGTCTCAATGAATGTGCGGATGCGTTCCATGTCGGTCCTGCCGGTTGTTTTGCCGTTTTTCCTTGTTGCTGCCCTCACCCACTCGCTCAGTTTTGCAACTGTTGCTCAAAATCGGGCGCAAAAGGAATCTGCTTCCTTCAAGAATGTCGAAGAGACCGTGTCGAAACTCTTGTCGGTGCCGGTATACACGGCGTCAGACGAAAAGCTTCTCAACGAGGCAGGTGATGGGGCCGCCCTTGCAATCACGAGAATCGTGGGCGAGCAAGAAATGAACTCGCCTGAAACAGGAAAGCGAATACTTCTCATCCTGCACTTGGCGTTTGAGGTCCCCCAATCCATCATCGAGCGGAACAAGACCCCGAAGGCAGCACTGCGTTTGCTCGACCAGTTGGAGCATACCGATTACGGGCGGCAGCCCAACCTAATCGGCAATGCACGATTTGAAATCAAGCACAATTCATCCACCGGGTGGCCTCTGGAGCCTGTAACTCTACCCGGAGAGCCTGTCATTGATTGGGGGCACACTCAGTGGGTAGGCAACGTGCTCGCTTGGATTGCCACTATTAAGCCCGGGATGACGCGAAGCGACCTGCTGCGCGTGTTCACCACAGAGGGCGGCTTGTCTACGCGGACGCACAGGACCTACGTGCTGAAACAATGTCCGACTATCAAAGTTGACGTAGAGTTCTCAATTTCAGGGAACGAAGCGGAAGACAAAATCACCCAAATCTCACGGCCCTATTTAGACTACGGCCATTACGATTAGACCTTGCCCAATCCTAGGTCCATATGGAATCCGCCGCGAAAGGCTGCCGGTCAATTGGACGAGAACGCCACATTACTGGCCAATCGTGATGCCCGCTCGATGCGTGACGGGGAAATCAGGAATAGCGACATACCCAAGCAAAAACCAGGAACCACGCAAACGCAGTTCCCATTAGAAACCAGAAGACGATGGCCCTAAGCGGGACCACGCGATACGTATCATGAATGGTGATGTCCAACCCTAGGCTTGTGTGTAACCAAAACCGGAGAACAAAAGCTATTGCCACCAGCACGCCTATTCCGACCAGATGCTTCATCCGGACCCTCCGCAGAAGAGGAATGTTACGTCCGTGCTGAGCAAAAAGGAACATCTCCGATTACGCCACTTACCAGATGGGATGAGAAGGCCGGTCTCCACGGGATGCGATAAGCTCTCCCAATGATCGACGTGCTCAAGGCACAAAGAAAAGGAGACCGGCAATGCAGAAGATTAGCACTATGCAGACGAGTGAAGAAAACATTTTGAACGGGCAGCTCACCATTGGGTTGGATCTGGGAGATCGTTTCAGTTCTTACTGCATTTTGGATGAAGTCGGCAAAATCCTTCGAGAACAGAAGGTACCAACAACTCCGGAAGAAATGCAGCAGACCTTTGGAAGGATGGTGCGGAGTCGCATAGCGATGGAGACGGGAACGCATTCTCCGTGGGTGAGCCGACTGTTGACGGGGCTGGGGCACGAAGTGATCGTGGCGCACGCCCAGAGGGCGCGCTTGATCGTCAAGAGCCGGCGAAAAGATGATCGCCTCGATGCGCGAACCCTGGCGCGGCTGGCGAGAATCGATCCTGAGCTCCTGAGCCCGGTGCAACATCGCAGTGCGGAGGCACAGATTCACTTGACGGAGATCCGTGCACGCGCGGGACTAGTAAGTGCTCGAACGGCTCTGGTGAATGCCGCACGAGGATTGGTGAAGTCGTATGGTGAACGGCTGCGCAAGTGTGGCACGCAGCAATTTCGTCAGGAAATCACGAGTGGATTGAGCACGGGATTGCGCGAAGCCTTGGAGCCGCTGGTGCGAGAGGTGGAATCGTTAAACGAGCGCATCAAGGAATACGATCGACGGATCGAAAGAATGGCCAAGGAGACCTACCCAGAAGTCGAGCTGCTCAAACAAGTGAAGGGCGTAGGAGACCTGATCGCCCTGGCCTATGTGCTGACCATCGAGGACCCGCATCGCTTCCGGAAGAGTCGCGACGCTGGATGTTTTGTGGGGTTGCAGCCTGGGCGGAGGGACTCTGGCGAGAGCGCGCCACAGATGCACATCAGCAAAGAGGGAGACGAGTATTTACGGAAGCTGCTGGTGCAGGGGGCGCACTACATTTTGGGACCCTTTGGGGAAGATAGTGATTTGCGGCGATGGGGAAAGAAGCTCGCCGAGCGAGGAGGAAAGAACGCCAAGAAACGGGCGGTGGTGGCGGTAGCGCGCAAGCTGGCGGTACTGCTGCATCGGTTGTGGGTGAGTGGAGAGGCGTACGAACCGCTGCGCAACAGCCAGAAGGCGATGAGCACAGCGGCATAGAAAGCCGCTAGCCTCCGCTCGGAAATCCGTCAAGGATCTTCGACCGCTTCGCGGCGCGCTAACGCGCGTCCTTGACAGATTTCCTTGCTGCGGCTTGGTTTTCAACTATGGGGAGCTGACGCTCCCCGGTTCCAGAACCGGGAACAGAGTTTGTAACCGAACAGCCGAGCTTGACCGCCGAGTTTAGGTGACTGCGACAAGTGCCTGCGCCCAATTCCCACCCAAAAGGTGAGAAAGAGGACGATTATCAGGTGGCAGCGCCTACTGAATCGAGAACACCCAACTTGCACCGAGCGAACATCGCTCACATAAGAGTGCGGATGGAAGGGTGGCGACAGAGGCGGCTTGGCTGAACAAAAAAAAATGGAAGAAATCATGGAGAGAGCAGAAAAAACTCTTGACAGGGATCGGCCTTCTCATGGAAGGCACTTGCCGACTTCCCCATGCGCGAGAGCGCAGATGTTGGTACGATTTGGCAAGGGGTTGCGATGCCACAGTTTGTTTTTGAGTTCTGGTCTCAAGAGATAGAACCAGTCGTTGAAGCGATTGTGCGCGTTCTTGATGGGCATCCAACACACAATGCAGCAGCAACTGAATCTCTGCAATACGAACCTACGCAGCACGGCTTGGACTGGGCAGCGCACCAGATTTCTGCAGGTCAACTGAGTTCGTTCTCGCTTCACCCGATGAAAGGTGGCATCCGATACGCGCTTCTTAACGGACCGGGAATTGGTGGTCACAAGCGACCGGGTTATATGGGCACGATTGAATACACTCTTACGGATTACATTCACATTTGGAATGAACTTTTGCAGGTGAATGGTCTTGGAATGGTCTGCCTGGGGCATGAAGAGGGAGTTGGGTTTACTGATGAACAGTTCACCCCAGAGGATTTTCCATGGCATGACAACTTCTTGGTAATCGGTGCCGTACGAAGCCCCATCGGAGATTGGGTTCAAAAGTCTGGACCAAATTATTTCTCTCCTCTAGATGCATAATCTGCCTCCGAGTTCTATTACGCACTTTACCGGTTATGTTGTCTCAAGTCTTGGTAAGTGCCGATCTCGTCCACTTAACCGGCAGCGTTTCGCGGCGGATTCGACATGGACGGGATCGCTGTTTATCGTCAAGTGACTTAGGCCCGTTGTAATTCCAAGCGGGAAATTCGGTTTCTGGACGGCTTTAGCGGGTCCTTTTCGGACACTCCTTGCGACCCCGAAATCAATGGTGTATTTGCCCTCCTAGGAGTCCGCTCAGCTTTCTCACCATGAACATCGGCAGGTCATCCCGGGCGTCTTGCATATGCTCGGACAGTTTGTACTGTGGATCATGCGACACCCACACATGCTCTGAACGGGTCGTGGGCATAGCGGTCAGGAGTAGATAGTCCTGACCTTCCAGATTGAACTTGATCTGGCCCAGTTTCACGGTGCCATCGACGGCGCCTTCGAATGGCACGGTGGAGATCAGATAGCGGCCCTCGCCCGGGTAATAGATCATCAGGGCGGCTTCCGGATCGCCCGAATCGATGGAGTATCCGTTCTCGCTCAAGTTGAGCACAACTTCCTTGCCGCGTATGAGCACTGGCGCCACAACTCGGAACTCGTTCTTCTGTGGATCAAGAGCCTCCTTGGGCCTGAAGCGAAGTAAGGGCAGATGATCCAAGTATTCCCCTGTCAATTCGATTTCACCCAAGCCGGAAACGGCGATCTGCTCCTTCTCGCCAGGTTCAACCCAAACCATTCTTTCGGGAACATCCTTGAAGTCATCTATGAAATGGAAGGTATCGGAATGGCTTTTGTATGTGGCCTTTACGCCCAATTGCGTCCGGTCTCCATCCCTGCTCACAAATCGAAACTTTAACCCAAGCATGCCGCCGCGAACTCCCGGAGTGTAGCCACATTGATTAGTCCTGGCATTCCCGTCCGTCGTGATGATGCAGTCTCCCGTGGTGCCGTCCGGCAGAAGTTTGAACGTTAGCACGAGCACAGGTCCTCCTCCACCCGTGCGGGCTCGCACCAAAACGAGACTACTGGACAAGACCAGAATTAGAGCCAGCATCGATGCAAACGCAAATCTCGGAATTTTCATCGCCGTCCTCCCCATTTGCCACCAGTTCATTCGAATTCTTTGTTCCTTCTCCCAGGAGCGCGCTTTCATGGTTACCGGCGGTTCGAGGCTTGCTACTCGCTTCAATTCGACTCCAATGGCCGAATAGGCATTCAAGCGTGCGCGGCACACCTCACATGTGCCAATGTGCTCAGCCACCTCTCGTGGAATCGTTTCCCCATCGCACAAAGCGGAGACAAATTCCGCTGCTTCATCGCACTTCATGAATCCCTCTCTTTTGCCTGCGGTGTTGCCCGCCATATTTTTCTCAACTCTTCCCGCACTCCGAATAAGCGCGATCTCACCGTTCCGATCGGAATCTCCAAAGTCTCGGCTAATTCTGCGTAAGAATAGCCTTCCACTTCCCGCAGCCAGATCAGCGATCGTCCCTCCTGGGGTAGCTGCGCAAGTGCATCTGCCACAAGCGAAGCGGTCTCCGTCCTACATTCAGCCGGTTCATCCTGAACCGTCTCCTTTCGCGTTCCTTGTTTGCGCCACCATTCTGCTGCCCGCTTTCGGCCAGCTCCGAAGACATAGGCGCGGAGCGTTCCGCGCTCGGGTTCAAACCCATTTGGGCGTTGCCAAATCTGCGTAAAAGTCTCCTGCATCACGTCTTGCGCCGCTTGCTGGTTACCCAGGACCTGTCTGAGAAACACCTCTAGCTTTGGCGCATACTTTAGGTAGAGCGCCTCAAAAGCGCGCCCGTCTCCCTGGCGACTCCGCTCCCACAGCTCTCGGTCTTCAGCCAAATGCTGGTCTCCATACTGTTATTCGGGCTTGGCGCCCAAAAAGTTCATTTCAGAAGTGAATTATTCACCGGAATCCGCTTCTGGCAAGCCACAGTACGCTTAACAATCTTCACTTGGATGTATAGTGGGGTACACGGAAAAGTGACCGTCACGGGCCAGAAACTGCCTTCGAGGAGATGAGAGCGCAAGCGACTTTCGACGGTCCCTCCCCTCACACAACAAGGCTCCGTTCAAGCTTAAAAGCCCTCCGGCCAATGCTGGGCGCCGTGGTAGACCGCGAGGACCACGATATCGGTCTTCTCGATGGCATACGCAACGATGAACGGCGTATTCGAAATGATCAACTCACGCGTCCCCGGAACCCGGCCTGCTCTTCCCGACATAGGGTAGACGGCAAGTTGTTGAACGCTGGTGACGATCTGCAGGGTGATCCGGGCGGCAACCTCCTCACAGTTGGATAGGGTGATGTAATCGTGAGCCTGATCCAGTTGCCGAGTCGCCTGCTCGGTCCATTCAATCATTGACGCGCGCGTCCCGTCCTCTTGAGCCCCTTTACGACCTCCTCATGGCTTAGGACGCGGCCTTTTCGCTTCTCTTCCAGCCCCTTGCGAACCAATGCGTCCTGATAGGCGTGCAGTTCGATGTAGTTGGTGATCGCCTCGTTAATGAGATAGCTGCGCGAACGGTCCTGCGCGGCGGCCAGCGAATCAAGAGCGTCGATCTTTTCAGTGACCGCACGGAAACTGATGGTTTTCTCATTGCTTCCCATAATGCCAGAACGATAACACATATTTTTCTGTATTACAATTCGGTGCATCCTGGATTAGCTGCAGAGCGCGTGAGCAGAGGCTTCCCCTCGCTTCAATTCTGGTTAGTCTGTGGCGTCGGAGGACTAGTGACTGTCAGAGGCGGTGAGCGACTGGGCCATTTTAGCGGTCCATTTAGGGCCACCCCTTTCCCTCTTGTCGAGGATCTCAGAACGGTCCTCGCCGTGAAGGGTTCGCTTCGCCGCGCAACGCCGGCGCGCCCTTGACCGCTGCGGGCCGTTCTGAGAGAACACCCCCTTCCAAGAGGGAAAGGGGCAGAGTGAAAAGTAACCAGACCACCGCTGTTTTGGCCCCTTTTTCCGCCGCCATCGACACTCCGCCGCCGTGCGCCAGCCCTCTGGAATTTCAATTCTCCGCGGTCGCTGTTTATCAAGCATGTGGTTCAGTAGCGAACCCCGTATGGTCAAAATTCCCGCACGCATTGAAAAGGCTTGGTTTCCGGTCTCACAATTTTCTGGCACAGCCAGTTTCTGAAACCTCCAGAGCCATGTACAGTCCGGGTTCGACGATCAAGTCTAGAGAGGCTCTGGAATGATTTGGGCTCGCATGCTTGCTTACATCACCGGAACCGTAGACCAGGAACTTCTACTCCGTACAAGATCGACGAGAGTCAGTAACGGTACGCGCTGTCATAAAAACGTAATACTAATGGTCGTGAATGGCGGCAAAATGCGAACGAAAGGTGAACAAAGAAGGAGAAAAGGATTCATCGGGTTTAGTCGCAACTTGCTGATTTCCTTCGATTATGGCCAACTCCGGCAAGTTCTGATGAAGTTGGTTGTTCGGCTGTTAACCGAAGGGTTGCAAGTTCGAATCTTGCCCGGGGAGCCAGTTACCCTTTCCCTCTCAAGCATTTACAGCCACTTCTAAAACGCTCGCAGATTCGAGTTTCCGTCCATTCCGTCCAATGACGATGATTTCGGCCGGAAGCTCGAAACCCAAGTCCTGTTCCTCGCCAAAGGGTCGGCGTAACAATGCTACAGCAGCTAGCTTGGCGTTCGGCCGGAGTTTTGGCGAACGACAGGGGTTTGAGAAGATTTCTTGGGAGGAGACGGAAAAGCAGAAGGCGCGAATGTGCCGGGCGCAGGAATTGGCCCGAAGCCGTGCCCAAGAAAATGAGCGGCAGAAAAGGGCAGCTATGGAAATCAGTGACAGTCGGGATGAAGAGCGGACTGCAGTCAGTTGAACGGTGCGAACTATTCGTAACGCAGAGCGACCATCGGATCGACGCGCATCGCACGCCGCGCCGGAAAGTAGGCCGCAAGCGCCGCCACGACAATAAGAAATGCAGCTGCGCTTGAAAATGCCAACGGATCAAGTGGGCTAACCCCGAACAGAAGAAACGACAAGACGTGAGATAGCGCCACGGCGCCGGCGAAGCCCAGAATGATGCCCACTGCCACGGGTCGCATTCCTTGCTTGAGCACGAGTGCCATGGCATCCGCTTTGTCGGAGCCCAAGGCCATGCGCACACCAATCTCGTGTGTTCTTTGGCTTACAAGGTAAGCCATCACGCCGTAGATGCCGACTGCTGCCAATAGAACAGCTAGCACCCCAAGTATTGCTGCCATTGAAGTGCCGATTAACGCGGGCAGTCTCTGCAACCACAACAGGTCATTGATCGAATGCGTCGGGGCAAGAAGCAGTCCCTTGTCCAGGGTCCCCAATGCGTCGCGAATAGACCCAAGGGTACTTTCTGGATTATTGCGAGTGCGAGCCCAGAGTATAAGAGATTGGTCGGTCGGATCGATGGGAAAGTAAAGATGAGCGAAATCAACCTGTAGGAGTCTGGCACTCCGAACGTCACTGACAATACCAATGACTTCTGCATAAGACGATGATCGACCCGAGGCCTTCAGCCGTTTACCGATAGGATCTTCGCCGGGCCACAACAGCCGCGCAGTAGCGTTGCTGACGATAACCGTTGGTGCGCCGGTTTGCGTAGCTTCATCGAAGTCCCTGCCACGAACAAGCTGAATGCCAAGCGTCCGAAAGTAGTCTGGCGAGATGACCGTGTAGGGGACAAACGGAAGGCTGCGCGCAGATTCTAGAGAGACTGAAGTCCATCCTTCGGAGGCGAAACAGGCTGACTTGATTTGAGGCAGCGCACCCAGCCGTTCGACCATTTCGCGGCGAAGTGACAAGGCCATTGAGCTGCCATACCCAAGTGCAGGGAAATCCACATCGACCGCTAACAAGTCTTTGGTCTCGAAGCCGGGGTCAATCGCCTGCGATCGCTGCAGACCCCTGGCGAGCAATCCCACAGCGACGAGAAGCATAAGGGATAGGCTCACCTGCGCCAGAACTAGTGCTTCCCGCAGAGACAATCCCAGCAAACTTCGCCTCTGCCCAGGAACAATGCCAGCGTCCTGCTTCACGGCGGACGTCAGGTCGGTTTTCGAAGCCTGAAGTGCAGGCGCTAGCCCGAAGGCAAATGTGGCCGCCAGGGACAATAAAAAAGTGTAGCCAAGGATGCGAACGTCTGGGTCCACACGAACCAACAGATCAGGCGGGTAGAACTTCTGAAGCGACTGCTGGATAGAGAACCACAGAACATGGCAGGCCCATGTTGACAAAAGGAGGCCCACGATCCCGGCCAAAAGGGCGATGAGCGCGTTCTCGGTCATCAATTGACGAATTAGCCGGCTACGACCTGCGCCCAGCACCAGACGGACGCCCACTTCCCTCCGTCGCGCCATAGCGCGTGCGAGCAATAAATTGGCGACATTGGCACAGGCGACGAGCAGCACTATGCCGGCGGCAGCGAGCGCGAGCGTAACCGACACCACAAACTCGGAGCCCGTTCCCCCAAAGTCAAGAAAAGATGCTCGCTTCACAGTAAGGCGTGTTGTGCTGCCGGTCTGATGCTTCTCCTGGGCAGGAGGTGTGTGGGCAAGCTCCTGGGCAAGGACCGTCAGTACCGCCTGCGCCTCCTTGAGCGCCATGCCTGGCTTTAGGCGGCCCACCATGCGAACGTTGTAAGCATTCGCATCGTTCACCCAGTGACTTCCTGGCACGATGTACGGTTCCATCGCCAACGGAATCCATGCATCGGGAACGGCGGGAGGGTCCCCACTGCCAATGAAATCGCGTGGCGCGATGCCCACCACAGTGAAGTGCGTCGCATTCAAGAGGAGGGACTTTCCCAGGATGTTCGGGTCGGAACTGACTCGTTGTCGCCAGAATTGATAACTGAGTACGGCCACGGGATTGGACTTCTCCGACTGGTCCTCCTCTGGCAGGAAGGTGCGGCCAAGCACTGCATTGATGCCCAGCACTTCGAAGTAGTTTTGCGAAACAAGGCGCGCGTTCACCAAGGACGATTTGGACACTGCACTTGTGTCCTGCCGACCGCCGTAGACGACGTCGTAACAACAACTGTCGGCCGCCAAGCCTGAGAACACGTCATTATGGTCTCTGTAATAGACATATTCAGGAAAGGAAAACAGAGTGCCGCCATAGCCTTGAGGAATCCAGCGGACGACCCGCACGATATGATTCGGATCTTTGGCGGGTAAGGGTCGGAACGCCGTCGCATCGAGAGCGGTGAAGACGGTGGTGTTGACCCCAATACCAAAAGCTAATGCCAGAACAGCTAGGATGCTGAACCCGAGGTTGCGCCGAAAGGCCCGTAAGCCGTAGCGCAAGTCCTGCCAGCAGGTCTCCAGAAAAAATTCCCAGCGGCCAGAGCGAACGATTTGTTTGCCGACTTCGAGGCTTCCACGCTCCAAGCGGACTGCGCGAAGGGCTTCTTTGCGGCTCATCCCATCCTTCATCTTTTCTTCGGCGGCCATCTCTTGATAGGCGCGAAGCTCTTCATCGAACTCCCGGTCGACCTGTTCCTTTCGGAACAATGATCGAAGCCCGTTTCTAATGTTCCGCAACAAGGACTTGCGTACTCCTACTCCTATGAAAATAGCTGCCTATCGCGTTGAAAACAAAGCATAGGTGCCTGGGTCCATTTTCATCCTTCGTTGTGGCTC
>Ga0209055_1002444_pt1 | contig 11757 bp, 10 predicted proteins | sample GraSoiAngelo_110_FD_185875 | JGI IMG/M metagenome (GOLD analysis project Ga0209055, IMG submission 185875) | Grasslands soil microbial communities from the Angelo Coastal Reserve, California, USA - 14_0903_12_30cm (SPAdes) (version 2) | ecosystem: Environmental > Terrestrial > Soil > Grasslands ... | reverse complement strand
GTGTGCAGCACCAAGACCCTCATGCGGCGATTCGATCCCGAGCACCCCATGCGCGTGGCGTATGTGGTCGGCACGTTCTCGGCCCATCCGGCCGTGATGGGCGCCATGAACGTTTCTCCAGTGGGTGACCGACCCCGCGACGCCCGCGCTCTACGACGAGATGAACGAACGATGCGCGCAGTGGGCGCAGGCGACGAATCGGGCGCTCGCCGAGGCGGCGCTGCCGGTGCGCGTGGTGCACCTGGCGACCGTGTGGACCATCCTGTTCATCGAGCCTGGGCGCTACAACTGGCTCCTGCAGTACTACCTGCGAGCCGAGGGCGTGACCCTGAGCTGGGTCGGCACGGGCCGGTGCCTCGGCACGATGGATTTCACCGAGAAAGACTACGCGGCGCTGCAAACGAAACTCGTCGATGCCGCGGCCAAGATGCAGGCCGACGGCTGGTGGCTGGGCGCGGATCATCCGCGCCGGGAGAAAACCATGCGACTCCGCCTGATCCGTGAGGTGCTCGCGACCTTGGTGCCGGTCCCTCGCCCCGTGCGGTCGTTCTACACGGAGGTCATGCGACGCAAGAAAGATGACCACGTCGCCTCGCACAGCGACACCATCAACCAGCTCTTCCACATCCTGAGCTCGAGCGCGTTCCTCGGCTGCTACGTGCTCGCCTTCTGGGATCTGACGACCGCCATGTGGGCCGGCCTCGCCGCGCTCTTCCTGCGGCAGTTCGGCCACGCGATCCTCGAGCCTCCGTGCCATGACAAGGAGGCGACCCTGCTCGGCTACAACACCCGCAACAAGACGCTCATCCTCGGAACCTACCTCGCGATTCCGATCGTCAACGTGGTATGGTCGGGCGCCTTTACGGTCGAGGCGCTGCGTCCGTTGGCCGCGACGGTCGCCTATGAGTTGTTCGCGTGGACCGCGGCGGTGGTGGCCGGACGCGTCGCGTACCTGGTGTGGGCGCACGGGCCGCGCCTGGCGCTCGTCTGGTTCGTGAAGCTAGCGACCGACCCGCTGACCGACGTCATCGCCTACTCGCCGCGTTTCCTCCGGCCCGCCTGAGGCGGGGCCCGGCCTGGGCCCGCGCCTCAGGGCTTGCGAAAGACGATGGCGCCGATGTAGGACTCGGCGCTCGATCGGGTGTCGTTGGAGTCGATGGCGATCGAGACCGCGCCGACCTCCTCGGCGGGGGACTCACCGTAGATCTGCCTGTAGTCGTCGTGAACGTTGCGCGTCTCGGTCAGCCAGCGTCCGAGCTCGGCCGGGCCCGAGCGCACGACCACGTAGGTCACCAGGCCGCTACTCTCGCTCTTCACGATCGTGCCGACGGGCGCGGTCGTGTCCCAGACGTAGCCGATGATCCGTGACCGGAATGCCGTCGGGGAGCGTGGAAAGGTGACGTAGACCTGCGCCGCCTCGTCGTCCGTGGCCTTCCGGCGGCAGTCGCCTCCCGCGGGCAAGGTCACGACCTTCCAGCGCCAGACCATCAGGGGAAGCGTCGTGACGTCGATCCTGGTCTCTTTGCTGATCGTCGAGTTGTCGCCCCGGCTGCGAAGTCGCAGGGCCCTGTCGGAGCCCTCGGCGGCGATCGCGAAGTCGTACTTCGGATGACCCCAGCTGTGGCCTGTCCAGCCCTCGGGGATGCCGGTTCGGTCTTTCGGCTGCCGTGACCAGTCCTCGACCACGATCGTCGGCAGCTCGGCCGGGACGGCGGCGGCCGCCGTGAGGATTGCCAGCGCGAGAGCGATGAAGAGGCGCCGCATGCGCTCGCCGTCGAGTGTAGGGCGGGAGCGTTACGTGGCGATGACGAGCTCGGATTCTCCCGGATCGGACGAGCTTCGGGACGCGCGGGCTCAGGTCTTCCCGATGTCGTAACCCCGCGGCCTGAGACAGTCGACGAAGAACTGCCGCCGCTTTTCGGCGTTGACCTTCCAGCGCCAGTTGAGGTTCTCCCGGATCCAGATCGAGATGAATCCGAGATCGCTCTCGGCTTCTCGGCGCGCCTGGGCATCGCAGTCGAGCACGTCCAGGAGCACGCGCGTCGGCTCCGTCTCGGTCGACAGGCGGGTCAGCCGCACGGTTTGCGAGGTGGAGCCCACTTCCGGCTCCGTTTCGTATCCCGCCGCGATCAGGCAGGCGGCGAAGCCGGTGGGGACGGACGCCGTCTTCTTGGCCCACTCATCGCATCGCTTGCGGTCGGCGTCGATCTGGGGCGCGCTCTGCTCCTTGAGCGGCGTCGCCTTGATGTTCGCGGTGGTGCTGCAACCGGCCAGGGCCAGCAGGGTGAGCCCGAGCAGCGCCTTCGTCATCGGCTCCCAGAGCGTAGCACGCGAGGTATCGATTTCATCCAGCCCGCGGCGCGCGGGTGTCCGTCGGGGGTTTCTTTCGGCGGCGCCGCCGCCCGAGACCGATGCCCGCTCTGCCCCGATGCGAAATAGCCGACATTTTCGGCGTCCCGGCTAAGATGAGGCCGTGGACGGGCCCGACCGCGTGGGAGGGACACGGCCTACGACCCGAGCTGTCACGGCTCTGGCGGTGCTCTCCGTCGCCGCCATGGTGCTGCTCGGCGCGTGCGATCGCGGCGCCGAGCGATCGGGGGGCGGCGGCGGCACGAAGTCGATCACCGTCGTGGTCGCCGAGTATAGCAAGGACCACACGAAGTCCTTCTGGCAGGGTCTGTCCGATCAGTACACCAAGCAGGCCGGCGTGAAGGTCGACCTCCGGATCATCGACTGGAACTCGATCGATCAGCAGGTCAGCACGATGATCCAGAACAATCAGCCGCCGGACGTGCTGAACCTGAACTCCTTCTCGAGCTACGCCAAGGACCAGCTGCTCCACTCCGCCGACGAGGTGTTGTCGCCGAAGACCCGGGGCGACTTCATCGAGTCCTTCGCCCGCGGCGGCGAGTACCAGGGCAAGCTCTACGGGTTCCCGATTCTCTCGAGCGCGCGGGCGTTCTTCTACAACAAGGACCTCTTCGCCCGCGCCGGCCTCGCCGGCCCGCCGAAAACCTGGGATGACTTCGTGCAGGTCGCCCGCAAGATTCAGGGTCTCGGGGGCGGCGTCATCGGCTACGCGCTGCCGCTGGGTCCCGAGGAAGCGCAAGCCGAGTGGGCGATCTGGATGTGGAACAACGGCGGCGACTGGAAGTCGGGCGACGCGTGGGCCATCAACAGCGACAAGAACGTGCAGACGCTCCGGTTCCTGGCCGATCTCGCCAACCGGCATCGGGTCACGCAGATCAACCCCGGCAAGACCAATCGCACGGACGGCGCCTTCCAGCTCTTCAAGGACGGCAAGGTGGGCATGGTGATGGGCTTCAGCCCGCTCGCGGCCCAGCTCGACGGCGAAAAGAAGGTGAGCTATGGGGTCGCCGAGATGCCGACCGCCGCCGGCCAGGCGGTCACGCTTGGCGTCGAGGACTACCTGATGGCGTTCAAGAAACGCGGCAACCAGGACGCCGTGAAGCAGTTCCTCGATCTCTACTACCAGCCGGAGAACATCACGCGATGGATCACGGCCGAGGGCTTCCTGCCCGTGACCAAGTCAGGCCTCTCGCAGATGAGCTCGAACGCGAAGCTGAAGCCCTATCTGGACGCGTTGCCCAATGCCAAGCTCGCGCCGACGACCGATCCGGCGTGGGACCGGGTGAAGCTCGACGTCCAGCAGAACATCGGTCTCGCGGTCCAGCCCGGCGGCAATCCCAAGCAGGTGCTCGACCAGCTCCAGAGGAATGCCGTGGCCGCGGCAGGGAGCCGCTGAGAGGCGCGCGGAGCGGGCTCGCGCGCCTGCGCGGCACGGGGCGCTGGCAGGCGCTCCTCTGGCTCGGTCCCAGCCTGGTACTGATCGCAGCCGTCGTCGTGTATCCGGTCGTCGCCCTCGTGCGCGCCTCGCTGAGCCGCTATTCCATCACCGGCCTCTATCAAGGCTCGGTGGGCGCGTCGAACTACGCGCGTCTCCTCGAGCAGGAGGCGCTGGTGACGGTCGTCGCCAACACGCTGATCTGGGTGATCGCGATCGTGGTCGTGACCATCGCCGGCTCGCTCGGCATCGCCCAGCTCCTGAACGAAGAATTTCCGGGCCGGCGTCTCGTGCGCTGGGCCTTGATCGTCCCGTGGGCGGCCTCGCTCATCATGACCTCGAAGCTCTTCGTCTGGCTCTACGACTATTATTTCGGGCTCCTCAATCACGTTCTGATCACGCTGCGCCTGCTGGCGGCGCCGGTGGACTGGCTCGGCAACGACGCGACCGTGATGGGCGCGATGATCGCCGTGGGAATCTTCGTGTCGGTCCCGTTCACGACCTACGTGGTCCTGGCCGGGCTGGCGGCCATTCCAGGCGACGTATACGAGGCGGCGCGGGTCGACGGCGCGTCGGCCTGGCGCTCGTATCGGTCGGTGACGTTGCCACTGCTGCGTCCGGCGCTGCTGGTCGCGGTCGTGCTGAACGTGATCTACGTCTTCAATTCGTTCCCGATCGTGTGGACGCTGAACGATCGAAACCCGGGCTTCGCCCACGACACGATGATCACGTACATGTACAAGATCGCGTTCAAGAGCGCCTTGCGCGACGTCGGGCTCGCCGCCGCGCTGGGCGTGGTGAACGTGCTGGTGATCCTGCTGGCCGTCGTCCTCTATCTACGCACGGTGTCATGGCGGGAGACCGAGGCGTGAGCCCGAGAGCAGGGCGCCGGCGCGTCGTCAGCCGCGCCGCCCTCTCGTGCGCGGGGGTCGCCCTCGCGCTCGTCGTGCTGGCGCCGTACGTCGTGATGGTCTGCACGGCTCTGAAGCCAGAGGCCGAGCTCAGGATCGCGCCCCCGCGGCTCCTTCCTCTCGAGTCGCGTCTCGGTAACTTTCTCGAGGTTCTCGGGGATCCCAGCTTTCAGGGTTGGCTGCGCGCTTCGCTCGTGGTCGCGCTGATGTCGACGGCCATCGTCGTCCTCGCCGCGACGCCGGCGGCCTACTACACCGCGCGCCACCGGTTCCCCGGTCGCTCGGCGTTTCTCCTGCTCGTCCTCGTCACGCAGATGTTCTCGCCGACGGCGCTGGTGGTCGGACTCTACCGACAGTTCTTCGAGCTCGGGCTGGTCGACACGTACGCCGCCCTCATCTTGACCAACGCCGCCTTCAATCTGGCGTTCGCCGTCTGGATCCTGCGGGCGTTCTTCGCGGCGATCCCGCGCGAGATCGAGGAAGCGGCCGCGGTCGACGGCTGCGGCCGGTTCCGCACGCTCGCGCGGGTCGTGCTGCCGCTCTCGCTTCCGGCCCTCGTGACGGCCGTGATCTTCGCCTTCATCGCCGCCTGGAACGAGTACATCGTGGCGCTCACGCTCATGACCGATCCGGCGCGCAAGCCGCTGACCGTGGGGATCACGTCGTACGTCACCGCGTACGTCCAGCACTGGAACTACCTCTTTGCCGCGTCGGTCCTCGCGATCGTGCCGGTCGTGGTGTTGTTCGCCGTGATCGAGCGCCATCTGGTCGGCGGGCTGACGGCGGGAAGCGTGAAGTGAGCGGCGATTGTCTCAGCGTTCGCGGGTAAGGAGAGCGCTTCGATGTCGCGCTCGACGTCGGGACGACGTTGACTTGTCCCGTTGATTCGGCGTCTACTCGTGGTGGGTAGTGTGGTCTCGGCAGTTCAGCAGCTCACTGCTTGTACAGTCAGGTCAATGTCCGAGCGATCGGAAGCCACCGAAAGGGTCGCAGGGCTCGCGTCGTCGGCTGGGGCGGTGCGTCTGGGTGCCCTGCGGCATCGAGACTTCCGGTTGTTCTGGATCGGCCAGCTGATCTCGCAGATCGGGACGTGGATGCAGAGCGTGGCGCAGGCCTGGCTCGTGCTCGAGCTCACGCACTCGCCGCTGCAGCTCGGAATCGTGAGCGCGCTTCAGTTCACGCCGGTGCTGTTGTTTTCCCCGGTCGGAGGTGTCCTGAGCGACCGCTTTGCCAAGCGAAAGGTCCTGCTCGTCAGCCAGACGGCCATGCAGCTGCAGGCGTTCGTGCTGGCGGCGCTCGTGTGGAGCGGTCGAATCCAGTACTGGCACGTCGCAGTCCTCGCGGCGATCTACGGTCTCGGCCGCGCGATCGACATCCCCGCGCGCCAGTCGTACGTCACGGATCTCGTCGGCAGATCCGATCTGGCTAACGCGGTCGCGCTCAACTCGGTGATCATGAACGGCGCCCGCATCGTCGGCCCGGCCGTCGCCGGATTGCTCATCGCGGCCTTCGGCGTGGCGCTCGCCTTCTTTCTGAATGGTGTGAGCTTCGTGGCGGTGCTGGTGGCTCTCGTCGCGATCCGGACGGAGGGCCGGCCCGATATCAACGGCCGGCTCGGCATCCGAGAAGGCGTGCTCGGAGCGCTGAGCTACGCGGCGGCCACGCCGCCGGTCGCATTCACGCTGGGGTTGATGGTGGTGGTGAGTCTCGTGGTCCTCAACTTCAACGTCGTGGTCCCACTGGTGGCTCGCGACGTGCTGAACCAGGGCGCCAACGGGTTCGGGCTCCTCATGTCGGCGCTCGGCGCCGGCGCCGTCGCCGGAGCATTCGGCGTCGCGCTGTTTCGGCGTGGGCAACCACCCCTGAAGTTCCTGGTGGCGTCGGCAGCGACCTTGTGCGCCGGACTCATGGCGCTGGCCGCGGCCGGCCACTTCGCGGTCGCGGCCCTCGTGCTGGCGCTGCTCGGATGTTGCCAGATCCTCTTCACGACCGGTTGCAACACGACTCTGCAGCTCGTCGCGCCCAACGAGCTCCGCGGGCGGGTGATGGGACTCTATACCGTGACCTTCGCCGGCATGACGCCGTTCGGGTCACTGCTGGTCGGCTGGGTCGCGGAGCACCAGGGTATCCGGCTGGCGTGCGCCGCGGGGGGCGCCATCGGACTTCTGGGTGTCGCGGTGCTCGTGTTGATCGCGCACCGCGGCGGCATCACCTGGGGTCACGGGCACGCGGTGTAGTCGCGGCCGACGCGCTCTACTCGTCGTCGAGCAACGTCCGTACGCGGTCCATCACCTCGTCCTTGGGATAGATCGCGCCGAGCGCCCGCGCGCGAGTCAGGGGATCGCTGGCGAAGAAGCGCTCGTAGAGCACCTGCCGGCTGCCAAAGGCGCTCCCGGCGACGTCCCACGCCAGGCGGAAGAGCTTCACGCGATCGCGCGCCGTGGCCGTGTCGGTCGCGAGGTACTGCTCGATCTCGGGTGCCAGCGGCCCGCGGAAGTCCGCCTCGGTCGGCGTGATCATGAAGCTGCTGGACCCGAGGAGCTGCAGGATCTCCACCATGCGCGGGTACGCGGTCATGAAGAGATTGCGGGTGCTCTCGGCCGGGAGCGCCGCGGGACACATGACGCCCCATTCGTCGAGCTCGGCATCGGCCTCGGAGGCCCGCATGCACGCCTTCATGAGCTCGGTGTAGAGCATCAGCTCGGCCAGACGCTCCTCGGAGTGGGGCAGGTGGGCGTTCCCGATCGTCTTGGTCATCAGGAGCGCCAGGCCCAGGACGAACTCGCACTTGGCGATGTTCTTGGCCGCGCCCTGGTGCGCCGTATGGGTCATCGAATGCGTGCTGGTCGCGGTGGCGTTGAGCAGATCGACGTCGCCCAGCAGGAACACGCGCTCCCACGGCACCAGCACGTCGTTGAAGAAGACGACGCAGTCCATCTCCTCGAAGCGCGAGCCCAGCGGATGCTCGAAGTGCGAGCGGCCCAGGTCGAAGCTCTCCCGGCACAGGAACTTGAGCCCGGGGGTCGCGCACGGGATGGCGAAATTCAGCGCGAACGGACTGTGCGTCTCGGTGTGCCGCGCGACGCGGGGTGAATAGACGGCGATCTCGTCGGACAGCGGGCCGAGGGTCGCCAGGATGCGCGCGCCGCGCACCACGATGCCGGCATCGGTCTCGCGGATCACCTGGAGCGCGGTGCCCTCCTCGAGGTTGAACACCCCGCTCGCGGTACGGCTCCGTTGAAGATTGATGAGCGAGTGAGTCAGGGTCAGGTCGCGCTCGCTGATGTATTCGTAGTAGCGCAGGATGTTCTCGCCGAACTCGGGCCGGCCCCGCGCGAAGTAGCGCGCGGACGCGGCCCAGGCGGCGAACGTGACGTTCATGAAGTCGGGCGAGCGGCCCATCATGCCGCAGGTCGCGCGAGCCCAGCGCAGCATCATCGCGCCGCGGCGCGCCAGCTCTTCCCGGGTGCGCGGGATGATGAACGAAAGCCCCAGACGCTCGCCGCTGGTCGGCGACACGAACGTCATCTCGTCCCTGAGCTTGGGGTCGTGCTGCAGATCATAGAGCGCCGCGATCGCGTGCACGCCGTTCGCGAGCCCGGGGTGCCTCGTGACGTCCTTGACGCGCTCTCCGCGCAGCCAGACCTCGCACTCCTGCTCCTGGAGGCCCTTGATGTACTCGGCGCCCGTCCGTGCGGCCATGGCGAAACTCCTTGATTCAGATTCACAATCGCGCCTCGGCCGGCGGGGGAGCCCCGACGGCCTGCAGCGCGAACTGCCGTTACTTGAGCTTCAGATCCTCGCAGGGCGCGGCGTACGGGTAGCCCTGGATCAGCCCGGCGCCCGGGACCTCGACGCGCGCGGCCACGCCCCAGATGAAGCCCTGCTGGAAGATCGGCGCCACCAACGTCTGATCGGTGACGATCTTCTGGATCTGATGGAGCAAGGTCTCGCGCTTCTTGCGGTCGAGCTCGTTGGCCTGCTGCTGGAAGAGGTCGTCGATCTCGGGCAGCGAGCCGTACGCGTAGAGCCCGCCCTTGGCGAAGAACGGCTCGAGCCGCGCCGCCGCGTTGCCGGCGGCGCCGGTCGCGCCGATGAGGAGCCCCTTCAGCTTCTTCTCGTGCCACGTGGTCATGAACGTGGCTCGCTCCATCGTCCGCACCCTGGTGCGGATCCCGATGCCCTGGAGGTAGCCGCCCACCGTCTCGGCGAGAGAGGTATAGGGTGGAAGCGGTGTGAGGTCGCCCGCATCGAAGCCGTTGGGATAGCCCGCTTCCGTCAGGAGCTGCTTGGCGCGCTTGGGATCGAGCGGGGGCGGCTCGACCTTCAGCGCGAAGTCGAACTCCGGAGGCACGAACCCTCCCGTGGTCTTGCCATAGCCCAGCATCTCGGCCTGATTGATCGCGTTGCGGTCGATGACCAGGCTGGCCGCTTGGCGGATGCGGCGGTCGTGCCAGGGTGATTTCGCGTCCCACTGGTCGAGGAAGTCGAGCCAATAGATTCCGTAGAGCAGGGGAGCAGTGACCTTGACGCCGGGCGTGCGGCGCAGCTCTTCGGCGACCGCGCCCACGAAGAGGTACGCGATGTCCACCTCGCCCGTCTTCACCGCGGCGGCGCGCGTGCTCTCGTCGGGGATGCTGCGCATGACGATGCGTTTCACCTGCGGCGGTTTGCGCCAATAGTCGGGAAACGCCTCGAGCACGAGCTCGATCCCGGGCTGGAACGACACGAACTTGAACGGCCCGGCGCCGACCGGGGCTTTCTTGTAGCCTTCTTCGCCGACCTTCTCGACGTACTTTTTCGGCACGATCCAGGACGCGCCGGTGGCCGACGTTCCGTAGAACGCCATGAAGTCCGGCCACGCCTCCTTGAGCACGAAGCGCACGCGGTTCGCGGCGACGACCTGGATCTCCTTCACCTTGTCCTTGAGGAGCCGAGCCGAGGCGCCCTTGTACCGCTCGAAGGTGAACTTCACGTCCTCGGCGGTCACGGGGTCGCCGTTGTGGAACTTGGCGTTCTTTCTCAAGGTGAAGTCGTAGGTGATCCCGTCCTTGGAGACGGACCACGACTCGGCCAGGCTCGGCGTGCTGATGTTGCCGGGCATCGGCTTCACGAGCGCGTCGTGGAGCGCGTAGAGCACCATGAACGGCGTGATGAGCGCCTCGGTCTCGCCCGGGTCGAGCCAGCGTGAGACGAGCGTCACGTGGACGCCCCAGACCATCGTCCCCGGCTCCGGCGCCGCGAGCGCGGGCGTGACGACCGTGAGGACCACCAGGATGACGAGGAGGACGCCGAGACGGGAGCGGACGAGCATCAAGATACCTCCAGAGGTGCTGGTTGACGGGGGGCGGTGCGCTCGAGGGCGGGCGTCGCCGACTCCGGGAAGGTCAGGCTGACGGGTGCGTTGGCCTCGAACGGACTCCAGAGGCCGAGCTCTTTGCCGATGTCTCTCAACGCGGGCAACACTTCTTCGCCGAGGAGCCGGATGCACGTCCGCGTATCCGCGCTCGACACGAACCCATCGGCCGCCCAGAAGCCGACGATGGACGGCCGCGTCTCCTCGAGCAGCCGCCGGAGCTTGGGGATCACGGTCTTGGGCGTGCCGGCGACGATCATCTGGCTCTTGATCTGGTCCTCGAAGGACGCGCCGCGGGGATTGGACCGCCGCCCGACCGCGTACTCGACGAACTGCGTGCGGATCGAGGGCGAGAAGTAGCCCGAGGGCGTCGACCAGACCGGGTGCGCGAGGCCGGTGAACTCGCCCTGCATCCACATGAACTGGCGCGCGTTCTCCAGGGCCTTCTCTTCCGTCTCGGCGATGTGGCAGCGCTGGAGATAGCCGCGGTACTCCGGACCGCCCGCGTAGCCGGTCTCGGCGGCGACCCGGTCGTAGAGCTCCCAGATCTTCTTGGTCGCCTCGATCGCGGTGCTGAGCGCGATGTACGGGTAGCGCTTCTTCGCCGCCCAGATGATGGTCTCCTTGCTGAGGACGCCCGGGATCCAGACCCGCGGGTGCGGCTTCTGGAGCGGCACCGCCCAGGGGTTCACGACCCGGTGCTGGTAGTGCGTGCCTTCCCACCGGAACGGCCCGGGCTGCGTCCACGCACGCACGATCAGGTCGTGCGCTTCCTCGAAGCGCTCGCGGTTGTACGCGGGGTTGACGCCGGTGGCGAGCTGCTCCTGGCCGCCGCCGCGCACGAACCCCGACACGAGGCGCCCGCGCGAGACCATGTCGATCATCGCGAGCTCTTCGGCGAGCCGCACGGGATTGTCGGCGAGCGGCAGCGGGTTGCCGAGCAGCACGATCTTCACGCGTCGAGTCGTGGCCGCCAGGATCGACGCGAACACGTTGCACTTGGCCTGCATGCAGAACGGCGCGTTGTGGTGCTCGTTGAGCATGATGCCGTCGAAGCCGACCGACTCGGCGAGGCGGTAGTGCTCGAGGTACTCGTTGTAGAGCCGGCTGCCCGCGGCGGGGTCGAAGTGGCGGTTGGAGAACATGAGCGCGGTGGCCCCGAACTCGCGGCCCTCGGCCTCGGGATACGCGGACATCGGCTGTTCGGTGAAATACATGAGGTGCATCAGGCCTCTCCTTGGCTCACGAAGTTGGTGACGAGCTGCGCGAGCTCATGGGGCTTCTCCATCTCGAGGAAGTGTCCGGCGCCGTCGACGACTTCGAGCCGCGCCCGCGGGAGCGCCTTCGCGTAGCGCTCGCCGCACTCCAGGGGCACGATGCGATCGTCGCGACCCCAGACGACCAAGGTCGGCGTGGCGACGCCGCCGAGCAGGTGCGGCAGCGAGGTGTTGTACATGTAGGGCTTCCACGCGATGCGGAACGACATCTCGCGATTGAGGTCCCAGTGCTCGAGCCGGCTCGTCTCCGGCTCGGCGCCGAACAGACGGTCGAACGCGCCCTGATCGCTGAATCCGAGCCGCACGTAGTCGATATAGGAGACGAGCGCCTGGTCGGCGATCACGCCGCGGTCGGGCTTGAGCCCCATCGCGCCGACCAGGACGAGCTTGCGAAACGCGCGTGGCGCC
>Ga0209055_1002443_pt1 | contig 11759 bp, 10 predicted proteins | sample GraSoiAngelo_110_FD_185875 | JGI IMG/M metagenome (GOLD analysis project Ga0209055, IMG submission 185875) | Grasslands soil microbial communities from the Angelo Coastal Reserve, California, USA - 14_0903_12_30cm (SPAdes) (version 2) | ecosystem: Environmental > Terrestrial > Soil > Grasslands ... | reverse complement strand
GGCCCCACAAACTGCCCGTCAAGGGGTCGTGGTGTTTTTACTGAACGGAACTTGCTACGGACGAGAACACATTATTGGCATTCGACCCGACCAGCCGGATCGTGCCTACTACGAGGACAAGGATCAGTGCGAGCATCACGGCATATTCTGCGATGTCTTGCCCCTTCTCCTCTGTCCAGAGTCTGTGAAAAAGAGAGGTCATACTCACCTCCTGCGATGATAAGAGCGACAAGCAATCAGGGAGGGAGACCATGGGTCGCCAGCGAGGCAAGTAAATAACTTTGGAGCTCAAACCTGAGAAAAACGGCTGGCGCTCAGCCTGAATTGCACCAGATTCTGTGCTTTTCGGTCAGAGCTTGTCAAGTGCCAAAGCAATCGGCTGTTGGTAGCACATGATATGTCCGCTTGAAATAGCAATTGATCTGTCCGCTTTGCGGGCGGCGAGAGTAGCAGACCATGGGAAGCATGGTTGGTTACTCGAAGGCCGCGATGGAGCGGGCGATGAAAGTGCAGGAAGTGATTTTACGGGCGATGGCGAAACGGATCACTTGGTGGCAGGCGGCGGAGATCGTAGGCATCAGCGACCGCTGGATGCGGCGGTGGCGGGAACGCTACCAGGAGTTTGGCTACGATGGGCTGTTTGATAAGCGGCGGGGGAAGGCTTCTCCGCGGCGGGTTCCGATGGCACTGGCCGAGCAGGTGCTGCAGTTCTATCGGGAGAAGTACTTCGATCTGAATGTGCTGCACTTTCACCAGAAACTGGTGGAGGAGCACGGAATCAGGCTGAGTTACACCTGGGTCAAGCTGGCGCTGCCGGGAGCGGGACTGGTGGCGCGGGAGCGCAAGCGGGGAGTGCATCGCAAGCGGCGCCAGCGCCGGCCGCTGCCGGGGATGCTGTTGCACATCGATGGCAGCCGGCATCGCTGGTTCCAGGACGAGCGCTGGTACGACCTGCTGGTGATTCTCGACGATGCCACCAGCGAGATCTATTACGCGCAGCTGGTGGAAGAAGAATCCACGCTGACGGTGATGGCGGGGCTGAAGGCAGTGATCGCGCGGCAGGGCGTGTTTTGCGCCTTGTATAGCGACCGCGGCAGCCATTTCTGGCTCACTCCCAAGGTGGGCGGCAAAGTGGACCCACATCGCCTGACCCAAGTGGGGCGTGCTCTGCGGGAGTTGGGAATCCAGATGATTCCGGCGTACTCGCCACAGGCGCGAGGACGGAGCGAGCGCAATTTCCGCACTTGGCAGGGACGGCTTCCGCAAGAACTGCGACTACACGGGGTCGAGACGGTGGAAGCCGCGAACCAGTTCCTGCGCGAGCACTACGTGGCCGAGTTCAATCGCAGGTTTCGGGTCAGTCCCCAGCAACCGGGCAGTGCTTTTCTAAGCCGCGGGAAGCGCGATCTGGATCAGATCTTCTCGTTGCAGTTCGAGCGTACGGTCAATCGGGACAACACGGTGCAGTTCCAGAACCTGAACTTGCAGATTGAGAGGGTACGCTGGAAAGCCAGCTTGGCCGGCTGTTCGGTCACCGTGCACCAGCATCTGGATGGCACTCTGAGTTTGCGCTACGGACCACAACAGCTGGGCCGATACAGCTCCCAAGGTGAGCTCCTGCCCAAGCCGATGGCGCAAGCAAGGGTCGTGGAAAAGACGCGCCGAGGAAAAGTCCAAAACTCAACTTTCCCTCCGCGCTTGGAAATCCCGCCAACAGCGCGGGATTCCCACTTTCCCACAACCCCGGCTGCGGCTGGTTAACTAACAACCGGACACTTCACATGCTACAAAAAGCGGACATTTTAACTTGCTAACAACATCGGTGTCACGGGATCGGCACCGACCTGAGCGGTGCAGGGTCATCTACTGCCCGGCCACCCACTCCGCCTGGCGGGCGCCGCCATGACTTACGGCGTAGAGCACTAGTTCGACGCGGCTTGAAATTCCGAGCTTATCGAAGATGCGGAACAAATATTTCTTGATCGTGTGTTCGCTGAGGCAGAGCTCGTGGGCGACTTCGCGGTTGCTGAGTCCGTCGGCGACGAGGGCGACCACTTGCTCTTCGCGCGGAGTCAGGAGCTTCACGCCCAAGGCGTTGACCATTCGGAGGGAAGGCACCTGCGTGACCACTTCAATCAAATATTGGAGTTGCTCACTATTCGCCCACACCTGTCCATGGTGGACGCTTTGTATGCACTTACAGAGCAGGCGGAAAGGATACTCGGAGAAAGCGAACAGCCCTTTGGCCCCGGAGCGGAAGGCGTTGGCCACGAGGTCTCGGTCGTAGGAACCCAGCAAGAGAATCTTTGCCACCTCGGGGTGCGCCAAATGCAATCTGCGAAGCATGGTCATGTCAGGCCGGCCGTTCTTGGGATGATCGGTGTTCAAGATTGCGACCTGCACACTCGAGGCGGCGATTGCGTTGAGCATTAAATTCATGTCTGCGCTGCAGAAAGCCACTCGGAATTCCGGGCGGCGGCGAAGGGCACCGACTAAGAGTTGGCATTGCATCTGGTTAGAATCTGCGATCAGGACACTGATGGGCTGGGCTGTGGCGCATATGGGTTCCATGGATCCTCGTGGCTTTTTTACTTTTCGAACCATTGAGCGCCGAGTCTATGGGATTTCCTGTATGGGTTTCTGTGACATCTCAACATTCGAATGTGCAGGCAATGTGGAAAACGTGGGCGGAAACGGGTACACCTTAGAGTGCATATTGAGTAAGAGGTCAGGCTGTAAGTTGCTGAAAGCAAGTCCCAAACGGCACCCGAGTATAGATCGAGGTCATTGATGATCGGGAAGCGAACGTCCCACAAGTCTACTTTCGTGGACATCGCCAAAGTAGACAGAGTGCTATTTCGGCAGAGTTGTACTCTTTCCGGTTTCAATTCACTCCAACGCCGTTTCCGACACAGCTTCCGGATAAGCCGGGTCTCGGCTGGCCAGAACAAAACGACATTTCAAATTGACCACTTCGGTAGGCAGCACTTCTCATGTCTTGCCACAAATCGGCCTCGAAGGTAACTTCGCGCAAGCTTGATTGAGATTCGCCGTACGAATAACGGTGAAGCGATGCAGATGAAGCGCCCGATTGAAATCACGGTATTTTTGTTTGCCTGCTGGATTTCGCAAGGCGGGCTCGGCGTGGTCGTTACTGCCCAGGAACAGCGGCTGAGGGTAGCAGAGGAAGGCACTGGGACAGTGGTGGCCACGAAACCCGGTACAACGGACGGTGCATCAGGTGAGCTCCTGGTGGGGAACCGCCGTCCGCTGTACCGGATCCGTAAAAGTGACGTGCTGGAGATTAGGTTCATCTTCGCGTCGGATTTTGATCAGACGGTCAGCGTTCGCCCGGATGGCTTCATAGATTTGAGAGGATTGGAAGAGCAGTACGTGGAAGGAATGACTGTGCCCGAGCTTCGAACAGCAATTCGTGCAGCCTATGCGCCGATGCTGCACGATCCGGAGGTGACGGTCGCAGTAAAGGATTTCGACAAACCTTACTTCATCGCGACGGGCGAAGTTGCGCGTCCTGGTAAATACGAACTACGAAGTGACGCCACCGTGACAGAGGCTCTGGCCATCGCCGGTGGTTTAACCAGGCAGGCCAGGCACTCGCAAGTGGTGTTATTCAGGCACATTTCGGATGATCGTGTCGAGGCAAAGCTCTTAAACGTAAAGCAGATGATGAACTCCCGGAACCTTACAGAGGATGTTCACATTCAACCAGGCGATTTGCTTTTTATCCCCCAAAACAGGATCTCGAAGGTCCGGCAGTTTTTGCCCGCTTCGAGCTTAAACACATATCTCAACCCGACACAGTTTTAGAAGCTGACGGAACTCCCTTGTGCAGGGCCGAGTCCCTGCTCCACGCAGTTGTAATAATGCGCGGCTGGCCGCGAGAAGTTCTGGTATGGCGGAAGAACTTAGCATTGTCCGAAAACCCGCACCGGTTCCAGCTCCCACTCTCCGCGACATTGCGGCAGTTTTATTCCGGCAGCGCCGGCTGTGGATGATTTCCTTCGGCATGGTGCTTCTGGCGGTATTCCTCTACGGAATCTTCGCTCCCTCATATCAGGCGGAAATGAAAATGATGATCCGGCGCGGGCGCCTCGATCCTGTGATGGCACCGACTCCCACCCAAACGCCGCAGTTTCCCGACCAGCAGATTTCCGACGCTGAATTGAACTCGCAGGTTGAGCTGCTTCGGGATGAGCAAATTCTGCGAACCGTGGTCCAGAGTTCCGGTCTGGCGGAAGGTCAATCATGGTTTGAAAAATTTCGTGGAGATGATCCAGATACAAGGCTGGCCCGCGCCGTGCGCAAACTAAGCAAACGGCTGACAGTCGAGCCGATTCGCAAGACAGATCTCATCGAAATCACATATTCCGCTTCCGATCCAGAATCCTCTGCGAAGGTCCTGGATTGTTTGGCAAGCGCTTATCTCGAGCGAAATTTACAAGTGCGGCGGCCTTCGGGAGAGATGAATTTCTTTGAGCAGCAGGTCTTGGAGTCCCGGCAAAAACTGGAGGATGCCGAGTTTCAACTGATGGATTTCAGCAACAACGAAGGTGTGGTATCGGCGGCGCTGGAGCGCGACATTGCCTTGCAAAAACTTAGCGAGGCGGATGCAACGGCCCGTCAAGCCAGAATCGCGATTGCAGAAACAGTGCAGCGCATTCGGATGCTGGAGTCGGATTTGCATTCGTTGCCAGAGCGAACAACCACGGTGATGCGCAATGCGGATAATCCGCAGCTTCTCGAGAAAATGAAATCCAAGCTGCTGGAACTGGAGTTAAAGCGTACCGAACTCCTAACCAAATACGAACCCACCTATCGGCTAGTGCTGGAAGTGAACCAACAGATTGCTGAGGCGAAAGCTTCTGTTGCCGCGGAAGAGCAAGCACCGTTGCGAGACCAAACTACGGAGCCGGATCCGAATCATGGATGGGCAAAAGCGGAACTTATGAAAGCGCAGGTCGAACTTACAGGTCTGGAAGCGCGGGCGCTGGAAACTGCGAAGCTTGTGACTAATTATCAGCAGTCGGCTAAGCGGCTCGGCGATCACGCCATTGAGCAAGCACGCTTGCTGCAGAATCTAAAAGGCGCGGAAGAGAGATATGTGCTTTACACGAATAAGCGGGAAGAGGCCAGGATCGGCGACGCTCTGGATCAGGGCGGCGTGCTCAATGTGACGATTGCCGAACGGCCCAGAGCGCCGGCACTCCCGGTCAGGTCGGCCTGGAATTTTGGGCTGTGGGGAATTGTGTTGGGCGGCACCTTCAGCACAGGGCTGGCCTTTACTGCCGACCGGCTGGATCCGGCGTTTCGAACCCCAGACGAAGTGGTGGCTTATCTGGGAACACGGGTTTTGGCCTCGCTTCCCGAGGGGAACGCGTAGGGGAGGGCCGCGCTGCCAAAGCTGGGGCGCGGCCCTCGCCGGCTGTCAACGTCCGTGCGGAACGCAAAAGTTTATTGGAGAACATATGTCAACAAGTTTTGCGGAACTACTTCACCAGACGCTTGCACCAGAGGTATCTCAACCCGTCCCAGCGCAAGCCACGGCTCCAGCGTGGGATCACGATCGGTTTCGAGAAGAACAGGTGCGCAATTTAGTTCGGCAAGTATTTCTTCCCGGCTGGCCGCGTCCGGCGCGGCAGGTGGTCTTCTGCGGTCTGGGTGATGGGGACGTTACCGAAATTTGCTTGAGCGTTGCACACACTCTGGCAGTACAGGTTTGCGGAACTGTGTGCATCGTAGACGCGAACCCGCACACTTCGTTAACCGGCATGGATGAGAGCGAGGCAGAAAGAGTGACCAGCGGTAATCGCCGCTGCGGGCTGCTGCGAGAACTCTCGCAACAGGTTTCGGGCAATCTGTGGCGGGTATCCACCGATGTCTTCATGCGCGGAAACGGACACCGTTTGTCTGCCGAATGGCTGCCAGGGCGGATGCGTGAACTCAGCCTGGAATTCGATTATTCAATAATTAATGGCCCCACCGCCGGGATTAGCGGCGACGCCGCGCTGCTGGGCCACTTCAGTGATGGAGTCATTTTGGTTCTGAAAGCTAATTCCACAAGAAGAATAGCGGCCCAAAAAATCCGGCATATGTTGCGCGCCGCGAATGCAGCATTACTCGGGGTGGTCTTGGATCAAAGAAGGTTTCCAATCCCAACTGGAATTTACAACAAGCTGTAAGGAAGTCCGCGAGCTTCGAGAAACGGGTGTTTTCTCGAACTCCGAAACTGAGCGCAAAGCTGTGGAAATATCGGCCAAAACGTGGTTGGGAGTCAACTAGCGGAGCTTTGCCCCGCAGCTTGTTGCTCGCAATGACAGCAATCCCCAATCATCTGGCTCCGCAATCTCTCGAGGGCTTGCCATGGTACGCCATCCAGACTCGATACCGGTTCGAGAGAAAAGCGGCGGCGCAACTGCAGAATAAAGGTATCGAGACGTTCCTCCCGGTGATCGAAGAGAGCCATCGCTGGAGCGATCGCCAGAAGGTTATTTCTGTGCCGCTCTTCTCCGGATACGTGTTCGTCAGATTGGAGCCATCTTCAGCAAGGGCAACGGTGCTGCGAACCGAAGGGGTGATCGCATTTGTCGAATTCCATGGCGATGCCGCTCCCATTCCCAACAAGCAGATTGATGACCTTCAACGTCTGCTCTCTAAAAAAATGCCCTGTTCGCTGTATGCATTTCTGACAATCGGCCAAAAGGTGAGAATCCGCGGGGGCTGCTTGGATGGGCTCGAAGGAATCCTGGAACAGAGCGGCCCAAAACGTTTGGTGATTTCGATCGCGTGTATCCAGCGTTCCGTGGCAGTAAAGATTGAAGGTTACGAGCTAGAGCTGGTCTGAAGTGGCCTCGCCCGCCATATTCGACAAAAGCATCCCCTGCCGCGCACCTGCGCCAGTTCCGCCCGTGATGCGCGTGCCTTTTCCGGCCGAGGGAAGCTCCCGAAAGAAGGCGGGGTCGGTTAATTTCGGGCGGCAGCCCTGGAAAACAGAAGAGCGAGAAGATCAGCGGGTTTCACAAAACGTCTCTCGGGTACTTTCGGAGAGCTTGTTACCGCACGCGCTCTTTGATCACAAAAGTTTGAAATTCGCCGCAACTGTGGTTGCAGACTTCCTCGTTGTGTTTACAAACTTTTCCTTGATCGTGAGCGCTGGTTCGATATCGAAGAACTCAGCACATCTCAATGCCGCATTTCTCGGGCAACTTGTTGGCGGGCAAGTGAATATTTTGGGATGGCTGGCGCTCTATGCGGTTCTGATCACGTTGCTCTTCCAGGCGGAACAGCTTGAAGGCAGAAAGCCGAATCGCGCAAAACTGAACCCAATCATTTTAGGCAAAGTGATTCTGTGGGTGACAGTTTTAATAAGTGTTGCGGTGTATCAATCTGGAATGCACCTATTAAGAATTATCTGGCTTGCAGCCCCCCTGAATCTGCTGGGAATGTTTGGGTGGCGAACGTTCATCAGATGGCGACGAGCGCATGCACACGCGAGGGGTCGAGGAGTTAGGAGAGCTCTGATTATCGGAGCAGGGGCCTTGGGGCGAGAAGTTGCGGCTGCTCTGGAAAGTGACGATGGCCGCAAGGTGGTTGGATTTCTTAACAACGAGCAACTCGGGGGAACTGTTCTCGGGAGAGTGAGCGACCTCTCCCGGATCGCGCGTGCTGAATTCATCGACGAGATTATTGTCGCTTGTGTGGGGAAAAGCGAGTTGAAGCGGCGCTTAATTCGCGAGGCACGGCGCCAGCATCTTGCCGTGAGCATTGTTCCTGATTATTTCGACTGCGAATCGCGAAGCCTGGAATTTGAATGCCTGCGTGGGCTGCCACTATTGACGCTGCACGAGGATCAACGAAAGCTGGCGCTTTATTCGAAGCGCGTGGTCGATGTGGTTCTTTCCTCGCTTGGCTTGTTAATAACCGCGCCTCTGATCGCGCTCATCGCGCTGGCCATCAAGCTGAATTCGCGTGGGCCGATTTTCTACCGGGCGCCCCGTGCAGGCCGAAAAGGTCAGAGCTTCGCGTGCTGCAAGTTTCGCACTATGGTGCTGAATGCTGATAGGTGGAAAGAGCGGCTGCGAAAGAATAACGAACGCGAAGGACCGACCTTCAAGATTGCAGCCGATCCACGTGTCACGCGGGTGGGGCGATTTCTTCGCCGTTATAGCCTGGATGAACTGCCACAGCTTTGCAACGTATTACGGGGAGAGATGAGTCTGGTCGGGCCCCGTCCCCACACGCTGGATGATTTCAGGCATTACCAGCTCGATCACCTCCGCCGATTGGATGTAACTCCTGGGATCACAGGATTGTGGCAGGTCACGGCGCGCCAGGATCCATCCTTCCAGCGCAACATGGCCTTGGATGTGGAGTACATAGAAAACTGGGATTTCTGGATGGATCTGCGCATTTTATGCAGGACTGTTCCTGCCGTCCTGAGCGGGAGCGGCGCATAGAATCCCTACAACAGATGCCCCAGTCTGCAACTCAGGCAGTGCAGTGGACCTTTGTAACTGCCCTCAGGCCTTTGCAGGCGCTGATCGCCGCGCCTTCGTTTATCTATTTAGCGGCATTGACCGTGATGCTGTTTCGGCCGCCCGATTTGCAGTTCTATCATCTCGATCGGATTGCCTTTCTGGCACTCGTCTTGACGGCCGCAGTGCATCTGCTGGTCTCAGAGAAACGGCTGGACATCGTCGGGCCGGTCACTTGGCCGATGGCGGGTTTGGTTCTGCTTGCGTTCTTCTCACTGCTGAACGAACCCTATGAACCGCAAGATTGGAGCATGTTTGCAGCGAAGTGGCTGGTGCCATTCATGCTCTATCAGATTTCGACACGCATCTTCGATCATCCAGCAGCGCTGCGAAGGTTCGAGATTTTCTCTCTGGGTGTTCTGGCGTATTTGTGCGTGATCGCAATTCTATTTTTGTTGGATGCTCGCGCGCTTATTTTTCCGGGCTACATAGTAGATGAGACGGTAGGCATTCATGCTGACCGGGCGCGGGGGCCTTTCCTCCAGGCGGTTGCCAACGGAATGACGATCAACATGCTGGCCCTGATTGCGCTCGATTCGTTCCGGCGGCTAAGACTGCGGGGCGCGCTCGCGATGTTTTTCTTCGTTGCCGTTCCTATTGCGGTGCTCGCCACGAAAACGCGAGCGGTGTGGCTGGGGTTCGCGGGATCCGTCATCGTCCTGATGTTCTCCTCAAGTAAACGCGTGCGCTACGCATGCCTGGCCTTAATCGTAGCCGCAGCGCTGGCCGTTTGTAGCGCGATTACATTCGGGAACCCGAACAACTCGATAGCGGATCGCTTCGAAGAGCAGAGCCCCGTGGAATTCCGCATAGCAATGTACCGGGCCGGATGGGAAATGTTTCTGGAGAAACCCGTCTTTGGTTGGGGTATACGCGACATGCAAGCAGAGCTGGCGAGCCGAGTCGACGACTTTCATCAGGAAGAATTCTTCTTGCACAACACTTACTTGGAAATCCTGGTGCAGCATGGGCTGTTGGGAATCGCTCTGTACCTATGGATTGTCGTCGATCTGGTTCGCCTGGGCCGGCATGCGGGAAGCACGTCACTCCACGGTCAGTTTCTCGATCGCGGCTTCCAGTCGATTTGGGTAGTGTTCGTTCTCGTCTATCTCATAAACGCGAGTTTCGTGGTGATGAACTATCAATTCGTGAACGGACTACTGTTCACGTTCGCAGGGATGTTGGCGGCGCAGAACCGCCGGCTGCAGGTTCAAGTCATTCCTGTTCAATCGGCCTATTAATGGCTTCCGGCCTACTCACAGAACAAGAGCCCAGAGAGGGAGAAAACTCGGCCACCAGCTTCGAACCCCATGCCCTTTTCACCCCGAGCGCAATCCGCGGTGGCGCATATCTGTCGCTGCGTTACGGTCTGGGTGTTTTTGTCAGCCTAGGAAACATGCTGGTCATGACGCGCTGGATTGGCCCACATCCTTATGGATTATTCGTAACCGCGATTGGCATTGTCGCTTTCTTGTCAAACCTAGCGCGGGCTGGGGTAGATATCTATCTAGTGCGGCTTGAGCCCGCGCCGGACCAACGAATTTATGACATTGCCATCACGCTGGTGCTTTTCATATCAGCCGCCCTCTCATTGTTGGGCGCGATATCCGTGCCGCTGCTGATTCGCTGGTTTCACGGGAGCGAATTCGTGAAACCTTACTTGACACTGTTGCTTAGCATTCCTGTAACGAGCATCACGGGCATTGCCATGGCGAAGCTCGAGCGCGAGTTGAACTTCCGCTCGGTTGCACGAATCGAACTGTGCGGGCAGATCGCCGGATTAGTTATCTCCGCGATTCTAGCCGGGGCCGGATTTGGAGTGTGGGCGCCGGTCGCGGGTCAATTCGCCTGGCAGCTCTATGTTTTCATCGCCACGTCTGCTGCCACACGAATGGTTCCAGGGATGGCATTTGATCTGAAGGAAGCGAGAAAAATGCTCTCGTTCGGAATCGGCTTCACCTCATCGATGCGCGTGTGGCAGTTGCGCACCTTGGTGAATCCGTTGCTGGTGGGAAGATTTGCTGGAGCCGATGGAGTAGCGTTTGTAGCGCTTGCAGTACGAATCGCAGAGGCGTTGGGAACTTTACGTCTTGCGGCGGGAAGAATGGCGATCGCCGCGCTAGCTCGCCTTCAAGACAGACGCAATCAATTTCGCATCGCAGTGGAACGAGCGTCATTGCTGCAACTTATGACACAAGGCCCGCTGCTCTTCGCATTTTCTTTGGCAGGGCCGTTGGTAGTCCGGCACGTAATTGGAGTGCGGTGGATGCCGATTCTTCTACTCTATCCGTTCGTGGCGGCCGGGGTATTGGTGAATTCGGTTTACAACCTGCAAGCGTCGGCGTTGTTCGTCATGGGACAGCAGTGGACTGTGATGCGCTCTTATACGCTGCACGTTGCGCTGCTGGGAGCAGGTACGCTGCTGTTGCTCCCACGGCTCGGAATCTCAGCTTATGGGTGGGCTGAGCTACTGGCATGCGGCGGCTACTTCATCCTGCATTCAGCATTGAAGAAAGCGATCGGCTTCTCCTACAAGAGTGTGTTTCCCTTTGCTTCAGTATTCTTGCTGCTGCTGTTTGTAACCGCCTGAATATTTCTGCGTGCTCACCGTTGCATATCTCAGCAATGAATTTCCCGTGTCGGTCGAGCCCTATGTCGGGCAGGAAATTCAGGAGCTCCGCAAGCGAGGGGTCAACGTAATTGCGTGCAGTATTCGCCGGAGTAGTGAGACGGTCGGAACCGTGTCAGCCTCGGATGGCGAGACCCTATATCTGGAGCCGCTGCGGATGGGGCAGCTTTTACGGGCAGCCTGGTTGTGCCTGCGAAATGCGATGCTCTTGGGCGATCTGTTCTTACGTGTGCTGATTCGCGGAAGAGAATCGCCTCTCAGGCGGCTTCGCGCCGTACTCCACACTTGGCTGGGAGCGTATTACGCGCTGAGCCTTCAGGGACGAGGCGTTACTCACATCCACGTTCATCATGGATATTTTGCATCTTGGGTGGCGATGGTGGCGGCCCGGCTGCTGGGAATCGATTTCAGCATGACGCTGCATGGCTCTGATTTGCTGCTGCATGCCGCCTATCTCGATACGAAGCTTAAGAATTGCAGTTTCTGCATAACAATTTCGGAGTTCAACCGGCAGTACATACTCGATCATTATCCCGACGTCGATCCTGCAAAAGTCGCCGTTTGCAGGATGGGGGTTG
>Ga0209055_1002440_pt1 | contig 11766 bp, 9 predicted proteins | sample GraSoiAngelo_110_FD_185875 | JGI IMG/M metagenome (GOLD analysis project Ga0209055, IMG submission 185875) | Grasslands soil microbial communities from the Angelo Coastal Reserve, California, USA - 14_0903_12_30cm (SPAdes) (version 2) | ecosystem: Environmental > Terrestrial > Soil > Grasslands ... | reverse complement strand
CCCCATGTCGGACCCGCAGGTGCAGTCGGGCGGCGGCGTCTCGATCCGGGTGTCCCCGCCGCCGGGCGGCGAGCGGATCGATCCCAACTCGGACCAGTTCAAGCAGGCGCAGCAGGCGTGCGCCAGGTACCAGCCGGGCGGCGGTCCGAACGGCTCCAGTACGTCGAACGGGTAGCTCGCCTTGGGCACCGTCCGCACGAAGCTCATCGTCACCCTCGCGATCGCCATCGGCGGGGCCGTCCTGGTCGGCGCGCTCACCCTCGGGCGCCGGCCGGCGGCCCCGGCGCCGTCCCTCGCGGCGTCGGTCAACACCGCGACCGTCACCCGGCAGACGCTGCTCGACCAGTTCCAGACCAACGGCGCGATCGGGTACTCGGGCGCCTACGCGGTGCTCAACCAGTACTCGCCGCCGCCCTCGACGGCGACCGTCGCGTCCGCGCAGCACGCGCTGGACGCCGCCCGCCAGAACCTCGCCGACGCGCACGCGCAGGTCAACTTCACCGGCCAGCAGGACGCCAGCGCGGTCGCCGGCGACCAGTCGCAGCTCGCGGCCGACCAGCAGCGGCTGGCGGCCAACAGCACGTGCGGCGGCAGCCAGCCCGACGTCGCCTGCGCCCAGCTCCAGCAGGCGGTCAGCGCCGACCAGGCGAGGCTGGCCCAGGACCAGGCGAAGCAGCAGAGCGACCAGCTCGCCGGCACCCAGCGGATCCACCAGGCGGAGCAGCAGGTGACCAGCGCCCAGGACTCGTACGACCGGACGGTGGCGCCGGGCGGCGGGGGCGGGGGCGGCGGCGGGGGAGGCGGAGGCGCCAATGGTGGGGGAGCGACTCCTGGCGCCTACACCGCCCTCCCCACCCTCGGCCAGACCGTCACCCGCGGGCAGACGCTGTACTCGGTCAGCGGCCGGCCCATCCCGCTGCTGTACGGGGCCACGCCGCTGGTCCGCCAGCTCACGACCGGCGTCAGCGGCGACGACGTCAAGGAGATGGAGGACAACCTGATCGCGCTCGGCTACGGCTCCGGGCTGACCGCGGACGGCAGCTTCACCAGCGCCGATACGGCCGCCGTGAAGCGCTGGCAGGCCGCGCTGGGCGTGACCCAGACCGGCATGGTGAACCCGGGCGACGCGGCGATCCTGCCCGGCCCGCTGCGGGTGTCCACGGTCAAGGTCCAGGTGGGCGCGTCCGCCCAGACCGGCGCGGAGATCATCGACGGCACCTCGCCCGACCACGTCGTCACCGTCAACCTCGACGCCCGCCAGCAGACGCTGGTCCAGGTCGGGGCCGGCGTCAGCGTGGCGCTGCCGAACGGCTCCAGCGTCAAGGGGACGATCACCGACGTCGGCACGGTGGCGACGACCACCGGCCAGGGCTCGCAGCAGCAGACGACGATCCCGGTGACCATCACGCTCGCCGACAACTCCGTGGCCGGCAAGCTGGACGGCGCGACCGTGACCGTCGACATCACGCGGGCCTCGCACCAGAACGTGCTGGCCGTGCCGGTCACCGCCCTCCTGGCGCTGGCCGACGGCGGGTACGCGATCGAGACGGCGGATACGCACCACCGCCGGATCCCGGTCAAGACCGGGATCTTCTCGAACGGCCAGGTCGAGGTCTCGGGGTCGGGCGTGGTCGAGGGCCTGGTCGTGGTGGCCCCCTCCCTGTGAACGTCCTCGAGCTCGTCGACGTGGTCAAGCGCTACCCCGGGGATCCCCCGGTCGAGGCGCTGCGCGGGGTCAGCCTCGCGGTACGGGAGGGAGAGATGCTGGCGATCGTGGGCCGGTCGGGGTCCGGCAAGTCCACGCTGCTGCACATCATGGGCACGCTGGACACGGCCAGCGAGGGCACGGTCCGCATCGCCGGGTTCGACACGTCGACGCTGGGCGACCGCCAGCTGTCCGCCGTGCGGGCGCGGCGGATCGGGTTCGTGTTCCAGCAGTTCTTCCTGCTGGACGGCATGTCCGTGCTCGACAACGCCGCCAACGGGCTGCTGTACAGCGGCCTGCCGCTCCACGAGCGCCGGGCCACGGCCCGGCGGGCGCTGGAGCGCGTGGGGCTGGGCCACCGGCTTCGCCACGTCCCGGCGCAGCTCTCGGGCGGCGAGCGCCAGCGCGTGGCCATCGCCCGCGCGGTGGTCCACCGGCCGGCGCTCATCCTGGCCGACGAGCCGACCGGGAACCTGGACTCGGCGTCGGGCGCCTCGCTCCTGGGCCTGCTCCACGAGCTCCACGCCGAGGGGGCGACGATCGCGGTGATCACGCACGACCGCGAGGTCGCTGCGGCGACGCCCCGCCAGGTGCTCATCGAGGACGGCCGGATCGTGGCCGACTCCGCGTGGTGATCACCACCGTCCCGGCCCCCAGCCGCGTCCACGCGGCGGAGCTGTTCCGGCTCGGCTCGGTCGGCCTGCGCACGCGCCGCCTGCGCGCCTCGCTCTCCGGCCTCGGGGTGGCCATCGGCATCGCCGCGATGGTCGCCGTGCTCGGCGTGTCCTCGTCGTCGAGCGCCAACCTGCTGGCCCAGCTCGACCAGCTCGGCACCAACCTCCTGACGGTGACCCCTGGCAACACGTTCCTCGGCGAGTCGGCGACGCTGCCCCACGAGGCGCCGGCGACGATCGGCCGGCTGGACTCCGTGCAGGGCGTCTCCTCCACCGCCTCCATCGCGAACGTGACCGTCCGCCGGACCGACCAGGTCCCCGTCTCGAACACGAACGGCATCATCCTGCGCTGGGCCGACCTGAGCCTGCTCGCCACGCTCCAGGGCTCCGTGTACCGCGGGCAGTGGCTCAACCCCGCGAGCGAGCGGTTCCCGGCCGTCGTGCTGGGCTGGGTCACGGCCCAGCGGCTCGGCATCGTGGACCTCGACCAGCCGACGCAGGTGGACGTCGGCGGCCGCTGGTACACGGTCGTCGGCCTGCTCCGGTCGATGCCGCTGGCGCCCGAGATCGACCGCTCGGCGCTGATCGGCCTGCCGGTCGCCCAGAGCGACTCGCCGGACACGGTGTACGTCCGCGCCGACCCCAACCACGTGCTGCCCACGCTGAACGTGCTGCCCGCGGCCGCCAACCCCGAGCACCCCGAGCAGGTGAACGTGAGCCGCCCGTCGGACGCGCTGGCCGCCCGCGCGGCGGCGCAGGGCACGTTCACGTCGCTGTTCCTCGGCCTGGGCGCGGTGGCGCTGCTGGTCGGCGGCGTCGGCATCGCCAACGTGATGGTGATCTCGGTCCTGGAGCGGCGCTCGGAGATCGGCCTGCGCCGGGCGCTGGGCGCGACCCGGCTGCTGGTGGGCGTGCAGTTCCTGTCGGAGTCCCTGCTGCTCTCCCTGCTGGGCGGCGCCGGCGGCGTGGCCCTGGGCGCGGCGGCCACGTGGGTGTACGCGCAGGTGAACGCGCTGCCGGCGGTGGTCCCCGCCGTGGCGGTGGGCGGCGGCCTGGGCGCGGCGCTGGTGGTCGGCGCGATCGCCGGCCTGTACCCGGCCAACCGGGCGGCCCGGCTCTCGCCCACGGAGGCGCTGCGGACCGTGTAACGTCCCGGGCTGGGATGGTTCGTTCGTGGCTGTTCGCACCCGGGCACAGCGAGCGCATGCTGGCCCGGGTGTTCGACGCCGGCGCCGACGAGGCGCTGATCGACCTCGAGGACGCGGTCCCGCCGGACCAGAAGGCGCGGGCCCGCGCCCTGACCGCCGAGGCGCTGTCCGGCCGGCCCGGCTGGGTCCGGGTCAACCAGCCGCGGACGGATGAGTGCGCCGCCGACCTGGCCGCGGTGGGCGGGCTGGCCCGTGGCGTGCGCCTGCCCAAGGTCGAGTCGGCGGCCGACGTCGCCTGGGTGCGCGAGCGACTGGAGGGCCGCGACGTGCCCCTCACCGCGGCCGTCGAGAGCGCGGCGGCGGTGCTCCGCGCGCTGGAGATCGCGTCCGCCCCGGGCGTGGTCAACCTGGCCTTCGGCAACGTGGACTTCGGGCTGGAGCTGAACGTGGACCCGTCCGACGACCAGGCCACCCTGTACGCGCGCTCCCACCTGGTGCTGGCGTCGCGGGCGGCCGGCATCGAGCCGCCGTCGGACGGCGTGTGGGTGCGCTACGGCGACCCGGACGGCCTGCGCGACGCGGCGCTCCGGGCGCGCCGGCTGGGGTTCTTCGGCAAGTCCGCGATCCACCCCTCGCAGGTGCCGGTGATCAACGAGGTGTTCTCGCCGACGGCCGAGGAGCTGGACTGGGCGCGGCGGGTGGTGGCGGCGTTCGAGGCGTCCGGCGGCGCCGCGACCAGGCTCGACGGCGGGGAGATGATCGACGTGCCGGTGGCCGAGCGGGCGCGCCGGCTGCTGGCGCTGGCGAGCCGGTAGGAATTCGTCGCGCCCGGTTCACGGTTCCAGGCGGCGGATGAAGCGGCTGCACTACGCGTGGGTGGTGTTCGGCGTCACGTTCTTCACGCTGCTGGCGGCGGCCGGCATCCGGTCGATGCCCGGCGTGCTGATCGTGCCGCTCCAGCAGGACTTCGGCTGGAACCGGGCGACGATCTCCGTCGCGGTCTCCATCAACCTGGTCCTGTTCGGCCTGTGCGGGCCGTTCGCGGCCGCGTTCATGAACCGGTACGGCGTCCGCCGCGTGCTGGTCGTCGCGCTGCTCCTGATCGCGGCCGGCGTGGGCCTCACCCCGCTGATGCAGGCGCCCTGGCAGCTGTACCTCCTCTGGGGGGTCGTGGTGGGCACGGGCACCGGCGCGATGGCCGGTGTGCTGGCGACGACCGTGGCCAACCGCTGGTTCGTGGCCCGGCGCGGGCTGGTCACGGGCCTGCTGACGGCGGCGACGGCGACCGGCCAGCTGGCGTTCCTGCCCGGGCTGGCGGCGCTGGCGGTGGGCGTGGGCTGGCGCGCCGCGTCGCTGGCGGTGGCCGGGTCGGTGCTGCTCGCGGTGCCGTTCGTGGCGCTGCTGATGCGGGACAGCCCGAGGCGCCTCGGGCTGCGGCCGTACGGCGCGACGGAGGACGTGCCCGAGCCGCCGCGGGCGAACCCCTTCGGGGCCGCCGTCGCCGGCCTCGGGCGCAGCGTGCGGCACAGCGACTTCTGGCTGCTCGCGGGCAGCTTCTTCATCTGCGGGGCATCCACGAACGGCCTGATCGGCACCCACCTGATCCCGGCCGAGGTGGACCACGGCATCCCCGAGGTGACCGCGGCCAGCACGCTCGCGCTGATCGGCGTGTTCGACGTCGTCGGCACCACGATCTCGGGCTACCTGACCGACCGCTTCGACCCGCGCTGGCTGCTCTTCTGGTACTACACGCTGCGCGGCCTCTCGCTGCTGCTCCTGCCGTTCGCGCTGGGCAGCGCGTACCTGCCGCTGCTCGTGTTCATCGTCTTCTACGGGCTGGACTGGGTGGCCACCGTGCCGCCGACCATCTCGCTCTCGTCCGGCGTGCTCGGGCGGGCCAGCGGCGGCATCGTGTTCGGATGGGTGTTCGCGTCGCACCAGCTGGGCGCCGCCTTCGCCGCGTCGGCCGGGGGCGCGCTGCGGACGTGGCTGGGCGACTACCAGGTGGCGTTCATCAGCGCCGGCCTGCTGTGCCTGATCGCCAGCGGCCTGGTGATCCGGATCGGGCGCGCGGCCCGCGGCCAGCCCGCCCTGCAGGCGGCCTGAAGCTCGGGCTGGCCGGCGCCGCGGCGCTGGCCGCGGTCCTGGCGCTGGTCCCGGTCCCCGCGCTCGCCCACGCGTCGCTGATCGCGGCCGACCCGACACCCGGCGTGGTGCTGGCGACCGCGCCCGCCGCGATCACGCTGCGCTTCTCCGAGCCGGTGACCGCCGCCGGGCCCGGCATCACCGTGGTCGCGCCTTCGGGCCGGCCCGCCGCCACCGGCCCCCTCCGCGTGGCCGGGACGACGATGAGCGCCCCGTTCCGCGCCGCCGGCGAGGGCACGTACCTGGTCCGCTGGCAGGTGATCGCCTCGGACACGCACCCGGCGCGAGGCCAGCTCACGTTCAGCGTCGGCCGCGCCTCGCCGGTCCCGGCCGGCGACGAGCTGGCCGCGGACGTGGGCGACGTGTCGCCGGCCGGGCTGCTGCTCCAGACGCTGGGCCGCTGGCTCCACCTGATCGGCATGGCGCTCGCGTTCGGCGTGATCGCGTTCCGAGCCATCGTCCTGCCGGCCCCGGAGGCGGGACCGGCGCGGCGGCTGGACCGCCTGCTCGGCGCCGGCGTGGCGCTGCTGATCGCGGCGGAGCCGGTGGCGCTGGCCGGCCAGGCGGTGAGCCTCGGCGTGGTCGCCGGCGACCTGGTCGTCTCCAGCTTCGGCCGCGTGCTGAGCCTGCGGCTGGGCGGCGCGCTGCTCCTGTGGGCGACGCTGAGCGCGGTGCGCGAGGCGGGGCGCGGCCGGTGGGCGCTGCTGGGGCTGGGCGCGGCGCTGGCCGTGGTGGACGCGCTCGCCGGCCACCGGATCGCCGGCTGGCCGGACGCCGCGGCCCTGGTGCTGAGCGCCACGCACGAGGGCGCGATGGCGGTGTGGGCCGGCGGCCTGGCGGCCGTGCTCGTGGCCGGGGGCGGGGCTCGCTTCGGACGCCTCGCGCTGGCCTCGTTCGCCGTGCTCGTGGTGAGCGGCGCGGCCCTGGCCCTCGCCCACCTGCGGAGCCCGGCCGACCTGCTGTCCACGACGTACGGCGCGGTGCTGGCGGTCAAGGTGGCGGCCGTCGCCGCGGCCGCGGTGATCGCCGGCCTGGGCGCCCGGCGCGTGGAGGCGGCGGCGCTCGCCGGCGTCGCGGCGCTGGCCGGCCTGCTGGTCAGCCTGCCGCCGCCCCGTTAACATCCACCACCTACGGCATCCCGCTAGTGGATAGAGAGGAGGAGGGTGTATGGAAACGCACAGGCGTTTCGTCGCCGCCACGGCCATCTCGGCGATGGCGGCGCTGGTCGGGCTCACGTCCGCCACCACGGCCTCGGCCGCCGCGCCGGGCGCCGGCGTGACGTTCTCGTCGCAGCCGGCCGTGGCCCAGCTCGTGGCCCACTACACGGTCTCGCCGACGGCGGGAGCGCACGCCGCGGCCACACAGGCCGCCGGCGACGACCGGCAGCTGCCGCGCCTGAGCAAGCGCGGCCAGGCGGCTCACCGCTCGGCCGCCGACCTGTCGGCGGCGCCCGCCAGCGACAACGTGTCGGCCGACACGCCGGCCGATACGGCGACCGCCAGCCCGGACAGCCAGGCCGCGGCCGCCGCCAGGGCCAGCGCGAGCTTCATCGGCGAGCAGTCGTCGGCGACGACCTGCCACTACTTCCTCGTCGGCTGCAACCCGCCCGACATGGCCGTGGCGGCCTCGCCGCGGTTCGTGCTCCAGGGCGTGAACACGCAGTTCGAGGTCCTGGACACGGCGGGCAACGTCCAGCCGGGCTGGCCGGTGAGCGCCCAGCAGTTCTTCGGGGTCCCCAACCAGACCAAACCGGACGGCACGCCGTGCGACGTGGCCCACCTGAGCCAGCCGTTCCTCAGCGACCCGCGGGCGCTCTACGACCCGGGGAGCCGGCGCTTCTGGGCGGCGTCGCTGCAGGCGGAGAACGCGCTCGGCATCGCGCCCGACTGCCCGTTCAAGTCGGTCTACTACATCGCGGTCAGCCGGACCAGCGACCCGCGCGGCGACTGGAACGTGTACGAGTTCAACATGTCGCTCGACGGCCAGTTCGCGGCCGACTTCACGCAGATCGGCGTCAACCGCGACGGCGTGTTCTTCTCGGCCAACATGTTCGGTCCGTCCACCGGCACCAACGGCGGCTTCTACGCCGAGGTGTTCGAGGCCAACAAGGCGCGGATGGAGCGCGGCCTGGGTGGCTTCACCGCCGACGGCTTCTTCAACCTGCAGGCGCAGGGTCCGGCGTCGGCCACCGCGGGGCCGTTCATCGCCGACACCGTGCAGCCGGCGCTCAACGTGGACGGCAGCGGCGGCCCCGGTCAGGCCTTCCTCGACACGATCGACGGGCCCGACCCGGTCACCGGTCATTTCTGCGGCTTCTTCGGAGGCGGCGCCGCGGACGCGTGCTCGGGCGCCATCCTCTGGCGGATGTCCAACCCGATCGGGCACGACCTCGGGGGGCCCGCGCCCACGCTGACGGGCACGTTCGTCCCCAGCAAGCCGTTCGTGTTCCCCGACCCGGCAAACCAGCCGGCCTGCAGCGCGTGCGTCGACGCCTCCGACCTGCGGATCTCCGCGACGCCGGTGGTCCGCGACGGCGTCATGTACGGCGCCTGGGAGACCGACCTGAACAACGGCACGCAGATCGTGCCAGCGGTCGAGTGGGCCCAGGTGGATCTCCGCCGCCCGGCGACGGCGTCGCAGACCGGGTACTACAGCCTCGCCGGCGACGCGACGGCCTCGTTCCCGGCGGTGATGCCTGACGCGCACGGCAACGTCGTGATGCTGTTCGACCGCATGAGCAGCGCGGTCTTCCCGGAGACGCGCTTCATCGTGAAGCACGGCAATGCCAACTTCCACGGCGTGGGGACGCTCCTGAAGGCGGGCGAGACCTCGTACCGGCCGCAGCTGTGCGGGACCGGGACGCCGCCGACCGTCTGTCGCTGGGGCGACTTCTCCGCGATCTCCTTCGACGGCCAGGGCAGCATCTGGTTCGCCGGCCAGTACGCCAACGCGCTCAACCTGGGGCCGCCCCAGAACGGGCGGAACTGGGGCACCTGGATCGGCGCGGTGCGCGCCAGCTAGAGGCGACGTGCTCCGGCGGGGTTGGGCCGCGCCCAACCCCGCCGCTCATCTCGACGCCAGGCCGCCGGTGCCGCCCAGCGCCTGCGCCAGGTCGGCGATCAGGTCGTCGGCCGACTCGATGCCGACGGAGAGCCGGACCAGGTCGGCCGGCACCTCCAGCGGCGAGCCCGCCGCCGAGGCGTGCGTCATCCGGCCCGGGTGCTCGATCAGCGACTCCACCCCGCCCAGCGACTCGCCCAGCGTGAACAGCCGGGCCCGGTTGCACACGTCCACCGCGGCCGCCTCCCCGGCCCGGACCCGGAAGCTGACCATGCCGCCGAAGCGCCGCATCTGGCGGGCCGCCAGCGCGTGCTCGGGGTGGTCGGGCTGGCCCGGGTAGTGGACCGCCGACAGCTCCGGCCGGGTCGCCAGGAACGTCGCCACCCGCTCGGCGTTGTCGCAGTGGCGCTCCATGCGGACGGCCAGGGTCTTCAGGCCGCGCAGCGTCAGCCAGGCGTCGAACGGGCTGGCGACGCCGCCCATCGCGTTCTGGTGGTACGCCAGCTCCTCACCCAACGCGGGGTCGGCGACGACCAGCGCGCCCCCGATCACGTCGGAGTGGCCGCCGCAGTACTTGGTCGTCGAGTGCACGACCACGTCGGCGCCGAGCGCCAGGGGCCGCTGCAGGTACGGCGACGCGAACGTGTTGTCCACGACGACCCGGGCGCCCGCGTCGTGGGCGAGGGCCGACAGCGCCGCGATGTCGGCTACGCGGAGCAGCGGGTTGGTCGGCGTCTCGATCCACAGCAGCTTCGTGGCCGGCGTGAACGCGGCGGCGACCGCGTCGGGGTCGTGGAGCGGCGCGGCGGACCAGCGCAGGCCCCAGCGGCTGGCGACCCTGGCGAACAGGCGGTACGTCCCGCCGTACGCGTCGTCCGGGATCACGACGTGGTCGCCGGGCGCGCAGACGGCGCGGAGCAGCGTGTCCTCGGCCGCCAGGCCCGAGGCGAACGCGAGGCCGCGCCGGCCGCCCTCCAGGGCCGCCAGGCACTCCTCGAGCGCCCGCCGCGTCGGGTTCGCCGTCCGGCTGTACTCGTAGCCCTGGCGGGGAGCGCCGACCGCGTCCTGGAGGTACGTGGACGTGGCGAAGATGGGCGGCACGACGGCGCCGGTGACCGGTTCGGGCTCCTGGCCGGCGTGGATGGCGAGCGTCTCGAAGCGGTGGGTCATGCCGCGCAGACTACCCACATGCGGGCGCGGCCACGGGTCGCGCTGCCGTGTGGTAGAAGGAAACCTGCCATGACTTCCAGCGAAGGCGCCCAGCCCGCCGCCGTCGTCCCGCCCAGCCCGCGGTTCTGGGCCAAGCTGCCGGTGGCCACCGGCAACCTGGTCCAGCTGGCCGGCATGGTGGCCGGCGTCCTCCTGATCCTCGCCGCCGGCGCGACCCACGCCGTCGCGGCGCTGTCCGTGCTCCTCGCCGTGCTCGGCATCCTCGCCGTCTACCTCTGCTGCCACGCGATCGCCCACTGGCTCGTCGGCCGGCTGGTCGGGCTGCGGTTCGCGTACATCGGCGTGCGCGGCACCGACCACCCCGAGGCGTACCCGCCGGGCCTGCGCCAGGTCATGGCGGCGACGCCGATGTTCACGACCGTCTCGACCCGGAAGAGCCGGGCCGGGACGAGCCGCGAGGCGCTGGCCGCGTACTACGCCGCGGGCGAGACCTCGACGACGATCTGCACCGTGCTGGCCGCGCTGCTCGCGTTCCTGGTCGGCGTCCCGGGCGGCGGCATCATCCTGATCGTCTCGGTCATCTGGGTGCTGCTGGCCGTCGCCACGACCACGTTCACCCCGAAAGGCGACTACTACAAGGCCCGGGCGGTCCTGCGCTCAGCGCCGCCGGCCTGAGCCCACGTACGCCAGCAGGTCCTGGCGCGTGATGACGCCGCCGGGCTTGCCGTCGATCAGGACCATGGCGGCGCCGGCGTCGCGGAGCAGGGCGACCGCCTCGCCCACCGGCTGACCGCCGCCGATCGTCGGCAGCGGTTCCGACATGTGGCTGCCGATCGGGTCGCGCAGCTGCGCGTGTCCGGCGAACAGCGCGTCGAGCAGGTCGCGCTCGACGACCGAGCCGACCACCTCGGCCGTCATCAGCGGCGGCTCCGCCTTGACCACCGGCATCTGCGAGACGCCGTACTCGCGCAGGATGTCGATGGCGTCGCGGACGGGGTCGTTGGGGTGCACGTGGACGAGCTGAGGCAGGCTGTCGCCCTTGGCCGCGAGCACCTCGGCGACCGTGACCTCGCCGCCCGGCGGGCGCAGGAAGCCGTAGTGCGTCATCCAGCCGTCGTTGAAGATCCTGGACAGGTAGCCGCGGCCGGAGTCGGGCAGCAGCACGACGACCAGGTCGTCGGGGCCCGCCCGCCGGGCCACCTCCAGCGCCGCCCACGCCGCCATGCCGCACGAGCCGCCGACGAGCAGCCCCTCCTCGCGGGCCAGCCGGCGCGTCATGGCGAACGAGTCGCGGTCGCGCACCGCGACGATCTCGTCGCAGATCGCCCGGTCGAACGTCTGGGGCCAGAAGTCCTCGCCCACCCCCTCGACCAGGTACGGCCGGCCCGTGCCGCCCGAGTACACCGAGCCCTCCGGGTCGGCCCCGACGACGCACACCGCGCCGCCCGACCGCTCCTTCAGGAGGCGGCCCGTGCCCGAGATCGTGCCGCCGGTCCCGACGCCGGCCACGAAGTGGGTGATCCGGCCGTCGGTCTGGTCCCACAGCTCCGGGCCCGTCGTCTCGTAGTGCGACCGCGGGTTGTTCGGGTTGGCGTACTGGTTGGGCTTCCAGCCGCCGGGCGTCTCGGCGGCCAGCCGGTCCGACACGCGGTAGTACGAGCGGGGATCCTCGGGCGCCACGGCGGTCGGGCAGACGACCACCTCGGCCCCGAACGCCCGCAGCACGTCGAGCTTGTCGGCGCTGACCTTGTCGGGGCACACGAAGATGCACCGGTAGCCGCGCTCCTGGGCGACCAGCGCCAGGCCGACGCCCGTGTTCCCGCTGGTGGGCTCCACGATGGTGCCGCCGGGCCGCAGCAGCCCG
>Ga0209055_1002434_pt1 | contig 11774 bp, 12 predicted proteins | sample GraSoiAngelo_110_FD_185875 | JGI IMG/M metagenome (GOLD analysis project Ga0209055, IMG submission 185875) | Grasslands soil microbial communities from the Angelo Coastal Reserve, California, USA - 14_0903_12_30cm (SPAdes) (version 2) | ecosystem: Environmental > Terrestrial > Soil > Grasslands ... | reverse complement strand
CTCCGATCCCCTGATTCAGGACGGCTATATTGCGTGTAGTTGGTGATGTTTGAAGGCGCTGCGCCAGAACATCCGTCCACCGATCATTGCCGTTGGTCGTGGCGCCGTGCCCATCGGTAATCGAATCCCCGAGGACTACGACTGCTCTAGCTTCAGGCGGAGCAGTCACGTCAATTCCGGCGATGAAGTACCAGTGATCAACTGCTTTAGCACCGGAAAGTTCAGCCGCAGAAGTTAAATTTCGATGTGCGAGATAAGATGTTGCCCGTGACCCCGGATGCCCGGTCTGTTCGTCCGGCGGCACATCGATATGCAGTGTGATGGCCACATCGGAAAGCGCGTTTACCGGAAACGAGACTGGATCAGAAAGGTAGTCAGCGTGCGCGGGAATTGTGACGTCCGCCAACCCGGAAAATGTGAGCGCCTTATCACTGGCAGGCACGATCTTGTCGGAACTTCGAGCGATTGGTCTGGCCACGTGTACAGCCGTCACATGCAGTGGTGTAGCTCCAAAACGATTTGACAGGCGGAGCCGAATTTCGGCTCCGCCGAGAGATAAATGCACGATTTGGCGCAGGGTGGCATCGCGCAGGTCTTCTGCCTCTAGCGCATGGCCTGGCTCAACGAGCTGCTGAGATGCTGCCCAAGAGCCAATCCAGCGTGCTCCGGGTTTGCTGGTATCCCGGCCATACTTTGAACCTGCGAGCAAGAAAAGAGCGGCGAACATTAGAGTCGAGCCCATGCGCGCGGAGATGCACAAACGTTCCATAGATAAGCACCCTGTTCCGGAAGGATGGCGTACAACCGCACAGGATAATTTGTCGCCCGTGCGGTCCATACTAACTGCCAGCCTGGTCTTTCAGGCCAACGTCGAGTCGGTTGTCGCTGTCGAATCCTGCAACTTCGAACTCGAACTCGCTTTGCTTGCCCAAGGCTAGGGCCCAGACTGGTGCCCGAGCACATCCTGACGCGTAGCCGCTTTCGCGTCCGACTGCGAACACTCCGACCGGTCCGGCTTAGATTTTCCCTTGGCCGTCTGGACGGTATTCCGCGAACCATTTCTCCGGATTTAACGTCTTTATTGCAGACTTGTGCCGTGTACTGATCCGGAAACTGTGAAATCAGCATCTGCGCACCGCAATCGAGCGCGCTGAACAAAAAGTCGCAGTGTGGATGGGGCCAGCTGGTTCGAGTAATGGAATCGAAGCCTCTATTGTCTGCCCAAGGGCTCGATCGCAAAAGATGAGATCGTCAATCCTCGTGAAGCCCCCATTTTTACCACCCTTACTGATACTGAGAATTGCCGTGAAACAAATTCTTCCCCTCCCCTCCGCGGAGACATGGATGTTGTCGCTTGCATCCAGCCCGGTCTCAGTCCTGGAGGGGTTTTGGTCTTGGCTCGACGGTTTCATGACGCGATGGTGCTCGACGCCTTCGGCTCCGGAAGTTACGCAAGCAAAGCGTTGGCTAAAGTGCCAACCATGATCCTGGCCTGCAGCTTTTTTGGGTCGTGCGAGGGGCATAGAATTGAAACGGAGACTCGGTGCTGAACTCCCTCGAACCCGAGCCTCACAAGAACCGATGAGCTACCGCCGGGCATGAACTCTGGGAATTGGCCTGGGTTTCTCTTCCCGACGCTCAAGCTGCCTGCGGTTTCAGATGTTCTGCGTCGAAACTTCCTCCCTTTTTCCAAAGTATCAAGGTAATGGCCGCGATCTTGCGTTCACGATCGACGTGGCAAGGCCTGACCGAGTCGCAGAAGGCCAAGCAGCGGTATGTTCTGGAGGACGTTGAGAACTTCTTCGCGCTCGCGAAGAATGACAAGGCCAAAGCTCAGCTTCGGCGCGGACCTCGTCAGCGCATCGGATACCAGACTGCGCACGAAAGAACTCGTCATGCGACCGAAGTCGTTTACGCCCTACGGCCGCGCGGGGCGGCCTCGACGGTTAGTAAGGTTCAGCCCTTCCGCAAGCGCTCGGAGGCTCATTGAGACGGCCAGAAGGCAGATCGTGGAAGGTCGTGCTGTTCCGGTGAGAGGGGTGAACGCGCGCGCCAGTGCAGGCAACGGCAGCGGCAGTCCCACTCTTTCGCGCTCACTTCGCGGGTCCTCTGACGTCGAGACGATAGCCCAGGCTCACGTACCACTGATCGTAATTCAATTGAGCACCCCGTTCAACGGTGTAACCACTCTGTAGAAAAGAATGACCACCCAGATTCGTGTCCAAGGAGGTATCCACAAATAGCGACCTGTTGTTCATTGTTGACGGTGACATAAGACTTCGGTTACCGACCTGGGCATCCCAGAGCATCCGATCGGTTAAGTGTCGCGAAAGGGACATGAGCCAGTAGTCGCCCCGTGCGAAGGAGCTGTCAAATTTCGAATAGTGGAGATCGGCACGAAGGCCTGTGTGCCCGATCTCACTCCAGGTGAGCCCGTACGTCTGGTTTAGGCTACGCCTGGTGTCTCCTGTGCGATAACTCTGTCCAACCGCAGTGTAGACGGAAATGTGCCGCACAGGTTCCGCGCGCACACCCACATTCAAACCCTGATAAAGCGACTTATCTACCAGGCCGGTACCAATTAGCTGTGTAACAGCGGTCGGAACATCGCGGAAGTAGTTGTGATAGAGATCGAACGAGACGCGTCGGTTCGGCTGAATGTGCAGGGTGAGGTAACTACGGCTAATTCCGGCGCCCGGTCTCAATCCATCTCTGGTGACACCCTGAGGAGAGTCAACTATGAGCGAGTGATAGAAAGAGAAGTATTTTTCAGAAGAAAGCGCGTTTTCAAAAAAGATGTACGGTCGATCGAGTTTCCATTTCAGTGTGCTCAATGCGACACCGACGGTGCCGGTGTAATGAAAAGGATCGTAACTGCCGCCTTCGACGTTGACGAAAGACCCTCCAATTCGCCGATCAGGGTTATAGTGCCATGAGGCGGGATCGGGCGTGGAGCCGGCAAAGACTGCCGCAGTTACCCCCGTCGCAACCCGACGTCCAACGTATCCGCCATCAATCGTGTCGAGGCTGGCAGCCCCAGGCAAGTAAAGGCGACCAAATCCGCCAACCCATTTCGAATTCGGATTGTCGTAGTACAACTGTATCGTGTAGGTCTTGTCGAGGTAATCTCGCACGGTCTCCTCGGCAGGCTGCGAGTTCTTGGTGAGTCTCCTTCGCCAGTAGCCTTGCAGGTTCCAGTAAGTTCCACCAATCCGGGTGATATCGCTCCGGAATGCCAAACCGCGCTGAGTGCTGCTGCCATGTGTCGAGCCCCTGCTGCGAATGCCGCTATAGTCCAATCCAATTCGTATTCGCACCCGGCTGTCCTCCGGCGAAGGTGAGCCTGACCCGGCACCCCGTCCCTGGTCGATTGGAGAGTTACCTTCCGTAAACGTACTCATTAGGGGACGCATGCCAGTAGCGTTTAAAGCGCGCTCCGCTTCGAGCCTCTCGATCTCTTCGGCGGGGACGTAGGCACAGTCGCCAGGTTTTATGGCGCGCTTGGCGGTGCGAATCTCTGCCACCGCGGACGTTTGTGCGACCGCAATTATTCTAAGTTCAGCAACAACCGAGCCCTCCGCCATTGAGGTGGCAGAACGTGCGCAAGACGGACTGGAGTTCCATACCAGCAGCGTCATGCCTTCCGCGAGGCCGGCACTGCGTCCGCCATTCAAGTAAGCAACGCCCTCCGCCACGTGTTTCACTCTAAAGTTGATGCGTAGACCTTCTGGCGAGGAGCTCAATACCGTGGTGCTGCCGTGCGTCGCAGGAGTGTCCGTCCGCGGTCGATGAAACAACCTCCCAATCACCGAACTGGATGCTGTCAGAAGGGGCGCTTCGCTCCGCTGGCGGGACCCCTCTACAATCCGGGCCGCAAGCACGGTTAGAGTGATCGTGTTGCCTGTCATTGCGAGTTCATAGGGATGGGCCCTGTCTAGGTCCACTACCACCCGCGTGACTGGTGGATCAGCGCAGTTCAACCCGACGCGTATTGCCTTGACGCCGTTCTGATTCACGGCTGCGCGTTGCTGCTTTGCGGGGGAGGCGGTATTGGGCAGTTGCAGGACTAAGCGGTCAGGGCGCGTCGCAAGGATCACGCTGGGAATTACGGAAGCAGTCAGAGTCACCTCGATTTGTATTCTGTCAACGCTTCCTTTGACCTGCACCTTTCGGATTTCAGCCGCATTGCTGTCGCTCGCCGCAGCGACTGCAGATACCAGCAGCAGGAAAAGATTCACCTGTAATATGCCCTTCATTACTCACCTTCACTCGCGGCTGCTCCACCTGGCCCCATCTTGCCTTTTAGCGCCGTAATTTTCTGCGGAAGGATGGCGCAATCCTCCAGCTATCCATGCTGGTGTGGCACTGGCGGCAATCCATAGAAAATCCAAACGCCTGATGGTTGGGCGCCGTCGTCTTCTGAAACGCTCTTAGGTGGCAGCTGACACAATCGGTCGACAGTCCCTGGCGGTTGAATTGCCCGACGCCCCCGCCCTGGTGACAGGAGTAGCAATCCACGGCAGCGTGCGCACCGATCAGGGGAAAACGGTCCTGGTGCTCGTTGATATTGTGGATCGAAACCTGCCAGCCAGTAACTCTGTGGCACAGGTCACACTGAGCTCCGTTTTTCCGGCGGTGGATGTCGGCGTGACAATCCTGGCAGGCGTTGCCAACCTTGGCGAAAACCCGCTCGATGTGGCATTCCTGGCAAGGCACCTTCGTGTGCATGCCACGGAGAGGGAAGCCGGTCTTTTGGTGATCAAATTCGGGATTGCTGCGAATGGGCATCCATGCATTTGTGGTGTGACAGTTCTCACAGGGCAGGTTCAGTGGACCATGGGGATTCCGAGTGGAGGCGGCAGGGGTGGTCTCCGGCGCGGCCGGAGTAGCAAACGCCGTGAGGAAAATAAATACCGCCTGCAACAGCACCTGAGTCCCCAGCAAAACTCCCCCCTGTACTACTCGGTGATCATCCGGAACTAACAAAGGGCGATACACGGCTGCTCTCGCGTGAGAGCATATTTGCTCGGCCAGACGGAAGTCTCTCGAGCGTCTACGGCAGGGGAGGCCAAGGGACATACCGCGTCCCCTGGAATGCCGTAGCTTAGTATCTTCAGTGGCGCCGTTAAATCTCGCTACTCTGTTGCTGCCGCCGCTTTGCCGGCATCGTCGACTGAATCATCCTGCCGCTCGCAAGCCGCAAGATCCTCTTGGTGCCTTCTGTAAGTGATCCGATCAACCTTGGCGCGGGTAACCACACCTTGCGCATCCATAGTAATTGTCACTGGATCGGGTCTCTGTAATAGCTTGGTGCATCCCAGGATGCTGTACGTGGCTACAAAGCGTTGCGCCAGGAAGGTGAATAGGGAATTTGCAACCGCGGTATCCGGCGATAGGCCTCGAGTCGGATGGGTGGCATCAGGAGTAAACAAAAGTTGGTCCAGCAGGAGTCTCGCGGGTGCTCGTCTGTAGATGTGCCGGCAATAACGAGCCGTATCGGCCTGCCAACCGTTGCCGACCGGGGGCTGGTCAACGCCTCGACGATAGGCATTGACCTTTTCAAGGTCAATTGCCCCATTGTTGAGGACCATGGGATCGCCCGCAGGAACCAGTGCAACCGGAGACTTTTGATGGGCTCGCGCCTGCAGTTCGTTGAGCGCTAAGGCCGGCACCATCCGGCCCGGATCGGCCAAATCAGGCGCTTTCCATGGCGTGCAACCAAGATTTCCATCCAGGGCTACGTCCACCAGGCGGTTATCGCTAGGGTTACCGAGTTTAGTTGCCTCCGGAAATGCGACCAGGTTTGACTGATTATTCTGGGCTAACCCGATATCGGTCACCAGATAGGTCGTCGGTAAATTGTCGCTTTGATCCTGGTCGACAACCGCGAAGTCACGAACCGAAGGACAAGGCTGGCCATCGCTGGCGATTCCCAAAGCCGGAACATGCAGCTTCCCGCCACGAATGACGTGGTGAGCCGCTCTAAAGAAAGCCGGCGCATTGCAATACGCGAACTGTCCGAAGTTGCTGTTCTTGACACCATTCACACAACCAGCGCCTGCCAAGACGCCATCTTCAGCCTGAAGCGTCAGAACATCACCGTTGTATCCAAACCAAAGAGCGACAATCGCTTTGCTTGGGAGCACTGGGACCACAGGGGGTATCGCCGGCACTGTGTTTCGGTCAATCACCAACGGGTTATAGATCGAGATTTGGCCGGTCGCCCAATCTAAGATCGCCGCTTGAACAAATGCCGATTGGTTTGTGTTCGTTTCATGACACTCGCCCTGAAGCGGATCCGTGGCCATCAGCTCATAAGGGGTTGCGAGCCCCTCAGCCGTTAGCGGGTTGCTGGGCACAGTGAGTGTACAGTTGGGATTGGGCGCCGGATCACTTTGAGCGACCAGCACTCTAGGCGAGACTACAAACAGGATCAGACATAAGGCTACAACCAGTACATTCCAGCGCTTCATGACACACTCCCCCTGCGCGCGAAGCTAGATACACTCGGGCGGCGGCAAATTAGAATTGATTTACTGAAAGGACCACAGGAAGTTCGTCCCAACGCTCGGCTGGAACCAACCTACGTCCATGCTGGTTCACGAAGTGGGCTGGATGTGCCAGCCAGGTATTGCGAGGATCTAGGTGGATCTGATCTTCTAGGTCGATCCGCTCTTGTGACCACAAACAGTAAGAGCAATGTAGAGTCGTAACCAATTCGCAGTCAAGTACGGAAGGTGAATACTGCGTTCTCCAAGAAGTTCACTTGTAGAGTCGGCATTAGTACATCACTAAGGGGCAAAAATTTCGGTTATTTCCTGCCTTCACTCGCCGGATGGCCAGTTATGCCGCTGTACTTTTCAGCTCGGTCAGATTGCCGATGATACCTGAGTGTTTGTTGCCGCATCCGGCCGGTGGTGCTTTCAACTGCGCATAAGTTGAGCGGCTGCTGTTCGATACCGGTCAGGCGGCACAGACCTTGCTCCTGGGTGGCGGATCGTGGGGACTCATAACGTAATAATGACGTATTGGAGCCCAGTCTTCGGCGCCGGACAACGGGGATGAAAATCTATTGTTGTGATGCCTCAAGTACCCGCGTTCCCTTTCCGAGCAAGACGACTCTCTGGGTACCGGCCTCGTCAGTGATGGTCAGCTGACCCGCGCGAACTCCCTCTGATGAAGGCTTAAATGACACCCATATTCTACATCCTTCTCCAGCCGCAAGCCGATCGGGGCAATCGTGTGTAGCCGCAAAATCGCCCCTTAGGGTAATTCGGGTAACCGGCAGATCATCCGATCCGGGGTTGATCAACAGGATCACGCGCCTCTCGCTTGTCGTGCCTGAAACCTGTGGCCCGAAATCTACCCGGCTTGGCCCCACAGCCGCCACGCTAATGCTCTGGCCGACTGCGCTTGAAGGGGAGAGGATAGTCGCACAAATCACAATCAGAAGAATCGCCAACAGTGATGGCCCTGGGCTCACTTTTTCTGGGCGTTCAATAGCAAGCGTAGTTGTGTTCTTCATAGGCGTGACGGCCATGCAAAACTTAAAGGGGACGCGGAATGCGCATCGCATTCTGAGGGGGAAGGGGCAGCTAAGTCGACATCGAGTTTCTCGCGTCTTTTGAGACACCGCAAATGCCCAAGGTTTAGTTACTTCTGTGCCCTGCGATCTCGTGTAAGCAAGATCCCGGCGCCGGGTTCCGGCGGATATTGCCAGTGGAAAGGCATTCCGGTCATGTGCGGCCGCGCGGGCTGCCTGCCGGACGTAATCTGCCGTTTCATAACGATGGGCACGGCAAATTCACTGACGTTTCCGAGGTCAGCGGTGTAGGGAAACCGACTGGCTGTGAAAGCCAACCAGATCGTTCTGTTAAAGCAAGGCACCGGTTCTGTGGTGCAAGCGCCATCGATCGCCTCTTAGGCACCCAAAAGACTAGAACCTCTCCAGTAAGTAGGTGACGACTGGTTTTCTCTTTATTTACTACGAACTTAGGGCATATCTACTACGAACTTGGAGCATATCGAATGGTAGCTTTCGTCTCCAAAATCTGATGTATGAACGCCGGGAAGTGAGCGATGCGGAATGGTCCATCTTGGAGCCGGTTCTGCTTAATAATATTGAGCGCTCACATCGCGGCAGGCATGATATGTTCCCGCTCGGATCATTTGGGCCGGCCAGCCGCCCGAACTAGATGCCGACCCAATCGATAGGAGAGCCAATGCCGATCACAAAACGTGAGGTTTGTGCGCTTCTTCCGGCGCTTCTGCCGCTGCTCTCTGACCTGAAGGTTTTCGCGGCTGAGGATCAGTCGCTTTCCTCCGGAGCTTTTAGTTTTGAGAACGCACCCATGCACGTGGCCAACAACAACGCGCAAGTGCGCCTGATGTTTCGGGGAAAGCTGACGAACGGGGAAGGGGTGGAGGTGCACCAGACCATTCTGCCGCCGGGCGGATCTCCCACTCCCGGCACCCACTATCATCCTCATTCCGAGATGTGGTTGATTCGCGAAGGTGGCATTGAATTGACAGTCAATGACAAGAAATTCCATATTGGAACCAGGCTCGGTCGTCTTCGTTCGCTCCAACGAAGAGCATGGAATTCGCAACGCCGGACGAGTTCCAGCAGTTGGACCGGGCGCGGAACTCCAGACTTAGCCCCATGACTGTCCACGTAGGTCTGATCGGGGGCGGGAACATCACCGACACTCACGCCCGGGCCACCCGCGCTATCCCGGAACTAGACATCGCTGCCGTATATGGGACGAACCCGGAACGAGTGGGCCTCCTCTGTTCTGAGTATGGTGGGAAACCCTATCGGGATTTCGAATCCTTTCTTGCGCACCGCCCAATGGACATTGTGATTATCGGGAGCCCCTCCGGGTTACACGCTGCTCAAGGCATTGCGGTCGCGGGTCGCGGGCTTCATGTATTAACGGAAAAGCCTATCGACATTACAACTCGCGGCGCAGATCAGCTGATCGCCGCGACCGACCGGGCTGGAGTCAAACTGGGTGTCATGTTTCAAGACCGCGTGAAGCCCGGAATCCGGCGGCTTAAAGACTGGATCTCGGCGGGACTTTTGGGCAAGCTACTGCTGGCTGATGCGCGCGTGAAGTGGTACCGTCCGCCCGAGTATTACGCTACTTCTCGCTGGCGCGGGACCCTGGCCTTGGATGGTGGCGGCGCGGTGATGAATCAGGCTATCCACACGCTCGATTTGATTCTGTGGTTGCTGGGAGATGTGGTGCGAGTCGAGGCGCGCAAGGCAACCGCTCTGCATCGAATCGAAGCCGAAGATACAGCGCTGGCGCTCCTCGAGTTTGCCGGCGGCGCGCTCGGCGTTTTTCTGGCGACGACAGCAGCTTATCCCGGGTATGATCGGCGCCTGGAAATTACCGGGTCAGAGGGGACCATTATTCTCGAGCATGACCGTGTGGTGTCCGTCGATCTCCGCAAAGTTCCCGACGGATTCACGCATGAAGTCACACGGGATCAAAACCAGAGTGCTTCCTCGGCGGCGGTCAGCGATTTCCGCGGACACCAAGCGCTCATCAAGGACTTCATCGACGCGATCAAGAACGACAGATCGCCGGTTTGCGACGGAAGGGAAGGTCGAAGAAGTCTGGCCCTGGTAGAAGCAATTTATCGTGCTGCAGATCAGGTGCGCCCGCAGTTGCTGGTTAACCCGTAGCCTGCGCGAGACCCAAACGGCGGGTGCAGTCGCGCAATGTTCCTTTCTCCCATATCGACTCTTTCGGATTCCTGGGATGTACCAGATCGCGGGGCTGGTGACCTCACCTGTGACCTCTACAACGAGCAGATCTGGGTAGAGTTGTTGTGCATGGTCACCATGGAGGGGTTCCGGTCTTGGAGACTTTCGCCGTACCAGTCAAAGAGACCGGATTTTCCGGCTGCGGGCGGGTCTGACACTTCGAACTTCTTCCCGAAACCCGAGGCAGAGCTCAGCAGAACTGTCAGTATGGTTGCTCGTTTCATTTTCAGCCCACTAGCTTGCTCCCGCCCGGCAAGGGTTTCAACGGGAGCAGAGAAACGAGGAATCAAACTGGGGCGGTTTGTGAGTGCAACCGCGATTTACCAGCACTTATGAACGTCTTCCCGCAACTTCTCAAGCTTTGCGACGCCGACGATAAAGCAGCTCGATTGGTGCAAGCTGTTCCTCGCGTCGTATCTGTTCAGTAAGGATCTGGCCACCGGTTTTATAAACTCGGTAGGCGCGCGCGGAGTCTTTAGAAGTGATCACTCTGTAGAACCGGCGGTCTATGAACTCTATCGCACAGTTATTCTCGATAGCGATGCCGATGCCTCCGGTTCGGCGGATCATGTCTCGGAAGTCTTTTCTCCGCGGAACTCCTCGTGTCCTGCTGTTGTAATGCGGACAGTGGATTCCCCTTATGAGCCCCAGGCCTCTCACATTGATGTAATTCCAGTTTCTTGGATTGGAGAAGGACATCGAATCAGAATGTCCAGAATCAAACCAGCAGATGGAACCCGCACTGATGCCGGAAAGCAAAGTCCCGTTCTCATAGGCTGATTTCAGGGATTTATCCACGCCCAAACGCCGCCACACCCGCATCATTTGCAGCGTATTTCCGCCGCCGACATAGATGATGTCAGCCCAACGGATCTTTCTGTCTATCGTCTCTTTGGACACGCGCTCGCTCATAAGGAAGAGCACGTCAGTTTTACATTTGAGGAATCCGCCAAAATATTCCTGCACGTATTTCCAATATCGCTTTGAATCGGAACTTGCAGTGGGAAGGAAGAGGATCCTCGGACACTTCTTGTTCGTGAGACGAATAATCTCTCGGTCAATCGGGGCGGTTCCTCTTGTGCGTATCTCTCCGCCCCCGATTGCAACAATCGCCTTTGGCATGTCTTCATCTTAGTCAAAGAGGTCGGGGCGCCGGCGCGAATACTGGTGAGCGAGCGCCTCACACGATTGGCGAAACTGCGGTCGATAATAGGCAATTTCGCTCATCCCGTCGTGAGTTTGCCATGGGCCTGCGGCCCACCCATGGGGATGAAAGCTCTTTGCTAAGGTTCATTGATTTCAAACGGGTTACCCCCGACTTTCGACGGAGTGCAATGGCGACATTAGTGCGCCGGGATAAAACCGGCATGAAGCGGAGAATGCAAGATTCTCACAAGAAAGGAGTAGCGACCCACTTGGCCCCGAGTCTTGCGCTGCTACCGTGAGGGCTCCAGCGAAGCGCAGACAGGGGCGGGGTGGGCGATTGAGCTGCGAAAACATACAACCCGACGCCGACGCGGTTAATATGCGCGGAAGGCAACATGTTCGGGGCGATAGCGCGAGTCCCCGATCGGTCCGGCGTAGTCGAAGACCCCAGGCACGCCTAGAAACTTCATGCACGAGAACCGGGAGACCACGGAGACACCTGCGGTCCAACCAGGCAGCAGGTCGGTGGGCGAAGGCAAGAGCCACACGGCCCGCATGTACGTCCCCGAGGAGTCACACGGCGGCATATTACCGATGAATCATTCGAACAAAGACTGAGGATCGTCCACGGAGAATGAGGAGGGAGGCCGTCGATCAAGGAGAACGCTCGCCAACCTAACACGTACCCGACAGAGAGCGGGAAGGACGTGTCCCAGGGGCTGGCGGTCGTGCGGAAAGCAGCTAAAAGTGATAGTCACTGCCATACTGGAAGCGGAGCCCGCCGCCGTATCCACCAAAGAATGCGGTTTGCAGTGAGGTCGCGCCGGAACAATCAGTGTTCCGCTAAACGCTC
>Ga0209055_1002427_pt1 | contig 11793 bp, 10 predicted proteins | sample GraSoiAngelo_110_FD_185875 | JGI IMG/M metagenome (GOLD analysis project Ga0209055, IMG submission 185875) | Grasslands soil microbial communities from the Angelo Coastal Reserve, California, USA - 14_0903_12_30cm (SPAdes) (version 2) | ecosystem: Environmental > Terrestrial > Soil > Grasslands ... | reverse complement strand
AGCAGCCAAGGCATCCGCTGCGGCAAAGACCTCTGAGGGCGCCAAGGCCCCCGAGCCTGCGAAAGGACCGGAGGGGGCAAAAGCTACCGAAACTGCAAAAGCGCCCGAGCCCGCAAAGGCCCCCGAACCCGCCGCCAAGGCGCCGGAGCCCGCGAAGACCGACGTCGCGAAGGCCGCCCCCAAGGCCAAGGTTGCGCCCGCGCCTCCGGCGATTGAAGTGAGTTTCGACGAGTTGCTCGAGGACCCCTACTACGTGGGTGGCACGGGCGTCGCCGTGATCCTGCTGGTGGGTTACGCGGCCTACCGCTGGCGCAGAAAACGCAATTCGCAGTTCGAGAACAGCATCATGAGCGTCGTGCCTTCGGATGCGGATTCGGTACTGGGGAGCGCCGGGGGTCGCAACGTTGACACCAGCTCGAGCTCGCTTCAGAGCGATTTCAGTCAAGGTGGCGTTGCCAAGGCCGACACCGAGGAGATCGACCCGATCGCGGAAGCCGACGTCTATATGGCCTACGGCCGCGATGCCCAGGCCGAGGAGATCCTGAGAGACGCGCTCGCCAAGGATTCCAGTCGCCAGGCGATTCGCGTCAAGCTCCTCGAGATTTACGCAAATCGGAAGGACACTAGGTCGTTCGAGGCGGCCGCGAACGAGCTGCGCGCGGCAACCGGCGGACGCGGGGCGGAATGGGAAAAGGTGGCGGGTCTGGGATTGTCGATCGACCCCTCCAACGCGCTTTACGGCGGGAAGCCGGGAAGCGCGCCAGCGCATCGGTTCAATGAAACGGCGCAGATGCCTGCCTTCAGCGCAGGCGCAGCGACGCAGATGCCTGCTTTCAGCACAAACACAACAACGCAGATGCCTGCCTTTAGCGCAAGCACTCAACCGCCGCGGGAGCCCGCGGCACCGCTCAACATCGATTTCGACATCGGCGCGGCGACATCTGGAGGTTCCGCCCCGCTTCCGGACCTCGACCTGGGCGTTGGGTCCGCGCCTTCGGAATCCGCGGCCGGCCTCGATTTCGATCTCGGTCTCGGCGCAGACAAGTCAGCCGCCGCCGGGAGCGCAGCTGCTGCGAGCGCCATCCCGTCATCGGAACCTCTCAGCATCGATTTCGATTTGCCGGTAGGCGAAAAGCTGGGTGAATCCGCTACGTCCTATGCCGCACCGGCTCCTGCAGCTCCCACTTCTGACCTGGGAGCGATTGATTTCGATCTTGGAGCGCCGTCAGGCGGAGGCGAAGAGAATACCGAAGTGCCCAATGCGTCCTCGGTGGATCTGAGCGCCATCAGTCTGGATCTCGGCACGCCCGGCAGCGGCAACGGCTCGGGCGGCGCTCCGGATGCGCGATGGCAGGAAGTCGCGACCAAGCTCGATCTCGCCAAGGCGTACGAAGAGATGGGCGACAAGGACGGGGCCCGCGAGTTGCTGAAGGAAGTGGTGAAGGAAGGCGATTCGGCACAGCAACAACAGGCCCAGACGATGCTCCAGGCGCTCGGCTGATCTCCACCGAGGTCTTCTCAAACGATCGGCGCCTCGTGCGCCGATCGTTGTTTTCGGGATCGTAGAATGAAATTTGCCATTGGAGTGAGCTACTGCGGCGCGGGCCTGGAGGGTTGGCAATCGCAGCCTTCAGGGAACACCGTCCAGGATCATCTCGCGCGCGCGCTTTCGGAAATAAGCGGCGAGCCGGTCGCGGTGACCGGCGCCGGGCGCACCGACGCGGGCGTGCATGCAAGCGCCCAGGTGGCGCATTTCGAAACCTCGGTGGAGCGCCCCGAGTCGGCGTGGGTGCGCGGGGCGAACTCGCTGCTTCCGGATGGGATCGCCGTGCAGTGGGCGACCCCCGTTGCCGGGGATTTTCACGCGCGCTATTCGGCGCTTTCGCGAACCTACCGCTACGTCCTCTACAACCACCCGGTGCGGCCGGCGCTGCTCGCGGGGCGCACGGGGTGGTTTCATCTGCCCCTCGACCTGGAGAGGATGCGCAAAGCCGTCGTTTGCCTGGTCGGAGAGCACGATTTTTCCAGCTTTCGGTCCGCAGAGTGCCAGGCGAAGACCCCGGTGCGGATCATGCAAAGCGCGGGAATACGCGCGAGCGGCGCGTATTTCCTCTTCGATTTCACCGCAAATGCGTTTCTGCATCACATGGTACGCAATATCGTCGGATGTCTTGTCTACGTCGGCAAGGGCAATCGACCGCCGCAATGGATCTCGGAGCTGATTGCCGCGCAAGACCGGCGGCTCGCGGCGCCTACGTTCTCCGCCGACGGCCTGTATCTCTTCGAAGTCAGATACGACGCGCGCTGGAGCCTGCCGGCGTTTCCCCCTATGATGCCGTTCGACTTGGAAACCTGGCGATGAGAACGCGAGTCAAGATTTGCGGCATCACGCGCGTGGAAGATGCGCAAGGCGCCGCTGCGCACGGCGCGGACGCAATCGGGCTGATCTTCTATCGCCCCAGCCCCCGCTGCGTGAGCCTCGGTCAGGCGCGGGAGATCGCGACGAGCGCTCCGCCCTTTGTGGCGACCGTGGCGGTGTTCGTCAATCCCTCGCGCGAGGACGTCGAACGCGTGATCGGCGAGTGCCGCGTAACGCTCCTGCAGTTCCACGGTGACGAGCCACCCGAGTTCTGCTCGAGTTTCTCCCGGCCGTACATCAAGGCTGCGCGCATTCGGGCCGGGCTGGATTTGCTAAAATACCTCTCGCCTTACGGGGCTGCCGCCGCGTGGATGCTCGACGCCTACCACGAGGATCTCTGGGGTGGAACGGGCGGCTCGTTCGATTGGGGCCTCGTGCCTGAGCGCATGGCGAGGCCGATCATCCTCTCGGGCGGCCTGACTGCCGGAAATGTGGCCGGCGCCATACGCCGCACCAGGCCCTATGCCGTCGATGTCTCGAGCAGCGTCGAGGCGTCCAAGGGAATCAAGGACGCGGCGAAAATCGCCGGTTTTATCGGAGCGGTAAAACATGAAGATGCATGAGCTTCCGGACGAGCAGGGGCATTTCGGCCGGTTTGGGGGCGTGTTCGTCGCCGAGACGCTGGTGCACGCGCTCGATGAGCTCAAACGCGCATATGAGGCGTGCCGGAAGGATCCGGAATTCGTCGCCGAATTCGAGTACGAACTCAAGCACTACGTGGGTCGCCCGAGCCCCGTTTATCACGCCAAGCGTTGGTCGCAGATGCTCGGCGGAGCGCAAATCTACATCAAGCGCGAGGATCTCAATCATACCGGCGCTCACAAGATCAACAACACCGTCGGGCAGGCGCTCGTTGCGAGGCGCATGGACAAACGGCGCGTGATCGCCGAGACAGGCGCCGGAATGCACGGCGTCGCTGCCGCCACGGTGGCGGCGCGTTACGGGATGGAATGCGTGGTGTACATGGGGTCGGAAGACATCAGGCGCCAAGTGCAGAACGTCTACCGCATGAAGCTTCTCGGGGCGGCGGTCGTGCCGGTCGAATCGGGATCGAAAACCCTGAAAGACGCCTTGAACGAAGCGATGCGGGACTGGGTCACCCATGTCGACGACACCTTCTACATCATTGGCAGCGTCGCCGGCCCGCACCCGTATCCGATGATGGTGCGCGACTTTCAGTCGGTCATCGGGCGCGAGTGCCTGATGCAGATGCCGGAGCTCTGCGGCCGCCAACCGGACGCGGTGATCGCCTGTGTCGGCGGAGGCTCGAACGCAATGGGCATCTTCTACTCCTATATCCCGTACGAAGCGGTCAAGCTTATCGGCGTGGAAGCGGGCGGACTCGGCATAGCGAGCGGCAAGCATGCGGCGTCGCTGTGCGCGGGCAGGCCGGGGGTGCTGCACGGAAACCGCACTTATCTGCTCCAGGACGAACACGGCCAGATCATCGAGACGCACTCGATCTCGGCAGGGCTGGATTACCCGGGCGTGGGACCGGAGCACGCCTGGCTCAAGGACACCGGCCGGGCTCAATACGTCACCGTCGATGACGAAGAAGCGGTCGCCGCGTTCCACGACCTGTGCCGCTGCGAGGGCATCATTCCGGCGCTCGAGTCCGCGCACGCGCTCGCCCACGCAGCGAAGCTCGCGCCTACGCTCCCAAAGGACAAGATCCTGCTGGTCAACCTCTCGGGACGGGGCGACAAGGATATGCACACCGTCGCGGCAAAATCGGGAATCCAGTTTTGAGCGAAGCGCGCGCAACGCTCCTCAACGGAGATCTCTTCGATTGCATCGTCCGCGTCCCCGATGCGAGCGTGGATCTCATCGTCGCCGACCCCCCGTACGGCCTCGGTAAGGACTACGGCAACGACTCGGACTGCCTGAGCGGAGAAGCCTATCTCGCCTTCAGCCGGCGCTGGATCGATGCGGTGATCCCGAAGCTCAAGCCCAGCGGCAGCCTCTATGTCTTTCTGACCTGGCAGCACAGTCCGGAGGTTTTCAGTTATCTGAAGACGCGCTTGACGATGGTGAACGAGATCGTCTGGGACCGGAAAGTACCGAGCATGGGCGGCAGCACGCGGAAATTCTCCTCCGTCCACGACACGATCGGCCTGTTCGCGTGCTCGAAGGACTACTTCTTCGATATCGACAGCGTGCGTATTCCCTACGACGCGGAAACAAAACGAGCCCGAACGCGCTCGATTTTCGTGGGCAAGAAATGGCTCGAGGTGGGCTACAACCCGAAAGACGTATGGAGCGTGACGCGGATTCACCGTCAGGATCCGGAACGCGAGGATCATCCTACCCAGAAGCCCCTCGAGATCGTCGAGCGTATGGTTCTCGCGAGCTGCCCCTCCGAGGGTCTCGTGCTCGATCCGTTCATGGGGAGTGGCACCGCGGCGGTTGCAGCGCTCAAGCACGGGCGCAGCTTCATCGGCTTCGAAATCAATCCGGAGTATTGCGCGCTGGCGAAGCGCCGCGTGGCCCGTTCATGCCAATCGGACATCGGAACAGTCACGGGCCCGATTCGTAGCGCTGCGGCGCTATGAAAGCCGCAGTGTCGAGAATTCAGTCCGCTTTCGAGCGGCTCGCACGCGAGCGCCGAAAGGCCCTGATTCCCTACGTCACCGCCGGAGATCCGGGGGCCGAGGTGACGGTGCCGCTCATGCGGGCGCTGGTTGCCGCGGGAGCCGACGTCATCGAGCTCGGCGTGCCCTTCTCCGATCCCATGGCCGACGGGCCCGTGATCCAGCGCTCCAGCGAAAGGGCGCTGAGGAACCATATTGGGATTGACGACGTACTTGCGTTCGTTTCTGAATTCCGCGACAGTGACGTTTCGACCCCGATCGTTCTGATGGGGTACGCCAATCCGATCGAGGCGATGGGATCGGAGCGCTTCGCCGACGCCGCGCGCCGGGCGGGAGTGGACGGAGTCCTGGTGATCGATTACCCGCCCGAGGAGAGCGCCGAGTTCGCGAAATTGCTCCGCGCACGCGGCATCGATATGATTTTCTTGCTTGCTCCGACTTCCACCGAGACGCGGATCGAGGAGGTGGCAAGGCTTGCCAGCGGGTACATCTACTATGTCTCGCTGCGCGGTGTGACCGGGGCCACGCACCTCGATCTGGACGATGTTGCCGCGAAGTTGCCGGCGATCCGCGGCAAGACGAAGCTTCCGGTCGGGGTGGGATTCGGGATCCGCGATGGACAGACCGCACGAGCCGTGGCCCAGATCGCCGACGCCGTCGTGATCGGAAGCCGGATAATCCAAGAGATGGAGCAAGCCACTCCCAAGACCTGCGTGGAGAAGGCCGCGACCTTGCTCAAGGAAATTCGCAGGGCGATCGACGCATGAGCTGGCTCCAGAAGCTGCTTCCGCCCAAGATCAACCGCACCGGAACCGGCGCGAAGAAAAACGTCCCGGAAGGCCTGTGGAGCAAGTGCCCCTCTTGCGCGGCAACCCTGTATGCGACCGACCTCGAAAAGAACGCCAATGTCTGCCCCAAGTGCGGCTATCACAACCGCATTTCGGCACGGGGGCGGCTCGATCTCCTTCTCGACCCGGAAGGGCGCTTCGAGATCGGCGTGGAGGTCGCGTCGGTCGACAGCCTGAAATTCAAGGACGACAAGCGTTATCCCGATCGGCTCGAGGACGCGGAAAAAGCCACCGGCGAAACTGAGGCTTTGGTGGTGATGCAGGGCGCGATAAAAAACGTGCCTCTCATTGTCGCCGCTTTCGAGTTCGAGTTCATGGGCGGGTCGATGGGGTCGGCCGTGGGGGAACGCTTTGTGCGCGGCGTGCACGCCTGCCTCGACCAGCAACTCCCGCTCGTGTGCGTCACGGCGACCGGCGGCGCGCGCATGCAGGAAGGGCTGTTCTCGCTCATGCAGATGGCCAAGACCACCGCGGCCTTGACGCAGCTCACGGCGCGCAAGCTCCCGTTCATCACGGTTCTCACCGACCCGACCATGGGCGGGGTGTCTGCAAGCTTCGCGATGATCGGCGACATCGTGATTGCCGAGCCGCGTGCGCTCATCGGTTTCGCGGGGCCGCGCGTCATCGAGCAGACCGTGCGCGAGAAACTCCCCGAAGGTTTCCAGCGCGCCGAGTTCTTGCTGGAGAAGGGTGCAATCGACATGATCGTCGATCGGCGCCAGATGCGCGACAAGCTCGCGAATCTCCTTACCCTCCTGCAGCGGCAGGCCCTCCCGGCAAGCTGATCGCTGGTCGCCGTTTCATGCCCGGCCGGAGCCTCCCCGAGTGGCTCGAGTACATCGAGCGCATCCATCCGAAATCCATCGAGCTCGGGCTGGAGCGCGTGGCGAAAGTGCGTGACGTCCTCGGAAGATCGAGCCCGGCGGCGCGCTTCACCGTCGCCGGCACCAACGGCAAGGGCTCGACCTGCGCGATGCTGGAGGCGATTCTGCTCGCTGCCGGATACAGGGTGGGGCTGTACACCTCGCCGCACCTCCTTCGCTACAACGAGCGCGTCCGCGTCGACGGCGTGCCCGTGAGCGACGCGCGCTTGTGCGCGGCGTTCGAAACGGTCGAGCGTGCTCGCGGTGGGATCACGCTCACCTACTTCGAGTTCGGTACGCTGGCCGCGTGGGAGATCTTTGCGGCGGAAGCGCTCGACGCCGTGATACTGGAGGTCGGCCTGGGCGGGCGCTTGGACGCGGTCAACGCCTTCGATGCCGACTGCGCGCTGCTCACCTCTGTCGATCTGGATCACACGGATTACCTCGGCGACACGCGCGAGCGCATCGGGTACGAAAAGGCGGGGATTTTCCGCGGGGGCAAGCCGGCGATCGTCTCAGATCCTGATCCGCCCCGCAGCGTTCTCGACCACGCGGGCGCGGTCGACCTCTGGCTGATCGGCCGGGACTTTGGCTACTGGAAACAAGGGCAGCAATGGATGTTTTGGGGGCGGGGCGTGCGCCGGGGCGGGCTCGCGACGCCCGCGCTCAGGGGCGACCGCCAGCTTGCGAATGCGAGCGCGGCGCTTGCCGCGCTCGATGCGCTGCGCGCGCGGCTTCCGGTCGGAATGCAGGACATCCGCAACGGTCTTGCGCAAGTGCAGCTTCCGGCGCGGTTCCAGGTACTTCCGGGACGACCGACAATCGTTTTGGACGTGGCGCACAATCCGCAGGCCGCGGGTGTGCTCGCGGAGAACCTCGCCGGGATGGGCTTCTATCCGGAGACTTACGGCGTCTTCGGTATGCTGCGGGACAAGGATGTCGAAGGAGTCTGCCGCGCGCTGAAGGACAGGATTTCAGCCTGGTTTGCAGCCGATCTTTCGGTGCCGCGCGGCGCTGGCGCGCGAGTGCTGGCCGATGCACTCGCAAGCGCGGGTGCGGCCGGCGACGTGCTTTGCTTCAGGAACCCTCTGGAAGCCTATGCCGCCGCACGGAAGCGGGCAAACGAAAATGATAGAATCGTGGTCTTTGGATCGTTCCACACCGTAGCCGATGTCATGCAGGGGATCGAGGCCGACCGGATCGAAATTCGGGGGGCGCGGCAGGGGTCTTGAGGAAGGTCCGAATTCGCAGCTTATTTGGGGTCTTTTCCATTGGCAGACGACGCCAACCTGCTTAAGCGCCGCGCGCGCCGGCGGCTGGTCGGAGCAATCGCGCTGGTCGTGCTCGTCGTCGTCGTCCTGCCTGTCATTCTGGACCAGCAGCCCAGGCCCGTGCCCCAGGCGCTGACGGTGCAAATCCCCGGCCCCGACGGAGGGCCGTTCAAGACCCGGGTCCTTCCGCCGCTGCAGTCCCCGGCGGCGCCGCAGAAGAGCGAATCGACTCGGGCTGCGGCGAATGAACCGTCGAGCAAAGCGGTGCAAGCCGAGCCAGAACCGCCCTCGCGGCCCCGTGGTGCGAAGAAGGAAAACGCGAGGGGCGCGGACAAGGAGCGCGCGAAGACCCAGGTCGCCGAGGCTCGCCGCGCGCAAGCGCTGTTGAACGACGAGGGGTTTGTCGTCCCGCTCGGCGCCTTTACCAACCCTGACAACGCGAAGCAGGTGCAGGACCGGGCGGCTTCCGCAGGCATCAAGAGCTATACCGAGAGCGTCAAGAGCCAGCAGGGCGAGCAGACGCGCGTGCGGGCCGGACCTTTCGCAAGCCGCGACGCCGCGGAAAAGGCCCGCGACCGGCTCAAGTCCCTCGGCCTCGAAGTCGGACAGGTGGCACAACGATGACGTGGTTCGATTTTGGCGTACTGGTCGTCCTGGTGGTGTCGATCGCGATCAGCCTGCTCCACGGCTTGGCGCGCGAGATGGTCTCGCTCGGAGTGTGGGTCGGCGGGTTCATATTGGCGACGCTGTTCGGAGGCCACGTCGCCGGCTTCCTGCCGCAGAGCCTGGGCCCGCTGATGAGCGCGCTGATAGGCTTCCTGATCGTGTTCGGCGTGGTGCTGATTGTCGGGTGGCTCGTCGGGCTCGCGCTTTCGTCCGCCGTCCGCGCATCCGGTCTGGCTCCGGCGGATCGCGCGCTGGGGTCGGTCTTCGGCCTGGTAAGAGGGTTGATCATCGTGCTCGTCGTGGTGTTGCTGGCAGGCCTGACGCCGCTTCCGCGCGAAGCTTTCTGGCGCGACGCGGCGCTCTCGGGGCCGTTCGAGACCGCGGTACTCGCGCTGCGGCCCTATATGCCCGCGCGCCTGGCGCAACGCTTAAAGTACCGATGAGTCGAGAGGAATAGCGCGGATGTGCGGCATTCTCGGAGTCGTGGCGAAGACGCCGGTCAATCAGCTGCTGTACGACGGCCTGCTGCTGCTGCAGCACCGCGGCCAGGACGCAGCCGGGATCGTGACGTCGGAGCACAAGGCGTTTCACATGCACAAGGGGCCCGGGATGGTGCGCGACGTGTTTCGCACCCGCAACATGCGCTCCCTTTCCGGCGGCACCGGCATCGGGCACTGCCGCTATCCCACTGCGGGCTCGGCCTTCAACGCCGGCGAGGCACAACCTTTCTACGTCAACTCGCCGTTCGGGATCGTCCTCGGCCACAACGGCAACCTGACCAATTCCGAGGTGCTGAAGCAGGAGATGTTCCGTCAGGATCTGCGCCACATCAATACCAACTCCGACTCGGAAGTGCTGCTCAACGTGCTCGCGCACGAGCTGGAGCTCGCCGCAAAAGGTCAGAAGCTCGACCCCGAGACCATCTTTACGGCGGTGGCGAACGTGCACCGGCGTTGCCGCGGCGCCTACGCCGTGGTGGCCCTGATAGCAGGCTACGGGCTGCTTGCGTTCCGCGACCCGTTCGGAATCCGTCCGCTCGTATTCGGCCGCAATCACACCGACGAGGGACCTGAATATCTGGTCGCTTCGGAAAGCGTCGCGCTCACCGCATTCGGCTTCGAGCTGGTGCGGGACGTCCTGCCGGGCGAAGCCATCTTCATCGATGAAGGCGGAACGTTCAACAGCCGCCAATGTGCGGCCAAACCCGTGCTCGCGCCCTGCATCTTCGAATACGTCTACCTTGCCAGGCCCGACTCGGTCATGGACGCGGTTTCGGTGTACGAGAGCCGGCTGCACATGGGGCGGAAGCTTTCGGAAAAGATCAAGCGCACGATGCCCCATCTTGAAATCGACGTCGTGATCCCCGTTCCCGACACAAGCAGGCCGGCCGCGCTGGAGCTGGCTCATGGCCTCAACGTGACGTATCGAGAAGGCTTTATCCGCAATCGCTACATCGGCCGTACCTTCATCATGCCCGGTCAGACCATCCGCAAGAAATCGGTACGCCAGAAGCTGAGCGTCGTCGGCCTCGAATTCAAGGACAAGAACGTCCTGATCGTGGACGACTCGATCGTGCGGGGAACGACCGGCCGCGAAATCGTACAGATGGCGCGCGAAGCGGGTGCCAGCAAGGTGTTTTTCGCCTCTGCGGCGCCGCCAGTGCGCTTTCCGAACGTGTATGGCATCGACATGCCGACGCGTGCGGAGCTCATCGCCACCGGGCGGAACGAGGAGCAGGTCGCGCGCGAGATCGGGGCGGACGCGGTCATCTATCAGGATCTGGACGCGCTCAAGGATGCGGTGCGTGCGGTCAATCCGAAGCTCACGCAGTTCGAGACCTCGTGTTTCGACGGGGTGTACATCACCGGAGATATCACCAGCGAGTACCTTGCCTCGATCGAACGGCAGCGCGACGCCGGCCGTCAGGAAAGCGTGGAGGACGCCGAGGACAACCAGCTTGACCTCAACGCGGCCTGAACGCGCCTGAAGCTCCTCGACCGCCGTCAGGTTTGACATCGCCGCGCCGGGATAGTAAGGTGCGCTCTGCGCCGATTTGATCGACAGCTTGCGGGCGCTTAATAAATACGGCTAAAGCGTGGCCAAAACCCGTCTTAGCGAAAGCTGGACGGGTTTTTTTATTTGGGATTCGAAATGGGCGATTACGACATCGAGACCTTGGCGGTGCGCTCGGGCATACACCGCAGCCAGTTCAACGAGCACTCCGAGGCGCTCTACCTCACCTCGAGCTTCGTGTTCGAGAACGCCGCGGAGGCTGCGGACCGCTTCTGCAACAACGCGCCCGGGAACATCTATTCGCGCTTCACCAATCCCACCGTGACCGCATTCCAGGAGCGGCTCGCCGCCCTCGAAGGAGCGCAGTCCTGCGTCGCGACCGCCTCCGGGATGTCGGCCATTCTGGCGACCGCGATGGCCACGCTGAAGGCCGGAGATCACGTGGTGTGCTCCTCGGGCGTGTTCGGCGCAACCGTGCAGCTGTTCAGCACCATCCTGTCGAAATTCGGGATCGAGACTACTTACGTGGACGGCACGGCGCCCGCCGCGTGGCGCGCCGCGATAAAGTCGAATACGCAGCTGCTGTTTCTCGAGACGCCGTCGAACCCTCTCACCGAGGTGTTCGATATATCCGCCCTGGCGCAGCTCGCCCGCGAAAAGGGCGCGCTCCTCGCGGTCGACAACTGCTTCTGCACACCGGCCCTGCAACTGCCCTTCGAGCTGGGCGCCGACCTGGTGATCCATTCGGCCACCAAGTATCTCGACGGTCAGGGAAGGGTGCTCGGCGGAGCGGTGCTGGGCGCGAACGGCCCGGTGATGGACGCGGTTTTCTCCTTCCTGCGGACGGCGGGGCCCACTCTCTCGCCTTTCAATGCCTGGGTGCTGCTGAAAGGAATCGAGACGCTCAGGATCCGGATGGAGGCGCAATCGCGAGGCGCGCTCGAGCTCGCTCGGTGGCTCGAGTCCCATCCGCGCGTGGAGCGGGTGCACTACCCGGGGCTCGCGTCCCACCCGCAGCACGCGCTCGCGATGCGCCAGCAGCGCTCGGGAGGCGCCATCGTCTCGTTCGTCGTGAAAGGCGGGCGCGAGGCGGCGTGGCGGGTGATCGATTCCACGCGCATG
>Ga0209055_1002426_pt1 | contig 11796 bp, 10 predicted proteins | sample GraSoiAngelo_110_FD_185875 | JGI IMG/M metagenome (GOLD analysis project Ga0209055, IMG submission 185875) | Grasslands soil microbial communities from the Angelo Coastal Reserve, California, USA - 14_0903_12_30cm (SPAdes) (version 2) | ecosystem: Environmental > Terrestrial > Soil > Grasslands ... | reverse complement strand
AGCGGTGTCCTCCTGGAACGACCATTGGTTGAAGACGCGCACGCACGAACTGATCAATATGCCTGTGTTGGTAAAAAACGGGATCGTTAATTCCGGGGCGTTCGAGATAGAACACGAAGACGCCTACTGGTTTGAAATTTGGCTGGATTCCAGCATTGAAGATTGGATCGATGGATCGTGCACTCCTAAAAAACTGCAAACGGCGGATTGGAGGATATATCGGCTCGATAATAAGAAGGCAGCGAAAATAGAGCTCTGGATAAACTCGTTATGGTTCTATGGCCGACAGCGTGGATTCGCCTACGAGCTGACGCCGAAGGCGGGGAAATACTGGGTGCAATGGGACGCGCCCGGCGGCGCGGTTTGCCTGAATGCACGGCATCCGCGGCTGCGCATCTGGACACTGGCGGATGAGGACGAATTTCATAGCGCTGTGATCCAGGATGCTTGCCTTTTCTTCGGTGGCGTAGGCCTCGCGCTGGTGTTGCTGGGGAGAAGCAGATGGCTCCCGAGCGCCATCGCCGAGAAGCAACCGATCCGAATGCTTCCCGAGATGCCGATGCGAAATGTGATTCCCTGGAAACGGCATCGCCCGATACCTTCAATGCAGGGTTTGACTGGCTATGGATCAGCGTGGTTCGGGATCCTTGCTGTGTTGCTTCTACTTCACGAGAATACCTGGCGGTACACGCCTACAGGATTGCCGGTGAATTTTCGGGAGCGGCAAGCTGTGGGAGTGGAGAAGAGCCCGTGGACCGAGACGGTTAGTGTGTATGTGGATGCACAGAGAAGGTTTATTGTGAATGGGCAAGCGGTAGGCGGAGAGGAATTGAGAACGAAATTGAAGAAAGAATTGAGCAGGCAGATGGTATGGACAGTGTACCTCGAGGCGGATTCCGATTGCCCCTTCGTGGATGTGGTGCAGGCGATAGATACGATTCAAGGGTTAGGAGCGAAACTGGTGTGGGTCACACCGAAGACGCGAGAAGAATGGAGTCACAAGAGCGCTCGTTGAAGCGAAGTTTCAACTGTCGGTCCAACCCATTGCGGGAATCCTATCCTCGGTGAATCACGCCAACTGTCTGGATGCAGAGCGATCGATAGAGAGCGCTCCGGAACCCCTGATCATGATGGCCAGGCAGATGGTAATGGCCAGGATGTGGTATTCGTAGCCTTCGCCCTTCTGGTTGCCAAACCAGTTGGCAAAGAGACCGAAGTGCCGATGAACGAGGATGACGGCGACCACCATGTTGGTGGCGATGCCGAAAGCAGCCACGCGCCCCAGAAAGCCAACCAGCAGACCGATGCCGCCGAGGAATTCGGCGGCGATGGCAAGAACAGCTAGCACTGCGGGAATGTGCATCTGCTGAGTGAAGAAGCCCAGCGTGGCCCGGAAACCGAATCCGCCGAACCAGCCCAGAGCCTTTTGCGCGCCATGCGCGAAGAATACGATTCCAAGTGCGAGCCGAAGAAGGGTCATTACGTAGTCGTCGGCAGTGTTCATGAGCTTTTGAAACATGGCTGTCTCCTTCTCTATGAATTTGAGGGATAGGCAACTGGCTGCCAGAGAATAACATTTTCTTTGCTGCCTGCGGAGCAATTGGAAAAGAATGCAATGCGCCTGATGGGGTTCCCGCCAGGCCAGATGTGGACCGCGTAGGAGGAAAAAATACTCAAATTGTGAAACGGTAGAGTGCGCGGAAACGGCGGACGGCTGGTTCTCCAGGATCTTCGAGATCGAGAAAATCTTCGAAAGAAAGTTCTTCGAGACCGGCAGTTGTAAAGGCCGAGAGTTCCGCACGAGTGAGAGGCCAAGGCATTTGGCCTTCGGGGTCGAACGGCTCGCGGGCGCGGGCAATGACGAGAAGAAGACCACGGGAACAAAGGAATCCCGCAATATTTTCGATGGCCCGCAGGCGGAAAGCGGCCGGCAGAACCTGGAGAGTGTTGGCCTCAAAGACAAAATGGAAAGCGCGACGCCAATTGGAAGGCGGGTCGAGGAGGTTGGCGGCGATGTATTCCACTTTCGTAGTGGGAAAGCGTTTGCGGGAAGTGCGAATCGCAGTTTCAGAGATGTCGAAGGCGGTCGTACGGAAGCCCCAGGCGGCGAGTTGCTCGGCATCGTCGCCTAGGCCGCTGCCGATCGTCAGCGCGGATTTTCCCGCTGTCGGCCGCGGATGGGACTTCCAAAAATCGAGTAAGTGAGGATTGGGGCAGAGATTGGCCCACGGAATAGTGCTCTTCCCTGCTTCGCCCTCCTGGTAAAGCTGCTCGAACCAGCCGGTAGGGTCGCCCTTGCGATTGAATTCCGCGGCTAATTCACGGGCCCTCGCGCGATCTTTCATTTCAGGCGATTCTAGCTTGCACCGTGACTGGCTCGCAAATTTGAATGACGACATCGCAACAAGGCCAGAGGATTCGGATACGAGCGCGCGTGATAGAAGGCGTGCCCCGTCGTCAGGAACTCGGCGGGTGGTTCGTCACAGCGGGTTTTGTGGGCGTTGCCGCCTTGACCATGAATTCTGCATTGCGAATGACAGTTTCATTGCTGAGCAAGTCGATAGCCGTGACTTCGATCGTGTAGCGACCGGGCAGCAACGCATCAATGGGAATGAGGCGTTCGACGGTGAGTTGCTCGCCGCCTTGGCGCAGATGATCGGCGGTTTCGACGGCTCGCCATATTTCCTGCTGGTCTTTGGTGATGCGATAAGCGACGGAGACGCTGGTCTTGCGCAAGATCTCGTCCAATTTCAGATTGTAGAGCTGGAGAAAAATGCCGAGCTTTTCCGTGCTGGAGAATTCATGACTGAGGCGAGGGCGTACCTTGTAAGAGTTCAGGACAAACTGCCCGGCACCAGTCTGGGGAGAGGCGACTTTCTCGATTTGGTCGGCGAGGATCAAGGAGCTGGCATCGAGCTTGTCGTCTTCAAAATGGGGGACGCGAAGGGCGGTGTTGAATACCCCGAGATTGCCATTAACAGTGTCCTTGACAACGAGGTCAAGGCGATAGAGGCCGGAGCGGAGAGGAACGGGTTTTTGGTAGATGGAATAGAGGTTCAGGGACGACTGAAAGAGTGAATCCGGAAAATCGCGCGAGATGACGTCCTCGAAAGTTTGAACAACGACTCCGCCAGGGGTCGTGATGCGGCCATAGACGTCGAGAACGGCGGAATGCAGACCTTGTTTGCTCTGGAAACTGAGGTCGCGGTTGGGAACCTGGACGGTGACGGGAACGAGGACCGTGTTGGTGGTGACGCGAAGGAAATCCGCGCGGTATTCCAAGTGAATCTGACTGTGAACGATGCGTGAGGAGACTTTCTCTTCCAGATCCTTGAATCGTTCGGGCGGCCGCTGGACGCGGAAGTAACGGTCCATGGCGTCGAATTCATTTATGCGCGCAGTGGTGCCACCCAATGGCATGGGGCAAGTGGTTCCATTGGAATTGGAGAAACGACCCGCTTTGGACGAACGGCCTAGGATTTCACTCAAACTTGGTCCCGCGCCGGGAACGTGCGCCAATGCGTCCTTCTCACAGGGGTCGAGCGTGAGACGGTATTCGCCGGAACCTGTCGTGTCGACGAATTCAATTTCAATATTCTCGCCGATGCCTTCCAGATGGCGATACCGCCACAGCTCCCAAGGATACGTCGAAGTCGACCCGCCGCCCTGTTCTGCGGGGCGGTCATACGTGCCTCCGGTAGGATGAGAATCGATCTCATCGGGCGGACCCCAGATGATGTAGATGCGACCGCGGTCGGTCTTGCGGCCGGAGATGCCGGAGGCAAAGTGCTCGTCGGCGTAGGCGAGACGCCGGTAATGCTCATCCCTAACGGGATTGACCATTGATTCCGGATCAGGATTGCGATCGTGCCAGAAGATTTCCCTGAACTGTTCGCGTTCCTCCGCAGTACCGAGTTCCAGGAATGCCCGGCGCTCTGCTTCGGTGATGATGTCCGGGACTTCATTCAAGAGCCAATTCGAGTCATCGGGACTCAGCTCTTTCGTGAATTTTTTGTCGTGCTTCTTGAGTTCTTTGGCGCTCAAGGGCCTCGCCGACTTGTCTTGCGAGACAGGCTGTCCTTGAGCAGCGGAGAAGGTTGGCCAAGACAGGCAAGCGCAGAGGACCAAACGGAGGACCCAGCAATTCCCACCTTGCATGAGGACACCTCACTCGCGAACGTTGTGAGGAGAAGCTTTGCAACCGACTCTCAGCTCCTCCAAGTGCAGAGCCCGAACGAGGCTCGTTACCCAACTCTGAATCATCAAATTCAATAGAGGTTGCCTGCACTAGGAAGGACTATCTTCTTACCGTTCACATCTGCGTCCCGCAGGCAACGATCAAGGGGCGTGGAGACTGCCGGAACAGAGGTTGCAAATTGGATAATTCCGTTTGGGAACTTTCGAGGTTGGCCAGAGTAAGCGTCGTATCATATTTACACGATTTGCATTCGGAGGCAGCCATCGCATATCAAGAGAAACGCCGTTCGCCCAGATACTCGTTCATAGCGAGCGCCGAGCTGATCGAGCAGAAGGCCGACGTGCGCATCGCGTCGCGGGTGAGTGAATTGAGCCTGCACGGGTGCTATTTGGACATGATGAACCCTTTTCCCAAGGGCACGCTGGTGCTGGTGAAAATCGCGGCGGGCGATGCGTTCTTCGAGGCCAAAGCGAAGGTTATCTATGAGCAGCCGAATATGGGCGCGGGAGTGGGGTTTCTTGAAGTGGGACCGGAATCTCAGGCGGCGCTCGAGCGCTGGCTGGATGAGGCAGCGAAAGAGAAGCAGAAGCAGTCGGGATAATTTCCGCTTGCACTGAGAGCCGTGCGCATTAGTTGAAACTACGTCCGAGCAGAGCCGCAATCGCAGCAAAAAATCCTTGAGAATCTAAGTCAGGACAAGAAATCGCTCACCGCAGGAGTGAGCGAGATGGAATTGTGTCTGCTTGCCAAGGACTTGCGCAGCCGCCGATTTCAGATAGCGTTGCGCTTCAGTTCGGACATGAGGTAGTCGCAGGAGCGGACGCAGAGGGCCATGATGGTTAGCGTGGGGTTCTGGCACGGATTTGAGGTAAAGCCGGAAGCGTCCATCACGAAAAGATTCTTGATGTCGTGCGTCTGCTGGAATTGATTGAGGACCGATTTCTTCGGATCAGCGCCCATACGGGCGATGCCCGCTTCGTGGAGCGCCCATCGTGGAGCGGATTGATGCGCGTAGGTGCGAATATTTCGTGCGCCGGCCGCTTCGAGCATTTCGCCTGCGGAGTCGCCCATGTCTTGGACCATGGCGCGCTCGTTTTCCCCGTCGGACATGTGGATTTTGAGAACGGGAATCCCGTAGATGTCTTTGACGCTGGAATCGAGCTCCACGAAATTGTCCCACCGAGGAAGGACTTCGCCAAACCCGGTAATGCTGATGGTGGTCCGCGGCTCGAGAATGGCTTTCTTGTAGGTTTCGCCGAACCCCGGTGCTCCCCAGCTGAACCCGACGGACGATTCACCCTCGTAGCCGAAACCACGGAGGAATTTTTTGTACGGCGGCGTGTTTGGCAAATTGCGGAAGCGCGCAATGTAAATGCCCATCGGTTTTTTCGGCCCACCCAAAGAAGGCTTTGCGCCGAACGCGGGAAATTCGCCACTGCCGCCGCCGCTACGAACATGCGCCGTGAGGTAGTGGCCCAGTGCACCGCTGGAATTGGCAAGACCGTTCGAATACTGAGTCGTCGCGGAATTGAGCAGAATGCGAACGGACTCCTGCGATTGTGCACACAGGATTACGACGCGCGCAAAAACCTCGCGGGCTTGACGAGTGTTGCGGTCGACGTAGAGAATGCCGCGGGCGCGGTTGCGCTCGGAATCCATCAAGACTTTGTAAGCCATGGCATTCGAGATGAGCGTGCAATTATCGGTAGCCAGAGCGTCGGCGACAGTAGTAAACGCGGAATTAAAATAGGAATGCGTCATGCAGCCACGTTCGCAGGGGCCGCAGAAGTGGCAAGGCCCGCGGCCGTTAATAGGCTTGGTGAGATTGGCATTGCGCGCAGGCATAACGGTGCGGCCGAGCTTTTCCTTGACGCGATTGCGGAAAAGAGTTTCCTGGCAAGTGAGCGGAACCGGGGGCTGAAATTGGCCATCGGGTAGATGTTCGAGGCCCTCGGCAGAGCCAGTGATGCCGACGTATTTCTCGACGAGATCGTAGTAAGGCTCGATGTCTTTGTAGCCGAGCGGCCAGTTTTCACCAAAACCGTCTAGGGAAGCTGACTTGAAATCCCAATCGCTAAAGCGCAGGCTCACGCGGCCCCAGACGTTTGTGCGGCCGCCCGTCATTCGAACGCGGCCCATCCAGTCGAAAGGCTTGTCGGCGGGCGTTGTGTAGGGCTCTTCGAGATCGTTGGCAAACCATTTGTACGTATATTCGTTGCAAACGCCGAATTTGACTTGGATGGGCCGCGTCTTGCGCATGATTTCAGGCGCGCGGTCGCGGTATTTGAGTTCAAACGCCGGCTTGTGCTCGGTGAAATTTCTATCGGACTGCGGGCGGCCGGCTTCGAGGAGCGCGACCTTCAGGCCGGCCTCCGCAAGGCGTTTGCAGGCCCAGCCTCCGGACGCACCGGAACCGACAACGATAACGTCAAAGGAATAATTCTTGTTCTGGGGCATAGGATAAAAATCCGAAGCGGATGCTAGCAATTGCGCTTCGGCGGGTCAATCAAGGAAAAGAAAAGAATTTGTGTTGTTCTTGTGAACGATTGTTGCGGAGTGATACCATCGGCGCGAAATCTGAAGGCTGGAAAAATTGCGATGGGAACAAAGAGCACATTGGCGGTGATCAACGAAACGGCCGCGGCGAGTGGGCAGCTTACGCGGCGGGAAATGGTGCGGCGGCTTGCGGCGGCGGGGGCAGCGTGGCCGCTGGTGGCGGCTTCGCATCCCATCCATGATCTTTTGAGGAATGATGCGGTTCTCGATGAAGTTGAGAAACTAGGAGCAGCGGATTGGAACCCGCTCATCCTGAACGCGCAACAGAACGAGAATTTGATTGCGATCGCGGAGAGCATCGTGCCGGGATCAACCAAGGCGCGGGTGAACCGGTTCATTGATTTGCTGCTAAGCGTGGATACGCCGGAGGACAAGAAGAGTTTCGTGGATTCACTTTCGGCATTTGAAGCGGAGTCGCAGAAGCGATTCGCGAAGGTCTTCCCTGCCCTGGATGAGGACCAGAAAAAACAGTTGCTGACGGAGGCGTCGGCTGCTACTGCCAAAGCGAATTCAGACGGCGCGGCCGCGGAAGAAAATCCGGCCAGGCTCCACAAGCACTTCGAAAACTTGAAGGGCTGGGTCAGCGGAGCGTATTACTCGTCGGAAATAGGAATGAAAGAGCTGGGCTGGACGCCGGACCGCGTGTTTGCCAGTTTTCCGGGTTGCGAGCACCCAGAAGGACATCACTGAGGAGGATGGCATGAATGCAATTTCCAATCGCAGGGAATTTCTCCGCGCCGCGACGCTGACTGGCGCGGGCCTGGCATTTTCAAGCCGACTGGACGCTGCATCCGAAAAGTCAGTGCTGTTGTTCACAAAATCTTCGGGATTCGAGCATGCCGTGGTGAAAAGAGTGGACGGGAAGCCGAGCATCATGGATGACGCGGTGACCGAACTTGGCAATAAGCATGGATTCAAGATCGGCGTCACCAAGGACGGGCGCATATTTGATTCGAAAGAGCTCCACTCCTATGCCGCGCTTGTATTTTTCACCACAGGCGATCTGACGACGCCGGGCACGGACGGCAAGCCGGCGATGTCGCCGAAAGGCAAAGAGTCGCTACTGGATGCGGTGAAAAATGGAATGGGATTTGTGGGCGTACATGCGGCTTCCGATACGTTTCATACGCCACCGGACACGCCTGACCTCGCGAATCGCTACATCGCGCACGGAGAGCAGCAAGATCCATACCTGAAAATGCTCGGCGGCGAGTTCATTATTCATGGGCGGGAGCCGCGGCTGCAGGATGCCAATCTGATCGTCAACGACCCGAAGTTTCCAGGCCTCGAAGGCGTGACCTCGCCCGTCAGCTTCAACGAAGAGTGGTACTCGCTGAAAGATTTCACACCCGATCTTCATGTAATTCTTACGCTTGACACCCATGGCATGAAGGGCGAGTGCTACCAGCGCGCGCCCTACCCGGCGACGTGGGCGCGGATGCATGGAAAAGGCCGCGTGTTCTATACCGCGATGGGCGACCGGCCGGAGAATTGGAAGAATGAGTTTTTTCTGAATTTGCTCGCCGGCGGAATCCGCTGGTCCATCGGAGCTGCCAGCGCTCAAGTGAATGTGAATCTCAAGGAAGCCACGCCGGGGTACGCGGAAATCCCTCCGAAATATCCCCCCGCAAAGTAACCGCTCTCCATCCTGCGGGTCACGCGATGGAGATTTCTGAAACGAAATCAATCACATGGGGATCGGCCGATTGATCCTCGGTTTGACATACCAACAGGGCGAATAACCGGAATGCGGGAAAAGAGAGTGGACGCACGTCGTGGTCTGCTCCGGATTCAGGGCGTCTACTTCATATTCCACCTTTCCGTTCTTTTCCGGAATGGCGAGGACGCGTAGGCTCTTGAGAGATTCGAATGGGTCGGCAGCCTTTGCGTGCATCGCGCGAATTCGAACAGATACGTAGTCGCTAACATACAGAACGGCAAACGCTGCCGCTGAGCCTATCAGAATGCGTTTGAACAGCTTGCGCGGAGAGAACACGTCAATTTTGGTGGAGCCGATGGGATTCGAACCCACGACCTCCTCGATGCCATCGAGGCGCGCTCCCAACTGCGCCACGGCCCCACCGATGCAAAACCAACGACCTTCCCGGTTTCACTGGGACGCATCACAAACTGCGCCACGGCCCCACTGGGATGAAGAACTTAAGAGATTTTACATCAGCGGGATGGTTGCGTCTATCTCCCCTTGGTACTTCGGTGCAGGACAGTGTCTCGTCCTAGGAGGACGGTTGAGGAGAGGGCGTCCGGAGATGAGCCAGAAAGGCATTCTGCGCGCGCGTCAGGGACCGGCCGCGGAGGACGACGGCGCCAATGGTGCGAACGGCTTGTTCATCGGCGATGCGCACGTAGCGGCATTGCGATTTTTTCTCGATGGCCATTTCCGGGACGATGGAAACTCCCATTCCCGCGCCGACCATGCTGAGAAGACTGCTGAATTGGCCGCTCTCGAAAACGATCTGGGGATGCAGACGCGCGCGATCGCAGGCGGCTACGGCCGTATCGCGGAAACAGTGACCATCGCGCAAGAGCAGAAAAGGCTCTGTGCGGAGATCCTTGAGCGAAAGTGACGGGCGTGATGCGTGTTTGTGTTTTTGGGGGAGCACGGCAAAGAGCCGCTCGGTCAGCAGTGGAAAAGTATCGAATTCGTGGCCACGGAGGGGAAGCGCCAGGATGGCAACGTCGATCGTCCCGGCCCGGAGCCGGTCGAGAAGTATGGGCGTAATTTCTTCGACGACGGTGAGCCGAACCTGGCCGAATTTGCGCGAGAAGGCCGTGAGCCGCGCCGGAAGAAAGTAAGGCCCGACAGTGGGAATGACGCCAACAGAGACGGGACCGCCGATGAATTCTTTCCCTTCGACGACATCGCCTTTGGCGGCTTCCAGTTCGCGCAGAACTGCGTGCGCTCGCGGGAGAAATGTCTTGCCAAGTTCAGTGAGCCGGACGGAGCGGCCGAGGCGGTCGAAAAGGCGGGCTCCGAGTTCATCCTCCAGCTTGAGGATCTGCTGCGAAAGCGACGGCTGTGAAACATGGGATTGTTCGGCGGCACGGCTGAACGAGCCGGTTTCGGCCACCGCGCAGAAGTAACGAAGCTGGTGAAGTTCCATAGGCTATACCTATCTATCGTATCCGAACTATATATTGGAAGTATAGGTCGCGGGCTTCTACCTTAGAGCTGTGATGGCAGGAATCTCGCTTCGCTGGACTATTGCCGTCAAACTGAGGAGGATCCATGCCGGAAGAAAAAAAGAAAATCATGACGACGGACGCGGGCCGTCCCGTTGGCGACAATCAGAATTCGCTCACTGTGGGGCCGCGCGGCCCGGTAGTCTTCGAAGACTTTCTGCTCTTCGAAAAGATGGCGCACTTCAACCGCGAGAGAATCCCAGAGCGCGTAGTGCACGCCAAGGGCTCGGGTGCATACGGCCATTTCGTTTGCACCAGCGCCGAGATCACCAAGTACACGACGGCAAAACTCTTTAGCGCCGTGGGCAAGAAGACGCCGGCGTTCCTGCGCTTCTCCACCGTTGGCGGAGAGAAGGGCTCGGCGGACACGGCGCGCGACCCGCGCGGGTTTGCGCTGAAGTTCTATACCGAAGAGGGTAATTGGGATATGACAGGAAACAACACGCCCGTCTTCTTCATCCGCGATCCGCTGAAGTTCGGCGATTTCATCCATACGCAAAAGCGCGACCCGCAGACCAACCTGAAATCGCCGACCATGATGTGGGACTTTTGGTCGCTCTCGCCGGAATCGCTGCATCAGGTGACGATTCTCTTCTCCGACCGCGGGACTCCGGACGGCTACCGGCACATGAACGGCTACAGCAGCCACACGTTCAGCCTGATCAATGCGAAGAACGAGCAGTTCTATGTCAAATGGCACTTCAAGACCAAACAAGGGATCAAGAATTTCTTCCGCGAGCAGGCTGGCGCACTGGAAGGAACCGATCCGGACTATTCGCAGCGCGATCTTTTCCATGCCATCGAGGAAGGCAACTTTCCGAAATGGCGCGTGAGCGTGCAAATCATGCTGGAGAAAGACGCGGAGACTTATCACATCAACCCATTCGATCTGACGAAAGTATGGCCGCACAAGGACTACCCGCTGCATGAAGTTGGGGAGCTGGAGCTAAACCGCAATCCGGAGAATTATTTCGCCGAAGTAGAGCAGGCCGCATTCGAGCCGCGCAACATCGTGCCGGGTATGGGTTTTTCGCCGGACAAAATGCTGCAGGCGCGGCTGATCTCCTATCCCGATGCTCACCGCTATCGCCTAGGCGTCAACTACGACTCCCTGCCGGTCAACAAACCGCAGTGCCCGTACCACACCTACAACAAGGACGGGGCGATGCGATTTGATGGAAACGGCGGGGCAGCAGTGAACTACGAGCCGAACAGCTTCGGCGGCCCGACCCAGGACCGTTCCTATGTCGAACGGCCGCGTGCCGTCAGCGGGACTGTCGCACGGCACGATCATCGCACCGAAAGTGACTATTACACGCAGCCCGGGAATTTGTTCCGCTTGATGCCCGCGGACGCGAGGCAGCGTCTCATTGACAACATCGTCTCCAGCTTGGGCAATGGCGTGCCACAGCGCATTCAAGAGCTGCAAATCCAGCACTTTTACAAGGCCGATCCGGCATATGGAACCGGCGTGGCAAAGGGGCTGGGGCTGAATATCGCATCAATCGTGGCGAAATCGAAACAGGCCAGCGCGGCCGACTGAATCAGGCGCAATTGTTCAGTTCGAAACTCTGAGTCAGGTCAGTGCAGCGGGGTGAGTCGAGTGACTCGCCTCGTTTCTCTTTTTCTGGACTCAGTCGTTGAGGTGTGCCAGTTGCTTGAATTCTGTAGAATGTCAGGCCTATGGCAAAACTCACTTTTCTGGGCGCAGCGGGATGCGTTACGGGTTCGAAGTATCTGGTCGACGCAGTCGGCAAGCGGCTGGTGGTGGATTGCGGAATTTTTCAAGGCTCGCAGGAGCTTCAGGACCGCAACTACAAGCCCCTGCCGGTCGACCCGAA
>Ga0209055_1002424_pt1 | contig 11797 bp, 12 predicted proteins | sample GraSoiAngelo_110_FD_185875 | JGI IMG/M metagenome (GOLD analysis project Ga0209055, IMG submission 185875) | Grasslands soil microbial communities from the Angelo Coastal Reserve, California, USA - 14_0903_12_30cm (SPAdes) (version 2) | ecosystem: Environmental > Terrestrial > Soil > Grasslands ... | reverse complement strand
TGGAGCAGTACGACGAGCGGCTCACGTTGGACACGGCCACCCTGGGGCCGGGGCGCCACTTCGCCTTGCAGGTGAAGGGCGACAGCATGATTCACGCCGGCATCCACGACGGCGATTACGTGCTCGTGCGCCAGCAAGACACCGCCGAGCCAGGCGCCATCGTGGTCGCCCTGCTCGGGGAGGACGCCACCGTCAAATACCTCCGACGGCGCGGGCGGCAGGTGCGGCTGGAGGCCGCCAACCCCGCCTACCAGCCCATTCCCTTACACGGGCATGTGCCGGCCCCCAGGATTCTCGGTCGCGTCGTCGGGCTCTACCGCACCTTCCGGTAACCAGCCGAGCGGGAGGCCTCGCCATGCTGACCGAGCATCGGGCCGTGCAGGATCTCTTACCCTCAAAAGCTGCGGCGATCCTGCTGCGCGGCGCCCCCGACGTGCGGACCCTCGCCATGGATCTGGCGGCGGCGACGATCCTGACCGAGGGGACCGTCCTCTGGGTTGAAGCCGCCAATCGGTTCGATCTCTACGCCTTTGCGGAAGCGGCCAAGCGCTGGGGCGATCCCCCGGAGGCGTTGCTGAAGCGGCTCCGCATTGCGCGCGCGTTCACGATTTACCAACTGGGTGCGCTCGCCACGGACGGACTGGAGCGCGCCTTGCGCCAGTGTCCCGACGCGGTCACAGTCGTGTCGGAGCCGCTGGCGCTGGCGTGGGACGCCGAGGTCCCGGTGGCCGAAGCGCGGCGCGTCCTGCGCACGCTCGTCGCGGGGCTGCAGCGGGTGCGGCAGCAGGGCCATCGGCTCGTCCTCACGGCTCCCGATCCGCCGGCCGCCTTCCGCCATCGTGTCCGCCTCGTGGACGGGCTGGCGCAGGCAGCCACCCGGATCGTGACTGTCCGGGCCGTCGAGGGCGGCGTCGCGCTCCACGAGCACAGCGTCGGAACACCGCGCTTCGCGATGCGAAGATGAGTATGGGACGCACACTCCCAACAGCGACGATGTTGATTGACGCGGAGCGGACGCGGTGGGAGAAGTTCCGCCGGGCGCTCCGCAAGGAGGACCAGGCGCTCCTGGATGAATTGTTGGACGACGCGAGTCGGCACCGGCAGGCCCAGGCCTACGCGAGTTGGGCCACGCCTTACGAGGCGATGCTGGTGGCGATCGTCGTGGAGCAGCGCAAGCGCCTGAAGCAGCTTGAAACCCGCCTCGCAGCACTGGAAGCTGCGTGCCAGGGTCAGGCCGACAGGACCGCCGACACAGGCGAGGACCGACATGACGGATGAGCCCCAGCCGACAGACGCAAGCCGCATCATCCGCGTGGGGACCTCCGGCTTTTCGTACACCGACTGGCTCGGGCCGTTCTATCCCCCGCGTCTGGCGAAGGCGCACATGCTCGACTACTACGCCAACATCTTCGACACCGTCGAGATCAATGCGACCTACTACGCGATCCCCGGCCCTCGCAGTATGGAAAGCATGCTTCAGAAAGTCGGCGAGACCTTCGAGTTCACGGTGAAGGCGCACCAGGACATGACGCACCACCGCGACCGTGCCACCGACGTGTTGCCCCGGTTCTTGGAGGCGCTCAAGCCGCTGGCGGAAGCGGGGAAGCTCGGGTGTGTGCTCCTGCAATTTCCGTTCTCCTTTGCCCACACGCCCGACAACCGGAGCTTCGTCCGTTTCCTTGCCGAGGCGCTGCAGCCGCACCGCGTGGTCGTGGAGTTCCGGCACCACTCATGGATCACCGAGGAGATCATGGCGTTCCTCCGGCAGGTCGGCGCGGGCTACTGCGCGGTGGACGAGCCGCGCCTGCCGGGTCTCCCGCCGCCGATGGCTGAGGTCACCGCGCCGGTCGGCTATGTGCGCTTTCATGGGCGCAACAAGGAGAAGTGGTGGCACCACGAGAAGGCGGAAGAACGCTACGACTATCGGTACACGCGGGACGAACTGGAGGAATGGATCCCCAAGATCAGGAAGCTGGCGGATCACGCGCGGCGGGTCTACGTCTTCTTCAACAATCATGTCCGTGGTCAGGCGCCGGCGAACGCCAGAGAACTCCACGCCCGTCTCGGCCTGACCTAGATCCTTGTCTCTCATGGCTTCTCTCCTGACAGGTCGCGGGTGGCTCTTTGACCTCTATCCCATTCGGCGCGGGATGCAGGTGTGGTTCCTCCGCGAAGACGGCGAACCCGTCGCCTTGTGGGAGCGGTATGCCCCGTCCTTCTACGTGCGCGGGCGGGCCGCGACGCTGTCCCGCGGCCTGAGCGTCTTGCGCGTCCCCGCGACCGTTACCCGCACGGAACGGGTGGACGTGTGGGCGGGTCGCCCCGTGCCGGTCTTCGAGGTCCGCGTCGAGGACCCGCTTCGCTACGCCGGCGTGGTGGCCCGACTGGGCCGGTGGGAGGACGACGCGTTGGAGCTGTTCACGTGCGACATTCCCTTGGCGCAGCGCTACTGTTACGACCGAGGCGTGTTCCCGCTCGCGTGGTGTGAGTGGGAGGCCACCGCCGAGGGCGAGCTCAGAACCCTCACGGTGCGCGATGATCCCTGGGCCGTGGACTACCTGCTCCCGCCGCTGCGCGTGCTGGAACTCAAGGTCGAAGGCGAGCTGGTGAACCCCCGGCACGGCCATCGCGGGCGGCTCGAAGTCTCCTGGGACGGCACCACACGGCTCCTGGACAGCGACGACCCTGCGAGTCTGCTGGAAAGCCTGGCGGGCGTGCTCCGTCAGGTCGATCCTGATGTCATCCTGACGCAGTGGGGCGATGCGTGGCTGCTGCCCAGCCTGCGGCAGTTGGAACGCCGCCACCAGGTCCGGCTGCCATGGAACCGCGATCCTCAGGCTGCGATCCCGGGCCGGCGCGCCCATTCCTACCTGTCGTATGGCCGCATGGTCCGCCGTGAGGCCGCGCAGTTCCTGGCTGGCCGGTGGCACTTGGATGCGCAGAACACCTTTCTCCTGACCGAAACCGGCCTCGAAGGGTTGCTCGAGCTCGCCCGGCTCTGCCGCATGCCGGTCCAGCAACTGGCGCGCACATCCACGGGGACGGCCATCAGCTCCCTGCAGCTCTTGCAGGCGCACCAAGACGGCATCCTGATCCCGTGGCACAAGCAACAGCCGGAGCAGTTCAAGACCGCCGACGAGCTGCTCACCGCCGACAAAGGCGGTCTCGTCTTCGTCCCCGAGCCGGGCCTCTATGGCGACGTGGCAGAACTCGACTTCGCCTCGCTGTACCCGGCGATCATGGCAAAGTTCAACATCTCGCCGGAGACGCTCGATTGCCCGTGTTGTCCGGATCACCGCGTGCCGGAGCTGGGCCGCCACACCTGCCGAAACCGGCGCGGGCTGGTGCCGCAGGTGCTGGAGCCCATTCTGGCGAAGCGCGCCCGCCTCAAGCGGCTCAAGCAGACGGCGACCGACGCGCAGGCCCGCCAGACCTATGACCGGCGGCAGACGGCGCTGAAGTGGATTCTCGTCACGTCGTTCGGCTATCTCGGCTACAAGAACTTTGTCTTCGGCCGCATCGAAGCCCACGAAGCGGTCACTGCGTACAGCCGCGAGCTGCTGCTGCAGGCGAAGGAGCTCGCCGAGGCGGCCGGCTTCCGCCTGATTCACGCCGTCGTGGACTCGATTTGGGTGCATAAACCACACGTGAGGGAACGCGAGGTGGCGGCCCTGGCGGGTACGATCAGCCATGCCATCGGCATCCCCCTGGCGGTCGAAGGCATCTACCGCTGGCTGATCTTTCCCCCGTCGCGGATGCATCCGCGCCTGGGCGTGCCGAACCGCTTTGTGGGAGTCTTTCGCGACGGCACGCTGAAGGTGCGGGGGCTCGAATGCCGGCGGCACGACACGGCGCCCTTCATCGCGCAGGCGCAGCAGGCTGTACTACAGATATTGACGCAGGCCCGGACGCCGCCGGAGTTGGCCCGCCACCTGCCGGAAGCGCTCGACGTGCTCAAGGCCTCTGCGCGGCAACTGTGGGAGGGCCGCGTGCCGCTCCACGACCTGGCCATCACGAAACAGGTCTCGCAGGACCCCGACGCCTATCGCCGGCCCTGCGACACCGCGATTGCCGCGCACAGCTTGCTGGCCCGGGGGGTCCGGCTGGCCCCAGGGGAGTCCGTCCAGTTCGTCATCACGGCGGCCGGGGATGCCGATCCCGCCTGTCGCGTGAGACCGCTCGCGTGGGGCGTGTCGCCGGAGGGCTACGACCGGGCGAAGTACGTGGAGCTGCTGCTGCGCGCGGCGGAGACCGTTCTGGGACCGCTGGGGTACGACTACGCCAAGCTGAACGAGTTGATCCAGCTGCAACCTCGGTCTGCAGATAAGTTGGGTCTCTTTGGGCAAGGAGGCTTGAAAATTGTTCTAGTGAGGACTATTTGAATGAGAACAATCCTCCATCCATCACCTGAAGCCGTTTTTGAGCGGGCGCTCACGACGGCAGAGGCAAGCAAGTTGAGTACGTTACTCCTGCGGCTCAAGGACAGCTTCGAACCCACGTGACGAAAGGAGACACGCCATGAAAGCTCTATTTGGGACCGATGAGGCCTGGTCGAGCTTGATCCTGCGGGTGACGCTGGGGATTGTGATGCTCCCTCACGGTGCCCAGAAGTTGTTGGGCTGGTTCGGGGGATTCGGCTTCGCGGGCACGATGGGCTTCTTCACCCAGCAGATGCACATCCCGGCGGCGGTGGCATTCCTGGTGATCATCGGCGAGTCGTTCGGCTCGTTGGGCTTGATCGTCGGGTTTCTCACCCGGTTCTCGGCGTTCGGGATGCTCTGCATCATGCTGGGCGCAATCTACATGGTCCACCTCCCCAACGGCTTCTTCATGAACTGGTCCGGCAAGCAGGCGGGCGAGGGATTCGAGTATCATCTACTCGTCATCGGCATGAGCCTTGCCCTGCTGATCGCGGGGGGCGGCAAGTGGTCGGTGGACGGGGCGATCGCAAAGAAGCTGCGCGGGTAACGGAAGGAGCCACGATCATGAAACAGCATGTACAGCTCGTCGCGAATGACGGGCCTGCTATCAACCGTATGAGGGTCCGCGAGGCGATCCCTCGATCTGACGAAGAACTGCTGGACGCCTATTCGCAGGCGGTCATCAGCGCGGCGGAGAAGGTCAGCCCGTCGGTTGTCAACATTGACGTCCTTCATCGGTTGAAGAGCCGCCGTGTGGCTGATCCGCGGTTCCCTCGGGAGGCGCAGGGCAGCGGCTCGGGCTTCATCTTCACGCCAGACGGGCTCATCTTAACGAACAGCCATGTGGTCCATGGAGCCAGCCACATTGACGTCGTCCTCTCGGACGGCCGTCGTGTCATGGCCGATCTCGTGGGCGACGATCCAGACACCGACCTTGCAGTCGTCCGGATCGACGCGCCGAACGTCGCCGCTGCCTCGCTTGGGGACTCGAACGCCATCCGGGTGGGGCAGTTGGCGATCGCGGTCGGTGACCCCTACGGCTTTCAGTGCACGGTGACGGCCGGCGTGGTCAGCGCGCTTGGCCGGTCGCTCCGCTCGACGTCGGGGCGGCTGATCGACAGCGTCATCCAGACGGACGCCGCGCTCAACCCCGGCAATTCCGGCGGTCCCTTGGTGAACTCGCGGGGAGACGTGATCGGCGTCAACACTGCGGTGATCCTGCCGGCGCAGGGGATCTGCTTCGCCATCGGCATCAACACCGCCAAGTTCGTCGCGGGCCGCCTCATCAAGGACGGCAAGATCCGGCGCGGCTTCATCGGCGTGAGCGGGCAGAACGTGCCGCTGCCGCGCCGTTTCGTGCTGGCGCACAACTTGCCGGTCGAGAGCGGCATCCAGATCGTTGCCATCGAACGGAACAGCCCGGCGGCGCGCGCGGGCCTGCGGGAAGGCGATGTGATCGTGGCCTATGGGGAGCAGCCGATAACCGGCATTGATGACCTGCATCGGCTCCTCGTCGAAGAACGCGTCGGTGTGAAGTCGACTGTGACCGTCATCCGCCACGGCGACAAACGGATGCTGGAGATCGTGCCGGAAGAATCCCCGACGAAGGGATAAAGCAAGGGGAGGAATCGCGAGGAGGAAGGGGCGTGGTGATGGAGAAGCCGGCCGAGACACAATATCCGATTCATGATCTGCTGCGGCGGCGGTGGAGCCCGCGGGCGTTCTCCGACCGGCGTGTCGACCCTGCCATCATGCGGAGTCTGTTGGAGGCCGCGCGGTGGGCGCCGTCGTCCTACAATGAGCAGCCCTGGAGCTTTATCGTGGCTACGAGAGACGATCCGGTCGAGTTTGGCCGCTTGTTGAGCTGTCTCGTGGAGGGCAATATCCAGTGGGCACAACATGCGCCGGTGCTGATGGTCTCGGTAGCGAGACTCTACTTCGAAGACGACGGCAAGCCAAACCGGCATGCCTTTCACGATGTCGGCCTCGCGGTTGCCAACCTCATTGTTCAAGCGACGGCGCTCGGACTGGTGGTGCATCAGATGGCTGGTATCTTTCCGGACAAGATACGCGAGCTATACGGCATTCCGGAAGGCTACGAGGCGGTTGCAGGGATTGCGTTGGGTTATCCCGGCGATCCGCAAAGTTTGCCAGAAGAGCTCAGGAAGCGCGAGTTGGCTCCCAGAGAGCGGAAGCCCTTAACGGAGTTCGTGTTCTCAGGGCGCTGGGGACGCACCTCTCCTTTGGTGTCCGCATGAAAGCGCACTACTTGGGACATGTTGTGTTTTACGTGAGGGACCTGGAGCGGTCACTGGCGTTCTACCGTGACCTGTTGGGATTTCATGAGGTCGGGCGGACATTCGGGGGAAAAGCGGCGGCGCTGACGTCGGGCCGCACGCACCACGAGTTGTTGCTCATCGAGGTTGGAGAGGCACCCCGCCCACCCGCTGGCCGCCGCCTCGGGCTCTACCACATCGGCATCAAGATCGGTGATTCGCTGAAGGAACTGCGTGCGGCGAAGGCCGAACTGGAACGGGCCGGTGTGGCCATCACCGGCATGAGCGACCATACCGTGAGCCAGAGCCTCTATCTGGCCGATCCGGATGGCAACGAGGTCGAGCTGTATGTGGACGCCGATCCAGCCATCTGGCAGCGGGATCCCGCTGCCGTGCTGTCCCCCGTCAAACCGCTTCGGATGACCTGAGGGGGCTGAGATCGCCTGTGTGCAGACGGAACGCGCCCGGCTGCTGGCTAATCCGTGCAGTCGAACTGGACCGCGCTGGCCCCGTCAGGGATGCAGCCGTGATGGAGGTCGCTCGTGCCGTCCGTATACAACGTGAAGACCCAGGCGTCCAGGTCGGGGTCAGCGTCCAGGTTGGCTGTGGCTGTGGCCTGGTAGAGAAATGGAGGGGGACCGGCTCCGTTAAGCTGAATTGTAATCGTCGTATAGTACTTTAATGCAGAAGAATCGTACCCGATGGTCGAAATATTGTTCGCATACTGGAGGTTGTCGGCATAGTAGTGCTCTTCAAGCCGTTTGATCTCGGTTACGGCCGTCTCGCCCTCAACTGCTTTGGCTCTTTTCAGGAAATTCAGAAACATGGGGATGGCGATCGCGGCAATGATGGCGATGATCGCGATCACGGTCAGCAGTTCGATTAGAGTAAATCCCTTCGAATCGCTGGCGCTTATCTTCGGTCTCATGGCTTGCCCGATGGGAGCTGTTAACTAGACTTGGAGAGCTGAAACCTCTTCAAGGTCTCATCGATCCGTTCCGAGCCCTTCAGGGCTATTTTCAGACGGTTCACCACCTCCTGATTACCCGATGGCTGTTTCCGCATCTCGTCCATGATGCTGGATAGGACCTCGCGCACGTGGGCCTCGCTGTCCCGGATATCCCGGAATGCCTGTTCGAGCATATCGAAAGCCTCGTTCAGTAGTCCGGCAAGTTCGTGCAGCTCATCCCTTTTTCTGAGCCGGATACGAAGCGCAAGGTTCCCCCGAATCAGCTCTCTGGCGGTCTGTTCAAAGCGATACAACGGCCCCGCCAGCCGATGGGTCAGGTATAGGCTGAAAACGGCTGCTGCCGGAATCATAAGGGCAAGGGCCGGCCAGACGGTCTGGGCGAGGATCAGAAATTGATTGGCGGCTATTGCCCGTTCTGCGAGAGGGAGTGGTGAGGCGAGTTTAATGGCCGGAAGGATGAAAGGGATGAAAAAGACGAGGCCGAAAACCAGGAGCGAGGAGAAGAACATGAACAAACCCAACCAGATCGCATACGTTCTCTGGATCTTGTGTACGTAGAACCGCGTCCTCCACTGAGGTTGCCGCTTGTTAGGTGAAGGTGCTTCCATCCTGCTCCTCCCTGCGAAGAGTGTTCACGGATGGTATCACGATCCCTTTTCGTCACAAAATGATTTCGAGCAGGAGGCCTATTTCCCGCTGCCGGGGCCGCCCGTTGCCAGTTCATCCTTCTTGGGAATCAACTGGAGAATGTCCGGGCGGACCTGAAAGACACCGGCCATGGCTGACCCCATCGCATATGCCAGGCCCTGCTCTTGTCTTCCGAAGACGATCCGGCCCAACTGTTTGCCCTGTTCGCCCGCGGCGATCAACTCTGCAGCGGGAGATGCTAGGCCGTATGGTTTCAGATCGGTCGCTTTTCCCGTCGCGATCTTCTCCGCCTGGAGGCGCACCACCCGCGTCACGAGCATGTTGATGCGGGCCGCGTCCAATTTGGCCTTGGGATCGCCGTCCAGCAGCCAGTCGGGGCCTTCGCGGCTCAGCGCGTATTCCTGGCCGCCGGTTTTGATCACGAGCGTCTTGACCTGGTCCGGCTCGGCCGCGATGAGCTGCTTGGCGCGCAAATCGAACAATCCCTTGGCCAAATCCTTTGCCGCCGCGCGGGTGATCCGATACAGGGGTTCTTGCGGGGTGTTCTCCGCGTAGCCCGCAGTGTTCTCGCGGGGGTCCAGGAACAGGGACACCGTGCGGTCGGTCTCGTCTTCGCGCAGGGTGATGGTCGCCAGGGGCTTGCCGAGAGCGGCGCGCTTGGCGGCGTGCTCCTTCGGATCGTCGATGAAGTCCTGCGCCTTCAGGTCTTCGAGGGCGAACAGGAGGCTTTTCACTTCCGGCTGGTCCGCCGCCGTCTCGAGCGGCGCCTTGATCTTCCACGTGGCCTTCTCGCCCTGGCCTTCTCGGTAGAGCACGATGGTTTCCTGGGGGCCGGCGATCTTCACCCGGGTCACCCGGAGGCGATCGAAGGGCAGGACGCGCTTGCGGCGAAATTCCCGGATACTTTTCGCCAACAGGTCGTGCCCCGCCAGCGTGGTCAGGAGGACCTTGGGAGAATCGTCGCGCTTAGCGTAGAGGGTGGCGGACAGGGGGCCGGCGTCGCCCACGCGGACGGTTTGCGTGCCTGAGCCCAGGCGCAGGGACACGGTCAGGCTCGGTGTATCGAGACCGTAGGCCTTCAAGTCGGTCCCGGTCTCGTCCACGACGCGGGACACCTGGGCGAGCATGAGCGTGCGCAGGAACTCGCCCACCGCCGTGGCGTCGGCCTCCATGGGCCTGGGCTTGCGGATGGTCCAGCGCCCGCCCTCCCGGATGACCGCCATCTCGCCCTGCGACGAGATGATCGTGAACCCTTGCACGTCGTCTTCCTTGAAGTCCACCAGTTTCTTGGTAGTGGTCTCGACCTGGAGTCGCTTCTCTTCGGCAGGCATCTCCACCTGCCACAGGTAGAGGCCCAAGCCAAGGGCCACGAGCAGCAGAACCAGGACTGCGCGGGACATGCGATGGAACTATGGAACTATAGACGGCGTCGGTGGCGCCAGACAGCGAACCCGGCGAGCAAAAAGAAACCCGGCAATCCCAACACCTGCAGCGCGAACAGCGCGTTGGATTGGGTGGCCGTGAGCAGCAGCGTGCCCAGGGTCGTATCCTTCGGCGCGATCGTGACCAGGTCCTTCTCTTCGGCCAGCCAGGCCACGGCGTGCAGGATGAAGTCGGTGTTACCGGAGAAGTCGAGGAAGGCGTTGCTGGCGAAATCTGAGTCGCCGACGAGCAGGACCGCCGGCTGCCGGGCGTTCTCCGAAGGATTCGCCCGGGCGACGACCAAGGCGGCGAGCGTCAGCGGCCCTTGCGTGTCCTTCTGCGGGTTGAAATCACGGGGCTGGGTCATTCTATCGGGAGGGGTTTCGGGGGTGGCCCAACTGCGGGGACTGGACTTGGCCAGGGGGTGGAACACCCACTCGTTGCCCTTGCTGTCGAGGAAGCTGACCGGCCGGGCGTGGGGAAACATGGTGAAGACCTGGCCCAGGTCCTGGGTGATCTCGTGCGTGCCGTAGGTGTTCACGACCGGCATGGTCAGATCGCCCCCGAGGATGGTTTGGGTGTCTAGCACGGTCCGATTGTCGGTCCGCAGGCCCCACGCCGCCAGGGTGCTCTCCAGGCCGGCGCGGGAGCCCGGGTCCAACAGCAGGAGGAGCCGGCCGCCGGTCCGGACATAGTCGGCGAGGCGGACCTGCTCCGCCGGGGACAGCGGCTTCTGGGGCCCGGCCAGCACCAGCACCGACGCCTTCGTAGGGATCGTCGTGGACTCGTAGAGCGAGAGCGACCGGACGGTGTACCCTTGCCGCTCGAGGGCCTCTTTCAAGAAGGAGTACCCCTCCTTGCTTCCGTCCTCCAGGGGGTGCTCTGCATGCCCGGTCAGGAAATAGACGGTCTTCTTCTCGTCTTTGCTCACGCGGATGAGGGCGTTGGTCAGCTCCTGTTCGGACGCAGAGGTGATCCGCGTCTCCTGTTTGCCGCTCTCCAGCACGGCTGTGTCCGGTCTGGTGATGCCGTACTGCCGGGCGACCCCCGGCTTCTTCTCCGGGTCCACGAACTCCACCGTGAGCTTGGGGGTGTGAGCCCGGTAGCTGTCGATGAGGTCACGATACGCCAGCCGGACCGGACTCTGGTCGCTGGTGAAGACGGTGACCTTGACTTCCCGGGGCAGCTCCCGGAGCAGGCGGGCTGTCTGCGGAGCAAGGGTGAAGCGCTTCGTCTCGGAAAAATCCCAGCGGACGCTGTGGCGCGCGGCCAGAAAGGTGAGGATCCCGAGGATGGTCCCCATCAGGACGACTATCAGGACGCTGCTGAGACCCAGGCGCGTCGCCCGGCGCGTCGAGAACTCCCGGAACAACTCGGTCATCACCGCCACCGCTGCGATTCGATCACCCGGTGCGTCAGGAAGAGGGCGAAGACGATGCCGGCGACGAAATAGGCCAGGTCCTTGGTTTCCACCAATCCCCTGACGAGATGTTCGAAGTGATCGAGCGGGGAGAGGTAGGCCAGGACCTTGCCGAGGATGGTGCCGGCGAACACCTGCCCGGCCCAGCCGAAGAGCCAGAACAGAAGCAGAACCCCGAAACTCATAATCACGGCGATGATCTGGTTTTCCGTCAGGCTGGACGCCAACAGCCCCGCACTCAGGAACAACCCACCCATGAGGAGGACGCCCAGATACGCCGTCAGGATGGGGGGCCAGCGGAACTCGGCGAAGGGCGCCAGGGCGACCGGGGCGACCGCGCTCAGCGCCAACAGGCCGGCGAAGACCATCAGGGCCGCCACGAACTTCCCCACGACGATGTCGGTGATTGTGACTGGCGATGTCACGAGCAGCTCCATCGTCTTGAGCTTTTTCTCCTCAGCGAGCAGGCGCATGGTCAGGATCGGCACGACCAAAAGCAGGATGACGGCCATGTTGTAGAATACGGGGCGGAAGACGAGTTCGTTGAGGTTCAGTTCCGGCAGGTTACCCTGCACGCGCAGCATCTGCATGCTGCGGTTGCTCGCGGTCGCGATGGCCAGGAACGACAGCAGGCCAGTCA
>Ga0209055_1002418_pt1 | contig 11810 bp, 7 predicted proteins | sample GraSoiAngelo_110_FD_185875 | JGI IMG/M metagenome (GOLD analysis project Ga0209055, IMG submission 185875) | Grasslands soil microbial communities from the Angelo Coastal Reserve, California, USA - 14_0903_12_30cm (SPAdes) (version 2) | ecosystem: Environmental > Terrestrial > Soil > Grasslands ... | reverse complement strand
GCGGAAGCGGACCTCGCACGGGCTGACGTTCGACGTGACCTACACCTTGTCAAAGACCCTGGACCAGAACATCTCCAACCAGAACCAGGCGGGGATCTACTCGAACAGCTACATCCCGGACGTCGACTATGGGCCGTCGCTGTTCGACCGCACGCACATCTTCAACGGCACGTACGTGTACGAGCTGCCGGTGGGCAAGGGACACCGGTTCGCAGGGGGAAGCTGGGCCAACCGCTTCCTCGGCGGATGGTACACGGCGGGGATCTTCTCAGCGTTCAGCGGTCTGCCGCTCTTCGTGACCGAGAGCAGCCAAGTGTGGGGCGGCGGGAGCATCTTCGGATTCAACGTGGGCATGATCCCGACCGTGGACCCGAGCACGTTCGGGAACTCCACACACGGCGGCGTGGCGGGCTCGAACGGGATCGGCACCTCCGGCGACCCGGCCAACAAGGGCACCGGGTTGAACTTGTTCGCCGATCCGGCTGCAGTGTTCAACAGCTTCCGGAACGTGCAGATCAGTAAGGACGGGCGCACGGGCCGCTCGAATCCGGTCCGCGGGCTGCCGTTCTGGAACCTGGATATGTCGTTCGGCAAGAAGACGGCGTTGACCGAACGGGTCTCGATCGGCTTCTCGGCCGACTTCTTCAACATCTTCAACCACGTGAACTTTGTTGACCCCACGCTGGATATCAGCCAGAAGGCCAGCTTCGGTGTGGTCTCGACGCAGTTGTTGCCAACCAACCGGGACATCGCCGGGAGCCGCTGGATTCAATTTGGGCTTCGCGTGGATTTCTGAAACCTCCTTGGCCGTGAGGGCTCGGCGGCCGTCCAGCTTGGCAAAGACCGCCGAGCCCCGCGGGAGTCCAGCAAGCTTTCGTCCGCGTTTTTCCCGGGAACCACAGGGGGAAAGGAACGCTTTTCGCCCGGGTCGGCCCCACATGCTCGGGAAGACCTTTTTTTTGCCCAGTGCGTATGGCTTGTCAGGTTTCCAGATTTCAAACCTAGAGAGGCGGAGCTATCCAAATGTTTTATTCTCGGAAAAAAGTTCTGTTGGCAGCCTGTGTCGCGCTTGCCGTCCTTCACATGTCCGCAGTGGCCGAGGAAAAATCCGATCGTTTGACGGCCTCGGACGTTTTCAACCTCCAGTATGCTGTCGATCCGCAGATCTCGCCGGATGGTCGCAGAATTGTTTATGTGCGCGAGTTCAGCGACATGCTCTCCGACAGGAGGTGCTCCAATCTTTGGGTCATTAATTTCGACGGAGCGGACAATCGACCGCTGACCACGGGCACTCATAGCGATACCTCCCCGCGCTGGTCGCCCGACGGCACCCGCATTGCTTTCCTTTCCGACCAAGATGGCAAGTCACAGATCTACGTGCGCTGGATGGACACTGGACAAACCGCCAAAATCACCAGCCTGCAACAGCCGCCGAGCGGAATCGCCTGGTCGCCCGACGGGAAGCAAATTTCCTTTGCGGCGCTGGTCCCGTCCGCTCCGCTACGCATCGCGAACCTGCCCGCGGCGCCTGCTGGCGCGAAGTGGGCCGATCCTCCGAAGGCCTACGACAAGCTGATCTATCGCTTCAACGGCCCGGGCTACCTCGAGCCGGGCTACACGCAGCTCTTTGTGGTTTCGGCCGATGGCGGCGCGCCGCGGCAGATCTCTAGCGGAAATTTCCAACATGGGGGAGTGGCGTTCCGCGCTAGCCCCGCAGTCTGGACGCCCGACGGAAAATACCTCATTGCCTCTGCTAACCGCCGCGCGGACTACGAGTACGAGCCGCTCGATACAGAAGTTTATGAATTTTCTGTCGCGGACGGCAGCGCCAAGGCTCTGACCAACCGCCGTGGCCCGGACAATGCTCCTGCGGTTTCGCCCGACGGCAGGTTCATCGCTTACACCGGCTTCGACGACCACTACCAGGGCTATCAGGTCATGCGGCTCTATGTGATGAACCGCGACGGCAGCGGTTCACGCCTTCTCTCAGAAAAGCTGGACCGTGATGTTCAAATGCCACGCTGGGCGCCGGATGGCAGCGGGATCTTGTTTCTTTACGACGATCAGGGCGACACCAAACTCGGCTTCTACACGTTGGATGGAACCCTCAAGCAGCTCACCAACCACATCGGCAGCGGCGGCACCGCCTACAGCTTTGGAAGCGCCTTCTCGGTGGCGCGCAATGGCGCGTTTGCAACCACCTATACGCGGCCTGACGTTCCAGGCGACATCGCCGTGGGAACCCTCGGCAATCCCTCTGCTAAAGCCATCACCACTCTCAACGCGGACCTGCTGGCGCAGAAGCGCCCAGGGCAGGTGGAAGAGATTTGGTACGAGTCATCCCTCGACAAGAGGAAAATACACGGCTGGATCATCAAGCCGCCGGATTTCAATCCCTCCAAGAAGTATCCGTTGATTGTGGAGATCCATGGAGGGCCCTTTGCCAACTACGGCGACCGCTTCGACGTGGAAAAACAGATCTGGGCGGCCAAAGACTACGTGGTGCTCTACGTCAATCCCCGCGGCAGCACCAGCTATGGCGGAGAGTTCGGCAACCTGATCCACCACGCCTATCCGGGCGACGATTTCTACGATCTGAACTCCGGTGTGGATGTGGTCCTGGCCAAAGGTTACGTTGATGCAGAGAATCTCTTTGTGACCGGCGGCAGCGGCGGCGGCGTGCTCACCTGCTGGATGATCGATCGCACGAACCGCTTCCGCGCCGCGGCTTCTTTATACCCGGTCATTAACTGGGAGAGCTTTGTTCTCACCGCGGACATCCCCTCTCTGGTGATCAAGTATTGGTTCCCCGGACTTCCCTGGGATCACAACGAACATTACGCCAAGCGTTCGCTGCTCTCGCAGGTGAAGAATGTCAAGACGCCGACCCTGCTGATGACCGGCGAAGAGGATTACCGAACGCCCATCTCCGAGGCCGAGCAGTATTTCCAGGCATTGAAGCTTTTGAAAGTGGAGAGCGTGTTGGTGCGCATGCCCGGCGAGCCCCACGGACTAGCCAGGCGTCCCAGCCATCATGTGGCGAAGATCCTTTATGTTGTAGGTTGGTTCGACCAGCACGCCACGCGCCCCGGCGGGTCCTAGTGATGCAGGGGACGGCATGCGGGCACGGCATGCTGGGCTCGGGCACATGCAGGACACGACCGGTGCTTCTCCTCACCTGAGGGAGAACGAACCGGAAGCCGCACAAATGGCAAGAGCTGAGGGAGCAGCTAGGCTCCGCCGACTCCGTTTTGGGCCGCGACGCGGGCCATCTGTGAGCGAACCTGCTGGTGCTTCTCGCGAAAATGCCACGTGGCCCGGCGGCCCCACTCACGCACAAAATAGTAGTTAAGCGCGCCCCCCAACGCGCCGCTCACTATGGGGATCAGCCGGGCAGACCACTTCTCGACGACCTCACAACTCATTTTGGCGGCGATGCGCTCGACGATCCGCGGCACGAAACGCTCGATACCTTCCTTTTCGATCAGCTCTCGCCCCAGATCCACGCCTGCGGCGCTCGCCGCTGCGATCCACAGCCCCGCCACCTCCTCGCCGGTGGAGTACGTAAAGCCATGGAGCAAGCTGAGTTTCTGAATCATCCGGATGGTCGTGGCTGACAGGATGCCCAGGTCCGGGACCACCGTCAGCATCCCTCCCATCCCCAGTCCTGTGCCCTCGAGCGCCGCGAATCTCATCGCTCTGTGCACTGTTTGGTTCGCAATTTCATCGACAGTTTCCTGCGGCACAAGAAACATATCTGGCCAGGACCGAATAGGAAGCTGATGAGCTTGGCGCACGCGCTGGAGGTATTTATCCGGGTCCACCCTGACGCGCGCGTAAGCACCGTTCAGGCCGCCCGCGATTGCGCTTTGTACACGGCGTGTGAGCCAGGATTTTCTCCATTGTTTCAGCATACGAATTTGGACGCCGGCATGCCCCAGTGTCTCGCCTGGTCTGGGGCCGCGTTCCTCTCCTATATGATACTTGGTCCTCTATTCCTTGGTCGACCTGTCGCTACAGGACTCAGGCCGCGCCGTACTTTTTGAACCACTCTTGCAACCGTTTCCAGCCGTCCTTGGCCTGTTCGGGGCGATAGCTCGGGCGGTAGTCAGCATGAAAGCCATGTGGCGTGTCGGGATAGAGAATAATTTCGGATTTGCTGCCAGCGGCCTGGAGCGCCTGCCGCATCTTTTCGACGGTCTCGACGGGAATGCCCTGATCGCTTCCGCCATAGAGACCCAGCACCGGGGCTTTCAGCGAGGCCACCAGGTCGATGGGATTCTTGGGTTGGAGGTCGCTCGGCTGCCCGAGCAGGCGCCCGTACCAAGCCACGCCCGCTTTCAGCCTCGGATTGTGCGCGGCATACAGCCACACGATCCTCCCGCCCCAGCAGAACCCGGTGATGCCCAGCTTGGACGTGTCTCCCTTGCCGGACTTTTGCGCCCAGGCGACAACGGCGTCCAGGTCCGACATCACTTCTGCGTCGGGAACCTTGGAAACTACTTTTGAAATAATCTCGTTGACGTCGGGCATCTTGCTGACGTCGCCCTGGCGGGCAAACAACTCCGGCGCCACCGCAAGATGGCCCGACTTGGCAAAGCGCCGGCAGATGTCCTTAATGTGTTCGTGGACACCGAAGATTTCCTGCACCACCAGCACAACCGGGAAGGGGCCCCCGGACGCCGGCATGGCGCGGTAGGCGGGGATCTCGCCACTCTCGACGGGAATCTTGACCTCGTCGGCCGTCAAACCGATCGTGTTGGTAGTGATGGTCTGGCCGGAAACCGGCTGCACCGCCATGGCAAACCCTGCGGCGAGCGAGGTCACCACAAATTCCCGGCGCGTGAATTCGGTTTTGGGCAGCAAGCTGACGGCGTCTTCGCGCATCGCTCTCCCTCCCTGTGGAATCATCCGGCGCATTGTCTCGCGAAGCCCCGGCAGCAAGGAAGAAAATTTCTTGGCGCTTCCTGGGCGCGGGGGAGGAGAATTCTTCTCCATCCATTGGCATTGGCCGGCACCTTCCCGCTGGAACCAGATAGAGTGTGGGCATGCCAGTGTGGATTGATCGGAAACCTTGGGGAGAAGTTTTCTGGGCTGTGCTGTATTGTGGTGCTACCCTTTGGATGGGGATCGCCGGCATTTGGGGCATCCGCTGTAGGGTAACGGCCTGATAGGTGCCACAAGGAGCGGGACACGCTGCTGGAACCTCTCGAAGATTCCAGCCCACCAGAGATTTACTTCCAGGTGGCAAGTATGAAACGGTAGTACAAAAGTCCTATTCGGACCCTTAGCCCGTCCCAGTACCCTTGTACTGCGCAGATAGCCTAGCTTCCAAGGAAGGCTAGACAACTTAACTTGTCGTGCGCCGAAATCTTTAGGCGACAAAAGGAACATGACTACCACTGCCTCACAATTAGGCCCGGGGAGTCTCCGGATCGGATTCGGATCTGGAATGTCTCCCCGCAACAAGGAAAACTGGAAGTCCGTCTTGGGCCACAAGCCTGTGGCGGCACGCCTTGAAGTCCTGGGAGACTCGAAATCCCGCTGGGGCTCATTCGGGACAGGCATCCTACTTCAGATCCTCGGGGTGACCCTGCTGGTCACCGTGCCGATGCTGTTTCCCCAAAAACTGATCCCCATCATGCGGTATGAGATTATCCCGCTGTTCGCGCCGCGCACCGAGGTGCCGGTGCCGCCCGAGCCCCCCAAAATAAAGCCCAAAGTCCAGCCGCGGCCGGAACCCCCTGTTGAGCCGCCCAAGGTCGCGAAAGCTCTGGTGCCGCCGAAACCGATCATTCCCAAAATAAAGCCCAGAGAGTTGCCTCCCCAGGCCGTTCCGAAGATAGATCCGGTGTTCAACGCAGCAAAGATTGAAGCGCCGAAATCCGAGCCTGCACGCCCGCGGGCGCCGGTTGCAACCGGCGTGATGTCCACGGGGAGCGCGGCGCCAGCAACGCTGACAAACAAGCGTCCCGACCAGGTTCAGACCGGAGGCTTCGGCGATCCCAACGGCATCCCGGGCAAGGGAGACCCCAACAAGAGAGCCACCATCGCGCAGAAAGGATCATTTGACTTGCCCGGCGGGCCGGGATACGGCAACGGCACCGGCGGCGCGAATGGAGCGCGCGGCACCGTGGCCAGCGCCGGCTTTGGAAACGGAACCGCTGTTCCGCCAAGTGGAGGCGGCCGGCACGGCGCGGTTCAAACCTCCGGTTTTGGCGACGCTAGCGCGCCTGGGGAAGCACCGAAGAAGGCGACGACGGTAGTAACTCCCAGTGTGCAGCCGGTGGAAATTCTTGCTAAACCCAATCCCATTTATACCGAGGAGGCGCGTAAACTTCGTCTGGAGGGCGAAGTATTGCTCGAAGTGCTCTTCCCTGCTTCTGGCGGCACAGTGCAAGTGATCCGCGTCATCCGAGGCCTGGGACACGGTCTCGATGAGGCGGCGGTGCGTGCTGCTCAGCAGATCCGCTACAAGCCGGCGAAGCGCGACGGCCAGCCCGTCGATTTCCCGGCCACTGTTCATATCGTGTTTCAACTTGCCTACTGACATTCGGAGGAAGTTATGCGCATCCTGAAGACAGCTTTGCTCGTGTTCGTGGCCGCTGCGGTGCCGCTCGCGGCCACGGACCAGGCGCCGAGCCTGGACCAGGTGGTGGACCGCATCTCCAGCCGCGAGACGGCCCTGGTCAGCAGCCTGCGTCAATACTCGCCGCTGGTGGAAACGTACATTCAGAACCTGCGTCCGGACGATCAGCTGGGCTCGGTGCCGGCAGGGGACAACTACTTCCTGGGCCGCGCCGATCTCTCCACCGGCGTCGAACTGAAGTCCCTGACGGAAAAAGCCGGCGCGTCACATAAGATGTTGGGTGGGCTGAAGGGCTGGTTCACCTTCTCCTTGCAGTTCCTGCCGCGCGGCTTCCTGCAGATGATCTACATCGACACCAATGGCTTCGATCGGCAGCACTATAAGTTCGACTACGTGCGCCGCGAGTTCCTCGGCGAAGTTCGCTGCTTGGTCTTTGACGTTACCCCCCTGCCCAAGTCGGGCAAAGGGCGGTTCCTCGGCCGCATTTGGGTCGAGGACCAGGACTTCACCATCGTGCGCTTCAACGGCGCCTATTCCGGAAGCTCGAAGACCAGCTTCTACTTCCATTTCGATAGCTGGCGGGTGAACGCGGGGCCCGCGCTTTGGCTGCCGGCCTTTATTTACAGCGAAGAGTCGAATGTGAACTATGCGATGGTGCGGCGCCTGCAATTCAAGGCGCAGACCCGCCTGTGGGGCTATAACCTCGGGCGTTCCGGTCAAGAGCAAGAGTTGAGCAAGGTGCTGATCGAGTCGGCATCGCCCATCAAGGACCAGACCGTAACAAGCAACGACATGACGCCCGTCCAAGCCCAGCGCGCGTGGGACCGCCAGGCCGAAGAAAATGTGGGCGACCGCCTGGAACGCATGGGCCTGATCGCACCGCGGGGCGAGGTGGATAAGGTGCTCGAGACCGTGGTCAACAACCTCGAGGTCACCAACAACCTCGACATCCAGCCCGAGGTGCGCTGCCGCGTGCTGCTCACCTCGACGCTCGAATCGTTCACCATCGGCCACACCATCGTGCTGAGTCGCGGCTTGATCGACGTGCTGCCCGACGAAGCCAGCCTGGCCACCATGGTGGCGCACGAGCTGGGCCACGTCGTGCTCGGCCACCGCATCGATCCGCAGTACGCATTCTTTGACCGGCTGCTGTTCGACGACAAAGAAACCTTCCAGCACTTCGTCTTCGCTCGCGAGCCAGGTGAAGAGACCGCCGCCAGCCAGAAGGCCGCGGAGCTGCTGAAGAACTCCCCGTACAAAGATTCGCTCGGCAACGCCAGCCTGTTCGTGGCCGCGCTCGATTCTCGCGCCCGCGAAATCCCCAATCTGGTTAGCCCGCACCTGGGCAACCGCGTTCCTGTCAATAACGCGTTGCATGAGGCCACACCGCAAGGCGATGCCGCCAAGCGCGCCGGGATGATTAGCGCGCTGCCGCTCGGCGGGCGCGTCAAGGTTGACCCGTGGACCGACCGCATCGAGATGATCAAGACCAAACCGCTCGGGTCAGTCTCCGAGCGCGAGAAGATGCCGTTCGAGGTCACGCCGTTTATGCCTTACCTGACCCGGCAAAGCAGCAGCAATCAGCAGCCGGGAGCCGTCACGGCGGAATCGAAGTCCGACCAGAACAAGAAACCTCACTAGACCCGTTTAAACTTTGCCGCGACCCGGCGGTCCTCTTCTCCAGCCGCCGGGTCTTTTTTGTTTTTGCGCGCCCCTCCTCGCAACACGCCGGCCGCAACAGAACAGGGCAGTAGGGCACACGGCAATCCTCTAGATCTAGAGCTAGAATGTGCACCCCTCTCGCGGTAGGCCCCAGCCGGCGCTAGCTGCTAGCTGCGACCCGCGCGCAAGGCCATTTCGCCCGCAGCACGGAGGGTTTCGACGGGATCGCCGGTGGGAAGGAATTCCATCGCCACGTAACCCTTGTACTTGAGCTGACCAAGTCTCTTAAAAATATTCGTATAGTTGATCTCTCCCGTCCCGGGCTCATGCCGGCCGGGCACGTCAGCAATGTGGACCAGCCCCACCCTTTCGATGTTCTTTTCTAGCTTTGCAATCAGATTTCCCTCAGAAAGCTGCTCGTGGAAGAAATCATAGAGGAACTTCACTTGGGGATGATTCACTTCTTCGATGATCTTGAATCCTTCCGCCACGGACGTCAAATAATAGTTGGGGTTTTCCTCTGGATCGATATTTTCAAGCAGCAGCTTCACATTTTGTCTTTCCGCGATTTCTGCAGCTCGTTTTAACCCTTCGATGCAGCTCTGATGCTGGACTTCACGCGTCATCCCCGGCACCTTGTTGCCTGACAGAACAATCAGGGAGGGACACTCGAGCTGATCGACAGTCTTCATCATCGCGCGAAAATCGGTCAAGAATGCCTCGCGGGCACGGGGATCAGCGACGCCGTGACCCAGGCCCGCCGTTGCGTCGAAGGTGAGCCCGAGTGCTCGTTTCTTGCGGTTGGCTTTTCGGAAGTCCTCCTCCGACCATTTCTTGAATTCGCCAACCAACTCGACTCCCTGGTAGCCCGCCTCCACAACTTTTTCCAGGCGCTCTTCAAATGGTTGATTTCGAAATACGGTCCAGAGCATTACAGACAACTTGAAGGAAACGGCAGACTCTTGACCTTCCTGCGATTTCGTCCTGGCGGTGCGGAAGGCTCCTTGCTGAAGAGTAGCTGCGCCGAGAGCTGTCCCGAAAAGTGTTCGGGCAAAATCGCGCCGATTCATATCTCCCTCCACTCAAGATCAGCCGCCTATAGCATCTCGCAATCTTCAAGCAGGGGCGCTAGCATCGATCTCCCGCCAATGATCGCACAGCAGAAGACGAAGGGAGGGGCAAAAGGAGGCGACGATCGACGAGGGGTTCCGGTACAATCTGGGCCCGTCGAACCGCCCGCCACTAGGTGAACTGTCTTGAAGTCCTGGATCGAATCCACAAGCTCTCCAGTTTATCAAAGAGACGGAGGAGGCTTGCCGCCCATGATTCGCGATAGCCTTCCTCACCGAGTGGAGGAAATGCCCAGACGCGGCGCTCCGGGGGCGCGGCGTGGCCTGCGAACAGGAGTGTCATGATGGCGAAACACTTGGGAATCGGCCTCATCGGCAGCGGCTTCAACGCCAAGTTCCACCTGCTGGGCTTCGTCGGCGTGCGCAACGCCGACGTGCTCGGCGTCTGGAGCCCGAACCGGAAACACGCAGAGGAGACAGCGGCGCTCGCGCTTGCGCTGGAGGTCGGCGAGGCCAAGGTCTACCGCTCAATTACGGAGATGGTCGCGGATCCCGCGCTCGATGCTCTCTGGCTGTGCGGGCCAAATTACGCCCGGGTTGAGAACGTTGAGGAAATCGTGGACGCAATCGCACGCGGCCGCGGGACGCTCAAAGGCGTGGCCTGCGAGAAGCCGCTCGCCAGGAACCTAAGTGAGGCGAAGCGGGTCGCAGAGCTGGTGCAGCGCGCCGGGCTCCAGAACGGATATCTTGAGAACCAAGTCTTCGCGCCAGCGGTTGCGACAGGGCGCGAGATTATTTGGGCGCGGGGCGCGTCGCTCACGGGCCGTCCGTATCTAGCCCGCGCGGCCGAGGAGCACAGCGGACCCCACAAGCCGTGGTTCTGGCAGGGCGCTCTTCAGGGGGGCGGTGTGCTGAACGACATGATGTGCCACTCCGTGCTTGTGGTCCGGCATCTTCTCACCAAGCCCGGCGCCCCACGGTCGTCGCTCCGACCGGTGCGGGTGAGCGCGCGCATCGCTAGTCTCAAATGGAGCCGGCCCGAGTACGCCAAGCGGCTGTCGAAAATCATGGGCAGGGAGGTGGACTACCGAAAACACCCGGCAGAAGATTTCGCAAGCCTATCGATCGACTTCGAAGCGGACGATGGGACCTTGGTCCTCGGCGAGGCCACTACCTCATGGAGCTTCGTGGGGCCGGGCCTCCGCCTCTCGGCCGAATTGCTCGGCCCTGAGTACTCAATGTCGTGGAACACGCTCGAGAGCGGCCTCAAGCTCTTCTTTAGCCGCGAGGTCAAGGGGAAGCTGGGCGAGGACCTGGTGGAGAAGCAAAACGCCGAGATGGGCCAGATGCCGGTGGTCGCGAATGAGGCGGCGGCCTACGGCTACGAGGCCGAGGACCGCCACTTCGTCCGTGCGTTTCTTACGGGCGAGAAGCCGGCGCTGACATTCGACGACGGCCTCGAGGTAGTGAAGCTGCTGATGACCGCCTATCAGAGCGCCGAGCAGGGCCGCACGATCGATTTCCCGCCGAAGGGCTTGGATGGGTTCATTCCGGCCGTTGCGCGTGGGACGTGGAAACCACAACGCCCATGACTTGGATTACAGAGCGTTCTACTCGTCCGCTCCCCCTGTGTTGTTCTAGGACTTCTGACTCAGGACGCCAGTACCTTTTTACCAAAATTTCTTTGTTACTTGTCATTGTGCCGGAGCCATGTAAATCTATCCCCACGTCCTCGCATTCTGTATTGGTTTATCCCATCTCCGATCATGTAGAAATTTGAGCGTAAGGGGAGAGAGTTCATGAGAAAAGCAATCTGGCTGGGGGTCCTCATCGCTTGGTTTTTTGTGGCCCTACCGGCAGCCATGGGGCAAAACCTAGGTCAGGTCGAAGGGACACTCGAGGATCCAACCGGCGTTCCCGTGGCCCAGGCCGAGGTGAAGCTAACCGGCCAGAATACCGGCACTGTACAGAAGGTGGTTACCGACGAGGCGGGTCACTTCGCATTTACTGGCGTTGCGCCAGGTGACTATGTTTTGAGCGCAAAAGTGGAAGGGTTCGAAAAGGCGCAATTACAGCTTAAGGTCGGCACGAGCCCCACCCCTGCCCAGCGGTTGCGCCTAAAAGTGGCCACAGTGACAGAAGAGATCACCGTCTCCGCTCAATCGTCGGACCCCCTTTCTTCCGAGCAGAATTCCACCGCTGTCCAGGTGGACCACGAGTTGTTGAGAAGCCTCCCGGCCAAAGATGCGAACCCTCTAGCGGTTGCCTCCCTCTTTGTCGATCCTTCGGCGAACGGCGCGGAAGGCACCAAGATCGTGGTGGATGGAGTGGAGGGCAATGAGCTGGACGTGCCGGCTTCGAGCGTCAAGAGCGTTTCCGTTAATAAGAACCCCTACTCGGCGGAGTTTGGCCGGCCGGGCAAGGGCCGCATTGAAGTGGTGACGAGGGGCGGCTCGCAGCGTCATTTTCATAGCCGTTTTACTTTCACC
>Ga0209055_1002417_pt1 | contig 11816 bp, 8 predicted proteins | sample GraSoiAngelo_110_FD_185875 | JGI IMG/M metagenome (GOLD analysis project Ga0209055, IMG submission 185875) | Grasslands soil microbial communities from the Angelo Coastal Reserve, California, USA - 14_0903_12_30cm (SPAdes) (version 2) | ecosystem: Environmental > Terrestrial > Soil > Grasslands ... | reverse complement strand
TCCTTCGGCTGACAGGAACGTACGGTTAATCTTCGTAAGCGCTGCGGACCATGCGAGCCTGATAGCACTCCGTGCGTACCGATTCGGAATGTCATCAATCGCCTCGCGGATGACAGCCAGAGCTGCGAGTTGGCGCGGCGAAAACAAATCATGGTAATGCTGCACGTCCGAGTTGGCCGGGAGGCGCACATTTGCGGGCAGTGGCAATTGCTCAAGCAACCTTGAAATAGCCGTATTGTCAGCGTCATCGAGCCCCAAGACGCGTTGTTCACAGCGATCGCAGACATTTCTGAGCGCTGTTGTGTAGTCGGTTAGAGTGCCCTTTGAGAGATCAGCTACTCCCTTAGCGATGAAGTTTGCAAGCGGATTGATGTCGTTCTGAATGCCTATGCGGTTCGATAAAAACGCTTCGATGGCTGTTACACCCGAGCCACCGAACGGATCGAGGACGCGATCGCCTTCACGACTATAGTGTTGGATGTATTGCCGAACGACATTGTAAGGCCGTCGCGTGAAATAAGGGTGGACTCCGTAGTGTCGCTTTGCACTCTGGCGTTCGGCAGGAATTGGTGTGTCAATGACCCGAAGCTGATCGTAGGGTATCATCCAGCCTTCAACCTATCGCGATATTGGCAGAGCGCATCGAGTTCGATGATATCTATATTAACCGGAACCTGCTTATGTCCGTGGGTTGCGCACAATACGACAGCCCGCGACAATTCGTCCTTGCCATATTTACGTTGTTGATACTTAAACCCCGTACTGTCCCGCTTGAGCTCGATAGAAACGTCGTAAGGGGGGAGCTTGAGGAACCCAAATCTACTAAAGCAGTCGTAGCCTTTCCCAACGACCCCCCCAAGCGTTACTCCCAAGTGCCGAAGCGGCCCGGATGCACGCAAAATGTCCGTCTCTTGAATGTGTGCCAGCTTCGTAGCCGGGCGATGATCCTTCACGATGCGGCAGATCTCATCGAGCGACCACAGCACTAATTGTGGGTCAACTGACTCAATTTGATTTCGCCAAAATGGACTCTGGTAGTCCAGAGTGAACGTTAAGGGACGTTCGATTACGGGTAGCTCGATCACTCTCGGGTGGGACGCATATTTGCAGCGGAGCGGACGGACATAGAAGATATCTTCGACAATCTGCACATCTACATCGATCCGCTCAAAATTTCCAGTGTTCAGACGATACCAATCACGTATAGCTTCACCGATGCTGGCGGAAGCCTCGCCCTGTTGAATGCGATCATGCCCGACCTTGCCCGTTGTGACAGTTCCATCGGAAGAGACCAATTTGTGATCCTTCCCCACTGCGAAGAAATCCGACTTCGTCGCTCCATAAGGGGTCACAAGTGCAACGCGAACCGAGCCCTGCTTCCGCAGGTAGGTCAGCACCGGGTCGCTGAGATCGTGGAAATAGTATTGAGCGCCTCCTGTGGCAATACTACCCCGCTTCGTCTGTTGCAAATGCATGGAATTGTCGGGCGATCGGCTGCGCGCAATTATCGCACGACGGCGGTTGGGGCTGGCCCGGCTTTAATTCCGATCTTACGCACGAGTGCCTGCCCTTTTGTCTCCGGTTTTTTGGAGAGACAGGGCGGGGATTTTCTGCGGGCGCACACGTAGGAACCATCCCAGCTCGCTCTCGTTTCGCGCCATCCACTCCGACTCGATCTGCAATCTACTTGTAAGGATGTGGAATCCGCAGCGGCTCGCGCCAATCCTGCGCGGAGATGTTTCCGGCGTGGAGCCAGCCAAAGCGCGTGACCAGCGATCCCGCGATCGCGGAGATGGCTGCCCACTTGCGTAAGTCGCGCGCCTGCTCTCCTCTGCTGAGAAAGCTCATTACGCGTAAGCCAAGCGTTACCGGGCCGGACAGCACGCCTCCAACTCGCACCACAGCGCCGCTTGCACCATTCCTTAGCGGGTCAAGACATGCCAGCCGGTGGGTTTCGATGCGCAATTCCTCCATGCATTCGAAAATCGCCGCTCCAAGTCCCAGCCACTGCAGCGCCCGGCTCTTGCGATGCCCCATGAGTTCGAGCATTCCGACCGCAGACGACAATCCCGACATGCCAAAATGGATTGGCAGTTCGTTAATACTCTCATTCCATACCGGGATCGCCGTCGCACCGATCAGCACGCCCGTGTAATTGGAAAAAGGAAGACCGAACGCCAGCGAAACTGCCTGTCCGGCATTCTCGATAACGCGCAAAGGAAGCGATGGTCCGTAACGGTCTTGCATGAATTGCGCAAAGGCGGTCGCTGAAGCTCCGCTTACAAATCCCACAAGGATCCATGCCCCCATTGACATCGGACTCTGCAGCTTGAAAACCCGCAGCATATTCAGAAAGCGTGACGGGCGCCCAAGATCGGCAATCAGCAATGCGGGCGAGATTACCGCGCCGGCGGCGGCAATCCAACGCGCATCACGCACTAAGCGGCGATCGGCGCCGGTGTAGTCTGCAATCGCGCCGACCACAGCGGCGGCCCCAGCGGTTCCGCCAGTGAAGAAATAAAGCGGAATCTCCCAGGTCCACGCAGGTTTCTTGAGCAGCGGGATACCGTAATACCCGGTATCCGGAGAGGCCATCGGGAAAGGCGAGCCAGCAGGCCGGATGCCTGATGCCTTTACTTCCCCACGCCGCTCGGCCTCGCGTCGAATTTCAACGAGCTTCTGCTCGCTAGCGAAATCAGGAGTGCGACCGCCCGGAGCGGGTCGCGACGGCCCACTCATCTGCCGTCCCTCCCGTTCTCAAACAAAAATGCCAGCAGGCTTCCAGCCAGAAGAAGCCCGGCGCCAATTGCTGAAGACGTCCACCCCTTCTTCAAGTAAATCGTAGGCACTTCCGGTTTGGGCGGCAGATTGTAGCTGCGCGGATCGCCACGCACGATGAACATGGCATGAGTGCCGCGAACACTGGAGTCCGATGCATCATAGAACGTCGCGTCTTTCATCCCGCGTCCGTGCAGCTCGGCAATGCGCTCGCGAGCTTTATCCCGCAGGCTTTCGATTTCACCGAACTTTATCGACTCGGTCGGACACGCTTTCGCGCAAGCAGGAGTTAACCCCACCTTCTGGCGGTCATAGCAGAATGTGCACTTGAAGGCGCGCCCGTCATCGCGATTCTTATCAACTACTCCAAACGGACACGCCACCACGCAATACCCGCAGCCGTTGCAGATATCCGGCTGAACGTAAACTCCACCGAATTCGGTGCGCACAATAGAGCCGGTCGGGCAAGCCTCTAAGCAGCCGGCTTCCTCGCAGTGTTTGCAGACATCAGAGGAGAATGCCCAGGAATTCAGCTCGGGAGCGTTGCCTCCAAAGCCCGGCTCGGGCGCGTGCTCCACGAACTTGACGTGCCGCCAGGTCGACGCGCCGACTGCGCCGGTGTTGTCATAAGAGAAGCCGCTCCAGTCGAGACCATCTTCGCCGATGCCGTTCCATTCTTTGCAGGCAACTTCACAGGCCTTGCAACCGATGCACAGCGTCGAATCGGTAAGGAACGCTGTCACGCTCATGCGGACTCCACCTTGTGTTCCAGTTCGCTCAGCGCTTCTTTTCCGCGCGGACGCCGACCGGGCCGGATGTCACAAACCAATGCTTTGGTTTCCATAATGCGGACGTTGGGCTCTTCGCTGATCGCCAGCAGATCATTAACCACGTCACCTTTCACCCGTCCTTTGTATCCCCAATGGTAGGGAAGCCCGACCTGGTGCACGCGCTGTCCATCGATCCACAGCGGACGCATGCGCCGGGTGACCAGTACCCGGGCTTCGATGATCCCACGCGGCGTGCTGATGGTCGCGTAATCGCCATGCACCAGACCGATTTCGTCTGCCAGTTCGGGCGAGACCTCGGTGAACAACTCCGGCTGCAATTCCGCGAGATGTGAAAGTGTGCGGGTCATTCCGCCAGCGGTGTGCTGTTCCGTGAGGCGATAAGTGCTGAGCACGTACGGAAAGCGGGGATCGCCCGGCGAGCTCGCATACGGGTTATCCGGACGCTCCCGCTTGAGTGCTGCCGGATTCACGTTCTGCTTGTACAAGGGATTCGAAACCGGCGACTCCAGGGGTTCATAGTGGGTGGGCAACGGCCCATCTTTCAAGCCGCTGGCGACGTACAGCCAGCCAACCCCATCCGGGTGCAACGTGAATGGCCGCGCTCCGCCCAGCGCCTCGACTCCCTTGCCCTTCGCTAGATTGTCTTTAGTATCTGGCGAAACTTCTTTTGGATAGTCGGGATTGTCCAGCCCGCCCCATTGTTTTTTCTCTTCATCCCACCAGACCAGTTTTTTCCGCTCGCTCCAGGGCTTTCCATCGGGCCGCGCTGAAGCGCGGTTGTAAATGATGCGGCAATCGTTGGGCCATGCAAATCCCCAACCGTGGCCGAGCAGGTCGCGCGGATTACGCTCATTCGCGCGATTCCGATTCTCCTCCGGAAATACGCCGCAGTAAATCCACGCCCCGCATGCGGTGCTTCCGTCATTCTTGAGATCCTGAATCTGCTTGAGTTGTTTGCGATCGGCGACCGTCCAGCCATTGATCTCTTTCAATATCTCTGAAACTCTGGGCTCGGCATGTTTGCCTTCAGTCGGATAGTTCCACGTCAGCGCATTCAGACCTGCATTGCGCGACCGAGGATCATTCGCGGACTTTTCTTTGATCCGCTTGCCGAGGTGATACATGAACCACGTGTCGCTGCGCGCATCTCCGGGCGGGTCGACCGCTTTTTCCCGATACTGCAACAGCCGCTGCGTGTTCGTGAAGGTACCTTCTTTCTCGGCAGTGCCCGCAGCAGGGAAGAGAAAAACTTCGGTCGTGATGCTTTCTGGAGAAAGCTCTCCTCGTTCAACCTCGGGCGAATCCAGCCAGAAGGAAGCAGTCTCTGTCTCGACCATGTCACGAACGACCAGCCATTTCAGTTTGGCGAGAGCTTTGCGTTCCAGCCGTCCATTGGAAGCGCCAACGGCCGGGTTTTGACCCATGACAAACAGTCCCTCCATTTTTCCGTCCGCCATATCCAGCCAGTAGCCGAAATGCGAGTGATCTCCAGTGACGCGCGGCAGCCAGTTGAAGCCGTAATCGTTTTCTTTGGTGGCAGCATCGCCGTAGTAAGCCTTCACGAGGCTGATGAAGTATTTGTGGAAGCCAGACCACAGCCCTGTCCGGGTCTTGTGCTTCTTAATGTAACCCTTTAACTTATGCGAATCCGCTTCGAAGAATGGCATCGGCAAGTAACCAGGGAGAATGTCGTAGAGCGTGGGAACATCCGTCGAGCCTTGAATGGACGCATGCCCGCGCAGCGCCAGAATGCCTCCACCTGGCCGGCCAATATTTCCGAGAAGCAATTGCAGAATCGCCGCCGAGCGAATGATCTGCACTCCTTTGGAGTGCTGCGTCCAGCCGACGGCATAGCAAATTGCGCCAGTCTTATCCGGACCAGACGCCGATGAGAATGTCTCAGCCACTTTCAGGAACACTTCTTTCGGTACGCCGCAATAGCGCTCCACCATCTCGGGCGTGTAGCGCGAGAAGTGCCGCTTCATAACCTGAAAGACACAGCGCGGATGCTGAAGCGTAGTATCCCATTCGAACTTGGCAGCATCCTGCGCTTCACCGCCGCGATCTTTGCCGTGACCTCCGGCTGCTTCGGAATGTCCGGGCTTCTCTCCGCCACCATTTTTAGACGGAGCGGCCTTGTACAGCCAGCTTTCGGGATCGTATCTTTCCTTCTCCGCGTCCCATCCGGAGAAGAATCCGTCCAGATCTTCAGTATCTTTGAAGTCGTCGCGAAGAATTGTGGCTGCGTTTGTGTAATGCACGACGTATTCGCGGAAGTCTTTATTATTTCCGAGAACGTAATTGATCAGCCCGCCCAGGAAAAGAATGTCCGATCCCGCGCGCAAGGGAACCCAGATGTCTGCCATCGCTGAAGTGCGGTTGAATCGCGGATCAACATGAATGATCTTCGCCCCGCGCTCGCGCGCCTCAATCACCCACTGAAATCCCACGGGATGGTTCTCTGCCATCGACGATCCCATGATTAGGATGGCGTCCGCGTTGCTGAGATCCTGTTGCGCAGTGGTGGCGCCGCCACGTCCGAAGGAAGTGCCCAGACCGGGCACCGTCGAGCTATGTCATATACGGGCCTGGTTGCTGATGCAGACCATTCCCATCCCGACCGTGAAGAGCTTGCGGATCAGATAATTCTCTTCGATGTCCAGCGTGGCCCCGCCAAGGTGAGCGATTGCGGTTGTCTGCATGAGGGACTCGCCGTCACGGGTTTCCTGAAAAGTGCGCTCACGGCTCTCCCAGAGCCGGTCGGCGACCATGTCCATCGCCGTTTCCTGATCGATTTCTTCCCACTGCCGTGAATACGGCCGGCGATACTTCACTTTTTTCAGTCGTCCGGGATGGGTGTGCAGTTCGAATGTGTCCGCGCCTTTAGGGCACAGACGCCCGCGCGAAATGGGCGATTTGGGATCGCCTTCGATCGAGATCAGCTTTCCATTCTTGTGATAAACGAGCTGTCCGCAACCAACGCCGCAATAGGGGCAAACAGAAGGTGTGACTTCTGCGCCATCGTGCTTGGGACGCAGATTGCGCGTGCGCTCTGACATGGCTTCAGATCCAGTGCCATCGACGCCAGTCTTAATTTGTTGAATGAGCGGCCAGCGGGAAAGCAGATCATTGAGCACAGCTTGCCTCCATGAAGTTCCCCAAAAGCGAAAAGCAGAAACTAATTCTCAGATGATTCTAGCAGGGCAAGCAGTTGCTATTGCCAGAGTGAACGATATGCAGAACGCGTTTTTCTGCCGGCTGCCTAACCGCTCTGATCTTGCGCAGCATAACTACTTCCTTTAATCTCACGGCTCCGATTCTTGGTTGAAGGAGGCCATCTCTTGCGCCGCTCATTAGTTGCCTGCCTATCCGTAATTCTGTTTACGAATATCGCTCTCGGACAATCGATTCGCCTAGCGGTCGATTTGAGCGACGCGCCGCGAAATATTTTTCACTCGAAGCTCACCCTTGCGGCCAGGCCGGGCCCTCTGACTCTGGTTTACCCGAAATGGATTCCGGGAAATCATCGCCCGAGCGGCCCGATTGCCAATCTTACCGGTTTGAAGATCACCGCAGGCGGCCAATCGATCAAGTGGCAGCGCGATCCCATTGATATGTACGCCTTTCATCTCGAAGTTCCGGCCGGCGCAAAAGATCTGCAAGTTTCGTTCGATACCATCACCAGCGGCGACAGTGCCGGCGCAACTGGCGCCGCGGCTTCCACGAATGTGCTCGATCTGAATTGGAACCAGGTTGTGCTCTATCCTCAGGGAACGAACTCGGATGCCGTGGAGTTCGAGGCATCTGTCCATCTGCCGGGCGCTTGGAAATTCGGCACCGCTTTGCCGATCAAGAACCAGTCGGACAACATGGTGGAGTTCAATCCAGTCTCGCTCACCCAATTGGTCGACTCGCCCCTGATTGCAGGTGATAACTACCGGCAAATTGGACTGAACCTGACCAGGGAGGACCCGGTTCATGTGATTGACATGGTTGCCGAGAGCGAAGCTGCTCTCGCCATGACGCCGCAACAAACCGCCGCTTACCATTCGTTGGTGGCCGAGGCGGGCGCGCTGTTCGGTGCGCGGCATTACACCAAGTATCACTTTCTTTACACGCTGAGCGATGAAGTGGGACATCACGGACTCGAGCATCACGAATCCAGCGACAACAGCGTGCCCGAACGTACGCTGATTGATCCAGAGCTGCGTTTGATGGAAGTGGGCCTGCTGCCGCATGAGTTCGTCCACTCCTGGAATGGAAAGTACCGCCGCCCAGCCGGCCTGGCGACGCCGAATTACCAGGAGCCAATGATCGGTGATCTGCTCTGGGTCTACGAAGGGCTTACCGAATACCTCGGCAACGTGCTCACAGCGCGATCGAAGCTCTGGACGCCGGAACAATATCGCGAGGCGCTGGCCGAGACTGCGGCCATGCTTGACCACCGTGCTGGACGCACTTGGCGTGCGCTCGAAGATACCGCCCGCTCCGTGCAATCGTTGCGGCTGATGGGACCACGATGGCAGAGTTGGCGCCGCGGTCTGGACTACTACCCGGAAGGTGAGCTGATATGGCTAGACGTTGACACGCTCATCCGGCGGCAGACTCATGGGCAGAAATCTCTCGATGATTTCTGCCGTTTATTTTATGGAGGCCCGGGTGGCCCTCCCAAGGTCGTTCCGTACACATTCGACGACATTGTTAAGACATTAAATCAAGTCACACCATACGATTGGGAGAAGCTTCTTAAGCAACGATTAAACGCTACTGGCCCCCATGCTCCGCTCAATGGAATCGAACAGGGCGGATGGCGGCTAGTCTACAACCAGAATCCGAGCGCCCTCGTTGACGCAGAAGAGAAGCAGGGGAAATACCTCAACGCGTTCTACTCTCTCGGATTTCTCGTGAGGGAAAACGGCGAGTTGGAAGATGTCATACCGGGATCGCCCGCCTACGACGCAGGCATCGGGCCGGGGATGAAGCTGGTCGCGGTAAATGGCCGGCGCTGGTCGAAGCACGTGCTGCGAGATGCATTACGCGCGTCGCTCGAAAAAGAGCAGCATATTGACCTGCTCGTGGAAAACGCCGAGTTCTTCAAAACCTACTCGATCACTTACAGCGGCGGTGAAAAATATCCCCACCTGGAACGCGCCGAGGGACCAGACTTGCTCATCAACATCCTGAATCCATTAGTGAAATAGTCCCGAAATGGGCTAGTGGTGTAGGTTGTCATCCTTGAGCAAGCGTTTTTTGCGCAGCGAAGGATCTGGGCGAGCCACGCGAAGCGTCGCGTGCCTTTTGCGACGCAATAATCGCGCGTTTGGCTCGCTTCCTTACCAAACTGCACCACTACCCAAAATGGGATAGTGTTTGCCTAGGTACTAACACCTAGGTTCCGCTGGAAGCCGGAGAAACACTGCTAAAATAGCTACTCACAAAACAAATGACTTGTGCTCGGAACAAAGCGCGACTTTGCGCCCTGGCCGCCATGGGCGGTTTGGTGACTGTTTGCGCCTTCGCCCAAGCGGTGGGGCCGCAAGCCAGCATCCGCCGGGTTGCCGTGCTCGGAGGCAGCCAAGCGCTGGAATTGGAAGTCTCAGCCAGCCAGCCAGTCGCGCCAACTGTGCTGGTACTCCACGGGCCAGACCGCCTGGTCATTGATTTTCCTAACGCCGTGCCCGGCAGTGATCTGCGAAACTTTCCGGTAAATCGGGGCGAAGTCAAAGGCGTTCGGGTTGGCCTGTTCGCGCAAGATCCGCCGATCACACGTGTTGTGCTCGACCTGAAAGCGCCGCAGCCTTACCAGCTTTTTCCATCGGGGAAGAGCGTGATCGTCAAGGTCGGAGATGGAGCAAGCGCACAGCCGATGGTACCGACGCCCCGCCCAATAATTTCAGCCGTGATTGCTCACCCGGCTCATGCAATTACTCCCGTCTCATACGCGCCGATTAGCACGCCGCTGCCCAGCAAGCCAGCGCCACGACTCAATGTGAATTTTCAGAATGGCCAGCTGACCATCTGGGCGAACAAAGCCACGCTCGCGGAAGTCTTATCGGAGATTCACCGCCAAACTGGCGCAGAGATTCCAATCCCGGCCGAAGCCGGCCAGGACCAGGTAATCGCGAATTTGGGTCCGGCTCCGGCTAGAGACGTACTGACCGCGCTGCTGAATGGCTCGCGTTTCAATTTCATTCTTGTGGGATCAGATCGCGATGCGACTCAACTGAAAAGCGTGATTCTCAGTGCGCGTGGCGAAGGCGCGTCGCAGCCGGCAATAGAAATTCCAGCAACCCCAGTGGAGCAATCTGATCCCGAACCGCCGCCGCCGCAGGAAATGCCTCCTCCTCCCGAGCAACAACCGCCGCCCGAAACGGTACCTCAGCCGCAACAGTAGCCTTCCAACGTTCTATTGAGAGATTAGGCGCACAGGTATCGCTGACGTGCCGCCGGCCTGCACGGACGTACTGCCGGGATTGTTCCCGCAGCCCGCAATATTAAGAATCCTGACACTGATCGATAACGGACCGCCGTTACTCACGCTCTCAATAAATCCTTGTAAGAAGCCGATGATTCGAACATCTCCTGGTGGGAAGGTGATGGCTAAGGAAGTGTCAATGATCGGGAAGTTGGCAATTGACCGACTTGTGGATATCAGGTTCCCCTTGAATGGACCGCTCCCAGCGATGATTTGTATTGGAGTGGTCGGAAAGTTGGTTGCCGGATCAATGGTGTCCGGCGCCTTCTCATCGATCAAGCATTGAAGTCCAGCTCGCCCCTGATTGCGAACATCTTTCTTAGTCATCCCCGTAGCTATTGACGCGTTCATCGCCGTCCCGCCGCAAGAGAAAGAATTGTCCTTAGTGACCTGAGACTCGCCGCACTCGATGCTCTGTTCGAAATCCGAAGAGCCCTGGCAGGAGGGACACAAGTTGGGGGAGTTAGCCGTCACCGTCACTATTGCCGGCAGGAACTGACCTGCTGCTAGAGTCACCGATCCGGGAACAACAACACAGGGGGCATTGCCTCCACCGCCGGTTTGGCAGCCCGGAGTGAGTAGTGGGATTACCTTGTTGGTTTCTCCAGTCGCCACGACTCCCGTCGTGGCGTCTATGAATGGATTGCCGCCATTGTTCGGGTCTTTGTTCGCAATCAACAGCGGTTTTATGTCCTTCAGAGTTATAGGAATAAAATTCCCCGTTGCCGTCTGCGAATTTGCCGGATTGTAAGCCTCCGCTTTAGCTGACGCTGTCACCGTTGCGGCGGCCCTCCTCCAGATACGAGCAAAGAAGATCGGCAAGCCAGTCCTCTGGAGGGTCACAGCAACCTGGGGGTTACCGGGATACGTTGTGAAATCGAAGCTGGGCGTGCCAACCAAGACAGGCGCTGCGCCAGCGACTTTATTTTGCGGAAGAATTGCGTTAATTCCGGCAGTCGCCATGTTCTCAGCCAAGGTCTGTAGGCTGGTGTTGGCGGGATCGCTGGTTACACCGGAGTCCACAAATCCCTTGGCCGCGACCAAGGCGGCCGCGTCGGCGGCGCGCTGAACCTCGCCTTTGGCCACGTACAACGTGACCACATCGATCGCCAAAGCGGCCATTGCCAGCAAGGTCACGATAGTCAGAGCAACCAGCGCTATCGTCTGGCCACGTTCTTGCGACTGCTTCCGAGAAATATTTCCGAATCTCATTCCGCCTCAATCCATGTTTGGCACGATGGCATCCGTGGAAATCTGGGTTACCCCTCCGTAAGCGGCTCCAGGGGCAACTAGTTTAATCACACGGCTGAACCGCCACCGGTACGGGTAGCTCAAGGTTACGTGCGTAGAGATGACGTTAATGTTAGCCGTGCCGACGGTTTCCTGAAACGCGTACTGCCGCTCAATCGTGAGCGTCAGCGTGCCCGCGCATCCGTTGCCTGAAGGTGCATAGGTCCAGGTTGGGGCCGCATTTGTGGCAGCTTGCGCGCCCAGCCCGCAATTATTGATGCGAGTATTGGTGAGATATGACGCAACCAGATCCCGGATCGCGGTTACCGAGGCCGGCGTACCGGCTGCCGACAAGTCATTGGTTGGCAGACTGGAGGCGAAACGGGCCCCCTCTCGCGCAGCTCCATTCAGCTTCTGCTTAACATTGAACGCTTCACCGAAATCAAAAATTCCCACCACAACGACAATTAAGAGTGGCAGGCATACCGCGAACTCCGCCATCTGCGAGGCTGCGATGTCGGCGAGCAGAAAATGCGACAGAA
>Ga0209055_1002414_pt1 | contig 11824 bp, 7 predicted proteins | sample GraSoiAngelo_110_FD_185875 | JGI IMG/M metagenome (GOLD analysis project Ga0209055, IMG submission 185875) | Grasslands soil microbial communities from the Angelo Coastal Reserve, California, USA - 14_0903_12_30cm (SPAdes) (version 2) | ecosystem: Environmental > Terrestrial > Soil > Grasslands ... | reverse complement strand
CGAGGACGATGTGGATGGCTTCCGCATGTTCACCAGCCAAATGATCGTCAACGGCACGGTGAAGCCGAAGGAGATCGTGCAAGCCTTCGGAGTACCGATGATCACCGTGAAGAGGTATGTGAAGGTTTTCCGAGAACGAGGAGCGCAAGGATTCTACGTGGCCAAGCCGCGCCACAGTTCGGCGTCGGTGCTGAAGGGAGAAGTTTTGGAGCGAGCGCAGCAGTTACTGGAGGAAGGACGAAGTGTTCCGGAAGTAGCCCGGGAACTGGAGATTTTGGCCAACACGCTGCACAAGGCCATTCGTGCCGGGCGTTTGTCCCAGCAAAAAAAAACGAACCCACGGGCAGCGCGCTAAGCAGCAAGAGCGAGCGCAGCCAAGTCGACAGTCAAGCGCCCATGGGGAACGCCACCACGCGCTCGTTGGAACGAGTGGCAGCTGCGATGGGAGCGCTGGAGTCGGCGCCGGTTCAGTTCCAACCCACCTGCGACGTAACCCGGGGCGGAGTGCTGCTGGCCTTACCGGCCCTGTTGGCGGTGGGGCTGCTGCACTACACCCCGGAGATGTACCAATTTACCCAAGGGATTTTATGGGATCGACAGCATCTTCCTCTTGCTGGGATTGATGGCGTTGGCTCGCATTCAGTCGCTGGAGCAGCTGCGGTATCAAGCTCCGGGAGAATGGGGCAAACTCCTGGGTCTGGACCGAATCCCAGAAGTGCGCACCCTGCGGGCGAAGCTGAAGGTGTTGTGCGAGGACTTGGGCCGAGCCTTGCGCTGGAACGCGGCGTTGGCCAAGGAATGGATCGCCCGGCAAACGGCGACGGAACTGTTTTTCTACTGCGACGGTCACGTGCGCGTCTATCACGGAGAACAGACGCCGCTGCCCCGCCATTATGTGGCCCGCGAACGCTTGTGTCTGCGGGCCACCACCGATTATTGGATCAATGCCATGGATGGCCAGCCCTTCCTATACGTGAATAAGGAAGTGGATCCTGGGCTGATCGCCACTCTCAAACAGGATGTGATTCCGTGGCTAGAAGCTAACCTGGTTAAGACCCCGGAGCAACAGCAACGTCGGGCCGAAGATCCCCGGGCGCATTGGTTCACCCTGGTGTTCGATCGGGAAGGCTACAGCCCAGAGCTGTTCGAGGAACTGTGGCAGAAACGGATCGCCGTTCTGACCTATCGCAAGTTCCCCCAGCCAGCCTGGCGAGAGGAAGAGTTCCAGTCCTATCGCGTCAGCCTGGCGGGAGGGGAAACCGTGAGCATGAAACTGGCCGAGCGCGGGAGCCAGTTGTCGAATCGGTTCTGGGTCCGCGAGATCCGCAAACTGAGTGACAGCGGGCATCAGACGTCGATTCTGACCACGAACTTTGAGGCGCCGCTGGCCACGCTGGCGACTGCCCTGTTCGCCCGATGGTGTCAGGAAAACTTCTTCCGTTATATGCGCGAACACTATGGTTTGGACCGTCTGGTCGAGTATGGAACCGAGCCGATTCCTGATGCTATTTCGGTGGTAAATCCGGAGTGGCGCAAGCTCGATAGCCAGATTCGCTCCCAGGCCGGCCAGCGCCACCGCCTGGCTGCTCAGTTTGGGGCCCTGGCTTTATCGGAGGATCCCAGCCAATCCGAACTGGAGGGATTTCAGCAGCGCAAGGGCGAGCTACGGGAAGCGATCGAGAACTTGGACTTGGAGATCGAGAAGTTGAAACAAGTTCGCAAGAACACGGAGCATCACATTCCCGTGAAATCGTTGCCCGAGGAAGACCGCTTTACTCGTCTGCGCACCGAGCGCAAGCACTTCATCGATACCATCAAAATGATCGCCTATCGCGCCGAATCCAGCTTGGCTTCGCTGCTGCGCGAGCATCTGGCTCGCACCGAGGATGCGCGTACCTTGCTGCGCCAGATTTTCGATACTGAGGTGGATCTCCTCCCGGACTTGGCCACCAACACCTTGACGGTCCGCCTGCATCATCTCACCCAGGCGGCTCACGATCAGGCCATCGAACAACTGTTGGCGGAACTCAACGCGACGCAGACCATTTTTCCAGGCACCCGCCTCGCTCTCGTCTTCAAAATCGGGTCATCCTGATTTCGCGGAGCTCAGGAGGTCTGATCATAGTGTGCGCTGATCGCTCACCTGTTTACTTAGTAGGCGATGCGGCCATCTTTGAGGCGAAGTCTTCATCGGCGTTCTGATGAAGCTGCTGAACCTTCTTGAATTCCTGCTGGGCTGCGGCCCGGTTGCCTATTGCCTGGTAGATACGTCCGAGCCGGTAATGAGCATCCGGCTGAGTGGGGTCCAGCTCCAGTGCACGCTTCAACGGAGCTATGGCTTCCTTATATTGCTTCTGGCGGACTAAGACGGCACCCATGTCGATATAGGCAATGCGTAGGTCGTTTCGAGCTTGCACTGCCTGATGCAAATACGAGAGGGCCTTCTCGGGATTGTTTTTCCTCATCTCGATGTCGCCAAGATAGGCCAGGGCCTGGGCATTGCCGGGATCGATAGACAATTGGTTCTGAAACTCACGGACGGCTTCGTCATATTGATTTGATTTCCAGTGGAGATAACCGAGCCCGAAGTAGACATTCGGTTCGCGAGGAGAGATTTTGGCAGCGGCTTCGAATTCGGTTATTGCTTCCGGGGTTCGGTGTACGCCGTCCAAGGCCTCTCCCATTAAGATGTGGGCGGCGGCGGAATCAGGCGCCTTCTGCAGAATGTGGCGGAATTCTTCGAGCGCGCAGTCATATTGTTTGGCGGACAGGCAACTCTGCGCTAAGGTCTGATGAAGTTCCGTATTGTCTGGATCGGCCTTAGCAACTGGCGCGAGATATTTGACGGCCTCGGCAAACTTCTTTGCCCCATAGCAACTGATGCCCAGCAATGTGCGGGACTGGGTGCTGGACGGCTGTGAGGCTAGGGCGGCTTTCAGCGGAGCGATCGCCTCATTGAAATGTCCTTGTTTGAATTCCGCCAGCCCGAGGTTGAGTTGCACCCCCGGCAATTTGGGATCGAAGGCAAGAGCTTGCCGGTAGACCGAGGCAGCTTCCGCGTACTTCTGCTGTTTGGAGAGAACTGCCCCCAGGCTGGCGAATGCGGCAGCATCGTTGGGATTCTGTCTTGTGATGGCGCGCCATGCCTGGGCAGCTTCCGCTAACTTTCCTTGCTGCTCCAGCCTCTGCGCGTCAGCGGGATCGACCGATTGCGCAAGCGCCAACTTCGACGAACACAACGCCAGGATCACCAGCAGGAACTTCCAGTGTTTCATGCTCGAAACCAAGTGCCGAAAGCCCATTGTAGAAGAGAGAAATAAGCCGGGAGCGCTATTCTATAACCGGGCAAAAAGAAAGAGGCCCCGCTGGTATGGGTATCGACGGGGCCGAGGGAGTTATCCTGAACCGCTTCAGAGAGTTAGTTTCTTCCCGAGTTGGAAGACTCTAGGATCGTAAGCTTGCGTGATCACGCCGAAGTTGCTGCCGGTGAGAGCCGCACCGTAGTTGCCGCTCGTTGCCGCTTATAACGTCCGCTCTAAGCTGGGTGTGGTTCCACATGTTGTACGCCTCGGCCCGGAACTCCAAGCTACTGCCGCGGTTTTCGCTGAAAACAAATATCTTATGTGAGTGCCATGTTCCAGTTGTCGCGGGCCACGCAAAGCGTTGTGGGGAAGCGTGCCGAAGGTCCCGGGAGCGGGAGCGGCGAACGCGCCCGGCGTGGGGAAAATGCTGCCGACATCGTTGCTGCACCCACGGTGACATTCATCGGAGCCGCCTGATTGCATAGTGATAATTCCCGACAATTGCCATACACCCAAGCTTGTCTTGAGGAGACGGTTGTTGGCGCTTCTGAAACCGGAATGTCATAGACGAAGTTGACGGAAGCGACGCTGGAGCGGTCGAAAACCGAGGGTCCACTGTCATATTGCCAGCCTGCGTAGGGGTTAGTGATGACATTTGAATGCGGGAGATCGTTAGGGGGTGCTAGTCGATGTGAAGAATATCAGCCAGCGCGAAGGCGACGGAGTCGTTGAACTGTACTTGGACTTTGGTAATGCGCCCGTGGCACCAACTCGTGCGCTTCGTGCGTTCACTCGCGTTCACCTTGGGGGCCGGGGGTATCGCGCCCAGTGAGTTTTGATCTGCCACCACGAGAGCTCAGCCACGTCAACGAAGCCGGCGATCGCGTCATTACAGCGGCGCCTATCGCGTGAGAGTAGGTAGTGGACAGAGGAGTACCGGAGCGCCTACTGCCGAGGACTCGTTCAGCATTCGCGGTGAAGAGAAATTGAACACACTTGCTGGCGTCATGCGATAACACTGGGAACGATCCGCTGGGAATGCCTGGGTTACGAAACAGGCCAGGGGCGGGTGATCTACCCCCGTTGGGTAGCGTGCAGGAAGTGTGCAGCAGATGAATTGAGGACGCGTGGTAAACTGTTGGAAGCAAACGCGGAGAGGTGGCCGAGTGGCTGAAGGCGGCGGTTTGCTAAACCGTTATACGGGCCAAAACCTGTATCGAGGGTTCGAATCCCTCCCTCTCCGCCATGAGTTAAGTTCAATTATTGCTGTGGATTACCGCCTCGTCTTCAGACCGGCGGGCGCAATAGTCTTTATCCCAATTTATCCCAATACGCGCAACGGTCTAGGAAACCGTCGTATATCCCTTCGCGCGACAGTTAGAGCATGTGGGGAACACGGCGTCGAGCAACTGTTGTGACTTCCCAGAAGAGGACTTCTGGACAACTTCGCTCGATCCACGCCCAAGAGTGCCGAGCTGTACGTCAAGTGGGCTACGCTAATGACGCGATACTTGGCTCGCTTAGCGGCTATTCGACTGGAACCGCGATGGATGAAGGATGAGACTTACAAACGTAGAGACGCGCCAACGCAGACTTCTCTTAATTGTCCTCACGGTGGCGCGTAGGGAGCACCGTATCGATCCCTGCGGATATCTCAGCCGTATCGCCTCGACGCGCTTGTCAAGCTCAACGGCTTCGTCTTCCCGGCCGATTTTGTGCAACACATTTGCCAGCGCCGCAAGCGAATCAGCCAAGAATGACGAGTACCGCTCACCCCAGGCGCGTTCCTTGATTTCAAGCGAACGTCTGCGGAGCGGTTCCGCCTCAGCATACTTCTGTTGCTCCTCGCAAACCACGGCGAGGCGGTCGAGTGCGCTACTGATTGGAATCTGATTCGGCCTGATCTTAGCCTCAAGCTCCTTCCTACTTTGCCACGGTCGCCAAGCTTTCGACCATCCGGCGGCCTGAGATCTTACGTTTTCTTCGACAATTGCTAGACTTCTGCGGCAAAGCTCCTCCGCCTCCGCGTGGCGGCCTCTCGCCCGGCAGAGTTGCGCCAAATCATCAAGGGCTCGTGCGGCAAACAGACTCTTGACGCCGCACACCTGCTCGCAAACCTCCGCGGCACGTCGATACAGCACCTCAGCCGCTTCGTATTTTCCCCATGCCTCGTAGAGCTTCGCGAACTCTTGACATGAGCCTTGCACGGCTCTATCAGGACGAGGGCAAGTTCGGGGAAGCGGAGGCACATTACAAAGCGGCGCTGGCAGAAACGGAGAGAACTGAATTGTTTCCAGGGCGTGGATTCTGGTGTTCAACCTCCATGTGGTTGGCGAGATTCTACGTTGCCCGGCAGAGGTACAACGAGGCTGAACCCCTCTTTGAAAAGGCGTTGGAAATCCATGAAGAAGATCGGGGTCCGACCTCCTATCTGCCTCACCATATTCAAGCATCTCTGCTTTTGCCAAGTTTCCCGAACCTCGCGCATTCTCGGCCTCCATTGTCAGCGCTTGGAACCGCCTCGCCTCCGCCGACTCGAAAGCTGGATAGAACGCAAGCCGCAACGCTGTCACCAGTCGGCCGCGCGTGGGTTTCTGGAGCATCTCGCCAGCCATTATGCCACGATCATTAGACAGAACTGTGCGGTTGCAGTTGGATTTGCCGTCAGTTACGCAAAAGACTGGATCCCAGTCCACAACCGCCGTTCGAGGGCAACGGAGCACTCGCAACGGTGAACAGCATCACGTTTCCTCGAAGAGGACTTCGGGGGAGTCAGAGGGTCGCACCGCAACAAAGGCGTTTCGCAAGCGGGCATTTGGCTTAGCCTAACGACCAAGCCCAGGCACAACAGCCGGAACGGGACGTGCCCTCAGTCGGGATGTTTCAGGGTTCCGCAATCGGTCAACTGCTCGCTGAGGCGGCTGTTTGGCTCATTATTCGGCCCGCTGGATCACTTTGTGCGAAGAAAGGCGCAGAACAAGAGACTATAGAGTAACACGCATCCAGAAAATGATCTCGCTCATTTCGGCTGAGGGCTGGCACGAGCGCTTCTCGTCGCTCCGGATCCAGCTCGTAATTGTACTCGTGAGTCAAATCCAAAATGAACCCCTTGCCTTCCTCCCACAAATCCACTGCGAACATCCCGTTGCAGTCGTCGTAGTGCGCGACCATCTTCAGTGAGGGCGCACCACCCATGTAGGGACGCTGAACTGGAGCACCGCGCGGATCAAGGAAATCCACTGAGGCCCGGCGGCCCTTGCGCACTTTCTTGATGCGCAAGTGATACCCTGACTCGGATACCCAGGAGCCAACGAACTGTGCAATGCCATTGCGGAAGCACTAAAAATCGCCCTCCCCACGTGCGCGAAGTACAAAACCTGGTCGCTCAAGGGGTGGGGATCGCCGCTCAGCACGTACTTCTCAGAGTCGAAAGGTTGCGCAACGAGTGTCTTGTCCCGCAGGTACACGAGGTATCCGGGTTCGGCATACGCCGCATTTGCGTTCGTGCTCACGATCTGGCGTTTTTCCTGTGAATCTATCGAGCCCAGGAAAATTGCATTCACTCCAGTCTGCCTGTTGAAATTAGCAGCCATATAAAGAAAGTGCTTTCCGTCTGGAAGGAATACAGGCCAACGGTGGCTTTGTTCAAGGCGAGCCGTATCAAGCTTCGTGATTTCTACCGGAGAGCCTCCCATGGCAGACACCCGGTACAATCCGATAAGTGAGTCGGACGTGAACACGATCACTCCGTCACGGTTCCAGGTACCGCCGCGGCCGTTGGGCGCATCACAGAGCACCTGCACCCGGCCAGCTGACAGGTCTGCCTTCTTCAGTTTGCCGTCGGCGAAAAACCCGATGAAATTGCCATCCGGCGAATGGGTAGGACGCCCCTTGCGTCCCTTCCAGCGAAGTGGTTCGCTGACTCCCGACTTCATGCACCAGAAGCGCATAGTTATTCACCTGGCTGGAATAGGCAACCATGGCCAATGTCCGCCCGTTCGGGGACATGGCGAGGTCGTTGGCGGAAAATGACACAGCAGTGTGGAAATACATGGGATGCGCGGAGCGTCCGTTGCTGGCCTTCCACCAGGGGACACCCGTGCCGATGAGCAGTAGCAGGAGCGAGCCTACGAGTAGCCATGGCAAGAACTCCCACGTCTTGCGCGGAAGTGGAACCCGCCCCGCCTCTACTGCCTGTGAACCTCCCTCAGCGATCCAATTCAACTCGCTTGCCAGGTCGCTGGCACTCTGCCAACGCTCGTCGGGATCTTTCGCCAGGCATTTTTTGACCACTCGCTCCAGGGCCGGCGGAGTCATCGGCTGCAAATCCGCCATTGCTGCTGGTTCAGCGGTGAGGATAGCCGCGATCAAGCTCGCCCGGCTTTTCCCGGCAAATGCCGGCTTGCCGGTCGCCATTTCGTAGATCAATTCCCCCATCGCGAAGATATCCGTACGCGCGTCCGCCTCTTTCCCTTCCAACTGCTCCGGCGCCATGTATTGGAACGTCCCAACGATGGTCCCCTCGACCGTCAGCTTCGCTTGTTCTGCCGTCATCTCGGTCAGTACGTCCGCCAAGGGAGTTTGATCGGACTCCTTCGCCAAACCGAAATCCATCAGCTTGGCTCCGGCCTTCGTCAGCATGATGTTCGACGGCTTCAGGTCGCGATGCGTGAAGCCCATCTTGTGAGCCTTGGCCAGCGCATCGGCGATTTGCCCCGCAATGCGCAGGGTCTGCTGGGGCGGCAAAGGTCCCTTGATTAACCGGTGCTCCAGGGTTTCACCGTCAACCAGTTCCATGACGAGGAAGTCCACGCCGTCCTGATGACCGATGTCATGTAGTGTGCAGATGTGAGGATGAGAGAGTTTCGAAACCGCCTTCGCTTCGCGCTCCAGCCGTTGCCGTAAGGACGGATCCGAGGACAGACCAGCAGGCAAAACCTTAAGGGCTACATCTCGTTCCAGCCGTGTATCGCGGGCACGATACACCTCTCCCATGCCACCTGCACCGAGCGGCGTTTGAATTTCGTACGGACCGAGTTTGGTCCCAGACGTGAGCCCCATGCGTTTCGCGCATTATAGCCCGGAAGAAAACGCGTTGTAGCGGAATCGGGCAATTGTGGGCGGGTGGTCGGCAACTCTTCAGTTGGGATCACTTCAGAGTTGCCCGTCAGAACGAAGCTGCTCGCGCGGCGGACGCTGCCGCGTGTATAGACCCAAGCGTCGCAACTGCACTCTTGAAGAACGAATGGGGCCGGAGGTAGGATGACGCAGATGGTTGCCAGAACTGCTACATGGTGAAAATCAATAATATCGTTTTGGCCAAAGTTCCCGTCTGGCAAGGCTTTTCAGGCAGAAATCGATTGAATTCCCATAGCACCCCGCGTCCGCCGCACCCGCGAGCGGCTTCCTTCTGACGGCTGTATCGAAAGCGAACTCCCGAGGTCGAGGCTAAGCGGAACCGTCGTGCCGTTGGCTTCGCCGGTGCGCCACTTAGGATGTTTTGACTGCCAATGCGCCTCGACCTAAAATGCCGACACCTATGGGTTCAGTGCCTCACATGGGGCAAGTGTTGGGTCACTACCGCTTACTAGAGAGGCTGGGGGAAGGCGGGATGGGTGTGGTCTGGCGTGCGGAAGACACTCGCTTACAGCGCGAAGTCGCCCTCAAGTTCCTACTCGCGGATGCAGCGCGCGATTCCACACGACGTAAGCGCTTCGAACAAGAAGCTCGCGCGGCTGCCGTGTTGTCCATCCCGGCATTGCTACTGTTCACGAACTGGCGGGAGCTGACGATCGGATTTTCATCGTCTTTGAGTATGTACCAGGCACGACATTGCGTGACACCATCGTCCCGGGCGGCATTTCGACGGAGGAGTTACTGGGTATCGCTGCCGATATCGCAGACGCTTTGGCCGCGGCACATGCTGCGGGGGTGGTGCATCGGGATCTCAAGCCAGAAAACGTAATGCGCATGCCATCAGGTCGCTGCAAGGTTCTGGATTTCGGCTTGGCGCGTATCAGCGCGGCGCCGACCTCCGAGGGTGCGACCCGCAGCTATTTGACCAGTGCTGGCATCGTGCTCGGCACGGTCGGCTACATGGCGCCGGAACAGCTCGAAGGTAAGCCAGTCGATTTCCGCGCCGACATCTTCGCTTTTGGCACGTTGTTGTACGAACTGGCGACCGGTGTTCACCCCTTCCACGGGAGCAGTTCCGCTTCAACCATCGTCTCGATTGTGAAAGAGGAACCACGACCCCTAACCGAACGGTGTCGTTCACACCCGGGTGAACTCGATCGGATCGTACGCAAATGCTTGCGCAAGAACCGGGAAGAGCGTTATCAGTCCACGCTCGATCTGCTGGTCGATCTGCGCAGCCTGAAGCGCGAATTGAGTACTTCTGGCGTTGCATCCGCAGTCGGAGCACAGGAATCCGCTGACGGGATCCGGCATCAAGCTGCCAATCCACTGACAGAAAGCACATTCGTGCTGACCGAACGTATCTGCCGTAAACTCAATCGAGCCACGCTCGACCCACGCATTATCGGCGACCACCTCTGTTACGCGGACAATCAGGTTCGCTCGGACGTCCTGGTTATTTTTCTTCACGGGCTTGGGCTGGATCACCTCGATTTTGAGCCAATCCTTAAGCGCTTACCCTATCGTGGCTTGAGCCCAACGTTATACGGCTGTGAGCCGGCTCGCCAGGCGCGTATTTCGTTGTCGCTTGCCGATCACGTTGTGATCCTGCGGGAATGGCTTAGACACTCCCTTGAACGGCTCAAACCGTCAATTGTGGTGTTGGTTGGTTGGTCCCTAGGGGCGGATATGGGATTTGAAGTCCTGGTTCCGTCAACTGACGAGCCTCAGGTAAACGTTGACGCTTTTCTTGCCATGGAATGCAATCTGTGCCTCGATACATGTTTGATATCACGTGTACTCGCGGGCATTGCTCCTGATCGACCTGATATATCAATCGGCGAGTTGGGGCGGCTCGGCGAAACAGCCACCTCACTCAATGAGTGGCTTAATATTCACGAGTACCTGGTCAAGGTTATTCGAAAGTTCCAAGGGGACATCGGCGTGCTGCAACGCGCTTCGGCCGACATCGTGCGGCCTTTCAAGGAGGCACCTGGCTTCGAAGTGTTCGCGCGCCGGTTCCGGGCGGCACGCAAGCGCGTGTCAGCGCTGCAACTCATTTTCGCCTCTTTCTCAGAGGCTGCACTCGCTCACCTGAAACTCGAAAATCTCGACAGCGGTATCCTCGGCGAGGAGTTCCCCGAGACAATGTTTGTCATGACACCGGACGCGGATCATTTCGATTTGATGGCCGCGGAGCGCGTGTTGGACCAAATCGACGATCTGGTCGGCACTGTGCGTGCGCAACAGCGTCTCGCCGCAACCTCAGCGGAAGCAAGGAAAATGCACCTGTCGCAACCTGCAGCAAAAGCCATGCTTGTGGTGCTTCCCTTCGAGAATCTGAGCCTAGATCAGGAACAGGAATACTTCAGCGATGGTTTGACCGAAGAAGTGCTCACGCAGCTGGCTCGCCTGAACCCCGACCGGCTGGGCGTAATCGCGCGCGCATCATCGATGCGATACAAAGCCTCAGTGAAGAGCATCCGGGAAATTGGCGCGGAGCTGGGCGTCAACTATGTTCTCGAAGGCAGCGTGCGGCGCAGCGGCGAGCGGGTGCGAATCACCGCACAGCTCGTTCAAGTGCAGGATGAGACCCATCTGTGGGCCGAAACCTATGATCGCAGCCTCACGGACATTTTGAAGCTGCAGGCCGAAGTTTGCCAGGCAATTGCGCGAGAAGCCCAGGTGAAGCTAACCTCACGGGAAGAGCGGCGCCTGGCGCACGCGGCCGAAGTCCCTGCCACCGCATACGAGGTTTATTTGAAAGGCCGCTACTTCTGGAATAAGCGCACGGAAGAGAGCATGCGCAAGAGCATTGCTCTCTTCGAGCAGGCACTCGTCGACCATCCCAATTATGCGATGGCATACGTAGGAATCGCCGATTCCTACGTGATGCTGGCATGTCGAGGAATGGCGCCAGCTAAGGAGACCTTCCACATGGCCAAGGTGGCTGCGCGAAAGGCACTGGAGCTCGACAGCGAATTGGGGGAAGCGCACGGGTCGCTCGCACATGTTCGTCTCCACGATTGGGACTGGGGAGGATTGGAAAGAGACTTCCGGCGCGCTATCGATTTGAACCCAGCCAACGGTATTGTCTATTACTGGTTTGGCGAGTTTCTGATGTCGTTGGGCAGACCGGATGAGGCCATCGCTGTAACGGAGACAGCATATTGCACCGATCCGTTGTCGCCCGTTCTCGGCTCGTCATTGGCAATGATTCTTTATCTCGCCCGGAGGTTCAACGATGCGGTGCAGGTGCTGGAGCGAGCACAGGAAATCACGCCAGACCATTTCCTCCCGCACTTGCGCATGGGATTCGTGTGCGTGCAGCAACACGAATACGACAAAGCCATAACCGAACTCCAGGCAGCTGTACGATTGTCCGA
>Ga0209055_1002412_pt1 | contig 11832 bp, 13 predicted proteins | sample GraSoiAngelo_110_FD_185875 | JGI IMG/M metagenome (GOLD analysis project Ga0209055, IMG submission 185875) | Grasslands soil microbial communities from the Angelo Coastal Reserve, California, USA - 14_0903_12_30cm (SPAdes) (version 2) | ecosystem: Environmental > Terrestrial > Soil > Grasslands ... | reverse complement strand
ATCCCCCGTTCCGTCACTTCCCCGCAGGCCACGCAGCGCCACACGTGTAGCCACACACACTCGCTGCTATCCTCCAAATCCGTCAGGTAATCGGTGATCAGCAGCCCCTGACACCGACGGCAGGTCAGCCTCGGATACTCGACACGCAATGCCCGGTCGCACTCTGTCCTGGTGAGGAGTGAAGGACTCGCAGCCGTCACATGGTTACGCATCACAGTTCACCCGTTTGGCCTCTGAAGAAGGCGCAGACTACACCTGATTCGTTTCCGCGTCAACAGCTATTTCACAATATTTTCCTATGTTTGTGACCGTACAGATGGATTACCGATGCGTCCGCCAGCGCACACATACAAATAAAAAAGACTATTTCCCTTGCGTCGAGGGTTCATTGCGCGTATAGAGTACCTATAGCTTAACTGACCTGCTGGCCAGGTCCCCGCCCTTTGACCCCTCGAGGTCGAAAGGACAAAGAGCTTCCTCCTCACCAGCAAGCCGATCCGCTGTCGCACTGCGGTAAGGTGGTGCAGTGAAGGGGGCCCCGTGCCTGCCTCTCTGACTTCTCGTGAACCGATTCCCAACAAGCTGCTCGCCGCCCTGCCGGCCAAAGTGTACGACCAGCTCCGTCACAAGCTGGAGCCTGTCACGCTCACTATGAAGTTTGCACTCGCTGTGCCCGGCGAGCCGATCGACTACGTCTATTTCCCCTCTCGTGGCGTCATGTCGCTCCTCGTCCCGATGCCAAGCGGTGATTCGATGGAAGTGGCGATGGTCGGGAATGAGGGCGTGGTGGGCATCCACGCCTATCTGGGCCAAACCCGAGACCGCTTGAAAGCCATCTGCCAGGTCCCGGGCGAAGGCCTGAGAATGGAGGTCAAGGAGTTCTGTAAGGAAGCGAAAAAAAGGGGGGCGCTTTCCATCCTGTTAGACCGCTACCTGGAAGCGTTACTGATCCAGATGGCGATCGCGGGCGCGTGCAATCGGCTTCATACGATTGACCAGCGATGCGCGCGGTGGCTCCTGATGACACAGGACCGTGTCGATGGACCGGTGTTTGTGCTCACACAAGAGTTTCTCGCGAAGATGCTGGGTATCCGCCGAGCCGGCGTCAATGCGGTGGCGGCATCGTTCAAGCGGAGCGGGGTCATCCGGTACAGTCGGGGGAAAATCACCGTTCTGAACAGACCGGCACTGGAAACCATGGTGTGTGAGTGTTACAAGACCATCAAACAGGCGCATGAATCCTTTTCTCACTGACGCAACGCTCTGGTCAGCTCCTTCCACTTAGGTCTGCCGCGACTTGCCTCGTTGTTTTAGGGGGGGTGTAGAAAGAGGTCAGGCCGGCAGCGTCGCGGCTTTGAGGGAGCGGGTGAAGGAGGTGAGGCGGTTGGCGACGGCAGCGTGGTTGCCCTCAGCAATGATCTTGACGAGCGCGCTGCCAACGATCACCCCGTCGGCGATACGCGCGACCGCGCGGGCGTCCTCCGGCGTGGCAATCCCGAACCCCACCGCTACCGGCGTCTTAGTGTAGCGCCGGATCTCGCGCACCTTCTTCTCCACATCGGCCTTGTCGGTCAGCTTCGCGCCGGTAATCCCCGTCAGCGACACATAGTAGATGAAGCCGCGCGAGAGGCGCGCGACCCTCGTCTGGCGTTTGGCCGTGCTCGTCGGAGCCAGGAGGAAGACTACAGCGAGGCCCGCCTTCTCCGCTAAGGGGTGTATCGTTCCGGCCTCGTCCGGCGGCATGTCCGGGACGATCAGCCCATCGACGCCCGCCACGACCGCATCGAGGCAGAAGGCTGCCTCCCCGTACCGGAAGATCGAGTTGTAGTAGGCCATCAGGACGAGCGGGATCTGGGTCTTCGTCCGGAGCGACCGGACCGTCGCCAGGATTTTTTTCAGCGAGGTGCCGGAACGGAGCGCCCGTTCCGCCGCCTGCTGGATGACCGGTCCGTCGGCGATGGGATCGGAGAACGGCACGCCGAGTTCGATGATATCGGCCCCGGCGTCCGCCAGTTGCTGAACGTACGCCTCTGTATCTTCCAACGTCGGATCGCCCGCCATGAGGTAGGCGATCAAGGCCTTCTCGCCTTTGTCGCGTAGCCTTGTGAATGTCGTTTCTAATCGATTCACAGATCATATCTGCCTGTCATTGCGAGCGCAGCGAAGCAATCTCGATTTTCGACTGACTCATTGGACAAAGATTGCTTCGTCGCTGCGCTCCTCGCAATGACAATCATAGAGTTCTGGCGCCGGACAGAGCTACAGCGTTACCCCTTTGATGCGCGCGACTTGATTTACGTCCTTGTCGCCGCGTCCGGAGAGGTTGACCACGATGACCTGGCTGCGCGTGAGCTTCGGGGCGAGCTTCATCACGTGGGCGACAGCGTGGGCGGACTCGAGGGCGGGCATGAGGCCTTCGGTCCGGCACAGCAGATCGAACGCCGCCATCGCCTCTTCATCCGTGGCAGAAGTGTAGCTGATGCGCTCCGCCTCCTTATAAAAGGCGTGTTCCGGCCCGACCGCCGCGTAATCGAGCCCGGCCGAGACGGAATGGGTCAGTTGGATCTGCCCGTCGTCATCCTGGAGGAGATACGTCATGGTCCCGTGGAGGACGCCGACCGAGCCTGTGGCGAACCGCGCCGCGTGCTTGCCGCTCTCGATCCCGAGCCCACCGGCCTCGACCCCGACCATCTTGACCTTCTTGTCTTTTAAGAACGCCGTGAACAACCCGATCGAGTTGCTCCCCCCGCCCACGCAGGCCACGAGGTAGTCCGGAACCTTGCCTTCGGCCTGGAGGATCTGCTTGCGCGTCTCGCGGCCTATGACGGATTGGAAGTCCCGGATCATCATCGGATATGGGTGCGCGCCCAGGACCGAGCCGAGGATGTAGTGCGTCGTGCGGACGTTGGTCGTCCAGTCCCGCATGGCCTCGCTGATGGCGTCCTTCAGCGTGCGGCTTCCGGCGTTCACGGCCGTCACGGTCGTCCCGAGCAGGCGCATCCGGAAGACATTCAGCGCCTGGCGCTCCATGTCCTCCGTGCCCATGTACACTTCGCACTGCAGGCCGAACAACGCCGCCACTGTGGCCACGGCCACCCCGTGCTGGCCCGCGCCGGTCTCGGCGATGACCCGCTGCTTGCCCATTCGACGGGTCAAAAGCCCCTGGCCGATCGTATTGTTAATCTTGTGCGCGCCAGTATGGCAGAGGTCCTCGCGCTTGAGATAGATCTTCGCCCCGCCGAGCTTCTTGCTCAGTCGCTCGGCATAGTACAGCGGCGTCGGCCGGCCCACGTACTCGCGGAGGTAAGAGTCCAGCTCGGCTTTGAACCGCGGATCGCGGCGCGCCTTCTCGTACTCCCGGGCGAGCTCCTCAAGGGCGGGAACCAATGTCTCGGGAACGTACCGCCCGCCGAAGGCGCCGAAGCGGCCGCGCGCATCAGGAAGTTGCGTCATAGAAGGCAGTATAGGCTACGGGGCGCGAGCAATCAATCGACCATCATAGCGGAAGGGGGCCCCGCGTCTCCACCCGCAAAGCGGGTACCCGGCCCTCCCGTACCCACTACCACGTCCAACTCTTGGCGTTGGTAATGAACGCCTGCACCTTCGCGTGGTCCTTCTTTCCCGGGGCGGCTTCCACCCCGCTGGTGACATCCACGGCGTACGGCCGGACTTGGCGGACCGCCTCGAGCACGTTGTCGGGAGTGAGGCCGCCGGCCAGGATGATGGGACCCAGCATTTGGGCCTGCGCAGCCAGGTCCCAGTCGATCGTGACGCCCGTTCCGCCCGGCGTCCCCTCGACGAAGGCGTCTAGGACGAAGCCGCTGACCTGGTAGGCGGCCATGCGCTCGAGGTCCCGCCTGTCGCGGACGCGGATGGCCTTGATGACCGAGCGTCCGAGTTCGGCGCAATAGTGAGGAGACTCCTCGCCATGCAGTTGGGCCAGGGCGATGTTGCACTCGTCCATGATCCGGCGAACGACGCTCAGCTCCTCGTCGACGAACACCCCCACCGGCACCACGAACGGCGGCAGCCGGGAGATGATCTCGGCGGCCGCCTTCGAGTCCACGGCTCGCGGACTCTTGGCATAGAACACGAACCCAATGGCGTCCGCGCCGGCCTGCACCGCCGCCATCGCATCGTCCAGGTTGGTGTTGCCGCAGATTTTGACCTTGACCATAGGGGCGGATTGTAGAGGACCGAGCGACCCGTTGCAAACACGCGTGTCTTGAATGAATTGCGAGAACCGTTTATGCTGAGACCTCCACGTGAGGGAAATAAGCGATGGAGGTTGAGTTCCTCGGGCACGGCGGGTTCATCATCACGTCTGGCCAGATGCGCGTCGCCTGCGATCCGTGGGTTTCCCCGCGCGGGGCCTTTCATGCGAGCTGGTTCCAATTCCCATGCAACCATCACTTGTGGGACCGAGACTACCGCAATCTCACCGCCCTCGTCATCACCCATGAGCACCAGGATCATCTCGATGCCGCGTTCCTCTCACAGAAGATCGTGGCGCGCATTCCCATAATCATCCCTCAGTACCCGTCCCGCTCGCTCTGGAGCAAAATTCGAGCCGCGTGCGCAAATCCCATCACGGAGGTCAAACCCGGTATTGACCACCAACTCGGCGAAGGCTTGCGGGTTCTGTTCACCACCGAAGACACGCCGATCACCCCGTGTGCGGCAGCGACCTTCCAAACCAGGGAGACCGTGTTGATCAACTTGAGCAACGCCCGGCTTTCTGTGAAACAACGCGACACCTTGAAATATCGCCTCAGAGGCCGGATCGACGCGCTGCTCGTCCAATGCGCCAGGGTGGACTGGAACCCGATCTGTTACCGCCATCCCGAAGAGAAGATGCTAGCCCTTTCCGTGCAGAAGCGCGTCGAGCAGCTTGAGTATGCCTTCCAGACGCTGGACCGGATGCCACCGCGGATCGGGCTGCCCTCCGCCGGACCTCCGGCATTCCTGGAGGACTCCCTGTTCCGATTCAACGATGACCTGGGCGGGAAAGGCATCGTGCCTGACCAAAAACGCGCTCACGATTGGCTGCGCGTCCGCGGTTACACGCGTCGCCTGGAGATCCCCTTGCCGGGGGATCGGCTGAATTTGATCAACGGCGAGTTTGCGCCGGATGCGACGATCCGCAAGGAGTTCTCATTCGACCAGAAAGACAAGTATCTGACTGCCTATGCCGGCCAGATGCGCCCTGCTCTCGCTGCTTGTCGTGAGTCTCTGCCACGACCGACTGAAGATGTCTTCGAACCATTCCGGGCGTACGTGCAGGGTTTGGGCGAATCGGACGCGTCCAGGTTGGAAGAGCTCAAGCTGGAGCTCCGGTTTGTGGTGGAAGGCTCCCACGGTGGGGACTTCCTCGCCCGATGCGATGCCGGAGCGCTGACGTTCGAGCGCACCGGAGGTCAGACCGCCGCGTGTACGATCACCCTCGATAGTGTGTGGCTGAACCAGATTCTGCACCACAACCTGCGGTGGACGGACTTCTTTCTTTCGCTTCGCTTCTCGGTTGAGCAAGACCCATCGGCGGAGGACGATCACGTGCTGTCCTGGCTGCAGTTGGTCGAGTCCCAGGCACTCGCAGACGGAATGATGGAAACGACCAAGGAGAAGCCAGCCCATGCGTGACCGCACCTAACCATGTCGGCATTCGTCGTCCCCCTCGAACAGATCGCCGCTCTTACAAATGGAACACTGATGGGACGTCCCGATCTCGTCATCACCGGCGTCGCCGGGCTGAGCGAGGCCAGTCCCGGTGATCTGTCCTTTGTGGCCGGCGAGGCCGCCTCCTCGGAGGGCACGTCCACACGGGCCGCTGCTCTGCTGGTTCCCCGGCCCATCGACGGACTTGAGTGCGCCCAGATTGTCGTGACCAACCCCACCTTGGCCATGGCGCAGGTCGTGGAGAAGTTTTTCGTCCCCCAACGCCCCGCCATCGGCGTCAGCAAGCTCGTCAGTCGTGGAACTGAGGTCGTCCTCGGCGAAGGCGTGTCGGTCTGGCCGTTCGTCACGCTTGATGACCGGGTCTCCATCGGACGCGGCACGAGGCTCTATCCCAATGTGTTTGTCGGCGAAGGCAGCATCATCGGGGAGGACTGCGTGATCTATCCCAATGTAACAATCCGCGAACGGGTGATTATCGGCAATCGGGTGATCATCCATCCGGGCACGGTCGTCGGCAGCGACGGATTCGGCTACGTCCAGGAAGGCGGACGGCACCGAAAGATCCCCCAGGTTGGAACTGTGGTCCTTGAGGACGACGTGGAGCTGGGCGCCAATGTGACCGTGGACCGCGCTACCTTCGGCAAGACGATCGTCCGTCGCGGGACGAAAGTGGACAACCTGGTCCAGATCGCCCACAACGTCGAGGTCGGTGAGCATAACATCCTGGTGGCGCAGGTGGGCATCGCGGGCAGCAGCAAGACGGGCCATCATGTGATGGTCGGTGGACAAGCGGGCATCGCCGATCACGTGACGATCGGCGACTTCGCCATGATCGCCGCACGCTCGGGCCTCAACCGCGACGTGCCCGCCAAGGAGGTCGTCGCCGGCGCGCCCGCCCTGCCGCGCATGGAGTGGCTCAAGGCCATGGCCATCGTGGCCAAGCTACCCGAGCTCCGCCAACAGGTCCGCGATTTGGTGCATCGGTTGAAAGCCTTGGAGACCAAGGCTGCGGCCAAACCCATGGCCAGGCGCAACCCCAAACGGAAGACCTCTCTTGCGGCGAAGCCCAAGGCCAAATCGCGCAAGGGAAAGTCAGGAGGATGACATGGCCGAAATAGAACGAAGGCGGACGCCCCGGTTCTACCTCGTTTCTCGCGTGGACGTGCTGGTAGCCGGCAGCGGCGATCCCTTGTGGGGAGCGATCGCCAACATCAGCCGAACCGGGGCCACGCTGTACATCCGGCAATCTCTGAAGCTGCAGAGCAAGGCCACGCTGCGGTTCCGTTTCCAAGGCGAGGGTGGGCGGGAGCTTATCGAGGAGGTGACCGCGACGCTTGTGTGGCAGCGCGGAGATACGGCGGGGCTGGAATTCGATGCCCCGCTGCTGGCCGGGTCGCCCGCTACGCAGAAGACCCCGAATCTGGCAAACCACGTTCTCAAGAAAGAGGAGAGGGAGGGGAAATAGCAGCATCGTCGGTCTTGTCCCTTCCTGAACACATGTGTGTGTTTTCCGCACACGCCGGATGTACCTAACAGGTTCCAGGTCACACCCTGTCTTATCCTGTCAGGCCGATCGAGGCCCTTCCAAAGGGCACGTACTTTGCACCCTTCCACCTGCACTCCATGCAAGTCTGAGCTTCCGAACGGAGGGGATGTGCCATGGCTACAGAGAGGAACAGTCCAGGAATCCTCGTCTTCGCGGTGATCCTTGCCTTGACACTCGCAATGGCCTCTCCTGCCATGAGCGCGATGCCGGATCCGGCAACGAGTGAACCGAACGGGGAAACGACGCTGCTGCCGACTCCCGCTGAACCGACGCCGCCTTTGACAGTCAAGCAGAAGCGTGGCGAGAAAAAGAAAAAGAACACTAAGAAAAAGAAAAAGACCGCCAAAAAGAATAAAAAGAAAGGAGCGATGAGGGCCATGTTGTTGACCCTCTTCGCCATCGTCAACCTACACCAAGGCGCCCTCCGCTAAACCTTACCTTCGATTTCCTTCACCAATTCCGCCATTGCGTTGCCTGGATCTGGAGCCGCGAGCACGGCGGAGATCACCGCCACGCAGTCGGCACCCGCGGCGACGACCTCACGGACGTTCTTGGTAGTGATGCCGCCGATCGCCACGATCGGCAGACGCACCTTCGCCCGCACCTCCCGCAGCCCGGCGAGACCCACGACCGGGTCCGGATGCTCCTTCGTGGTCGTCGGAAAGATTGGGCCGAAGCCGATGTAGTCCGCGCCGCCGGCTTCCGCCTCCACCGCCTGCTTCAGGTTGTGCGTCGAGATCCCGATCAGCTTGTCAGGACCCATAATCTTCCGTGCGTCGGCCAGGGGCAAGTCCTCCTGCCCCAGATGCACCCCATCCGCGCCGACCGCCTGCGCGACATCCACCCGGTCGTTCACGATGAATGTTCCTCCACCGGCCCGGACCAGCGCGCAGGACTGAGCCGCCAGGTCATAGAACTCGCCTGCGTGCGGGGTTTTCATGCGCAGTTGAAAAAGCCGCACGCCGGTCGTGAGCGCGGTCGTGACGAGCTCGGCCAGGGCCGGGAAAGAGACGCGGCTCGGCACGTCCGGGGCGGGAGGGTGCAGACGAAGACCCGCGACGGCGGGGTCTAGGATCAGATAGAGCCCTGCCGGGAAAGGGACGCGTCTCGGCGCGGCCGGGGCGGGTGGGTGCAATGGGCGCATCGGCCCCCCACGCTCAGCCTGCCGGTGGAGGAGAGGAGAAGCGCTCAAGGAAGGCGGTGGAGAAGCGGCCCTTTTGGAAGTCGGGGTCGTCGAGGATGCGACGGTGCAGCGGAATTGTGGTCTTGATCCCCTCGATCACGCACTCATCCAACGCGCGCCGCATCCGGGCCAGAGCCTCCTCGCGCGTCGCGCCGTGGACGATCAGTTTCGCGATCAACGAGTCGTAGTGCGGGGTAATCTCGGACCCCGGCTCGATCGCCGTATCCACCCGGACCCCCGGGCCTCCTGGCGGATGGCAGCGCGTGATCAGCCCCGCGCACGGTGTGAAGGTGTCCGGACATTCGGCATTGATCCGGCACTCGATGCTGTGACCGATCATCTTCACGTCCTGCTGCTTCCAGGACAGCGGCTGGCCCGCGGCGATCTTGATCTGCTCCTTGACGAGATCAATCCCCGTGACCTCTTCGGTGATGGGATGCTCGACCTGGATGCGCGTGTTCATCTCCATGAAATAGAACCGCCGCTCCTTGTCCAGCAGGAACTCCACGGTCCCGGCATTCCGGTACCGGACCGCCTGGGCGGCTTCGACCGCCACGCGGCCCAGTTCGCGCCGGAGGCGGTCATCCACCGCCGGCGACGGCGTCTCCTCGATGAGCTTCTGGTAGCGGCGCTGCACGGAACAATCCCGCTCGCCGAGATAGATCGTCCGGCCGCGCTCGTCCGCGAGGATCTGGACTTCAATGTGCCGCGGCTCGAGGAAGTACCGCTCCACGTACACGCTCTGATTGCCGAACGCCGCGTTGGCTTCCGCGCGGGCCGCCTCAAAGGCGTGCGCCAGTTCATCCTCCTTGTTCACCACCCGCATCCCGCGCCCCCCACCGCCTGCCGACGCCTTGATGATCACCGGGTAGCCGATTTTCGCCGCCACCTCCGCAGCCTCCTGCTCGCTCGTGATCTCCCCCTCGCTACCGGGCAGCACCGGCAAGCCGTGGCGGCTCATGATGTCGCGCGCCTTCGCCTTGTCCCCCATCGTGCCGATGTTCTCGGAGGTCGGCCCGATGAACTTGATGCCGATCGACTCGCACACCTCCGCGAAGTGGGCATTCTCAGCCAGGAAGCCGTACCCCGGGTGGATGGCGTCGCAGGCGGTGATCTCCGCCGCGCTGAGGATGTTCGGGATGTTGCGGTAGCTGAGTGACGGATCGGGGGGACCGATGCACAGGTGCTCGTCCGCGAGCCGCACGTGGAGGGCGTCCTTGTCCACTTCAGAATGAACGGCCACGCTGCGGACGCCCAGCTCCTTGCAGGCCCGGATGACCCGCACCGCGATCTCCCCGCGGTTGGCCACGAGGATTTTCTTGAACACCTCTCAGCCCTCCGGTTGGGCGCCCGGCTCGATCAGGAAGAGCGGCTCGCCGTACTCGACCGGCTTGGCGTTCTCCATCAGAATCTTGACCACACGCCCGTCGATGTCGGACTCGATCTCGTTCATCAGCTTCATGGCCTCGACGATGCAAAGGACCTGGCCTTTCTTCACGTACGAGCCTTCCTCCACGTACACGTCGGCGTAAGGAGACGCCGACCGATAGAAGGTCCCCACGATGGGCGAGCGCACGGTGACCAGGCCTTCCGTAGACGGCTCGGCCGTTGGCGCGTCCGTCGGAGCGACCGCGAGCCCGGCAGTGGAAACGGGCACGGACACCTCGACCGGTGGAGAAGGCACGCCGGTCCCTTCGCGCCGCAGCCGGATCCGGAGCCCATCGCGTTCGACCTCAAGGTCGCCGACGCCCGCGTTCTGAAACACGGCGATCAGGTCCTGCAGGAGTTGGGGGTCTACCAGGGCGTCCGGACGCGGCTTGGGCTGCGCCACGGCGGGCTTCCTGGCAGCTTTGGCTGCGTGGCGTTTCATCAGGCCCGTTCCACATATTCGCGCGTTCGGGTGTCCACCTTGACCACCACCCCTTCATCGATATAGAGCGGCACCTTGATGGTCGCCCCGCTCTCCAGGATCGCCGGCTTCGAGCCCCCGGAAGCCGTGTCGCCGCGAACGCCCGGCTCCGTCTTCACAATCTTGAGCTCGACAAACACCGGCAGCTCCATCCCGATCGGCGTCCCTTTATGGAGCAGCAGCGTGACGGTCATGTTCTCCTTGAGGAGGTCCCAGCCGTCGCCAAGGTGCGTCCGGTCGAACGTCAACTGCTCATAAGTCGTCGTGTCCATGAAGGTGTACTGGTCGCCCTCCACGTAGAGAAAGGTCATCTCCCGCTCGTCGAGATCGGGCGTAGGGAGCTTTTCTCCCGAGCGGTAGGTCCGTTCGATGACGTTCCCTCTCCTGAGGCTCTTGAGCTTTGTCCGCACGAAGGCTCCGCCCTTCCCGGGCTTGACATGCTGAAATTCGATGATCGTGTAGGGCTCCCCGTCCAGCTCGAGCTTCGCCCCGTTGCGAAATTCCGACGTTGAGATCACGGGTCTGGTTTGCCTCCTTCTGGTCCATCTTGCTACTTTTTCGCGCTGGCCTGTTGCGCCCGCACGTGCGAGACAGCGGCCCGCAGCCCCAGCGCATAGCTCTCCGGGCCGAACCCCGAGATCTGCCCGACCGCCACGCCGGCGATGTAGGAATGCTGCCGGAACTCCTCGCGCCGATACAGGTTGGAGAGGTGCACTTCGACGGTCGGAATGTCGACCGCCGCGATGGCGTCGCGCAGGGCGATGCTCGTGTGGGTATACGCGCCGGGATTGATCACCAGCGCATCGTACTGGCCCGCCGCCTTCTGAATCCACGCCACCAGATCGCCTTCGTCGTTGGATTGATGGATCGTGAGGCCCGCCCCCAGCTCCTTCGCCAGCGCGTCCAGGTTGCGGTTGATCCCGTCCAGCGTGACCGCCCCGTAGATGTGAGTCTCGCGGGAGCCTAACAGATTCAGGTTCGGCCCGTGGAGGACCAGGACCTTCACGTCCGCCGACGCTCCCGGATCCTGGCAAGCCAGCCTTCCAGCCGACGGATGCGGGCCTTGCGCTTGGCCTGGGCCGAGGTCTCCGGGTATCCCTTCGCCGGAGCGTGACTGACTCCCACTCCTCCTTCCGCGAGCCTCTGGATCTTTTCATGCAACAGGAGATTGTCGGGCTCCTTGGCGGCAAGGCGGCGATAGACCTCCAGGCCTTTCTCAGGGTGCCCCTGCGCGATGTAGAGCTCCGCCAGCATCTCAGTATCGGTGATGTCCCCGGCGCCCTCCATCGCCAGCGAGCGTCCTGCACCGGCTTCCTCACTGGCGGCATGCTCCGCAACAGGGGGCGCAATCGCGCGCTTCTCCGAGCGCTTGGCCTTCTTGGCAGGTGCCGTCTTGTCGCCGGCTTTAGCCTTCCCCACCTTGGCCCCACCCTGCAACTGGTCTCGCAACCCCCCCATCTCGCGGTCCTTGGGATTGGCCTTCAGGATGGTCTCGCACGCCTTGAGCGCCGCAGGCTT
>Ga0209055_1002409_pt1 | contig 11837 bp, 8 predicted proteins | sample GraSoiAngelo_110_FD_185875 | JGI IMG/M metagenome (GOLD analysis project Ga0209055, IMG submission 185875) | Grasslands soil microbial communities from the Angelo Coastal Reserve, California, USA - 14_0903_12_30cm (SPAdes) (version 2) | ecosystem: Environmental > Terrestrial > Soil > Grasslands ... | reverse complement strand
CGTGACGGCTTCTTCAAGCGCAGCTGCGGCCGCGCGCGCGGTCTCGATCGTGGGTTTGCCTAACGAACACTCCGGATATTTGCCAATGACCTTGTATCTGGCCGACTTTGGCAAGTGCTCTGACTCCAGCGCCGCCTCAACAATCTCCGGGCCGATGCCCGCGCAATCTCCGAGCGTGATGCCGATGCGTTTCAAAGTGGCGCGACTTTCCAAGTTGCGCGCTAAAGATTCGCAAGCTGGAAGCTTGCGCCACTAAAATGTCCGGATGTAGGCCTTTGATCGGAGGCTGGCGATCCAGCGTTCCTGAAGGTTCTGCGCTTCCAGTTGAATCAGTTTCTTCTCGATTTCGGGGCGAACTTCGGCGAGCGAACGCGTGGCGCCGCCATGCTTGTCGTCGATCTTGAGGATGTAATAATTGCCGCCGAATTCGACGATGCGGCTGATTCTTCCCACTGGCAGGTTGAAGGCCACCTTTTCGAGCGGAGCGGCGAGTGTCTTGCGTTCGATCCAGCCCCAATCGCCGCCGAGCTCGCGTGTGCTGTCCTCTGAATAAATCTGCGCCATGCGATCGAACTCCGCGCCGCTCGCCAGCTTCCCGAGAACTTCTTCGGCCATCGCTTTCTGGGCCGCGGAATTACCGGTTTCTGCGTGGCCGGGAATCATAATCATGCGCAGCTTGATCTGTTCTCTGGCCGTAAATTCATCCCGGTGATTTTTGTAATACTCTTCAATTTTGACCGGCGAAATAATCAAGTTCCGCTTGACGTTCTTGCCCCGCATCGCCTGCACAATCATCCTCTCGGTCTCGAACTTTTTGAATTCGCCCAGCGTATAATTTTGCGCTTCCAGCGTCTTGATAAACGTATTGCGGTCGCCCCCGAATGACTCCTGGATGATCTCGTGCACCCGCTCGTCCACATAATGATCTGGAATCTGATAGCTCTCTTTTTTGAACGCCTGGATAATTAGTTGTCGATCGATCAGGTCATTCAGCGCCGCTTGCCGGGCTTCCTTGACCTTGTTCACCAGCTCTTCGCCGGTCGCCTGCGAACGCAGTAACTTTTCTCGGGGCGCGGATAAAAGACGCACTTGAGAGTATGTGATCACGTCTCCGTTCACAATTGCGGCAATGCCATCAACCACTTGCGGCTCCACCAGCTCCGCCGCGAAAGCGGCGCGGCAAAGTGGTGACAGAGGGAAGCCAAAAACCGCCAGCAACGCGATAACAAACGGACGCATCATACACTTCATAGTTTCTTGATCAGCTCCAGAATTTCCCTGAGACGCTGGTCGATTCTACTCGCAACTAAACGGGGGAATTTGCCACCGACAAGTATAAAATCCCTGCGCCGGGTCAGCATCAATTTACGCTCCCGCGCTTCCACACGGCTAATGCTGGCGTCGGCTGCCGCGCGCTTGATTTCGGTGAGAAGGAACAAATTGTCAACCGCGGGCGGGAACGGGCCGAAGCGGTCGCGCCAATCGCGCCCCAGTCGTTCCAATTGCTCGCGCGTCGTTATTTCAGCGATGTGACGATACGCCTGGATGCGCAAAGTGGTGTCGCCGACAAAACTGGCCGGAATGAAAGCCGGCATGCGCGCCTCGGGCCCAAGCGGAACGAACTCGGCTTCATTGGTTGCGACAAAATCGAGCCGCAGATCGACCTCCAGCCGCAGTCGCAATTTTTCACCTTTGCGTTGCGCCACCGCTTGCTTGAGCAACTGGCAATATAAGTCGAAACCGACGGCCATGATGTGGCCGCTCTGCGCCGTGCCGAGAATGCTGCCCGCGCCGCGAATCTCCAGATCGCGCATTGCGATCCGGAAGCCCGCGCCTAACGAGCTGTATTGTTTGATGGCGTTGATCCGTTTGCGGGCGCCGCCAATGGTCATCATCTCGCGTGGTAAGAGCAAATAAGCGTAGGCTTTGTGCTCGGCCCGGCCGACGCGTCCGCGCAGTTGATAAAGATCGGCCAGACCAAATCGATCCGCGCGATCGATGATAATCGTGTTCGCGTTCGGAATATCGAGACCGCTCTCGACAATCGTCGTGCAAACCAGCACGTCGATTTTTCCCGCGACGAAGCGCGCCATGACCGCTTCCAATTCATCCGAATCCATCTGGCCATGGCCGATGTCGATCTTCGCATCCGGGCAAAGATCGGCGATCTTGTCGCGCATGCGCTCGATTGTCTGAACGCGATTGTGCAAAAAGAAAACCTGACCCTGTCGCTCGATCTCGCGATTGATGGCGTCGCGAATGATTCGCTCATCGTAACCGCAGACCACCGTTTCCACTGGCAAGCGATTGAGCGGCGGCGTCTCAATGGTTGACATGTCTTTCACGCCGACGAGCGAGAGATAAAGCGTGCGCGGGATGGGCGTGGCAGAAAGGGTCAGGACATCGACAAGTTTGAAGAGCTCTTTGAATTTTTCTTTGTGCAAGACTCCGAAGCGCTGCTCTTCGTCGATGACGACGAGGCCGAGATCTTTGAAAACGACATCGCCGGAGATGAGCCGATGCGTGCCGATCACGATATCGACGCCGCCTTCACGTAAAAGTTCCAGAACTTTGCGTTGTTCGGAGTGTGAGCGGAAGCGGCTAAGCATTTCGATCCGCACTGGGTAGTCGAGCATGCGCTGGCGAAAGACTTCGGAATGTTGTTGGGCGAGCACGGTCGTGGGCGCGAGTACCGCCACTTGTTTGCCGTCCATGACCGCCTTGAACGCGGCGCGAATGGCGACTTCGGTTTTGCCAAAGCCGGCATCGCCGCAAATCAAGCGGTCCATCGGCCGCGGCTGCTCCATGTCGATTTTTGTTTCGACGATTGTTTTCAGTTGGTCCGGTGTTTCGCGAAATGGAAACGAATGCTCAAATTCGGCCTGCCATTTCGTGTCGGGACCAAACGCGTGGCCGGGATGCGTTTCGCGTTCAGCTTGGAGGGCGAGCATTTTGCCGGCGTAGTCGAAAATGGAGGCCGCGGCGTTTTTCTTCGCGCGCGCCCATTTTGCGTCGCCAAGCGAACTGAGTGGCGGCGACTTTTTGCCGACACCGACGTAGCGGGAAACGAGATAGGCCTGTTCAAGCGGCACATAAAGTTTCGCTTCATCGGCAAACTCGAGGACCAAAACTTCTTGCGCTCTGTTTTGCGCCGCGAATTTTTCAAGACCGAGGAACCGTCCGACGCCGTGTTCGAGATGGACAACGAAGTCGCCCTCACGCAGCTCACTGAAATCAATCTGCGCGCGATGGCGTTCTGCGCGGCGCAAGCGCCGGCGGCCATGCGCGGCGAACCGCCCGAATAATTCCGCGGCCGAAAGCACGACAAGATTAGCGGCCGGAAAACAAAAGCCGCGCGCGAGAGTGCCTTCGACAAGATCGACATCATCGAGCGCGCCCTTCTCGCCCATGATTTCGCGAAAACGCTCGATTTCGCCTTCAGTCTGAAAATAGATGACGATCTTCGCGTTGTTCGCGCGCCATTCTTTCAATCGCGCGGCAAACTGTGCGCGCTTTGCTTGCACGAGCATGAGATCGCCGATCGCGAACTCTCCGACTGCGCAATCTTGAAACGCGTCGCTGAAATCTTCGGGCCCACTTTCGATCCAACTTTCGCTTATCTGAATCTGTGCGTCGGAATTTTCGCCGGGTTCGATGTCGATCTTTAAATCGTGATTGTCGATGTAATCGCGAATGAAACCGCTTTGGTCTTCTATCAAGGAAGGGCGATTTCCAAATCGCCCCGGCGTTTTGGAAACCGCCGCTGCTTGTTTCGCCGCGGCGCTGAGAAGGATTTCGACCGAGCCCAAGTCGTTCACCGAGGTCTGAGTATCGATATCGAACTCGCGCAGGGATTCGATTTCATCGCCAAAGAATTCGACCCGCACCGGCAGCGGCGCCTGCCACGAATAAAGATCGACAATCCCACCGCGGACAGCGAACTGTCCGCGCGTGGTTACTTGAGCGACGCGTTCATAACCAGCGCCGGAAAGCTGCTCAAGGATGCGTTCCATCTTTTCCGTCGTCCTGCGTCGAAGTTGGATGGAAGCGGAGATGAGCGCGCCCGGTTCAGGCGCGGGTTGATCGAGGCTGGCGCGAGTTGCAACAATGACGTGCGCTCCTGCATTGCGCTCGACGAGAGAAAGCAAGGCGAGGCGTTCGGCCGCGATCTCCGGGTCGGGCAAGATATTTTCGACCGCGGCAAATTCTGCTTCCGGCAGGAAGAGCGCGTCCAGTTGCCAGTTGAGCAAACTCTCGTAGAGCAATTCCTGGGAATGAACGCTCGGGCAGAAGACCCAAATCGTCTTGTCGATGTTGTGCGCAATGGTGGCAACGAGGAATGCCTGGGCCGAATCGATGACGTGGGAAAAGACGATGGGCCGTATGCGGTTCTCAATCTGGCGCAACTTCGCCGCGATCGGTTCGGACCGCGAAACGAGCGTTAGAAGGTCACCGGGCGTCGATTTTTCCACGGCGAATGTTTCGCCGAAACAACCGCAACTTCAAAGACAACCGCGAGCCGGCGGTCGCGTTTAATTTGTGATTGTAACCGGTGTGCCGGCTGAGACTGACTTAAAAAAGTTTTCAGCCATGAACTCCGGCATGCGGATGCAGCCGTGCGAGGCGGGATAACCGGGCAAGTAACCTGCGTGCATCCCCACCCCGCCAACGATGCGCATAAAATAAGGCATGGGCGCGCCTTGAAAATGAGTGCCGGGCGGCCGCGGATCCTTATCCACATCGATATTCTGCACGACGACGTTGTCGGCGGCATCGACGTAATCGCCATACTTGGTCGAGACGTGTTTGAGGTCCTTCTGGATAATGGAGAAATGGCCCGCCGGAGTGTTAAGCCCTTCACGGCCAGTCGAAAGCTGGGAGATGCCGACGAGCATTCCGCTCTTATAAAAATACGCACGCTGCTCTCCGAGACTGATCTTGATGGCGGGTTTCCCCCCAATCCCATCCCCATCCCAATATGAGACCGTGTCGTGCGGCGCGCCAGCCGTCGGCGCTGTTCCGTAGATGCCCCCTAAATATTGAGTCCGGGCGGCGAAGCGCGCGTCTTCTTCGCAGCCACTCATAAAAAAGATCGCGGCCGCGAAAATGGGCATCGATGAAATTCGTAGAAACAAACGAGACATAGGATTTGTTCGAAACGGATTTTGTTAACGTTCGAAGCGGGTAAAGTCAAGGAACGGCCGCCCCCGCGTGCAGTGCACCAGTTTGATTGGCCGGTAGCGGAAGTAGGCGCACGCCCTGTTTCTAGCATGCGGCCCGTTCTTAAGACTTGTCTCCCTTCCGAGACAATGCTCTATAAACGTGGCGCGCCTACGGCGCTTAGATGCGAAACTGATACAGTCCCGGGCCTCGGCTTGAATTGTGCTTGCTTTCATGCAGACTTCCGCGGCCGTTTCCTTCCATGCCCACTTACGAGTATTCCTGCGCAAAGTGCGACCAAACCTTTGAGGTATTTCAATCCATGCGCGACAAACCATTCCGCGAGTGCCCGAAAGAGCTTTGCCGACTGCCCAGATGGGGACATGGGAAGGTGAAGCGCCTTCTTGGCACGGGGGCTGGATTGATCTTCAAGGGCTCTGGTTTCTACATCACCGATTATCGAAGTAGCTCGTACAAAGAAGCGGCCAAGAAAGATGCGCCCGCCCCCGTCCCCGCCGCGAAAGAGACGGCGGCGAAGACTCAGCCTGCAACATCGACAACGACGAACAAGCCAGGGAAAGAACCAACCGCATGACCAAGCTGATTTGTCCCGAGTGCGGGCATGAGAACGAGCCGGAGCGCATTTATTGTCATCGCTGCGGGGCGCGACTCGACCGTTCCGCCACCGCGTCGCGGGCGTCGCAGCAGAAGGAGTTGAAGGACACGCAGCGTCATGTTCGAAAGATGTTAGGGCCGCAAAACGTGGGGTTCCGCCGTTTGTTTTTCACGATTTCCAAGGTGGTCCTCGGCGCGTGCGCGGCAGCCGCAGTGATTCAAATGATTCTGCCACCGGATGTCCCATCGGCGAGCAAAGATGTGGCGCCGCGGCAGATCAATTTCGACTTGGAAAACGCGATCTATTCCCACCGACCAGCTCAGCTTGAGTACACGGAGGAGCAGGTGAATGCTTATCTCGCCTACACGCTGAAGAGCAAGCAGTCCGCTTTAAACAAGCGGCTGCTGAATTTCAAGCGTGCGATCGTTGGATTCGGCGAGGGCGCTGTTACCATCACGGCTGAACGTTCCCTTTTTGGATATTCGCTCTACAGCGGCTCTGCTTACGCGGTCCGTGCCGGAGAAGGAAAAATCGTCGTCTCGAACAAAGGCGGCAACATCGGCCGGCTTCCATTTCATCCAGAGATCATGCAGTTCATGGATATTATTTTCGCCGATCTGTGGTCGGCGCTCCAGCGTGAGCAGAAACTAATCGCCAAAATGGGCGCGATCGAATTTCACGAAAAGCAGGTTCTGCTGAGCGCGCCGCCGCAGCCGCATTAGGAGCGACCGGCAGGCCCACCCTCTCACCCTGCGAGCCCGCCGGTCAACACCAACCGCAAGAATCGACAACTGGGATTCGTAATTAGCGCCCACTCAGTGCGCCGTGCGAACGTTCGTAGGCGCGGACCGCACGACGGGTTTCTGGCCCCATGATTCCGTCAATGGCACCATGATAGTAGCCCGCTCGAGCCATTTGGCGCTGGAGCGCGACAACTGAAGACCCTCCGCGATAACGATCGCGATAGTCATATCCGTAAGCTGGCTCCCTGGAGTAACCATAATCGTACCCATAGGGAGAGGAGTACCCATACGGATAATAGCCATAGCCGTAATAATCGTACGGGTAGTAACCGTAAGGATATCCGTAGTACGGGAAACCAAACCCGCCGAAAAAGATAAAGCGGTCACGGTCACGGAAGTGTCCGCGGTGCCGCCAATCACCGCTCCAGCGGTTGCCATTCCAGCGATTGAATCCTCCCTGACGGAATGTTCCTGCGCTGCCGGTCATCGCGAATGCCCCTCGCGCGGGCGCCCGCCCGAAGTGCCCGCCGCCGCCGCGTCCGCCGCGTGGATCGGCCATCGCCAGTGGCACGGCCAGCGCTACCGCCGCCAAAGCGCTTAAGAAAAGTATAGCTTTTTTATTCATAGATTGTTTTGGGTTGTCCGTAAATTACACACCTCGAAATGGGGAGAGTTTCGTAAATAGTGACGACTGATGCGACTGACGAGTTTTACTAGCCAGCGTGCTCCCTTCCCGATTATCATCCGCCAGCATCTTGATGAAGGTGAACTGCCCCGCGATCTTTATACTGTCGGTCTTCACGCTGCAATTGCTCCGCGCGGCGCCTCCGGAGCGGAGCGTGAGCCCTTCGCAGCAATTCATTATTTACGGTGCCAATGGCGCGTGGCGCGGCGCGGTTTCAGAGCTGGCGGAGCGGACTAAAGCCAATTTCCTCGCGCTCCTGCGGCGGCCTGATCGCTGGAAGACGCCCGTGCTTATCAATTTGCAATTGTCGCAAGCGAACCCGCCTAAAATACCGCCGGCCGCGTTGCGTTTCAGCCAGACCGGCTTCGGTCTCAAGTTACAGCTCGATTTCACCGTCGCTCGAGATGTCGATAGCTCACTGGTCGAGCGTGCATTGCTGCGCGCGATTCTGCTGGAAATGATTTATCGGAACCAACCAGACATCGCTCCAGGCACGCCGTACGTGCAGCCGCCGGATTGGTTGCTCGATGGCGTGCTGGCGCTCACGCCCGGCCGCGATCGCAGGCCGCTGGTCGAGGCGCTTCTCCTCTCGGACAAGATCATGCCGCTGGAAAAACTTCTCCGGCCCACAAGCATTTCGGGCCTCGATTCTCCCGCGCGGCTGCTTTATCGCGCTTACTCATTTGCGCTTGTGCAGTTGCTGGTCGATGCAACGGGCGGGCCTGCGCGGCTGGCACGCTACATCGACAATCTATCGCGCGCCTCAACCGATCCGCTCGCCGATTTGAAGGCGCAGTTTCCGGTATTCAACGGCGGGGCGGAAAAAACCTGGCGCTCAGGCGTAGTTCGACTGGGTGCCACGCAGAGTTATCAATTGCTCACTTTTGCCGAAACCGAGCGACACTTGGACAAATTGTTGCGCATCAAAATTTCAGATATTGGGCATTTACCCAAAACCGTCCAGCTTGGCGATCTTTCGCAGCGAAAGATTTCACCTGTGGAGAGTGCGGCGGTCGCCGCGGCGAGCCAGGATTTAGTCTTGCTAGCGGCGCGGGCGAATCCGATCCTGCGGCCGATTGTGCAGGAATATCAGCAAATCGCGGCTCTTTTGACGAACGGCAAACGGAAAGGACTGACTGCGCGTCTCGCACGTGTGCAAACGGTTCGCGCAAGACTTGCCACGTGCATGAGCGAGATCGACGATTACATGAACTGGTTCGAAGCGACGCAATCCAAAACAAAAAGCGGGACATTTGTCGATTACCTCAAAGCGGCTCAAGAACAGAATGAGGCGCGCCCGCGGCGTCGGGACGCACTCTCGGTTTATCTCGACGCATTGGAAGAACAATTTCAAGATTGAAGATCGAATGCACGAATCGCTTAAGAACGCGATCGATTACATCGAAATGGCTTCGCGCCATCTCGCGGAGACGAAAAGGTTTTTCAGCGCGTTATTGGGCTGGTCGTTTCAAGACTACGGACCCGATTATGCGTCGTTTGATGATGGCCGAATGACCGGCGGCTTTTTCGCTTCAGAAAAAACCGCGGGAGTGGACACGGGCGCGCCGCTTGTGGTCTTTTATCAGCCCGAGCTGGAGAAGATGCTGGCCGAGGTGAAGAAACTCGGCGGCAAGATCACACGCGAGATTTTTGAATTCCCCGGCGGACGCCGTTTTCACTTCCGTGAGCCCGGCGGCGGCGAGTTCGCCATTTGGTCGGACAAAAAGTGATTGTCGCATCGGCGATCGCCCAGCGGTTTCATTTGGCCTTCCTAATCTCGCCAAGATCGCGACGGTGGAGTAAACACCAAGTCTCGGTGCCGTGAAATGCTGGCGAGATGGCGAACAGGGTACGGGAATTCGATGGCTCCGCGGGGCGTCGGCCTACGCGGAAGCGGCTACAGCGGCAGTTGCTCGTTGCGCGGTTGCTGATTATCATAAGCCGCGCGACTAAGCCGCGTCTTTTTCATTCTCATGCAGAAAATTGGATTTGCCGAAGCTCTCGATTCCATCGTGGCCAGCGACCCACGTTATCAGCGGGAGGCGTATGTTTTTTTGCGCGACGCGCTCGATTTCACCACCAAACAGCAGAAGAAGATCAAAGGCGCCACCGTGCGTCATGTGGCCGGTCCGGAACTGCTCGACGGCGTCCGGCAGTACGCGCTCAAGGAATTCGGGCCGATGGTGATCACGGTTTTTGATAATTGGGGAATCCACTGCTGCGAGGACATTGGGCACATGGTTTTCAATCTGATCAGGGCCGGGATTTTCGGGAAAACCGAGGAAGATTCGCTGGAGGACTTTAAGAATGTTTACGATTTTGAGGAGGCGTTCGTAAGGCCGTTCGCGCCCGCGAAACCAATTGCTCCCGCGGTCGCGGGGCCGCCAGGTCTGCCAGCGCCAAAATCGTTATGATCCCGCGGCTGCCGGGACTAGGCCTGGCACTTGTCGTGGCAACTATGTTCAGCACTGCCAATTTGAAAGCCACGCCCACCGACGATTCGGCGGTTATTACCTTTCCCCCGAGCTCGGCGCAGAAATGGGTCTTGCCGGACGGTTTGACGGTCATTGTGCAGGAGGATCACAGCGCCCCGGTGGCGAGCGTGCAGGCCTGGTGCGCCACAGGGAGCGTGAGCGAGGACGAGCATCTGGGTGCGGGCCTGTCCCACATTCTCGAACACATGCTCTTCAAAGGGACGAAGACGCGAACGACCAACGCCATCGCGCAAAAAATTCAGGACGTGGGCGGTTACATCAACGCCTACACCGATTTCGACCGCACGGTTTTCTGGATCGACGTTCCAAGAGACGGCGTCGCCACCGCGCTCGATGTTTTGGCCGATGCGATGATGAATTCGACATTGCCGCCGGCGGAGTATTTGAAGGAACAGGAAGTGATCCGGCGCGAGTTCGCGATGAATCTGGATAATCCCGACCGAATGACCAGCCAACTTCTCTTAGCCACCGCCTTCCAGCGGCATCCTTACCGGCTGCCGGTGATCGGGCAGATGGAAATTTACAATCAGCTCACACAAGAGCAGGTGATGCGGTATTACAAAGCACGTTACGTCCCGAACAATCTCATCTTTATCGTAGCGGGAGATGTCGATGCAGAAAAGGTGCATCAGCAGCTCGCCGAATTCTTCAAGCCTTATCCGGAGAAATCACTCAAGCCGGTCTTCATTCCTGAGGAACCGCCGCAACTGGGCCGGCGTGAAGTGCACAACGAGTTCGCTACCGAGCTAACGCGTCTCTCACTGGCTTGGCACGTTCCCGAGCTCACGCATCCGGACGTTCCCGCGCTCGATGTGCTCTCGACGATTTTGGGTGACGGCCGCAGCTCGCGCTTGTATCGGCGCGTGCGGGAAGAGGCCGGCCTGGCCTTTGGCGTCTCGGCGTTTTCCTACACGCCGGGCGACCCAGGATTGCTCGGCATTGATGCCACGGTCGATCCAAAAAAGCGCGAGGGCGCGGAGCACTTGATTTTGCAAATCATCGATGAAGTGAAACAGGCCGGCGTCACGCCGGAGGAGTTGATGAAAGCGAAGAAAATCTCGCTCAGTCATCATCTCGATGCTCTGGCCACGATGCGTGGCCAGGCGTCGGATATCGGAGGGAACTGGCTGCTCACACGCAATCTTAATTTCAGTCGCGACTATCTCGCGGCCGTCCAGAAAGTGACGCTCGACGATATTCGCCGCGTCGCCACGAACTATCTCACTAGCGACAACTTGACGGTCGTGTCGCTCAACCCACGGGGCTCGCTCGTGGCAAAAGCGGAGGGCGCGAAGGTCGCGACGGCGACTGAAATTCAAAAGTTCGAACTGGCCAACGGCTTGCGTATTCTCGTGCGCGAAGACGCCCGGTTGCCGCTGGTCTCGATGACTGCTGTGTTCCGCAGCGGGCTGCTCGCCGAAACGCCCCAGACCAACGGCATCACCCGATTGATGGCCAAAGTGTTGCTCAAAGGAACCAAGACGCGCGCGGCGGAGCAGATCGCGAATCAGATCGAAGCGGTCGGCGGCAGCATCGGCAGCGACGCGGGCAATAACAGCTTCAGTGTTTCGCTTCACCTTACCAAGCCCGATCTGAAACTGGGCGTTGATTTACTCTCGGATGTATTACGAAACGCGACCATGCCGGCGAAAGCCGTGGCGCGCGAACAGGAAGTTCAGATCGCCGGGATTAAAGAAGAAGACGAACAGCTCACGGCCGTCGCCCGCAACATCTTGCGCGCCGCGCTCTTTGCGCATCATCCCTACGCGTTGCGGGCGAATGGATCGCCTGATTCCGTCCAACGTTTGACGCAGAAAGATTTACTCGACTTTCGTGATCGTTATCTGGCGGCAAAAAACGGCGTCATCTCCGTTTTTGGAGACGTGAAAGCTGCGGAAGTGAAACAGCTTTTCGAGGAGACACTCGGCGCGCTGAGGCCGGGTGCACTTGCCTTAACGGACGCCCATCCGGCGGCGCCGTTGCGGCAGATGACAAATGTCGAGAGCCAAAAAGAGAAAGCGCAAGGCGTGATCATGGTCGGATATCGCGGCGTCGACATGTTCAGTCCGGATCGCTATGCGCTCGAACTCATCGATGAAGCGAGCAGCGGTCTGGGCTCGCGTTTTTTCATCCGCATC
>Ga0209055_1002399_pt1 | contig 11874 bp, 11 predicted proteins | sample GraSoiAngelo_110_FD_185875 | JGI IMG/M metagenome (GOLD analysis project Ga0209055, IMG submission 185875) | Grasslands soil microbial communities from the Angelo Coastal Reserve, California, USA - 14_0903_12_30cm (SPAdes) (version 2) | ecosystem: Environmental > Terrestrial > Soil > Grasslands ... | reverse complement strand
GCAGATCGCCTTGGTCATGACCTCGAGTTCGCTCGACACATGGACGGCCGGGGCGAAGTTGGCCAGGCCGAAGACGGCGTCGAGCCGGGTCTTGATCGTGGACCACTGGGTCGGATCGTCCAGAGAGATCCGGATGCGGCCTGCCAGGCTTTCCACATGGCAGGGGCTGGTGCCGCGGAGGGCTTCGCGGAGATTGCGCACGAGCCGGTCCACGAGGAAGGGACGGTTACGGCCCTTCAGGGCCAGCTCATGGTAGTGCGCGATGACGTAATGCATACATTCACGTCATTGCGAGGAGCGAAGCGACGAAGCAATCTCGTGGTTGATGGAATCTTGAGATTGCTTCGCTCCGCTCGCAATGACACACATCGTTAGATCGTTGGCAACAGCGACACTAGTGCCCAGACGATTCCAGGTAGCGCTCGCAGTCCATCGCGGCCATGCAGCCGGAGCCGGCGGCGGTGATGGCCTGGCGATAGACGTGGTCTTGCACGTCGCCGCCGGCGAACACGCCGGGCACGCTGGTCTTGGTCCCGTCGTGCGTAAGGACGTAACCCTTGTCGTCCAGCTTCAACTGATCCTTGAACAGCTTGGTGTTGGGCGAATGGCCGATCGCGACGAAGACACCGTCGCAGCGGTTCTCGCTGACCGCGCCGCTCTTGACGTCCCGCAGCCGCACGCCGGTGACGACCGGGTCGCCCAGGATGTCCTCGACCACCGTGTTCCAGATAAAGCCGATCTTCGGGTTCTTTCGGGCGCGGTCCTGCATGATCTTGGATGCCCGGAGCGCGTCGCGGCGGTGCAACACCGTGACGCGCGTGGCGAACTTCGTGAGGAAGAGCGCCTCCTCCATGGCGGCATCCCCGCCGCCGACCACGACCAGCTCTTTGCCGCGGAAAAAGAATCCGTCGCACGTGGCGCAGGTCGAGACGCCGTGCCCCAGCAGGCGCCGTTCTGACTTGAGGCCAAGCATGTTGGCGGAGGCGCCGGAGGCGATGATCAGAGTGCGGGTCTCGACGCTTCGCTCGCCTCCGATGGTCAGAGTGAACGGCGTGCGCTTGAGGTCCACTGCGGAGACGTCGCCGTGCAGGAATTCCGTGCCGAACCGTCCTGCCTGGGCTCGCATCTCCTTGATGAGGTCAGGGCCCATGATGGCGTGGTGAAACCCCGGATAGTTCTCCACCTCGGTGGTCAAAGCCAGTTGCCCGCCCGCATGCACTCCTTCGATCAGCAGGGGTGCAAGGTTCGCCCGTGCTGTGTAGATGGCGGCGGTCAGCCCTGCCGGCCCGGACCCGATGATGACGACATCCCGCGTAGACATGAGAAAACTGTAACACAGGGCGAGAGGGAGGGGAAGGGGCGGGTTGCTCAGGCTTGGTGCTTGAGCTCGTCGTAGAGGCGCTGGACTTCCTTTCGGAGCTGTTCCAGCGGGAGGGTCCCATCGATGACGTAGTCCGCCACCTTCACCTTTTCGGACAGGGGCATCTGGGCGGCGATGCGTTTGCGGGCTTCCTCCGTTGAGAGGTGATTCCGGGCTTTGAGGCGAGCGACCTGGGTCTGCTCGTCCGCGGTTACGACGATAATGCGATCCATGCGTGTGTGCGCCTTCGCTTCGATCAGCAGAGCGGCATCGTAGATAATGACGGCATGCGGCGCCTGGGCGGCGATCTTTTGGCATCGGCGCTCCTGCTCGATGGCCACATGGGGGTGGACGATGGCATTCAACCGCGCAAGTTGCTTGGCGTCACCAAATACTGCATGGCCGAGGCGGTCCCGATCCAGGGTGCCATCGGGGCGGAGCATGTCCTTGCCGAAGACCTTGACGATCTCCTGCAGAGCCGGCTTGCCTGGGCCCACCTCCTCGCGGGCCAGCACGTCAGCGTCCACGAGGTGCGCCCCGCACTCCACGAAGAGGCGCGAGACCGTGCTTTTGCCGGTGGCGATCCCGCCTGTCAGCCCTACCTGCAACATGGCGAAACTCTAGCACATTGCATCGTTGCGGCAAAGGTCGGTACAATCCGCGCGCCATGAGCGGTGAACTCTTGGACGAGGCCATGAAGGCCCAGTTGGCCGTGGAGTGGGAGCGTTTCAGAAAGGCGTTCTCCCAGGCCGGCCAGATCGGTGAACTGAACCTGGGAGAGTGGCGCATCGTCGCGGAGCGCGACCGAAAGGGCCTCCCGCCGGCGGTGTCGTTTGTGGCGGTACAGAGGCTCCTCACGCTGGAGAAGTCCGGGCTGCGCGGGCAAGCCTTCCGAGGCGGGGAGGAGACCAAGGATCCCACCATGCGACAGGCTGGGCAAGCTCAAGCTCATGAAGTTCGGATCCAGGACGCGGATCACAGCGAAGTCTATGCGGCCATGGCGTATTACGCCGGGAGGCGGTTAGGCTTGACCGAGGTGCAGGCGGCGGTGTTGGGAGACGCCACGGCCTATCTGATGACGGGCTGGATGCAAGCCCATTCCGACGGCTCCCGAGCGGACCGGGTGATTATGGAGTTTAAGAAAACTGCAGGCGCGCCACCGGAAGGCGGCTTTTTCTGGAGCAACCTGCACTCGCTGGCCTGCCGCAGAGGATTCCAAGCAATGGTCGAATTAGTCCGCCTCATGGGTACTCCAGCGTTCCGATGAGCCGTGGACTGACAATGCCGACTCTGGTGATCGCATGGCTCGCGCTTTCCGGCAGCGTGGTGGCGGCTGATTCCGCACCGTCCGGTCACATGGTGATAGTGGCACAGGACGGTTCTGGCGCCTATCGTGAGATCCAGGCGGCCATTGACGATGCGAAGGCGGGCGACACGATCTTCATCAAGGCAGGACACTATCGGGAAGACGTGGTCGTTCACAGCAAGGACCGGCTGCGGCTGATCGGCGAGTCCCGCGACCAGGTGACGATCTCCGGTTTGAAGCGGGTGGGCGCGTTTCGGATCGGCAAGTGGCCGTACGGCGCCAATGAGATCGAAGTCCGCGACCTGACCATTGCCGAAAATGGAGGCCTGGCCGTCGGCATCTTCAACGGCTCGCGCATCCTCCTCTCGAACATCCGCGCCCGCGGCCTCCTTTACGTCCAGCAGGCGAAAGCGGTCCGTATCGAAAAGAGCCTGCTCGGCGGCAGCGAGACCACCGGCGTGTCGTTCGTGGATGCCCAGGGCGAGTTGATCGACAGCGAAGTGCGCGACAACGACTACGGGGTCACCATCGCGGGCCAGTCCAACGTGCGGGTGGAAGGTAACGTGATCGCTAACAATCGCTATGATGCCGTCGTGGTCCAGGCCGGCGCCGAAGGCACGGTCCTCAGGAACCGGCTCGTCCAGAACGGAGGGACGATCGCCGTCCAGGACGGTGCCCACGTCGAGCAAGGCGACAACGTTCGTGACTCGCCTCCGTGATGGATGAGACCTTGTACCGTCCGCACATGGGTTGAGACAATGGGACGGCTCATTTCGAACTGGGGACCGCCACCGACACTGAGGCTGAAAAAATGGTACCGGGGTCTTGCCTGGCGCGCGCCTCGCGCAGAAGGGTCCTGGTGCTGGGAACCACCAATCCCTCGTAGGTGAGGACTCCGTTGGTCATGATCGTCACCGGGCGCGCGAGGTCCACCAGGTTCTCATTGAGATAGAGGGTGTAGCGGCGGATGCGGTGCGTGCGGACATCGATCTTGTTGGGCCCGACGACTTCCGCCTCCAATCTGGCGTAGCGTTTAGTGGCGATGGCCTCGTCCCGGCGGTCGACGAGGTTATCCGAAAACTCGGCGATGCGGTCTGTCGCGTCAATCCGCACCCAGTTGAATGGCAGGAGATGCGACGCGTCGCGTACGACAGTCAGTTTCTTCGGGTACGGGTTCCGGTGCCGGCCCGCCAGCCAGGCGATCAGGTCCGGCAGTTCCTCCCGCGGGAAGAAATGGCCGCCAGCCATCGGATGGACGCGATCATGCTCCCGGTACACGTGCAGGTAGCCCAACTCGGTCAGGGCCCCGTCAATGGCGCGGCTCAGGGAGACGGGCATCACCTGGTCCTGCCGGCCGTGGATGATGTACAGCGGCGTCTGTCGGAAGTTTTCCAGGAACGGCATCAGGATGTCGTCCAGCCCGGCGGCCATGGGTACGACGGCGGCGAAGCGCCAGGCATGATGCGCGCCGATCAGGTACGCTCCGATCCCGCCGTTGGACATGCCAGTGAGAAACACGCGGTTGGGATCCACATGGTAGCGGGCCTCAACTGCGCTGATGGTGGCTAGGACGAGGTCCTCCGCAGTGCGAGTCCACCAGTCCCCCATCGGCAGGGTCGGGCAGGCCAGGATGTAGCCCTCGCCCAGGCGGGTCTGCCAGCGTTCCAGATAGGTGTCCCCGGTGAAGCCGGCTCCGTGCAAGCAGATGACGAGCCCGTTGGGCTTGTCCGGCCGGTACGAATCCGGAACGTACAGGCCGTAGGAGAACAGGCGCTCCCCCAGGCGAAGTTCGCGGCTCGGCAGGGTGCCCACTGGTTCGACCCGGTAGGAGCGGCCTACGGCGAGGATGGCCGAAACGGCCGCCGGAGTCGCATCCTGACGACCCAGTATGTCGGCGAAGAGTTGGTCCGCGCGCTCGGCGTCGGGAGTGTCCCGGTACTCGGAAATGGAGACTTGCAGGGCAGGATCAATCGGGCCGCCGGTCTGATCGACCGGTGCAGCCGGGCATGCGCTGATGCTCAGGATCATGAAGAACAGCGACCAGCAGGCCATGCGGGCAGGCATGGCCAACGCTATCACGCGGGTATGACCGTGTCAAAACCCCTTTTCTTTTTCTCATCCCATGCAGTACCCTGATACTTGCCTTTGGTAGAATCTCCCCCTTGGGGGTGATAGGGAGGACGAAAGGAGCGCCGTTTCATGGCGGGATTTCCGATAGAGCCCTCGAGCCGGATCAGGACCTTGCCGCCGTATCTGTTCGCCGCGATCGATGAGATGAAGCAGAAAGCCATCGCCCGCGGGGTGGACGTCATCAATCTGGGCATCGGCGATCCGGACCTGCCGACCCCAGCGCCGATCGTGGAGCAGATGCGGCAGGCGGTGGACAATCCGAAGCACCACCAGTATCCGTCCTACGAAGGCATGCTGAGCTTCCGACAGGCGGTCGCCGACTGGTACCAACGGCGCTTCGGCGTCACGCTCAATCCGGCCGACGAGGTCCTTACGCTGATCGGCTCGAAGGAGGGCATCGGCCATGTGCCGCTGGCCTTCGTGGACCCGGGCGACGTGGTCCTGGTGCCGAGCCCCGGGTATCCTGTCTATCCGGTGGGGACCAGCTTTGCAGGGGGCACGCCGTACGTGATGCCGTTGACGAAGGCCCACCACTACCTGCCTGACCTCCGGAGCATTCCCAAGGGCGTGGTGCGCAAGGCCAAGCTGATGTTTCTGAACTATCCGAACAACCCGACATCGGCAACGGCCGGCAAGGACTTCTTCAAGCGCGTGGTCGAGTTCGCGAGCGAGCACCGGATCATCGTGTGCCACGACGCGGCCTATTCCGAGATTTACTATGACGGACGGCGCCCGCCCAGCTTCCTGGAGGCGGCTGGCGCCAAGGAGGTCGGAGTCGAGTTTCACTCGCTGTCCAAGACCTTCAACATGACCGGCTGGCGGATCGGGTTCGGAGTCGGCAACAAGCAGGTGCTGGCCGGGCTCGGCAAGGTCAAGAGCAACCTCGACTCCGGCGCGTTCCAGGCTGTGCAGGAGGCCGGAATCACGGCGTTGCGCCAGGGGGATTCGCTGGCCGATGGGATCCGGGCGGTCTACCAGGAGCGGCGCGACGTGCTGCTCCCGGGGCTCAAGCGGGTCGGGCTGGAAGTGGAGCCGCTCCACGCAGCCTTCTACGTCTGGGTCACGGTGCCGAAGGGCTTCACCTCCGTGTCCTTCACGGCGCATCTGCTGGAGAGGGCCGGAATTGTCACGACGCCGGGCAACGGCTTCGGGGAAGCCGGGGAGGGCTACATCCGGATGACGCTGTGCGCGCCCAAGGAGCGTCTGCTCGAGGCCGTCTCGCGGATGGAGAAGGCGGGCCTGTAAGGCGGGTCGGATGGTTGAAACCTACATCGGGATCGGTTCGAACCTGGGCGATCGGCGCGACCTCTGCGCCCGCGCGCTCGGATTGCTGGGCATGCTCCCGCAGAGCCGATTGGTTGGCTATTCCCCCGCGTACGAGACGGAGCCGGTAGGCGACGTCGGCGGGCCGTTCTTGAACCTCGTGGCGCGGGTGGACACCGACCTGCCAGCCTGGCGTCTATTGCTGATCCTCAGGGAGACGGAGCGGGGGCTGGGCCGCGACCTCGACCGTCCTTCGGGACCACGCACCATGGATCTCGACCTCCTGTTCTACGGGGACCAGGTCATCCACGACAATGGACTGGAAGTTCCGCACCCGCGCCTGCACGAGCGCCGCTTCGTCTTGGCTCCCTTGGCCGAACTGGCCCCGGCCTTCCGGCATCCGGTGCTGGGGAAGACCGTGGCGTCGCTGCTGGCCGCTCTCAAGGATCTGCACGCGGTCCGCCGTCTGGAAGAGCCTGTCATCCCGTGGACGCCGGGCGGCGCGTGTCGGACTTGATGCGGCGGATTCGGACCGTCAACGCGATGCGCACCTGGTCTCGAGGGCTCCAGCGGGAAGGGGTGACGATCGGGCTGGTGCCGACCATGGGCGCGCTGCACGAGGGGCACCGCTCGCTGATCCGCGCGGCCAGGCTGGCCTGCGACGCGGTGGCCGTCAGCATCTTCGTGAATCCCCTGCAGTTCGGCCCGCTGGAGGACTTCGACAGGTACCCTCGCTCGCTCACGCCGGATCTCCGCCTCTGCCGGTCAGGGGGCGTCGACGCCGTCTTCCTCCCGCGCGCCCAGGAGATGTACCCGCCGGATTTCGAGACGGCCGTCTCCGTGCAGCGCCTCACGCGGCGGTACGAGGGGCTCTCACGGCCAGGGCACTTCGGGGGCGTGACGACGGTGGTGACAAAACTCCTGAACATCGTCCATCCCGACAAGGCGTTTTTCGGTCAGAAGGATTATCAACAGGCGGTGGTAGTCGCGCGGCTGGTCAAGGACCTGAACCTGGATACGGAGATTGTCATGCGCCCGACCGTCCGTGAGCCAGACGGCCTGGCGCTCAGCTCGCGCAACGTGCACCTCTCGCCGGAAGAGCGGAAAGCGGCGACCGTGCTCTACCGCGCTCTGTCGGAGGCCCGGGAGTTGATCCGGGCGGGGGAACGGTCGGTGAAGAAGGTCGAAGCGGCCATGACCCGGCTCATCTGGGCAGAGCCCCTGGCGCGCCTGGATTACCTCGCCATGGCGGATCCCATCACGCTGGATGAGGTGCGCAGCGTACGGGGCCGCGTGGTGCTCTTGCTGGCCGTCTGGATCGGCGAGACCCGCTTGATCGATAATCTGATCGTGGCGGCGCGATGAAATCTTCGATGACTCCACGGGACGACGGCGTCGGACTGTATCTCCACGTGCCGTTCTGCGACCGGCGGTGCCACTTCTGCGCCTTCTTCACCCGTGCCCGTCGGGAGGACCGCGTTGCAGCCTTTGTGTCCGATCTGCTGGCGGAGATCCAGCTGCACGGCAGGAACAATACGATCCGCGGGCGGACTGTTGAGACGATCTACTTTGGCGGTGGAACCCCCACGATCCTCTCGTCCGGTCAACTGCTCAGCATCCTGGAGGCCTGCCGGCGAACCTTTGTCGTGGACACAGCCGCGGAAGTGTCGATCGAGGCCAATCCGGCCTCGGTAGAGGAGCCCTTCCTACGAGCGCTCCGCAAAGGTGGGTTCAACCGTCTCAGCTTGGGCGCGCAGTCGTTCGACGATGCGGAGTTGCAAGCGGCCAACACCCCGCATACGGCTGAGCAGATCGAACGTGCCGTCCGCGCGGCTCGCCGGGCTGGCTTTGCCAACCTGAACTTGGACCTGATCTACGGGCTCCCGGGCCAGTCCTTGACTCGCTGGCTGGCCAATTTGAACGCGGCGATCGCCCTGGCGCCCGAGCATCTCGCCTTCTACGGGCTGACGATCGAAGAGGGGACGCAGTTTCACGGGCAGGTGGAGCGCGGGCGCCTGAACCTGCCTGAAGAGGATGCGCTTGCCGATATGTATCAGGGGGGACGGAACACGCTGAGGGCCGCGGGCTATCTCCAGTATGAGGTCTCCAACTTCGCGCGTCAGGGACACGCCTGCCGGCACAATCTGGGCTACTGGACCGATCGCGAGTGGCTGGGATTGGGCCCCAGCGCCCATTCGTACTTGGACGGAGCGAGGTTCAGCGTGGTGGCGTCGCTGGAGGAATACCATCGGCTGGTCTCGGCCAGTAGGCCACCGATTGCAGAGCGGGAGCCAGGGACGCCAGACCTGCGGTTGCGGGAGGCAGTGGTCTTCGGTCTCCGCACGGTCGCGGGGGTCGCCTGCGCTCGCCTGCGTGAGCGCTACGCTCTCGATCCGATCGAGCGATTCCGGGAGCCGATCGAGCGGCTGACCTTTGGCCGGTGGATGATCCTGGACGGCGAAGTCCTTCGGCCAAGCGACGATGGGCTTCTGCTGGCCGATGAGCTGGCGGCCGCGTTTCTGTGAACCCTGTCACCCTGAACAACGTGAAGGGTCTAAATTCAGATTCTTCGCTTTGCTCAGAATGACGATCAGCGCTCGCCGATGCGGGTCCCGCAGTAGGGGCAGGTCTTCCACTCGAGGTGAAGGGGGCGCTTGCAGCCGATGCAGTTCCGGCTGAGGATCGCCTCGCAGTACGGGCAGGCCATGAAGTCGTACTGGACGATCCGGGCGCAGGTCGGACAAATGGATTCGGTTTTGCTCGACACCTCGATCACGCGCACTAATTCCTCGAGCGTCGTCAGGCCCGCTTTGGCCTTGTTAAGGCCGTCCTCGCCCAGCGTAGTCATCTTGGCCGTGAGGGCGGCTAAGCGCAACTCTTGCTCCGACGCTTCCGCCGAGATCATCTCGCGCATCCGGGCGGTCGGGTCGACGATCTCCATGATGGCCATCCGTCCCAGGTATCCCGTCTTCCCGCACTGAGCACAGCCCTTGCCTGCATAGAACTGCACGTTCGTCAAGGCTTCCGGCGGAATCCGGAGAATCATCAGCGTGGCCGGGTCCGGCGTCGCTTTCTCCTTGCATTGTGGGCAGATGGTCCGGACCAGACGCTGGGCAATGACCCCCTCGACCATAGAGGCCACCAGGTAGCGAGGGATGCCGATGTCGATGAGTCGTGTGATGGCCGACGGGGCATCGTTGGTGTGCAGGGTGGAGAGCACCAGGTGGCCGGTCATGGCGGCCCGGATGGCGATCTCCGCGGTCTCCTGGTCCCGGATCTCGCCGACAAGGACGACATCCGGATCCTGGCGCAGGATGGCTCGGAGGGCACTGGCAAAGGTCAGCCCCGCATCTGGATTGACCTGGGTCTGGTTGATCCCCTCGATGTTGGCCTCGACCGGGTCTTCAACGGTGACGAGGTTGATCGCCGTGGACTTGATGGCATTCAACAGGGCATAGAGGGTCGTGGTCTTCCCGCTTCCCGTCGGGCCGGTCACGAGGATGAGGCCCTTGTGGCGCTGGGTGAATGACTTGATCGTCGCGTAATCTTTCTCGGACAAGCCAATCGCCTCCAGCTTGGGCAGGGATTTCGACTGGTCCGTGACGCGGAGGACCATCTTTTCGCCGTGCAGGATGGGCAGCGAAGACACCCGGAGATCCACCTCGCGCTGTTCGATCTTCACGCGGATAGCGCCGTCCTGCGGTGCGCGGCGCTCGGCGATATCCATCTTGGCCAGGACCTTGAAACGCGAGACGATCGGCGGGTGCACGGCCTTTGGCAGATGCATAGTTTCGCGCAGGAGGCCGTCCACGCGGAGCCGCACGATCGTGTCTTTTTTGGTCGGCTCGACGTGGATGTCGCTCACACGGGAACGGACGGCCTCTGTCATGAGCATATTGCAGAGCCGGACGATGGGCGCCTGTCGGGTCGCTTCCTCCAGGCTTTGGATCTCGGACTCCGTGGGCTGGGATTCGGCTGCCAGCACCTCCAGCAGGTCCTCGCTGAACTCCTCGGTGCTGTCGCCGACGATCCGGTCGACGGCCGCCGCGACCTCCTGTTTCCGGTAGATATTCTCTGCCGCTTCCTTGATGGCGGATCGCCCGGCGAGCACCGGTTTCACGGTGCATCCGCTGAAGAACGAAATATCCTGAATGGCATCGAAATCGAGGGGGTCAGCCATGGCCACGGTCAGTGACTTGCCGTCGAGTTTCAGAGGTACCGCCCGATAGCGCCTGGCCAGCGGTTCGGGGATCGTCACAGACAGGTCGGGGTTGAGCGTTTCCTTGGTCAGGTCGACGAAGAGGTAGCCCAGTTGGTGCGAGAGACGCCAGGCGATGTCGCGTTCCGAGACGATCCCTTGGTCAACGAGGTGTTCGCCCAGGCGTTGGCCGGATCGGGCGCATTCTTCGAGCGCCTTGGTCAACTGGTCCTGGGTAAGCAGACCCGCCTCCAGCAGGACCTCGCCCAGCTTGCGGCGGCGCTTCGGGGCTCTCGATTCCTTGGCTTTCGGGCTGTCTTTCACGTCGCCCATGCCTGCTCCTGAGATAGGGGAATGCCGGATCTAGGGCCGTGCGTATTATAGCTCAAATCGGCGTGGAATCCACCGGAGGCATGATGGCAGGAGACACACAGGGCGAGAAGCGATCGGGTCAGTACAGGATGGACTGGACCACCACGGTTCCCTTGACCAGCGAAAGGTGATGGCCGTTAGTTATGGTAAGGCGAGGGCGGCTATTGCCTTCCGGTTCTCTGATTATGGCCTTTCTTATCCTGATCGAGTTGTTGTATCTTGCTATGATGCGTCGCGAATGATTGCGTGAGCGAATCCTGCTGCTTCCGGACAGCTTCCAGTGCTTTGAGGAGTGCCTCCACCTTGCTTTTGAACCCGTCTTTGTCTACATCTTTCGATCCCAGGGCCTTCAATTTATCATTGTATTTATCCTTGTAGTCCTCTTCATCGTCATCCTCATCCTTTGCAACTTTGTACTGATGGTAGTTTTCCCAAAGGTCATTCCAGTCTTTCGTGGTGCCCCCCTTCGGATTGAGCGCCCTGAGTTGTTCCAGGAGGGCTCGCTTCTGATCCAGAAGCTGGCGGTAGGTCTGCGCAAGGGTCAGTTCTTCCTGTTCCAGGGCTTGGTGTTGCTGATCGAGAAGTTGCTTCTCCTGGCCAAGTGAGAGGTCTCCAGAGGACCCTGCATTCACTTCGGCCGCCTCCATGGATCCCAGCCCGAGCAACGCGATCAGACTGAGTATTAAAAGCCGCATGTTCATCGGTATTCTCCTCTCTCTTGCTACAACGCCTTCCATGTCTTAATTTGCGCCGTCTTCAAAAAAGTTGGAATCGACAAGTTACCGTTATAGGTCAGGCTGAGTCCCCCACTGACGGAGTCTGCCGTTACCAGCCCGCTGCCGTTTGCTCCATCTTGGGCGACGACATAGCCATACATAGTCGGGTTTCCTTCAATGTTCACCTGTTCGTACGCGGCGACCACGCCCGTGAGGTTTCCCCCTGAGAGACTGCCGATATGGATATCCTCATCGGAGATGAAGAGGAAATTTTGTGTCCCGGCCTTAAAGAGCGCCCCATCCATGCTGGTGGGCGCGCGCGCAATCAGGCTCTGTGCCGTGAGGTCGATGGACCCTTCCGCGATGAGAGTCGTAACCCAGGGCGCCTGGGTGGTGCCGAGACTTGTAGGGATCGAGACATCAGTCTGAAAATAGAGCGTGCCGTTGATCGTGCTGGGGCAGCTTAACGTCCAGATAGCAGGCCCAGTCGGACCCGACACGGATACGTGTTTTTTCTTCTTCTTCTTCG
>Ga0209055_1002398_pt1 | contig 11882 bp, 15 predicted proteins | sample GraSoiAngelo_110_FD_185875 | JGI IMG/M metagenome (GOLD analysis project Ga0209055, IMG submission 185875) | Grasslands soil microbial communities from the Angelo Coastal Reserve, California, USA - 14_0903_12_30cm (SPAdes) (version 2) | ecosystem: Environmental > Terrestrial > Soil > Grasslands ... | reverse complement strand
CGAGCTGAACGCGATCGAGGCGTACTACCTGGGCCACAAGGACCTGAAGGGCATGGTCGCCGTCGACGCCGGCAGCACGCAGGGCGTTGCCCAGATCATGCAGAAGTACGGTCTGGCGAGCAAAGGCGTGCACGCGGGCGGCTACGACCTGCTGACCGGGACGATCCAGGGGATCAGCCAGGGCAGCCTGGACTTCACGATCGACCAGCAGCCGTACGCGCAGGGCTTCTTCCCGGTGGTGCAGCTCTTCCTGTACAAGCTGTCTGGCGGTCTCTCGCAGCCGTCCGACACCAACACCGGCCTCGTCTTCGTGACCAAGAGCAACGTCGGGCCGTACAACGCCAAGACGCGCTTCGAGGGCAGCTCCAGCAAGGAGCAGGTCGTCAGCCCGAGCTCCTCCTAGCATGTCCCGCGTCGCCTCGGCGTTCGTCCAGGTCCGTTGGGCCAGCATCCTGGTGGTCGCTGTCGCGCTGGGAGCCTACTTCGCCTTCACCAGCCCGGCGTTCCTGACCAGCAGCAACCTGCTGACGATCGCCGGGTTCCTGTGCGCCACCGCGATCGTGGCGTCCGGGGAGGTCATGCTGATGATCTGCGGGGAGATCGACCTCTCCCCGGGCATGGTCTTCGCCCTGGCTCCGTTCGTCATGTACTTCGTCTACAACGACGTCGGGCTGCCGCTGTGGATCGGCATCATCGCGGGGCTGCTCGTCAGCGCCGCGGTGGGGCTGGTCAACGGCCTGGTGACCGTCGTGCTGCGCGTGCCGTCGTTCGTGACCACCCTGGGTATGAGCTTCCTGCTGGCCGGACTCAGCCTGACGTTCCTCGGCTTTCCGGTGCCGACGCCGCAGGAGGGCACCCGCTTCGCGGACGTGATGGGCCACAGCCAGGTCGCCGAGCTGATCTGGGCGCTGGGGGTGGTCGCCGTGGTGCAGATCGGGCTCAGCTACACGCGCTGGGGCCTCTACACCATCTCGACCGGCGGCAACCTCCTGGGCGCCGCCGAGGCGGGCGTCAACGTCGCCCGCATCAAGGTCGCCAACTTCATGATGTGCAGCGTCCTCGGCGGCCTGGCCGGCACCCTGGAGGCGTTTCGGATCAGCTCGATCGACGCCACCGCCGGCGGCTACGACAAGATGTTCCAGGCCGTGTCCGCGGCCGTGATCGGCGGCACCGCGCTCGCGGGCGGCTCGGGGACCGTCATCGGCGCGCTGATCGGCGCGATCGTCCTGTCGGTCCTCAGCGACGGCTTCACGCTCCAGGGCATCGAGGCCAAGACCTTCAACGTGATCCTGGGCGCCGCGATCCTGGTCGCGATGATCGTCAACGTCACCCTGCAGCGCAGGCGTCAGCAGGGCGCGCTGTGACCGACACGGCTCCGGCGATCCAGATCGAGCACGTCAGCAAGCGCTTCGGCCCGGTCGTGGCGCTGCGCGACGTGAACCTCACGCTGCCGAAGGGCGAGGTACTCGGCCTGATCGGCGACAACGGTGCCGGCAAGTCGACCCTGATCAAGATCGTCACGGGCTTCCACCAGCCGGACGAGGGCAGGATCGTGGTCGACGGCGTCGAGGTCCGGCTCCGCTCCGTCTCGCACGCGCGGTCGCTGGGGATCGAGACGGTGTACCAGGACCTCGCGCTGATCCCGGGCCTCAGCGTCTACCACAACATGTTCCTCAAGCGCGAGCTGCTGCTGTCCCCGCTGCCGTTCCTGCGCAACGGGGAGATGAAGCGGCGGGCGCGCCAGTACCTGAACGAGATGGGTGTGGCCATCACCTCGGTGGACACGGAGGTGGCCAAGCTCTCGGGCGGCCAGCGGCAGGCGATCGCCATCGCGCGTGCTGTCTACTCGCGGGCGAGGGTCCTCCTCCTGGACGAGCCGCTGGCCGCGATGGGCGCTCGGGAAGGGCGGCTCGTCCTCGACCTGATCCACAACCTCAAGCAGCGGCGCGAGGTCTCGATCGTCATGATCGCGCACAACTACGCTCAGGTCCTGGAGGTCGCCGACCGCATCAACCTGCTGCGCCACGGCACGATCTCGTTCGACAAGCCGGTGTCTGAGACCTCGTTGGAGGAGCTGACCGACGTCATGGTCGAGGAGTACCGCCGCTCCCACGTCGCAGTGGCGCACACATGAGGCCGGGCGCGGTGCCCGGCCGGCCGGCGTCGTCCCGCGGGCCTGGCGCGCAGCGGAACCGCCGGCATCTAACCGTCTAGCCCCCCTTAACAGGTTGGGTTGGCGATGAGCGACTCCCGGCCTACGCTGGGAACATGCGTACGCGCTGCACCGAGCTCGCCGAACTGGTCGAGGCCGGCACCCAGCAGATCGTCGGCGCCCTCGGCGCCGCCTGCGAGGAGGGCCTCTCGGTCCCCCAGCTGACCGAGCTGCTGGGCGTGGCCCTCCGCAAGCGCAGCCAGGTCGAGGCGGCGGTCACGTGCACCATCGGCGCGGTGGACGCGGCCGCCGAGCAGGCCAGGGAGGCGGGCCAGCTGACCATGGGCCTGCCGAGTGTCAAATATAAGGACCGATAGCCTGAGTTCGGATCGAGCTACCCCGCCGCCGCCAGCACATCGAGGAGATGGTGTCCGGCCTCGCGTAGACGGTCAGCTCGCGGCGAGCGCTCGGTCCCGGTCCTCCGCGACCAGCGCTCGCCAATTGACCGCGCTCGGGTTCATCCGGTCCAACGTCCAGCTCAGCGTCTCGGCGGCTTCGCCGTGGCGGCCCAGAAGTAGCTCCGAGGCGCCGCGGACGGCGGCCAGCTCGGCGGCATCCCTCGGCCCGTACCAGTGGTCCTGACCGGGTGCCAGTGCCGCCTCTGCGGCCTCCATGTCGCGTTGGAACCCGTCCACGTCGCCGACGGCGGCGCGCTCCTCGGCCATCCGCGCCAGGACCAAAGTCCTCAGCAACGGCGGCGACCCGTCGCTGATCGCCGCCGTGGCCTCGCTGACCAGACCGAAGCCGCGACGGCGGTCGGAGGTTCGACGCCAGCTATGCAATCCCGAACGCAAGACCAGCACGACCGCGAGTAGGTTGCTGTCGCGGGTGTCTCGGGCGAGGCTCTCGGCGAGCGCGTAGTGGGTGCGGGCTTCGGCCGGACGGCTGACCTTGTCGAAGAGGTGCCCGGCCAGCAGCGCCGTCCGGCCAGTCAGGTTCTCCAGCTCGGGCGGCCCCGGCAAGGCCAATTGCAGGCCCCGGAGATGGGCCAGGACCGGGTACAGAAGCACGGTAGGCGTAGCGCCGTACCACTGACCCAGGAGTGACGTGGTGAGCGTCTCAGCGTCTCCGAGATAGAGGCCGTCCACGGCCGGCGCGGCCATCCGCTCCAGGTCGACCATGCCGACCCCCACGGCGCCGATCAGGGTCAGGAAGTCCCTCCGCTTCGTGCTGTCCTCGTCCTCCTCCGGATCGAGCTTACCGGCGGCCATGGTCAGCCGTTCGACGGGCATCGCGAAGACGCCGGCCAGCGCGCGCAGGGCGGCCGGCTGTGGCATCTGGCCCGCCTCCCACCGCCTGATCGTCTTCTCGTGGGTGCGTAGGGTCCGGTCCGCTCGGCGGACCAGCGCCACCAGTTCGTCACGGGTCAAGCTGCGCCGCTTGCGCTCGGCCACGATCAGCTCGCCGAGGGAAGACCGATGGGTGACCGGTTCGTGCTCCATGCTCCGCTGCAAGCCTAAGCCCATGGTGCAGGATCGTCCAGAAACCGGCCCGATAGTCGGCCCCGGGAGCCGCGTGCAGGTGCGCGATGTCCATGGCCCCACATGGCTGACGATCCAAGACCCCCGTGCCCCGGGCCTCTTCGAGATCGACCCCAAGCTGCCCCTCGGCCGAGCGCTCATGGGTCGCAAGGTCGGAGATCAGGTAGTGGTCGAGCGAGGCCCCGGCCGGCTACCGAGGCGATTGACCGTCCTGGCCGTCGAAGAAGGCCGATGACCACCATGAAGCCAGACGAGCTCGCGGTCGAGTGAGTCGGCCAGCATCGCTCTCCGGGACCGAGGCCGGGCGCCGCCGCACCGGCGGTTGGATCGCGCCGGCCGGCACGTTCTACTCAGCGCAGTATCTCCACCATCTGCGGGTTGCCGCCGAGCTGCGTGCGACCGGCGACGGACCCGGCGACCCGTGGGACATGCGCGACGGGTGGGTCATGGTGCGATGCCACGGCGAGGTGATCGCCCTGCCCGACCGGGTCAGTCAGGCGCAGCTCGACACGCTGGCAGACATGCTCCTGGCCGCGCCGGACACGCCGTACCGCAGTGAGCTCATGGCCAGCCTGCGCCTGCTGCTGGAGATGGCCTGCACGTAGAGAACGGCCGGACGGGTGGGCCGTCCGGCCGAGCCGCGAAGTCCGAGTCTACCGAAGCCGACCGCCCGCCGGGACGGTCGGCCCTCGGAGGTTCGATTCAGTCGGTCAGGTCTTCCAGAGGAGGCACCGGGCGGCCTGCATCCTGCAGGTGCCGGGCCAAGTGCCGGTGCACGCCGATCCGGTCCGATTCCGGGGTGGTCTGTTTCGAGCGCGGGCCGTTCAGGTGCTCGATGCCGAGCTTGGCCGCTTGCACGCTGGCGGGTCCGATGCGGCCCGTGTGGTCCACGAAGTGGTGCACGTACCGATGCGACGTCTCGGCCGTCGGGTCGGCCCACGCGGAGATCGCGGACAGCTTGGTGTGCGTCGGGCTGGGGCCGAGCTTGGCTACCTGACTCTGCCCGCCGGGCCAGGTCGAATCGCTCGTCTCCGTGCTGTGGACGGGCAGCGGTCCAGCGAGCAAGCCGCCCGTGTTCCCGCCGTTCGAGCCTCCCTCGCCTCCGGTCAGAGGCCCCGCGTACAAGCGCTCCAGCGCGCGCCGCGCGTCCATGCCGCTCATGGTCGCGGTCGGCTCCTCGGCCAGCCTGGCTAGCTCCACGAGCTGACGGGCGAGCCGACCCGGCAGCGTCCGCCGGCCGCCGTAGCCGGACCGATAGCCGCCGTCCGGCGGAACCGCGTGCTCCTCGCCGTGGACGACGCGGATGCGACCGCCGGCCGAGCTGATCCGGTCACGGAGCCAGGCGACCCGCTCGCGCGCGTCTGCCGGTGGCTGGCCCCAGCTCGCGGGGAAGGTCGGCCCGGCCTCCAGGTCGGTCGTCTCGGCGGACATCAGGTCGCGCTCCGCAGCACCAGCACCGCCAGCGGGCGGATGACCGAGGTGGAAGCAATGGCAAGCCGTGCATCGAAAGATGCCCACCTCCCGATCACCCCCTTTGCGACGAAAGGATGTACGGGCGCGCTCGGCCTCTGCCCGGTTGGCATACCGGATCTTGGGCTTCTTGTAGGCGAGACACCGGTCCCGGTGGGCGGGCCAGACGGCTTCGGGCTGTTGCACATCAACTATTTGCCTCCCTAGTAGATGAATCTGCCCCGGCGACAGCCGGGAATCGTCCGAGTCCAGCCAGACTCAGTTGGCTGCCCGGTCCAGCCAGACCGGACGATTCATCCACCAGGACGCGGACTGCGGTTCGGGCTCACCGTGCCACCGCCTCACGCGATTTCAGGGTCACTGTGGATCGCGGGTCCGAGTGAAGTTGCGGTCAGCTTACCTCAGCGCATGGAGCAGCGGGGTACAGCGGTTCAGTTCGACGGCGAGCGGCGCCGCTTCCGCCATTCGCGCTCGGCGGCTCGCCGCTCGCTCCGCGTCTGTCCCACGGGCGGTGCCAGGTCCATCGCCAGTCCGGCCTCGACCGTCGCCAGCAGACAAAGCGCCACTGACCGCAGCTCGCGGTCCGCGATGGCGTCCAGCAGCTCGACCAGACTCGCCCCCGGGTTCGCGTCACCACCATGAAGCCCAGCTAGGCGGGTCAGCTCCAACATGCCAGCCGCGACGGCTTCGCGACTGCGACGGTCGGTCACGTCGCACCATCCGGTTGCGCCGGGTCCAGTCCAGCCGCTTCCAGCGCCGCGCGGCGAGCCGCCAGCAGACGCTCGAACGTCGTCTCGCCGGGCGCCAGGTCGTACAGCAGTCGGGCCAGCTCGTAGGCGGCCTGCTGCTCTTTGAGAGCGTCGAGCATGGTCACCGTTGCGCCTCGACGGCTGCCACGACCGCACCGGCAATCTGTGCCTTGACGGCAGCTTCAAGCCTCAACTTCGGCCCCCAGAGGAAGAACCGGCCGGTGCCTGGCGTGCTGTAGTGAACCGGAAGCCCGCTCTTGCTCCGCTCCCTCCAGTGCTGGATTTGCGCGTACCTCAGCCGACCGGTTGCAACCCGTACGCTGATCGTGTTCGCGCCGCGATACGGTCCGCTGACATGGATCGAGCTTGCCAGCCGGCCAGTCCGCTTGGGCGCCTCGACCTCCGCGACGTCCGCAAGGAACTCGCCAGCCGCCCGCATCGCGGCGCCAGCCTCCAGCGGGACGGCCGCCTGCACACGGGCAATGCGAGCCAGCGCAGCGTCAACGCCCTTGACCTCGACGGATGGCACGCTACGCGCCACCAGACGGCCTGTGACGGCCGCTACGGGGTTCTGTGGGCGCCGGACCGCCTACCGGCAGTCGGCGCCAGGATGGGCGGCTCACGAGAAGTGACCCGTTCGACTGTGCCAGTCGGCCTTGCGCTGGATTTCGGCGACCACCTCGGCCGTGATCCCGCCGAGCGGCGCATTGATGATGTACGTGTTGCCACCGGCCCCCGCTGCCGTCTGGTCAGGGTTCAGCACGTACTCGGGCCGTCCGCTCAGGTTAACCGCCTTGCCGCCCGGCATGAGCCAGCCACCGCGATCGTACGGCCGATACGGGCCGCCGGCCGTGATGCTCGCGACACCGGGAACGGACTCGATCGACTGGTAACGGCTGATGATATATCGAATACCTTCGACGATCTGGAGGACCGGATCAGTGGTGATACCACCGAAAGCCGCCATGTTGGAAAGCGTGAGCTGCATCAGGCCCAAGCTCGGATTTCCTGCCAGAGCGTTGCTGTCGGTCAGGTTGTAAATCGTGTTCGAGCCTCCGGACTCGTGCTGAATGATGGTTGCCAGTCCAGCCGCCCAGGACGCGGGTACTCCGGTGGCCGCGATGGCCTGCAAGATCCAACCCATGACGTTGCCGCCGACAGACGTCCCGCCGCCGCCGAACAGGTTGGTAACGTGGCTCCCGAGCCAGTCCACCAGCGCGGAGAGCACGTCCTTACCAAGACCGCCGACAATCTGGCCAGCAAAGCCCGACAGCCCGCCGAGCGCGCTACCGGCGACTGCCTGGGCGCCTCCGGTCAGCAAGCCAACGACCCCGCCGCCCGCAAAGCGCGGCGTGCTCGCGTTCAACGCCACGACTGCACCCGGACCGCCGATCGCCGACACGGCGCCGCGCGTCAAGATGCCCTCGCCGGGCGTCAGCAGGCCGAGCACACTGTCACTGGTGCCAGAACCCGGCACCAGTCCGCCGCCCGCGAACTCGGGAATCTGCGGCACGCCGATGCCGAGCGCGCGGTCAACAGTGCTGATGAACGAGTCCAGGATCGTTCTCGCTTGTTCGAGATCGCCGTGGATGGCTGAGCCGACCGCGGAGAACGCACCGCCGACCGAACTCGCGATGCCCTGCGCGATGCCGACCACGTTGTCACGCGCGGCGCTCATCCAGTTGACGGCCGCATCATGGATCGAGTGAAAAGCGTTCTCCGTCGCGCCGAGCGCGAACTGCCAAGCGGTCACGACGTCATCGGCGGCCAACTTCGCGACCTCACGCAAACTGTTCCAGGTCGCCGTGAAGTTCTTCGACAGGAAGTCATTCACCTCCCGGAACCGATCGTACATCCAGATGAGCGCGATGCCGATGGCAAGCACAACGGCGATGGCCGCGACGATGGCGGCCGCCACGCCGATAAGGGCCGCAATGACGATGCCGATGATGGCTCCGACCGCGACCAGGATTAGCTGTAGCTCGCGCTGGTGGCCGCTGAGCGCCTGAACCAGCAGGCCGACGAGTTCGAACGCGCCGCCCAGGGTAGCGAGCGCAACCCTGATGACTGGCACGATCTCGTGCGCACCTTGCCCCAGCAGACTGAACAGGTTGCCGATCGTGTCAAAGGTCGCCTGTGCCGCCGCAGTGATAGACGGCCAGTTCTCGACGATCCAGCTTACCAGCCGGGCCGCCGTCGCCGCGAATGCCTGCACGCCACGCCCCAACGCATCGAAGCCATCCATGACGACGTGCGAGTTTTCAGGGAACGTCGTCGCGAACCAGATTGACAGTCGCAACAGGTTGTCGAGCAAGCCGTGAATGGCTCCGACAGCGAACCCGCCGAAAATTCTGAACAGTTCGAGGAACGTCGGAGAGAGGACAAGCGTCTCGTCAAGGAACTCTCGGAAGATCGGCACGAGCGGACCGAACGATTCACTGAAGACCGTCACAGCCCGAGCGCCTACGCCGAGCAGGTCGGGCAGCCTGCCACCGAGATACGTTATCAGTGCCGAGCCTGCATCCTGGAGCGGCTTTACCAGCCTGTCGGCGGCCTGCGCCATCTGGACCAGCAACGGGTATGCCTGCTGTCCAAGCACGAGCGCGACTGACTGTAGGTGGTCCTTGATAGCGGCCAACGGGTCGATGACGTTGGTTCCGGTCCGAGCGACCTCTGCCTGAGCGAAGGCGAGGTTATTGTGAGCCGCAGCTAGCGCGGTCGCGGTAGCGGCTACCTGAACCTGGGCCGATGCAATGGCGTTTGCCTGGGCCACGGTGGGCGCGCGGCCGGCTGTCAGTCCCGCCTCTGCACTCTGGAGACTGCGAACCGCACTGTCATGCGCGTTGGTCGCGGACGTCAACGCAGTCTGCGCCGCGGCTAGCTGTGTAGCCGCCTGCTGCGCGTTCGTGAACTGGCGTTCGGCCAGCAGTGCCACGCCGAGACCGAGCGCCGCGAACGCGCCAACGCCGAGCGCGACCACAGCCAGCAGGCCAGTCAAGCCGACTGTGAACGCGGCGGTTACGGCGGTCCAGGTGACGGTCATAAAGATGATTGGGCCGAGGATCGCTGCCAAAGCTACCAATGAGCCGATGAGCACTGGTATCGCGGCGCCGCCGATCGCGGTGAAGACGGGGCCGAGCTTGCCGAACGTTGCCAACAGACCGCCGAACCCGCCGCCGCCACCGGCCCCGCCGGCACGGTCCGCCGCGTCGGTCGCAGAGATCAACGCCGCGGCGACAGAACCGGCAGTTCTGGCAAGGTCACGGCCTCCCAGGTCCAACCGGCTCAGCTCCACGGCCAGGTCCGCGACGACGCCACGGCGGGCCAACGTCGTGAACAGACGCGAGACCGCGTCGTCTGCCGCTCGGCCACTGACGCCCGCCTCTTCCAGCCGCGCACGGAACGCCGTAGCCTCCGTGCGAGCGCCAGCGAGATCGCCCTGTAGACGCTGAAGGGAGGGTGCCAACTTCTCCGTCTCGTCCCGCGACATGCCGGACGCCTTGGCGACGCGATCGAGCGAGTCAGACGTCCGGCCCGCCTCTGCCTCGACGCTGCGAAGGAGTGCGGCTTGCTCGGCGTACGCCTGTTCCCCGGCAAGCTCGGCCTTCAGCAGGATCGAGACCTCACTCTGGCTCAGCGTCGGCACGCACTCAGGGTACCGGAGTTAGTCAAGTAGGGACGTACAGAGTAGAGCTAACCTTGACCGCTGCTATTCCGCTGGATAAGCGCTTGGCGGGCTTCTCAGGCGGCCCTCACGGGGCGATCGGGCGCCGGGCGGCTCGGTCCCCGGTCGGGACCGTCCGGCCCCGGAGAATCGATTAGACGGACCCTGGCCCGGCGCCGGCCATCAGGCGGGCCAACGAGACGCGCTCGGCGGCCAGTGCTCGCCGTTCGCCGGGACGGAGCAGGCCGTGAGCCCCCAGGTAGGCACGCTGCTCCGCGATGGTCGGCTCCTCCATCGGCGCGCCGAGCGCCTCCCACCACCACCACGCCGCCGGCCTGGCCCCCACGTTCTCGACTTCGGCCAGCAGCGTCACCCGGTGCAACTTCCACAGCTCCAGGGCGTTTCCCTCGCTGCCGAACACGCGGGCCAAGACGTCGGGGTACGTCTCCCATCCGCCACCGGGCACCCTGCGGCGCTCCAGCAGCAGGCCCATGGACCCGAGCAGCACGTCGTGCTGGTCCTCGGCCAGCCGGCGCAGACGGGCGGCTCGCCACTGCGGCACCGTCAGACGACCTCGGGACGAGTGGCGCCATACCGCTGCTTCGCAAGCTGGTCGTCCAGGTCGCGGAGGCCCAACTGGCGCATCAGGCGAGAGGCCCTGATCACGGCCTGGTTCTCGATCGCACAGGCCGGGTTGGCACGGGGGCCGAACCGACCCTCGATCGTGAGGCCGGCGCGGTCGATCTCGGCCCGTGCCTGGCGTGCCCGGTCCAACGCGCGGCCCAGCTCGGCCAGGATGACCAGCTCGGCGTCACTCAGCTCGTAGATCTCCAGCACCTGGCGCCAGAGCGTCTTGGAGGAGGCCGAAAAATCGGCCGGCGGCTTCGGAATGCTCATGATCTCTCCATTTTCGCTCCATCGGTAGCGAAAAGATTTTCGATCGACGGAGACACGTCTCGAACCTACGCGTGCTGTCGGTGGGAAGTGTCAATTAAAAAAATCGACTCATTGTCAGATGGTCAGCACCCGGGCGGCCCCGGAGGGTCAGCCGGCGGCACCGCTGCCGAACGGCGGCCCCGATGGCTGGCTGCATGGCAGTCGCCGCACAGGGAGCGCAGGTTGCTCGGGTCGTCGTTCCCGCCCTGCACCCTGGGCACCAGGTGGTCAACCACCTCCGCAACCCGGCGGCAGCACCGCTGGCAAACCGGGTGGTCGCGTAGCTGCTGCTCGCGGATGCGCCGCCATCGCCACGACGATCCGCTCGGTTGCAGACTGCTGTGCTCGCTCACCCGCTGCGGGTCGGGCGGCCGGTGCGCGACACAGAACCGGGAACCGGGCAGCGCGCGACCGGCGCACCGCGGCATCGTACAGAGCGGCCGGGCCTTGCTAGGCATCGGTCAAGGCGTCAAGATCGGCCTGACGTCCTGCCGCCTTGCGGCGCTGGCCCGGCAGCACATTGCCATCGGCCGCCGGCATGTAGCCCTGCGCCTCGTCCAGCGCGACCTCCAGCGAGAGCAGGTCGGCGGCCCGCCGCCAGGTCGGACCGACCGAGCGACAACGACGGTCCGGACGGTCAAGGTGGTCGTCCATTCGTAGAGCCACACCTTACGGCACCTCGAAGCCGTCGTCGGTCAGAACCTGCCGGCCGGCGGCCTTCAGGCGCCGGTACTCCGCGTGATCGTGCGCACCGGCCGAATGACCACCACACCAGTCCTCGACGTCGAGGTTCAGCCGGGCGCCGGTCACGGCCATCGGCTCGACCGCACAGCAGGCCCCGTCCGACTGGCACCGAATCCAGACGTCGATCGAGACGCCGGGCACCGCGCGGACAGCCGCCCTCAGCTCACGCAGGAACCGGCGGCGTGCGGATCGGTCACGGGTGCTCACGGCCGGCTGTCTCGCGTGCGAGCCGCGGCGAGCCACTGGCGCCAGCTCTCCATCGCTCCCTCGGCGTCCTCACGCTCGGCGTAGCTGCCGTCGATCGTTAGGTGGATGTCCCACCATCCGTCGCGGTCCTCGACCACCTTCAGCTCGCCCTCGGCCAGCCGCTCGGCCAGTGGCCCGCCCACGATGAGGGTCTGTTCGTCCTCGCCCATTTTGGGTCCTCCAATAATTCGCACTATTCGCCGATTTCCTGAAGTGTGTGTGTGTCGATCTGAATACAGATCATTGATTTACATGCCATCAATTCGCTTAATTCGCACTCTCTCTATGGCCTCTGGACCCCCCATCGGCTGTCGCCTGCACAGCTAGGGACTTGCGAATTGGCGAATTAAGCGAGCTATCCCGTGGCCTCATCGCGAATT
>Ga0209055_1002394_pt1 | contig 11893 bp, 6 predicted proteins | sample GraSoiAngelo_110_FD_185875 | JGI IMG/M metagenome (GOLD analysis project Ga0209055, IMG submission 185875) | Grasslands soil microbial communities from the Angelo Coastal Reserve, California, USA - 14_0903_12_30cm (SPAdes) (version 2) | ecosystem: Environmental > Terrestrial > Soil > Grasslands ... | reverse complement strand
GCATGGCCCGCTCAAGGTTCACCGGATCGCCGGCTTTCAACGATCCAAGCGTGGTGACCTTCGCCGTCTCGGGCGAGAGGTCCGCTTTCATCTCCGTGCGGGCGAAGGCGACCACGGTCAGGCACGCGCCGTTCACCGTCACGCTGTCCCCGACATTCAGGCCCTCGAGGACAGTCTGCGCCAGGATCGAGACGCTGCTCCCCTGCCGCGTCTTGGTGACCTCCTTGACGACTCCCATTTCTTCAATGATGCCGGTGAACATCTCGCGCTCTCCCAGTCCCTGAGAGCCTAGTACGGTCCACTCACCGCGTCAAGAAGCCGACCCGACAGGACGTTCCGCTCCAACCGAGGCGCGAAACACGCCCGCCGCCACCAGGACGAAGCCGGCGATGATCGGAAACGCCGCCTGGAAGCCCAGTGCGCCGATGAGCACGCCCGACAGGATCGGTCCCGAGGCATGGCCGATGTCCGTGATGGCCCCCTGCATGCCCATCGCCGACCCGAGCGTCTTAAGCTCTGACAGATCGGCGACGAGCGCCGCAGCCGACGCGTTCACGATCGCCTCCCCGAAGCCGAACAGCGAGGAGAGTGCCATCAGGCCCACAAACGACGTGGTAAACGGGACCGTGGCCAGCGACCCGGCGCAGATCAACAGTCCCAGCAGGATCAGCGGGCGCCGGCCGATCCGGTCGGACGCCCACCCCATCGTGGGGCGGGACGCGAACGAAGTCACGCTTTGGACCCCGAACAACATCCCGGCGTGCGCCGCATCCAGCCCGATCCCGACCGCATAGATCGGCAGGAACGCCATGAGCGCGCCGTTGGCCACCTGGCGCGCGCCATCGGTGGCGCTCGTCACCACGACACGGACATTCCCTAAGACCGTACGCGCCCCGCGGGCCATGTCGCTGATCACCGCCGCCGGCCCCGGGGGACGTACAGCGTTATTCGTTAAACGTTCAACGGATGATTCGCCACGATTAACGTTTAACGATGCACGTTTAACGTCTTCCCAGCGATCAACGCGACCAGGGACAGGCGGCAAGCGCATCAGGAAAAAGAGCAACACGGCGATTACGCCGAGCGTGCCGGCGGTGACGAAAGCGGTCGAAAACCCCGCCACTTGTAGAAGCCACCCGCCCAGCAGAGGACCCAGCATCGCGCCGGCCTGCGTCGCCGCCGTGTACGCCCCATAGGCAGCGCCGCGCGCCTCTCGACGCAGATCGGCCACAACGGCCAAGGCGATCGGCGCGAACACCGCGGTCGCCACACCATGCGCGAAACGGAGCACGACCAGCCACCTCACATCGGTGATCAACAAGTAGCAGAACGGCGGGAGCGCGAAAGCCAGCAGACCGACCAGCAAGAGCCAGCGTCGGTCATACAAATCCGACAGCGCCCCTGCCGGCCATTTCAGAAACACACCCGTTAGCGTGGAGGCCGAGACGATGAAGCCGATGGCCTCCGGGCTGGCGCCCAGCGACTGGGCGAACAGGGAGAGCACCGGCATCCGGACGAGGTTGTAGCTGATGAAGGCGAACAGCCCGACGCCGCATAGCAGGATGAATGGTCGCGTCAAGCCTGGCCTCTTTAACGGGGCCTGCCTTCGACGAGGATGTCGTGCCCGACCCGCGTGACCGACGTCACTTTCAGCGGCAATGCCTCACTGAGTTTCTTGGGCGACACCCCACCGGCGCCACGAAAAAAAGCAGCCGGTCCACGACCCCCTCGCGCAGGGCAGAGGCATTCACTTCCGCGCCACCTTCGATCAAGAGCGACGCGATCCCTCGCCGCCCCAATTCTTTCAACAAGCCACGCCACAAGATGCGCCCGTGTCGCGCCGGCAGCACCACGACGTGAGCGCCCGTCTTCTCGACCGCCGCCCGCTTCGTCGAAGATCCGGATGAGGTGGTCACGATCAACGTGGGTGCCCGTCCGTCGGTGAGCACTTTCGCCGTCATCGGAATGCGTAGAGAGGGATCAAGCACCACGCGTAGCGGGACCCGTCCGCGTGAAGAACCTGTGCGAACCGTGAGACTCGGGTCGTCCACTAGGACGGTCCCGATGCCCACCAGAATCGCATCCGAGCGGGCACGCAGGAGGTGCACCATCTTCTGGGCCGCGGGGCTGGTGATCCAGCGCGATTCGCCCTTGGCCGTGGCGATCTTGCCGTCCAAGGTCGCCGCGACCTTCAACGTGACTAACGGCCGACCGGTCGTGATCAGCCTGCGGTACGGCTCGATGAGCCGCTCGGCCTCCTCGGCCCCCACGCCTACGTTGACTTGCAGCCCGGCCCGCCGCAACGCAGCTAACCCGCGACCACGGACATGGGGGTTCGGATCACGTATCGCCGCCACCACCCGCTTAATGCCGCTCGCAATGATGAGCGGAACACACGGTGGGGTGCGCTTGTTGAGATGGCAGCAGGGCTCCAGCGTGACGCACAGCGTTGCGCCGCGGGCTAGCCGGCCCGCTTGGCGCAAGGCCATCACCTCGGCATGGGGCCCGCCGGCGCGCCGATGGTACCCCGCGCCGATGATCGTGCCCTGGCGTACGACGACCGCGCCCACCGGCGGATTCGGGTTGGTCCGGCCCGCGCCACGCCAGGCCAGCGCAAGGGCCCGCGCCATGAATCGCTCGTCCTGTGAAAAAGGGGACAGGCTACTTTTTCTGATAGCCATAAAAAAGTAGCCTGTCCCCTTTTGGGGTCCCTTTTGGGGTCAACAATGGGTGGTTAACGACGCGCGCGTCGGTGGGGAGCCGCCCGTGCCCGTCGAACCAGTCTGCTCGAAGCGTGTGGACCAGCTTTCGCATCATCTGCCGCCTTGATGGCGGCCTGTGCCGCGGCAAGCCTCGCGATCGGCACCCGGTAGGGCGAGCAACTGACATAGTCGAGACCGAGGATGTGACAGAAGGCGATGGACGCGGGATCGCCCCCATGCTCGCCGCAGATCCCCAGCTTGAGATCCGGCCTCGTCATCCGGCCCCGCTCGATCGCCAACTTCATAAGGCCTCCGACCCCTTCCTGGTCAAGCGTGGCAAAAGGATCGGCGTCGAGGATGTTGTCGGGAGTCTCGCTGACCCGCAGGCCGCAGGCCCGGCACTGCATGGTCTTCTGGTCCACCTCGCGGCTCAGGCACCGCGGGCAGCGGTCGCGTCGGTTCATGTAAAAGTCGGTAAACTTCGCCGCGTCGTCGCGGGAGAAGCCGAACGTCGTCTGGGTGAGATCGTTCGTGCCGAACGAGAAGAAGTCCGCCTCGCGCGCGATCTTGTCAGCGGTGATCGCCGCACGCGGCAGCTCGATCATGGTCCCGACGAGATAGGTGAATTTCGTCTGGTAGCGGCGCATCGTGTCGGCGGCGACTTCCCGCACCAACTCCTTCTGGGCCTTCATCTCGGCCGCCAGCCCGACCAGCGGGATCATGATCTCGGGCACGACCTTGATGCCTTCCTGCATGACCTCGCAGGCCGCTTCCATGACGGCCTGCACCTGCATCCGGGTGATCTCCGGCATCGTGATCCCGAGGCGGCAGCCGCGAAGGCCGAGCATCGGGTTGAACTCGTGCAGCTCCTCGATGCGGGCCAGCAGTTTCTGCTTCTCGACGATGCTCCCCGGGTCGGCCCGGTTCAACTCCATGCGCGCGATCTCCACCATCAGCTCCTCGCGCTTGGGCAGAAACTCGTGCAGCGGGGGGTCCAGCAGGCGGATGGTGACCGGGTAGCCCTTCATGGCGCGGTAGAGTCCGATGAAATCGCTCTTCTGCAGCGGCAGCAGCTTGGCCAGCTCGCGCTCACGGTCCTCACGGGTCTTGGCCAGGATCATCTGTTGCATAATCGGGACGCGGTCCTCGGCAAAGAACATGTGCTCGGTCCGGCAGAGCCCGATGCCCGCGGCGCCGAAGCCGCGCGCGATGATCGCCTGTTCCGGGATATCCGCATTGGCCCGCACGCCGAGCGTCCGGAACTCGTCAGCCCATTCCAACAGCGTGGAGAAGTACCGGTACTTCTCGGAATCCGCCAGATTGAGGGTGCCCTGAATGACCTGGATGATCTCGGACTCGACGACCGGGATCTGTCCGGCGTACACGGCGCCCGTGAAGCCGTTGATGGAAAGATCATCGCCTTCCTTGAGCGTTCGCGGGCCGAAACGCACCAGCCCATCGGCCCCCACGTCCAGCGCTTCGCACCCCGCCACGCACACCTTGCCCATCTGGCGTGCGACCACAGCGGCATGGCTTGTCATGCCTCCCTTGGCCGTGAGAAACCCGACGGACGCGTTCATGCCGTGGATGTCGTCAGGGCTGGTCTCGCGGCGGACGAGGACCGCACGCTCGCCTCGCTCCTTCATCTCCACCGCGCGCTCCGGCGTGAGCGCGATCTTGCCAGCCGCCGCGCCCGGTCCCGCCGGCAGGCCTTTGCCCACCGGCTGGTGCCGGCCTTCTTGTTTGGGGTCAAAGATGGGATAGAGGTACTGGGCGAGTTGCTCCGGTCCGACGCGCATCACCGCCTCGCGTTTGGTGATCACGCCTTCATCGACCAGGTCCACTGCAATCCGCACGGCCGCGATGCCCGTGCGCTTCCCGACACGGGTCTGGAGCATGTACAGCTTGCCTTCCTGGATCGTGAACTCCAGGTCGAGCATGTCGCGGTAGTGACGCTCGAGCTTCTTATAGGTCTTCATGAGGTCCTGGTAGGCCTGCGGGAGCGGCTTCGCCAGGGCCTGGACCGGCAGCGGCGTGCGGATGCCGGCGACCACGTCCTCTCCCTGCGCGTTCAGCAGACACTCGCCGAAGAAGTTCGGGAGTCCCGTGCCAGGGTCTCGTGTGAAGGCCACGCCGGTTCCGCTCGTCTCTCCCAGGTTGCCAAACACCATCGCCACCACGTTCACCGCCGTGCCCCAGGAATCCGGAATGTCATAGAGCCGCCGGTAGGTGACCGCGCGCGCCCCGTACCAGGAGTTGAACACCGCATTGATTCCCATCTTGAGCTGCTCGTTCGGATCGTCCGGAAACTCGTGCCCGGTCTCCTCCTTCACGATCCGCTTGTAGTGTGCGACCAGGCCCTTCAACGCCGCAGCTGCGAGATCGGTGTCATGAACCGCGCGCGCCTCGGCCTTCTTCTCTTTCAGAACCTCCTCGAACCGCTCGCGCTTGAGGTCCATCACGACCGTCGAGAACATCGCAATGAATCGCCGGTAGGCGTCGTAGGCAAACCGCTCGTTGTTCGTCTTGCGGATGAGCCCCTGGACGGTCCGGTCGTTGAGCCCCAGGTTCAGCACCGTGTCCATCATGCCGGGCATGGACGCCCGCGCCCCTGATCGGACCGAAACCAGCAGGGGGTTCGACGGATCGCCGAACTTCGACCCCATGGTGGATTCCAGGCGCTTCATGTACCGCAAGACCTCCTCCCAGAGTCCCGGAGGAAACTTCCGCTTGTTTTTGAAGTACGCCACGCAGGCTTCGGTGCTGATGGTGAAGCCGGCGGGGACCGGCACGCCCAGGTTGGTCATCTCCGCCAGGCCGGCGCCCTTACCGCCTAACAGGTCCTTCATGTCCCCGTGCCCTTCCGCCTTGCCGTTGCCGAAGAAGTAGACGTATTTCTTAGTGGCCACGATTCCCTCGTATAAAATCTAAATTCTCGGTTTACCTATTAAGCTATAACCATCATGAATACAGCCATTATGTCTGCTCGACATTGACGTTGGAAAAGTCGGCGTATTGGCGAAAGAGGTTTCGCACGCGGACCAGCAAGGCCAGCCGATTACGCCGGAGCGCTTCGTCCTCGACCATCACCATCACTCCGGTAAAGAAGGCGTCGATAGGGGCCTTGAGTTTGACCAAGGCCTCGAGGGCGTCCTTGTATTTCTCATCCTTTATGAGTCCAGGAACTACCTCTTCAGCCGCGCACACGGCCGAATACAAGCTCTTCTCGACCTCTTCCTTCAGCAACCCACCGTCCACTTTGTCCTCGGTCTGAGCCTTGGTGATGTTCTCGGCTCGCTTGAAGGCGATCACGAGGGCCTCGAATTCCGGCCGGAGCGCGAAGGCCTGCAGGACCTGACTCCGGACCAGGATGTCCCGCGAGTCAAACGTGCCCGACTGCCATCGAGCCAGGACCGCCTCCACCAGATCGCCACGCAGCCTGGTGACCTCCTGAGCATAATACCGCAGTCGCTCGCTGAAAAAGCGCTGCAGCTCGCCGGCGGCCTTCCCCTCCACCGGGATTCCCTGTTCCTTTAAAAGTCGGACAGCATCCTGAATCGTCGCGTTGAGCCCTAACGAGAGCTCGCCTTCGACCAGGATGCGGATGACGGCATAGGCATGACGCCGAAGAGCGAACGGATCCTGCGATCCAGACGGCACGAGACCCACTGAAAAGAACGCTGCAAGGGTGTCGAAGCGATCGGCAAGGGAAAGGATCTTTCCGGCAAGGCTCGCCGGGATGGCATCCTCCGCGAAGCGGGGCAGGTAATGCTCGGCGATCGCGTCAGCCACCGCCTTGGGCTCGCCGTCGTGCAGGGCGTACTCCCGTCCCATGATCCCCTGCAGCGTCGGGAACTCCCCGACCATGCCGGTCACCAGATCGGCCTTGCAGAGCATGGCGGCCCGTCGACAGTGCTCGACCGTGTCGAGGTCGCCGAGCGTATCGGCCAACTTTGTGGCCATGGCCGTGACGCGCCCCACTTTCTGATAGAGGGTGGCGAGCTTCTGGTGAAAGGTCACTCCCTTGAGTTTTTCGATTCGACTCTCCAACCGCGTCTTGCGGTCTTCGTCGAAGAAAAACTTCGCATCCGCCAGGCGCGCCGCCAGCACCCGCTCGTTGCCGGCCTGGATCGTCGCCTCGCTGCCGCGCATGTTGACCACCGCAATGAAATACGGGAGCAATTTGTCGTCCCTGGCGAGCAAAGGGAAATATCCCTGATGCTCCTTCATCGCTGTACTCAACACAGCCTTCGGCAGGTCGAGATACCGCGAATGGAAGGAGCCGATGATCGCCCGCGGCATCTCCACCGAAAAGACGGCCTGCTCCAACAGAGCGTTGTCCCGAACGAGCAGACCATTCTTCTGTTTGGCAATGTTTTCAATCTGCTTGGCAATCATGTCACGCCGCCGGTCCGGATCCACGATCACGCCAGCTTTTTCCAGCGACTTCTCATAGGATCGGAAATCCCTGACGCGCATCGGGCGGCCGGACGAGAGGAAACGATGGCCGATGGTCGTATCTCCGGCCGTCAACCCAGCGAACTCGAACCGGACGGCCTTGCCGCCGTAGAGAGCTAACAGCCAGCGGACCGGACGCGCAAACCTGACCTGCGTCGCGTTCCACCGCATGGCCTTCGGAAACGAAAGACCGCCCACCAACTCGGAGAGAAACTGTGGTAAGAGCGCCGCCGTCTTGCGGCCGGGGTCTTTCTTGACGGCGAACAGGTACTCGCCCTTGGGAGTGGTCCTGACCACGAGCGCCTTCACCGGCACGCCTTGCGAGCCCGCGAAGCCGATCGCCGCCTTGGTCGGCTGGCCCTGCGCGTCGAACCCGACAGCCTTGGACGGGCCCATCACCTCCATAGAGATTGGCTCCTGGTGATCTGCCAACCCTTGAACCCAGAGCATCAGGCGGCGGGGCGTTCCCAGAGTCTTCAGGTCCCCGTGTCTCAGCCGGTGTTCCGTGAAAAGCTGCGTGGCCTTTTCCCGCAGATCGGTGAGGGCCGATGGCACGAACTGCGCGGGTAGTTCCTCGGTCCCGATCTCAAGCAGCAGCTCGTGGCCCTTTTCCGGTTTGCGTGTCATACCGTCCTCTTGCTGAGCATCCCGACGTGGGTCCGGGAGGGGCGCCCTTGGCTGGGCTCCCTCCCGCTTGAATAACCTTCCGCACAGAGACGGGCCAACCCTCGGACGCGAGCGATGTAAGCCGTCCGCTCGGCGACGCTCAGCGCGCCGCGGGCATCCAGCAAGTTGAACAGATGCGAGGCCTTGATGCAGCAATCATACGCCGGCAAGACCAATCCCTGCTCGCCCAGCCGCTTGCCTTCCGCCTCATAGGCCGTGAAGACGGACATCAGCGCCTTCACATCGGCGACCTCAAAGTTGTACTTCGAGAACTGAACTTCGTCCTCATGGTGGATGTCGCCATAGGTCACCCCGTCCGTCCAGAGCAGGTCGAAGACGTTGTCCACGCCTTGCAGGTACATGGCGATCCGCTCGGTCCCGTAGGTGAGCTCGGCCGAGATCGGATTCAATTCGATCCCCCCCACTTCCTGGAAATACGTGAACTGGGTGATCTCCATCCCGTCGAGCCGCACCTCCCACCCGAGCCCCCAGGCGCCGAGCGTAGGCGACTCCCAGTCGTCCTGCATGAACCGGATGTCGTGCTGCTTGGGATTGATGCCGAGCGCGCGAAGGCTCTGGAGATAGAGGTCCTGGACATCGTCCGGCGCGGGTTTCAGGATGACCTGGTACTGGTAGTAATGCTGGAGGCGGTTGGGATTTTCTCCATACCGCCCGTCCGTCGGCCGCCGGCAGGGCTGCACGTAGGCCGTGCGCCAGGGGTCGGGGCCCAACACCTTGAGAAACGTGGCCGGATGGAACGTCCCCGCGCCAACTTCCAAGTCATAGGGTTTGTGGATGACGCAACCCTGGTTGGCCCAAAAATGATGCAAGGCGAGGAGCAGATTCTGAAGGGTCACACTTGCAGTCTCCCGATCAGAACATCGGAGGGGCTTCACCCTACACAAGTGCGGTGGGAATTGTCAATTGAACGTCCGGCCGGTGCGACGGACCCAATTGACTGTCCTGCCGCCATTTGCTAGTCTCCGCCAAGCTTGGCAAGTCCGCACGTTCTCTCTATATACTATATAAAGGAGAGTTCTCCGTGCCACCCACGTCTATCCCCGCCGATTCCCTGGTCTCCACCCTGAATCACTACGCCGCCCGGCTGCGGATCCTTAGCGTTCGCTCCACGACCGAAGCCGGCAGCGGGCATCCGACGAGTTGCTGCTCGGCAGCAGACATCGTCGCCACCCTGTTCTTCGCGGTCATGCGGTTCGACCCGAAAAACCCCAAGTACCCGAACAACGACCGGTTCGTCCTGTCCAAGGGCCATGCGGCGCCGCTCTTATACGCGGCCTGGGCCGAAGCCGGTGCGTTCAATCCGGACGAGCTGTTGCGCTTGCGGACCATCGAGTCGGACCTCGAAGGCCACCCTACGCCCAGATTGAACTTTGTGGATGTTGCGACGGGCTCGCTCGGCCAAGGGCTCAACGCCGGCATCGGGCTGGCCATCAACGCCAAGTACCTGGACAAGTCTAGCTACCGCACGTACGTCGTGATGGGCGATGGCGAGTCCGTGGAGGGCTCCAACTGGGAGGCTGCCGAGATCGCGCGCCACTACCAGCTCGACAATCTCTGCGCGATCGTGGACATCAACCGTCTCGGGCAGAGCGATCCCACTCTTCTGCAGCACGATGTGGAGACTTACCGCTCGCGGTGGAGCGCGTTCGGCTGGAATGCTATCCCCGTGGACGGACACGATGTCGCCAAGCTCTTGGACGCGTTCGCCCAGGCGGCCCGGACGAAAGGTCGGCCGACCGTCGTCCTGGCCCGCACACTCAAGGGGAAGGGCATTTCATTCGTCGAGGATAAACCGGACTGGCACGGCAAGCCTCTGAAGAAAGGTGAGGAAGCCGACAAGGCCCTGGCTGAGCTGAGCGCCCGGCTCCTTCCGACGCCGCCGACGGTGGAGATCCGCAAGCCGGACCCGATTTCCCAATCACCGGCGCCGGCCAAACCGGTTGCGCCCCCAGAATACGCCCCCACGGACTCCGTGGCCACGCGGGAGGCCTTCGGCGCGACCTTGGTCAAACTCGGAGAGGCGAATCCGCGAGTCGTCGTCCTCGACGCCGACGTGAAAAATTCGACGTTTACCGACAAGTTCGCCAAGAAGTTTCCCGAGCGGTTTTTCGAGATCTTCATCGCCGAACAGAACATGATCGGGATCTCGGTAGGACTGGCGAGCCGGGGCAAGATTCCGTTTGCAGCCACCTTCGCCTGTTTTTTGACCCGGGCCTATGACTTCATCCGCATGGCGGCCATCAGCGGGGCGAACATCAAACTGATGGGCTCCCATGTCGGGGTCTCCATCGGCGAAGACGGGCCGTCGCAGATGGGGCTCGAGGACCTGGCCATGATGGCCGCGCAGCCGGGCGTCGTGGTGCTCTATCCCTCCGACGCCGTCTGCACGCACTGGCTGACGGCGCAGGCCGCGGACCACCAGGGGATGGTGTACATCCGCACTGGACGCCCCAAGACACCTATCCTTTATAAGAACGATGAGCGGTTCACGATCGGCGGGGCCAAGGTGCTGCGGGAGAGCGCCAAGGACCGCGTCACGGTGGTCGCCGCCGGCGTGACCCTGTTCGAAGCGCTCAAGGCCCATGACGAACTGGCCAAGCAAGGCATCGCCATCCGGGTCGTGGACCTCTACAGCATCGTGCCCATCGACCGCGCGACCTTGCTCGCCTGCGCCCGCGCGACGAACAACCTGATCCTCACGGTCGAGGACCACTACGCGCACGGCGGCGTGGGCGATGCGGTGCTGGCGGCGGTCAATGCCGATGGCGTGAAGGTGCACAAGCTCGCCGTGACGGAGATCCCGCACAGCGGCAAGCCGGAGCAGCTCCTCGACCGCTACGGCATCAGCGCCCGCCACATCGTCGACAAGGTTAAGAAACTCGTCTCGTAGGGGACTGATTAAATGAAAACGGCTGCACCTGCGAGGCTGAGGTAGAATTCGGTCTCGAAGGACCAGGACGGAGCGTGGCTCCGTGAGGTGCTCACTCCGCGCAAGCGGAGGGCACAACCCCAACCAGGAGGTGCAGCCGTGAGCGAGTATATCGGAATTGACCTGCACAAGGCAAAATCGTTCGTGACGCGAGTGGATCGGCATGGGCGGGTCCTGGAGCAAGTCGAACTGCGGCACGCCACGGGGGCGTTGCAGCAGTATCTGGAGCGGGTCCCGGCGGACACGCGCATTGCGGTGGAGGCCACCGGCAACTGGATGTGGCTCTACGAGTTGATCGAGGACCGGCACCCGGATCTCGTCCTGGCCCACCCGCTCAAGACCAAGGCGATCGCGAGTGCCCGGATCAAGACCGATAAGATTGATGCCACGACCTTGGCGCACTTGTTGCGGGCCGACCTCGTCCCGGCTGCCTACATCCCGCCACGCGCGGTCCGGGACACGCGGGAGATCCTCCGCTATCGGGCGTCCCTGGTGCGGCTGCGCACGCAAGTCAAGAACAAGATCGCCGCGATCCTGAGCAAGAACGGGATTGTCACGCCGACCAAGACCGCGTTCGGGGTCCAGAGTCGACAGTTCCTCGCCACGGTGGCGGTGCGCCCCTGCTATCGGCTGGCGCTCGATGGGTATCTGCGCCAGTTGGCCCACCTGACGGACGAGATCACCCAGGCGGCCCAGACGATCGAGGCGCAGGCGCAGGCCGATCCCGAGGCCCAGCTCTTGTGCACGATGCCGGGGATCGGCGCCTACTCCGCGCTGCTGATTCTCAGCGAGATCGGCGACGTGCACCGGTTCCCCGATAGTCGGCACCTGTGTTCGTATGCGGGACTCGTTCCGTCCGTGCATGCCTCCGGTGGCAAGACGCGGCTGGGGCGGCTCACCAAACAAGGCTCGACGTGGTTACGCTGGATTCTGATTGAGCTGTCGATGCATGCGATCAAGGGGGCGCCGCAGTTTCGGCAGCTCTACCATCGTGTGGCGCGGAAGCATGGTCGCAATGCGGGGCGCACGGCGGTGGCTCGGGCCATGCTGAAGACGATCTACGCGATGCTGAAGCACCAGGAAGCGTTTCGCCCGATCGAACAGGGGAGCACCGGTC
>Ga0209055_1002393_pt1 | contig 11894 bp, 11 predicted proteins | sample GraSoiAngelo_110_FD_185875 | JGI IMG/M metagenome (GOLD analysis project Ga0209055, IMG submission 185875) | Grasslands soil microbial communities from the Angelo Coastal Reserve, California, USA - 14_0903_12_30cm (SPAdes) (version 2) | ecosystem: Environmental > Terrestrial > Soil > Grasslands ... | reverse complement strand
CACACCCGCCGTTGACCGCCCCGCAACAGTGGGGAATGAGCATCGATCTCAATGTGTGCACCGGATGTCAGGCCTGCGTGATCGCCTGTCAGGCGGAGAACAACATCCCGATCGTAGGCAAGTTACAGGTGTCACATGGCCGCATCATGCACTGGCTGCGGATAGATCGGTATTACGCTAGTCGTAAAGCATTCAATCAAGACCGCGGCGAATGGCCGGAACACCCGGAGATGGTGTTTCAGCCGATGCCGTGTCAGCATTGCGAGAACGCGCCGTGTGAAACGGTTTGCCCTGTCAACGCGACGCTGCACAGCGAGGATGGCCTCAATGTCATGGCTTACAATCGATGCGTCGGCACGCGCTTTTGCTCGAACAACTGCCCATATAAGGTCCGGCGCTTTAATTATTTCGATTACAATCAGCGGCCGGTCGGCAAGAGAAAGATCGTGGGCGCATTCAACATTTACGAAGAGTATTTCGCGCCGCTGACGACGAAAGGCGCGCCGGACACGATCAAGATGCAGAAGAACCCAAACGTCACGGTGCGGATGCGCGGCGTCATGGAGAAGTGCACCTTCTGCGTGCAACGCATCGAAGAAGCAAAGATCGACGCGCATGCGCGCGCTGGCGCGAGCGGCAAAAATCTTCTCATCCCGCGCGACTCGTTCACAACCGCGTGCGCGCAGGCGTGTCCCACGGAAGCGATCGTTTTTGGCGATATCAAAGATCCGGAGAGTCGCGTTTCAAAAATGAAACAGCAGGACCGCGATTACCGGATCCTCGAATCTTTGAACACTGTCCCGCGAGTCAGTTATCTCGCGCGCATTCGCAATCCAAACCCGAAAATGCCGGACGCGGAGAACATCGGGGTGGCGAGTATGGAGGAGAAAACAGCGTGATGAATTTTCGATTTTCCATTTTCGATTGTCGATCGGGATTCTCGCTGACCTATCAACCTGAGCGGAGCGAAGGATCTCGCAAAGGCTGCACACCGCACGCGAGCGTTCCTTGCGTAATCAGTCACCGAGTGGGAGATCCCTCGCCGTCTGCGCGCCTCGGGATGACCACAGATTAGAAAATATGGACGGAGCACCCGCAGCAGCACCTGAAAGGGTCAAAGAGGCTGAGCGACAAATTGCGCATGTGCCGCTTGTTCTGAACCGGCGCAATTTCAGTTGGCTGACCGAGCGCATTTCCGAAGTAGTGGAACAACCAGCCCCGCGCTGGTGGTGGGTGGCTTTCACCATTACTGCAAGCACCGCGACCTTCGGACTTTTTTGCATTGGTTATCAGATTTCCACCGGCGTCGGCACCTGGGGAAATCAGATTCCGGTCGGCTGGGCCTGGGACATTACCAATTTCGTTTTCTGGATCGGTATCGGACACGCCGGCACGCTGATCTCAGCGATCTTGTACTTGCTCCGCCAAAAATGGCGTACCTCGATCAATCGTTCCGCGGAAGCGATGACACTCTTTGCGGTGATTTGCGCCGCAATTTTCCCCGGTATCCACGTCGGCCGCTTCTGGATGGCGTGGTATATGGCACCGATACCAAACAACTGGGGGATCTGGCAAAATTTCCGCAGCGCATTGATGTGGGACGTGTTTGCGGTTTCGACGTATTTCACCGTCTCGGTTTTGTTTTGGTACACCGGGTTGGTTCCGGACCTGGCGACTTTGCGCGACCGCGCGACCACAAAGATCAGGAAATTTCTCTTTGGATTTTTCGCTCTTGGCTGGCGCGGCGCGAATCGGCACTGGCGCCATTACGAAATGGCGTATCTGCTTTTGGCAGGGCTTTCGACGCCGCTGGTTCTTTCAGTTCACAGCGTCGTATCCTTCGACTTCGCCACGACAGTCATTCCGACTTGGCACAGCACAATCTTCCCGCCCTACTTCGTTGCGGGCGCGATCTTTGGGGGCTTCGCCATGGTGCTCACTCTGCTGTTGCCGGCACGCGCGATCTTCAAATTGCAGGACGTAATTACGCCGCAGCACATCGACAAAATGGCGAAGATCATTTTGTTGACCGGCTCTTTCGTCGGTTACGCCTACACCATGGAATTTTTCGTCGCCTGGTATAGCGGCAATTCTTTCGAACGCTTCGCGTTTTGGAACCGCGTCTTTGGTCCTTACTGGTGGTACTGGTGGCTCGGCATGCTCTTCTGCAATTGCCTTTCGCCACAACTTTTCTGGTTCAGGTGGTGCCGCCGCAACATCCTTGTCGTTTTCTTTGTCTCGATGTGTGTGAACGCCGGGATGTGGTTTGAGCGGTTCATCATTATTGCCGGCGGTCTGGCCCGCGATTTCCTGCCATCGTCCTGGAGAGTTTATCATCCCACGTGGGTAGATATTTGGACCTACATCGGCACGCTCGGGATTTTCACTTCGCTGTTCCTGCTTTTCATTCGATTCCTGCCGATGATCGCAATGTCCGAAGTGAAGACCGCGGTACCCGAGGCGGACCCGCATTACGGTGAGCCGCCTGGAGTGCGCTCGGTTTCTCCGGGCGGAAAGGAGCGCACACGATGATAAAGACTCCGTACGGCCACAGAGTTTACGCAATGGCGGCGGAGTATCAGAGCGCTGCTGCTCTCTATGAAGCGGCCGAGCGTGTCCGCGATGCTGGGTTCCGGCGTTGGGACGTTTACTCGCCGTTTCCGATCCATGGAATGGACGAAGCGATGGGATTGGGAAAATCGTGGTTGAGCGGCTGGGTTTTGTTCGGCGGAGTTTCGGGTCTGCTCACCGCTGCCCTCGTCGAATTTGGCCCCTCATGGTTTCTCTATCCGGTCGATGTGCATGGCAAGCCTTGGAATTTTTGGACCGTTCCCGCGTTTTTCCCAATCATGTTTGAGTTGACCGTGCTCTTCGCCGCGTTCGCCGCATTTTTTGCGTGGCAGGCAATGAACCGCCTGCCGCGGTGGAATCATCCGATGTTTAACTGGGACCGCTTCAGCCGGGTAACGAACGACGGATTTTTCCTGGCGATAGAAGCGCGCGATCCACGATTTACCGAAGATGGTGTTCGCCAGTTGCTCGAGCAAACCGGCGGACAACACATCACCATCGTGCACGAGGACTAAGTATGTTGCGCGGATTTTTCGTGATTTTTCTTCTGTCTACCATCGCGGTCATCGCGGTGTTTGGATTTCGCGGCCAAAAAAGCACGCAGCCGCCAACTGAAGTTTTTCCCGACATGGTGCGCCAGCCGAAGGTGCGCGCACAAGCGCCACTCGATTTCTTCGCAGATGGGCGCGGTCCGCGTTTGCCAGTCCCTGGCACAGTTCCGATCGGGTACGAAATGCCGAAGCCCGAGACCGCTGAAACGCAGGCCATTGAAGTCGGTCCCTGGTCGCATCCAAACGCGAGTTTCAGCGTCGGCACAAATTATTACAACACCGGCAAAATGCGCGATCAGTGGGGAACTGGTATTCCAGTGGAAGTGACGCGCGAGTTGATGGAGCGCGGGCAACAGCGGTTCAACATCACGTGCGCGATGTGCCATGGCCCCGCGGCCGCAGGCGACGGGATCACCAAAAAATATGGGCTTGCTACGGTGGTTTCGCTTCAAGACGAACGCATCCGCAAAATGTCTGACGGTGAAATTTTCAACACAATTACGAATGGCAAAAACACGATGATGGCTTACGGGCCGAACATCATCGTGCCGGACCGCTGGGCGATCATTGCTTATCTGCGCGCTCTGCAGCGCAGTCAAAACGCGGCGATTGCCGATGTGCCGCCGGAGCATCGCGGCGAGTTGGACAAAGCCGCCGAGAGCAAACCGCCTGAGGCCAAACCCGCAACGAAGCAGGAGGCGCCAAAAAAATGAGCGAGCGGTTACACGGCGTCCCGACGCCAGAAGGCGAATACTTCGACAGCGGCCGATTTGCCGGGCTCTCGTTTGTCCTTGGAGTCGTTGCAGTGATCGCGCTGGTGCTATGCGCCGTGGGCGCAATTGTGAACCCGCACCAGTTTGGTTATTCCTGGCTGTTTGCTTTTGCGTTTTTCTTCACGCTGTGTGCCGGCTGCTTTTTCTGGACAATTGTGCATCATGCAACCGATGCCGAATGGAGCGTGGTGGTGCGCCGGCAATTGGAAAATCTTGGTGCACTATTGACGGTGCTTGCGCTTCTGTTTGTCCCGATTCTTTTGCTCCGTCACCACTTGTTTGTGTGGATGGATATTCCGCCCGGAGTCGATCCCTCGCTTGATACGAAGCGGGCTTACCTCAACTGGCCTTTCTTTCTCGTGCGCGCCGTAATATTCCTGGGCTTCTTTCTGTTAGCGGCGCTCGCATTGCGGAGGCTTTCTGCTGAACAAGACAAGGACGGCAATCCGCGCTTCACAATCAGTATGCGCAAGGTTTCCTTCATTAGCCTGCCGATGTTTGCGCTGTGTCTGACTTTCGGCGCTTACGACTGGCTGGTGGGCCTCAACTACCGATGGTTCTCGACCATGTTCGGCGTTTACATCTTTGCGGGCGCAGCCGGCAGTTCGATGTCGCTTCTCGTTCTGGTGATCACGGCGTTACGCCAGGCTGGTTACCTGAAGGATGTCGTCACGGTCGAGCATTATCACATCATGGGGAAATGGATGCTGGCCTTCTGCATTTTCTGGGCCTACATCGGCTTCGGTCAGTACATGCTCATCTGGTACGCAAACATTCCAGAGGAGACGCAGTATTTCATCAATCGAAACACCCAATCGTGGTGGGCGTTGAGCATGCTCCTGGTGATTGGACGGTTCTTCGTACCGTTCGCGATTTTGCTTTTGCGCTCGGTCAAAACGCATCCCCGCCAGCTCTGCATCGTCGCGGCGTGGCTTGTGTGCATGCAGATGCTCGACATCTACCTGATTGTGCTGCCCTCGTTACACGGCACAGGCTTTCATCCAAGCATCTGGGATTTGCTTTCAGTCGTCGCAATAGGCGCGACGCTCGGTTTTGTTTATCTACGAATGGTGCCGAGGACTTCACTGTTCCCCGTGCGTGATCCGCGCCTGATCGAATCTCTCACCACCGTTAACTGAGATGGCTGACACTGAATCTCTTCGCAATATTGCGCATTCGCGGGCTCCGTTGTCGACGTGGCTGGGCGTCGTTCTTCTCTTCGCATTGTTTGGCGTAATCGTGCTGGCGATCATTGGGCCCATGCCGCGTGGAAGTGACTATGAAGAGACGCGGGCGAAGAAGCGGATGGAAAATCTCAAGACCGCGCAGGAAGACGCGGAGAAAGCGCTGAACACTTACGCTTGGGTGGACAAGAACAAAGGGGTTGTTCGCATACCGATTAGTCGTGCCATGGAGCTGACCGTTGCAGATCTCGCGCAGAAAAAGCCTGTTGCAGCGGGTCCGATTGCCACGCCTCCTCCGGCGCAAGCGTCGCCCGCGGGCGCAGGGAGTGCCGCAGCGTCACCAGCGCCCGCCGTTTCAAAACCTGGTGGTACCCAGGCTGCTGGCTCGCCGTCAGCATCTGTTCCCAGCGGATCGGCGTCACCGCCGAGCCAAACTGCTGGGTCGCCTTCTGCGGCGGCGCAGTCATCTCCACCCGCAGCCGCTTCTGCGAGCCCAGCCACGAGTCCATGAATGCCACCGCCACTGGAATTCCGTTGAAAGAACCGGCTGTCTCTGCCGTCGCTGGAGACACAGAGCAGTTGGAGCGCGCGTACATCGACGCTTCAACCCGCGTGCCAGTGCTGATGTTTTATGCATCGGCAATGGCGTGGTTAATCCTCGGAACGCTGCTGGCCGGGTTCGTTTCATTCAAACTCCACGAGCCTGACCTGCTTTCGAATATCAGTTTTCTCACATGGGGACGGGTGCGGCCCGCACACATGAACGTGATGGTTTACGGCTGGGCGTCCATGGCCGGAATAGGCACAGCGATCTGGCTTATGGCACGGTTGTGCCGGACGGTTTTGCGATATCCGTTGCTGCTTGTTGCTGGTGCGTGTCTTTGGAATTTGGGCGTATTCCTGGGTATCGGCGGAATTCTTCTTGGCGACAGCACCGGCTACCAGTGGCTCGAGTTTCCGCGTTACGCGGCGATCATTTTGTTCGTCGCCTACACGCTCGTTGCCTCGTGGGCAGTGCTCATGTTCCGTTATCGGCGCGGCGAACAAATTTACATTACGCAATGGTATTTGCTCGGCGCGTTTCTCTGGTTTCCGTGGCTGTATGCGGCTGGGCAATTGATGCTGTTCGCCGTACCGGTGCAGGGCGTTTTGCAAACGGCAGTCGGCTGGTGGTATGCGAACAACCTGCTCTTTCTCTGGTTTGGCGCCATCGCCCTCGGCACCGCCTACTATATGATTCCGAAAGTGATCGGGCGTCCGGTGTACAGTTATCACTTGGCCACAATCGGCTTTTGGACGTACGCGCTTTTCTCAAGCTGGACCGGGATGCAGCGACTCATCGACGGCCCTTTTCCGGCGTGGATGATCACCGCCAGTATCGCTGCGACTATTCTGACGATGATTCCCGTCGCGACGGTGGGCCTGAATCATCACATGACGATGCAGGGGTATTTTCCGCTGATGCGCTACAGCCCCACGCTGCGGTTCACCGTGTTCGGCGCGATGTCTTACACAGTCTTTAGCGTGGTTGGCCTGTTAATTTCATTACGCTCCGTCGCCAGCTATGTGAACTTCACCCAGGCGAGCGTCGCTTACTCGCACCTCGGTCTGTACGCGTTTTTCACCATGGTGATCTTCGGTTCGATGTACTACATCGTGCCGAGATTAGTCGGACGCGAATGGCGCTACGCATCGCTGATCAAGCTGCATTTTTGGGCGTCGGCTTACGGCATTGGTTTGATGACCCTCATGCTGCTCGTCGGCGGTTTTAGTCAAGGCTCAAGTATGGAGAATCCTACGCTCGCCTTTAGCGAGAGCGTGGAAACCGTGCTGCCGTATCTGCGCGGGCGCAGTCTCGCCGGGCTTTTGCTAACCGCCTCGCATTTTATTTTCGCGTATCACTTCGGATTGATGCTTTTGGGATTGGGGCGCACATCGACTGTCCCCACATTTCTCAACCCGGTTGAAGCGGAGACTTCGGGGGGACATTGATGAAAGGCCTCGCTCCTCTCTTTCTCGGAATCTTCGGCACGTTCGCCTTTTCATGGGTGGGATTGACCGTGATTCCGAATTGGCAAATCGGGCATCTCAATCCGCAATCCGACGAGGAAGGCACGGACATCTATCCGCAGCCGCAGTCTGGAATGTTCGAACGCGGCGCGCGCGTTTACGTGGCAAACGGCTGCGTCTATTGCCACAGCGAACAGGTACGCCCCGATTATGCCGGGGCCGATATCGAGCGAGGATGGGGTAACCGCCGCAGTGCGCCGCGCGATTACATTTTTGACCGGCAGGTGCTTCTCGGGAAAATGCGGATGGGCCAGGACCTCGCGAATATCGGCGCGCGCGCGCCCGCAGAACGGGCGAGTCCTTCGCCAGCTGGAGCTGCTGCTCCTGCAGGATCACCTGCGGGTGGAACAAGTCCAGCGGCCTCGCCGGCGCCACAAGGAGCAGCATCAGCTGCTTCGCCCTCTGCGAAGCAAAGTCCAAGTTCTTCTCCTCCAGCACAGGCTGCTTCGCCTGCGCCAGCAGGTTCGCCTTCAGTTGCGACTTCGCCTGCAGCAGTTGCCGCGTCGCCAGCGACATCGCCAGGATCATCTCCGCCGACCGCAGCCGCACCCGCGGGGCTCCAGACAGGTGTTGGCGCACCGTGGCCAATTCAAACCGTTGGCGAGCCGGCGATGTATTCGGCGGCATGGCACCACGTACATCTTTATTCGCCGCGCAGCATCAACGTTGATTCGAACATGCCGTCCTACCGTTTCCTCTACGAAAAGCGCCGTACCCATGAGCAACGTTCGGCAGACGCTCTGAAGCTTACCGGTGCGGATGCGCCACCAGAAGGTTGGGAGATCGTTCCCACCTACGACGCGAAATGTCTCGTTGCGTACATGATGGCGCTCAACCAATCGCATTCGCTCAAGGACGTCAGTTCGGTCAGCGGCGCACCGGCCACACCCGCGGGCGCAGCATCGCCGGCGCCATCGCCCGTTCCTGCAAAATGAGAATGTAATGAACGACGAACCGAAATCGCCAACGCGCATTGGCCAGGGGATGGATTACGGCGAACAGGCCGATGTCCAACAGGTCCATGCCGCTGTGCAGCGCGAAAAACGCGAACCGCGCGTCGGCGCCGAACCGCTCTCGATTTGGCTGATCGCGATCTACGGACTGGCGATATTTTTTGCTGGTGCGTATCTCGGGCGTTACTCCGGAAACTTTAGCGCCGGCGGCCTCGATCCGATGGGGGCGCCTCCTCCCGCAAAGAAAGCAGCGGGAGGTCCTGCTGGCGGTGAGCAAGTTGCCGAACTATCGCCGCGCGATCGCGGCAAAAAGATATTCGCTGCGAATTGTCAGACGTGTCATCAAGCCACCGGACAGGGTGTGCCCGGGCAATATCCGCCTCTCGCGGGTTCTGAATTTACAAACGGTGGCTCCCGGCGCATGGGCATGATCGTGCTCAAAGGCTTGCAAGGACCGGTGAAAGTGAAAGGACAACAGTATGGTACCGCAGTCATGCAACCGTGGGACAAAACCTTGACCGACCAAAAAATTGCCGACGTCATGACCTACGAGCGGAGTGACTGGGGCAACAGCGCCAGCCCAGTCACAGCTGAACAAGTCGCAGCGTTACGGAAAGAACTCGCCAGTCATCCGGAATCCTTCACAGAGCATGACATTCTCGCGGCTCCTGATGAGGACATTCCGGGAGGCGGCGCGCCAGCGGGCGGCGCGCCACCGAAACCCGGCGAAGCCGCAAAACCAGGTCAGCCGCCGAAACCGTAACGATACCGCACAGTTAGCCGCGACTGTGGGGATGTACGTTTCTTCATTTATTACCCGCGCAACTTTGCCTGCTGCGGACGATTTAAATTTGTATGAGAAACTACGCTAAAATTCTATTCTCAATGCTCGCGGCTGTGATTTGCGCGACTGCGTTTGCAGCGGACCAGCCCGCGTGCAAGAAGACCGGCAAGAATTGCCCGATGAATAACGGTAAGGCATGCAATTGCGGCAAGAGCTGCGATTGCTAGTCAAACGCAGCAGCCGCGGATTAACCAATTGTAAGGCTTTTCCGCCAAACGCCATCGTGTACGTGGCGACGGTCTGTGACGGCTGACGTTTCTGTGATCGATCACGATGCTGTTGCGCTCGCGGGAATAAAATTTTCAAATTCTTCGAATCGAAGTCGCTTCCGCAGCTCATGGCGGAGCAACAAGAGATTTGCGCACATCTGAAGAACGATCGACCCAACCGAGAGATACCAGACCTCCCTAATCTCGAATCCAGGCATACGTGAGATCAGCAGCGCCGGCAGAGCGAATAGCACCAGGCGTGTCATCGAGCTAAACAGCGGCGGCAGCGTGTTACCGATTCCCTGAAAGACACTCGAACTTGTAAAAACAATTCCCGCCGAGACGAAATTCAATGAGACGATCCGCAGGTAATCGCTGCCAAAGGCAATCACTCGCGGGTCGCGTGAGAAAATCCGAATCAGCGTCGCTGGTGCGAGATATACAATCAGCGTGAGCCCCAGCATCATCAGCGACGCAATCCCGATCGCCGAATAAACAGAGTGCCGGACTCGATCCGCGCGGCGTCCGCCGAAGTTCTGTCCCACAACGGGCGAAACAGCAAAGCTGAGCGCAACTACCGGTAAGAAGAGCGCCTGCATCACGCGCGCGCCGACTCCGAAGCCGGCCTGGGCCGCTGGTCCAAAGCCGCGGATGATCGCGTAAACGAGCAGGATGTAAACAAACATCAGCAAAAACTCGGCACCGGCCGGCACACCGATCTTCAGCATCGCCCCGCAAATTTTTGTTTGCGGCCGGAACAGCGGAAACCGAAACCGCAGGTAATGGTATTTTTTTTCGAAATAAATTATCATCAACACATCGGCGACCAGAATCGAAATGAACGTAGCAAGCGCTGCGCCGGTCACACCGAGCTTCGGCCAAGGGCCGATTCCAAAAATCAGCAACGGAGCAAGGACGATATTGAGCAGCACACTGAGGACCTGAAATCCCACAGCCGGCTTTATGATGCCGGTGGCTCGCAAGGCCGAACCTAGCGCCACAAGTGGAAATTGAAGTAACATTCCCGGAAGAAACCAGAGCAGATAAGCTTTTGCCAATGTCGCTGTTGCTGCGTCTGCGCTTAGCCAGTCACAATATGCCGGGCGCAGAATAAACCCGACCACGCCGAGCGCGAATGCGATCACGATCGACATGACGAAAGACTGGTTGAATGCGAGTTCCGCGTGCGGCTGGTCCTTTCTTCCGGCTGCTTGCGAGATCAACGTGGTTGTTCCCACGCCGAGCATTTGAGTGAGCGCCAGCACAATCATTGTGAGGTTGCCGGCCACACCGACTGCAGCAATCGCTTCTTTCCCGAGGTGTCCCACCCAGTAGAGATCGGCCAACAAATAAAGCGTCTGTACGAGGACGCTCGCTGCCAAAAACGCCGACATATGCAGCAAGTGTTTGGTCACTGAGCCTTCAGTAAGATCCTTCATGCGTTCGCGAAGCTTCGCTGAATCATTCAGTTGCTCAAGATTTGAATACTACCAGTCGAGCCACGTTCCAGGCTTTCGACGATCTAACCTTCTATTTCGCAGTTATTGAGACTTCGAAGACGAAGCTTTCCTCTCGCCGGGACGACTTTCAGTCCGCGCCAGCTCGCGAAGTGAAGCTGGCGATGGAATATTGTTCCACTCCATCAGGATCTTTTCCGTTTTTGGACCATTGTCATTCAGCCAGGCACTCATTTGGTCGCCGACTTTTTCGCCGTAAATGCGATGTGAATAAACAATCGAGCAGCCGACACCGTTTACCAATTTAAACCGGGCAAACGCCACCTCGATAAAATTTGGACGGCCAAAAACGACGGCGATGAAATGCTCCGCTGGCCGATCTGGTGTCCGAGGGACTGAATCAGTCCTGAGCACTCTACCATTGTGGCTTTTGTAATTTTCCAGGACCGCGTTCGCCTTCGCTGCCAACGCATCACCATCATGAGCGCTCTGATAAACGTTGATCGTGATCATGTCCGCCCACTTGTCGAGGTTCTCCTGACCTTCCGGCGTAAATTCATGTTGATCATTCTGGGACCAGCGATGGAAATAATCGATTCCTCCGAAAACAAGTGCCGGCTTCGTTGCTGTGGCGGCGGCGCGCGCGTGTTGCGCATCGAGCGAGATGCACCCGAGCGTCATTGCCGCAAGAAACTGAACGACGCGAACTCTCACAAGTAATACGCTCATGCTGTCGCCGGCGGCGGGGGGATCGGAGGAGTAACTCCGGCAGCGAATCGTTTTTGCCAGCTGGCACGATGAAGAATCAGAAAGATGAGCCAGCCGACGAATGCGAACAGGCCCGCGGGAAGCGTAACCAGCATGAACCAACCCGTCACACCGAGCGAATAAAGAAGCTCGCCACAATCGTGCCCGTTGATGATGCACGGATGCACCGAACCTTCGTCCACTTTGCATCCGTAGGCATTGGCGATCGCTGCGCACAACATCACTGATCCAATCGGCGCAAACGCGAACAAAACAATGAGGACGAGGGCAACCCCGTAAAGAATCCAGGGGAACCGTTTCCTGACCGGTAGAGGCGGCGGATTCATTGCGCGGCTCACTGCCGATGCGTCTTCTTGAACCCCTCCTCTTAACCGTTTTCAAAGGACAAATCCCAATTCTGCTTATTGCCGGATCCCTGCTCAAAATATTTCTGAGCCATCATGTTCAACTCGGCGGGTGTCGGCAATTTTGCGTCGTGCGGCGCTTGCTCTCCGGCTTTCTCTCCGATCCAATA
>Ga0209055_1002392_pt1 | contig 11896 bp, 11 predicted proteins | sample GraSoiAngelo_110_FD_185875 | JGI IMG/M metagenome (GOLD analysis project Ga0209055, IMG submission 185875) | Grasslands soil microbial communities from the Angelo Coastal Reserve, California, USA - 14_0903_12_30cm (SPAdes) (version 2) | ecosystem: Environmental > Terrestrial > Soil > Grasslands ... | reverse complement strand
AAGTATTGTTGTCCATCCCATTTTCACGCGGGAAATACTAAACATGCATAATCCTCCATTCTGAGGGTACAGGAAAAGCCTGCATCATGGAACTAATACTTTTCCCCTTGGTCAGTCCATATAATAACCACCGACTTACGCAGGAGCATGCTCCCTCCACTGATACGCTGCGGCGAGCACCGGGGAAGAGATAAGGAGACGGGGTATTAAATACCCTCCCCAAATTTTCGAGCGTTCTTTATTGTGCCGTCCCAGTAGCCTTGTCGCTGACATTCAGGGTAGTTTTGTAGGTGCCGGGTTCCTGACCGAGAACGTCGCGTTGATCGCGCAGCTCGCACCGACTGCAAGGGTTCGAGCGCAGGTGCGGCTGGAAATGGCGAGCGGAAGAAGTGGCGCAGATGGCGGGCACTAGGCTGTTCACGCTCAGCCGCCTGCTCTGTGATTGGGCGGAACGAGGCATCATTCAGCCAGAACGCAAAGCCGTTGTTTTTAGAGAGCCTTCCCGCCCTGCTGGAAGTGAACGGAGTCGTCGAACTGGTTTATGAAGAGAATGTAATCGCGGATTCGAGACGGATAACTTCGGAGGCTGCTGGGATCCGCTTAGCGGATCGTCGCCTTGTCACAAGACCCAGGCAGTCACTGCGGCAACCACACCGGTCGCTATCCACTTTGCCAGATTAGAATCGAGAAGCCCTCCCACGGCGACGGGAGCAGCTCCCCGTCTCTTTTTCTTGGGCTCCGGCGATGGCTGCGATCCTGATTCGTCTCGCGTCGTCTCCTGGCCCTGAGCTAATCGGGCAGTCCCACTACCGTCGCTGGTGGTCAGGTCGCCCTTACGCGCCGCAATCTGGATCGTCCCATCTAATGCTCCGACTTCAAACTCCGTCCACACCCCTGCCACTGGTGATACGGTGACTTCGCCAACGCGAGTGGCGAGCAACTTCGAGGTGGCCACGGCGGTCCTGACCGGCTAAAGCGCGGGCGGCTTCAATTCTTTGAGGAGATAGGTCCTGGTGCTCGCCGGGAAGCGTGGGTTCCGCAGAATTTCCCGCAAAAGAGCGGGCGGCAGCGAGCGAGCGAATTCCAGTATCTTGGCGAGAGGTGTTTTCTCGTGGCGCAGCAGAGCAACCCGAACTTCCCGCCGCAAGGACCATTTCGCATGTTGGCAGACAGCTTCGACGAGATTTGTGAGCGCATCGTGCCGGGCTAGTGCTTTCACAATGGAAGATTCGCTCAGGCGCGGGTTCTCCAAGGCAGCGCGGATGACGCGCGGCTCTTTCTCTGCCAGCAGTTCTTCCGCAATGCGCCTGGAAGCGCGACAGGCCAGGGACAACTTCTCGCCGGATGAGATAGTTTCCAGCCGGGTGACGAGGGCTTCATCAGCGGCTCGCTTGATGTCGGCAGGAACGACGGGCGTAAGGGCAACCTGCATCAGGTCAAAGGTGTAGAGATGGCGGAGCATTGCAAGCGACACATGGCGAGGCGTCCTGGGATGTTCCACCACCCGTCTCCGTACCTTCCGCAGCTTTACTAGGTTTGCGTTCCTGGTCAGCGCCTCGCATGCCTCCGCTGGCAAGTCCGGGTGCTTCAGCAAGGCCAGGGCAAGATCCTCCGTCAGCGCAGAGTCTGAAGCCGCATTCTTCAAGCTTTCGGCCGACTGGCTTTCCTGTTGGCGCGGGGCCGAGCCGGATTGTTCGTCTTCAAGCTCGTTTAGACTCATGACTCTGAATGCCGGTTATCTTGCCGACTGTTGCCACGGTAGGCTCGCGTCGGAGCACAACCAAGACGTGGGAAAGCCGTGGCAGGGCTATGCTCCTCGACGCGCCAGCCTCAAGGCTCCCTTCACCGGCTCGATAACGGTAGAGCCGACTGTGGCGTGCGGATATTCGGAACGCAGACTATTGTAAAAAACCTGCCGCACCAGAGCAGAGTTTCGAAATACACCTCCGGACATGGCCACCGGGACGTTTGGCTGCTGCGGAAAAAGGCGCCCAATCACGATTTTCGCAATGCCGGCCAGTTCGGCTCCGGCCTGTGTCAGCACCGTGCGGGCCAACTGATCTCCCTCATCGGCAGCAGAAAGAACATGGGGCAAGAGGCTGGAGAAATCCGGTGGCGGCGTGGCGTTAGCTACCCTGACCAGGTCATCCAGACTCTCCACAGCCCACGCCCTGGTGATGACCTGAAGCAGAATGGAACTTCCGCCTTCGTCGTGAGCGTGTACAGTCGCGGTAACGGCCGAGCGGCCGATCCAGTGGCCGGAGCCCTCGTCACAAATTGCAAATCCCCAACCGCCCGCGCGTGCCGTCTGGCCCCGCGCATTCTTGCCGTATGCGATGGAACCAGTGCCGGCAATAACCACCACGCCCGGACTGCTGTCAAAGGCAGCTTGCAAGGCAATCACCGTGTCGCCGACAACCTGAATTTCTCCGGGAACAAGTTCGGCGACCATGTGCCGCACTTTCTCGGCGATCTGCGGCCGCGCGCCACCCGCAGTCCCTATGCAGGCGCGCTGGATTTGTCGCGGCTCAACTCCTGCGGCGCGAGCAGCCTGCCGAATCGCCTCGTGCAGCGCGCTGCGAGCCTGGGCTTCCCCGACGCGAATAATGTTGCTGGCGCCGGCGGTGGCGCTGGCCAACCATGAAGTATCGTCCCCCACTGCGCAAGTGGTCTTAGTCCCGCCCCCGTCGATTCCCAGAAACAGAGCCACGCCTTACTTCTATCACAGCCGCTGGTGAATCCAGGGCTTTGCGAAATAGATACCCTGTCTAACTTGTCGTTTCTGAGGAGCGAAAGCCCGGTACTCTAGAAGGGCGTCACTTGTCATTGCCAGCGGCTTTTAGCCGCAAGGAATCTGCTTCGTAGCGCAACCGCGCACAACACGCATGGGACTAAACAAGTTGGATTTCACGATCGTCGCGGTCTACCTGGCCGGGATCACTCTGTTTGGCCTTCGTTTTCGCAAACGCCACCGCTCCTTGAAGGACTATTTTCTCGCCGATCGAAATATTCCTTGGTGGGCGATTGCTCTTTCGATCGTCGCCGCTGAAACCAGCACGCTCACCATCATCAGCATCCCCGGACTCGCCTACGATACCAACCTCGAATTTCTGCAAGTCGTCCTTGGCTATCTGGTGGGCCGGGTGATCATCAGCTTCATTCTGCTTCCTCATTATTTCCGAGGCGACTTGTATACCGCTTATGAACTGATCGAGCGGCGCTTTGGAGGCCGCTTGCGGTCGTTGACAGCGGGGCTGTTCCTGCTGACGCGCACGGCGGCGGAAGGGGTCCGTGTATACGCCGTCTCGATCGTGGTAACGATTGCTTTAGGCACAGGTGAAATCGCCTCTATTGCGATCATCACCGGGCTGACCCTGCTCTATACTTTTGAAGGCGGGCTCACAGCGGTAATCTGGACCGATGTCGTACAGACAATTATTTATGTGAGCGGGACTCTGGTCGGCCTGTTCACGATTCTCGACCTGGTGCCCGGCGGATGGCCGGCAATTCATGGCTTGGCCGAGAACATGGGCAAGTTACGCGTATTCGATTTCAGCCCCGACTTCTGGAAGCCGTATACATTCTGGGCCGGAGTTCTAGGCGGAGCTTTCTTTGTTACAGCGAGTCACGGAACCGATCACCTCATCGTGCAGCGATTACTGGCGGCACGTAGTCAAAAGCAATCCGTCACCGCTTTGCTAACCAGCGGCGTTGCAATTCTTTTTCAATTCGCGCTGTTTTTGATTTTGGGTGTGATGCTCTACGGCTTTTACCGCGTGCCGTCGGCAACCTTCGGGAAAGCCGATTTTATCTATCCCACATTCATTGTCAGCCGCATGCCACACGGCATCTCGGGCCTGCTGATCGCCGCGATATTGGCCGCGGCTATGTCCAATCTCAGCGCTGCGCTGAACTCATTGTCCTCCAGCTCGATGATTGACTTCTATCTCCGCCGAAAGCCGCAAACCGAAGAACGGCGCCGCGTGCAACTCTCGCGGCTTGCCACGCTGTTTTGGGCCTTGGTGCTATTCCTGCTGGCCGTCCTCTCCTTGCATAAAGTCGCTCGCGTCGTGGAAGTCGGGCTGTCCATCGCTTCGGTTGCTTATGGCGCACTGCTGGGAGTCTTTCTGCTGGGAGTTCTTACCCGGCGCGCCAATCAGCATGGCGCCATGGTGGGCATGCTGTGTGGCTTCGTCGTGGAACTATATATCTGGCTCGCCACGCGGGTGCCGTGGACTTGGTACGTGGCGATCGGGACACTTGTGACCTTCGCCGCCGGATACACCGCCAGCTGGCTCCGGCCAGACCGGTCTAATTGAATCGTGCGCGGAGTCCTTCTCTGCAAGCTCTGCGATCTCGGCGGTTAGAAAATTTTTCACGTATACTCAACTCCCCGTGCCGCCAGAAATGGCCACCAGAATCTCTACCTCTGCTGACCTGTCCCGCGATCTTGGCCTCAGCCACGCGGGAGCGGTGGTCATCGGCACCATCATAGGCAGTGGAATCTTTCTGGTCCCCGCCGAGATGACGCAAGCGGTGGGCTCGGCGAAGCTTGTTTATCTCGCCTGGCTGGTGGGTGGTCTGCTCTCCTTCTTCGGAGCGCTGACCTACGCGGAATTGGGCGCGATGAAACCGGAAGCAGGTGGCGAATATGTCTATGTGCGCGACGGTTACGGCCCGCTCGCTGGATTTCTCTACGCCTGGGCCACCTTCCTCATCTCCAAACCGGCATCGATCGCGACCATTGTCACCGGGTTAGTCCGCATCCTCGGCACATTTTCGATTTTCTCTTTTTTCTCGCGCCATTTGCTTACGGCTCCCCTTGCGATCAGCTACGGGCAACTGGTCGCAATCGCTGCCGCCATATTCATCTCGATCCTGAATTACAGCGGAATCAAGAAGGCGGGCGAATTCCAGCTGGTTTTCACGATCTTGAAAGTCGCCATCATCCTGGGCATCGTAGGCTTGGGATTCAGCTATCGCGCCGGAAGCTGGACCAATTTTTCCGGCAGCTATGCCGGCGCCAAGGGCGGCATCGCGGGTTTCATGGCGGCCCTGGTGGCGGCCCTGTGGGCTTATGACGGCTGGAATGACCTGAACCAGGTTGCCGGCGAAATTCGCTGCCCCGAACGAAGCATTCCGATTGCCTTGATCGGGGGCGTTGCCGTTGTCGGCGCGCTCTACATCCTGATGAATGCCGCTGTGCAATTCGTGATGCCTGCCTCCGCTATCGCCAACTCGGAGCGGCCAGCCTCCGAGGCAGCTGTGCTGGTAATGGGGAGCCTGGGTGCCAGTATTGTCTCCGCCGGGATGGCGTTATCCATGCTGGTCACATTGAACGGCACAACCATGAGCGGCGCCCGCGTTCCTTTTGCGGTGGCCCGCGATGGATACTTCTTCCGCGTCCTGGCCGAAGTTCATCCTCGGTTCCATACGCCTTCCGTGTCCATCATCGTGCAAGCCGTCCTGTCGATTCTCTTGCTACTGGTAGGCGGCAGTTTTCGCCAACTGTTTTCGCTGGCCATTTTTGCGGAATGGCTTTTCTACATGATTACCGCCAGCACAGTGTTCATTTTCCGCCGGCGAGATCCGGCCGCCCAACTTCCTTATAAGGTCTGGGGTTATCCGCTGGTACCGGCGCTCTTCATTGCCGTGTCGGCCATCCTTCTCTACTACACGTTCGCGGGCAATTTTTTAGACTCCCTCGTGGGCATTCTGATCGTTCTGGCAGGCGTGCCTGTCTTCTATGTTTTCTCCCGGCACCAGCGGGCCAACACCAATTGAATCTTAAGTTTGTGCCGTTCTGAACGGCTGCTATTACTGAAGTACATGGGCAGCGGACACGTTTACCCCGTCTCCCATATGTCCTAATTTAAGAACTCCACCCGCGCACGTCCCCCAGGCTCGGGCCTCCCCCTTGGAGCACAAGAACAATCATGTCACGATCTGGAGTCAGCCTGACGTTAGGGCTCCTGCCGGAGCACAAGGTCAATAGCCGCGCGATGGCGGCCAGCTACACAGCCGTGGTCCTGCTCGTGCTTCTGCTGATCAATCTGGGCCTGCTGTTTCCGGAGCATATCCAGCTAACTCGTTATCACATCTCCAGTTGGATCCCCGTGGACTTGGTTCCGCCCAAGCCGGAGCCGCCGCGTACACAGATTGTCGAGAAAAAGCCGCCGCCCGTTGCGCCGCCACAGGTGACAACCAGCGCGCGCCTCGAGGTTCCTCATGAGCGGCGCACCCCGAAGGCGGCGCAGCCCGAGATGGCACCGCCAAAGATCACAACGACTCCACAATTTATGCCAACGGTTTTCAAGCCGGGTGGAGCACGTCCTGCCCTGGTGGTCCACACCGGAGAATTTGGCAGTTCGGCTCCGGTCACGGTCAACGCTCCTATTCAAAAAGTTCAGACCGGCGGCTTTGGTGATCCCAATGGAGTTCCGGGCCAGGGCAAGCCGAACGCGCACCTCGAGGTTGCCAGCACGGGATCGTTTGATTTGCCCAGCGGACCCGGCAAAGGCAATGGCACAGGCGGCGCAAAAGGCATAGCAGGGAATATCGCGAGCGCGGGTTTTGGCAGCGGGATCGCGACCCCTGGCCAGGGTGACGGACGCAGCCCGGGGCGCGGGTCGGTACAGAGCGCCGGCTTCGCCGCTCAGCAAGCCCCCAGCGCACCGCGCCCGCAGCGCCCGATTGAAACCGGTCCCGCGACGACTCCGGTCGAGATTACGTACAAACCCAACCCTGCATACACCCAGGAGGCTCGCCAACTCAGACTCGAAGGCGAGGTTCTCCTGGAAGTGATGTTCGGCGCGAGTGGGCAGCTACGCGTGAGTCGCGTCGTCCGCGGGATGGGGCATGGTTTGGATGAAGCGGCCATCGCGGCGGCCACCAGGATGCGCTTCAAACCGGCCATGCGCGACGGTCAGCCGATGGATTCCACGGCAATCGTGCATGTCGTTTTCCAGTTAGCTTACTGAACAGAAACGAGAGGGACGAGTTATGTGTGCTTTGAGATCGACCTTTACCGCACTCCTGCTAATCACGGGGAGCGCTTTCGCTCAGCAATCGCAGCCGGTCGAAGCTACCCGGTCCGCGGAGCAACCCACAATCACGACTTCGGCTCCCGCGCCCCAACCTACGGCTCCCAAGCCAACGCCTGCGCAGGCAGCCCCGGACCAGCCGCAACCGGCTCAAGCTGCCCCCACCACCCTGGATCAGGTGGTGGACCGCATTATCCAGCGCGAGGTTGGGTTGATGGAGATGCTGAAGTCGCGCACGCCCATTGTCGAGACTTACCTGCAGAACCTGCAGTGGGATGCGCAACTCGGCCCCGTCCCCAAAAATGACCGCTACTTCCTGGGCCGCGTCGACCTCAGTGAATCGATTGACCGCAAGACCTTTCTCAGCGATGAAAGCATGGAAAAGCACCTGCTCGGCGGCTTCACTCGTCTGTTTAAGGTGCAGTACCAGCCGCTGGGATTTTCCTGGATGATCTTTGCCGACCGCAGCGACTTTGACAAACAGCACTACGATTTCCAGTATGTCCGCCGCGAATTTCTTGGCGAGGTCCGCTGTCTCGTCTTTGACGTCACCCCCAAGAAGGGCTCCGGCAACGGGCGCTTCCTCGGCCGCATCTGGGTCGAAGACCAGGATTTCAACATTGTTCGCCTGAACGGCACCTATGCGCCGCGTCCGAAAAATGCCTACTTCTTCCACATGGATAGCTGGCGCTTAAACCTGGTACCCGGATACTGGGTGCCGGCTTACATCTACAGCGAAGAAGGCGACTTCAGTTTCGGCGCCAAGAACAAGGTGGCGTTCAAAGCCCAGAGCCGCATCTGGGGCTACGATCTGAGGAAGAGCAGCAGCGAAGACGAGCTGACTCAGGTGCTCGTGGATTCCACCGTAAAAGACGAAAGCGCCGCCGCCCGGGACGCCAGCCCGGTCGAGAGCATACGCGCTTTCCAACAGGAAGCCGAAAACAACGTCGTGGAACGCCTGGAACACGCCGGACTGCTGGCGCCTGCCGGCGACGTTGACAAAGTTCTCCAGACTGTCGTCAACAACCTGGAAATCACCAACAACATTGATCTGACTAGCCCGGTTCATGCGCGGGTGATGTTGACTTCCCCGCTGGAATCTTTCCACGTCGGCAACACCATCGTACTGAGCCGAGGATTGATCGACACCCTGCCGGACGAAGCTTCGCTGGCCATGGTCCTGTCCCATGAACTGGCGCACATCGTTCTGGCGCACAATCTGGGCAGTAAGTACGCTTTCAACGACCGCATGCTGTTCTCCGATGAATCCACGTATCAGAATCTCGGCTTCCGCCACAGTCCGGAAGAGGAAGCTGCAGCCGACAAGAAGGCGGAAGAGTTGCTGAAGAGCTCGCCCTATGCTCAGAAGCTCGGTAGCGCCGGACTATTTCTGCGCATGTTGGCCGCCCGGGCCCCGGCGCTCAACGGCCTCTTGACGCCGCATCTGGGCAATGGGCTGGTGGAAAAGGGCGCGGTCATTCGCATGGCCGATTTGATGGAGACGGCCCCAGAACTCGACATGAACAAGCTGGACCAGGTCGCCGCCCTGCCCCTGGGCGGACGAGTCAAGATGAATCCGTGGGACGATCGGGTCGAACTGGTGAAGAGCCAGCCCGTAGCCATCACTTCGCCTCGCGAGAAGATGCCATTTGAGGTCACGCCTTTCATGCCGCGCCTCAGCCGGTATAACAGCGGCAACAACACTGAGGCAGCAAGTGCCGTCAAAACTGGCAATTAGATTTTCCTAACTTAACTTGATGCGCTCGAGGCCGGGACCGGAACAGATTCCGGACCCGGCCTTCGATTTTTCAGGCGGGAAAAACGTCAGACTGGCCAGTCAGCGCAACTCGTCGAGGCGTTTTCGCATGTCTGTACCCCAGCACTTTACGTACTCATTGCAATGTTCGCAGTCTGGCCGGGCGAGTCTCACGAAATTCAACAGGAAGCAGAACCAGCGTCTCCAGCGCACGATCCATCTCATCAGCCCGTTCGGGGGGGAGCAGCCTGGCGAACAGGGCGCAAAATTTTGCCCCGGGAGCGTCGGCAGTGGAACCCGGATGGGAGGCGCTGCCTTGTAGCAGTCGTCACAGGCGCGACTCCTCTGCCGGGACCTGCAATCTGATTGCTGATGCAAAGGCCGCATCCACGCCTGCGGAAACGCATTTCTGAATGCGATTCCCTTCCCGGCACAGAGGTAACCATCCGTAACTCCCCGTCCGGTATCTGACCTGTTTAAGCCGGCCAGCGTATAAATAGATTGCTTTGCTCATACCGTTAACGATATGAAACCGGGAGAGATTCGTAGAGGGGATGCGGGACGATGAGTACAGGAGTGGCTCCGGCATTCAGGCAAGAAACGTCCAAGCGGAGGATTCCTCGCTACAAGCTAGCGATACCTTTGGATCTCACCGTATTGCGATCGGGCGTGCCCGACAAGATTTCAGGAAGCACCATCGAGATCGGTGAGGGCGGAATGGGGGTTGTCGCAGCGTCGCAACTGCTGGTGGGCGAGTCGGTCCGCGTTGAGTTTCTTGTTCCGCACATGAGCTCGCCGGTGCGGGCCACGGCGGTCGTACGCTATCAGCGGGACCAATGTTTTGGCCTCCAGTTTCTCCGTTTGCCTGTCGCCCAGCAATTGAGAATCCGTTACTGGACGCGCCACGAAGGCGAAATTCTGTTGGCGGCGCAACCAGGCGCCACGGTCGGAACCGAAGTAGCCGAACCCAAGCTGCCCGTGGACTTCAAAGACTCCGAAAGCTCAAAATACAGGTTCGGCATCCGGCGCATGGTTTCGATCGCCGTTTGCGCAACCGTGGTAGCGGCTCTAATGGGAGGGTGGCACTGGCAGCGAGGCTGGCGGGAGTTGGAAGGGAACGCTCCGGCCAAAGGGACGGCGATGGCGAAACCGCAGGTGAAGGTGCCAGCCGACACAATGGAGCGGCGGGTCATCCACGAGGTCACGCCCGAATATCCGGCACTGGCGCAACAGGCGGGCATCGAAGGCACCGTGGTGCTCCGTGCCATCGTGAATGCGGCGGGCGCCGTCAGCCAAGTGAAATTGGTCAGCGGGCCGCAGGCACTGTCACAGGCAGCCATGGATGCGGTGCGTTGGTGGCGCTATGAGCCTTATTTCGTTAATGGTCAACCCGCAACCGTTGAGACCACCGTGTCGGTGAACTTCCGACTGACAAACTGACTCGGTCAGCTCTCCTTCGCTTTTGGCCCCTTGCCCGGCAATCCCGCCGGATTCTCGTGAGTGCGCTCGCGGAAACTCCCCTTCATTCCGGCTGCCAAAGATATGCTAGATTCGCCGTACTTGTCCCGTAGCTTGTCGGCTGCCGACAACGCCTGCTTCCAGCGCTCATGCCGACTTCCATCGAGCAGGTCTATCTGCCCTTCTTTACTCTCGAACGACGAAGCATGCACACCCAGCAGGCGCACTGCCTGCCCTCTTCGCCAATTCTTTCGAAAGAGAACCCGGACTTGTTCAAAGATTTCCGTGTCGAGTTGTGTCACGCCCGCAAGACTATGGGCGCGCGTGATGGTCGTGAAGTCCTTGTAGCGCAGCTTGAGCTGAATCGTGCGGGCATGCAGATGGTGTTCCCGCAGCCGACGCCCAACCATTTCCGACAAGCGCATGAGCGTGCATTCGAGCTGTTCCTGGTTTGGCGTGTCTTCGTTGAAGGTGTGCTCGTGGCTGATCGACTTGGGATCCGTGTCGGCGCCCACCTCGGTATCAAACCAGCCGCCCGCGTCTTTGCCTTGTGCCTTGCCGGCCAGTGCCAGTCCCCACTTTCCAAAATGCTGCTCCAGTTCCGATTCCTCGAACGACGCCAAGTCGCCAACTTTGTGCACTCCGAGAGCATCGAGGTTCTGTTCCATCACTTTACCTACGCCCGGAATGCTGCGGACATCCAAGGGCGCAAGGAACTTGGCTTCCTGGCCCGGAATTACCCATAGGACGCCGTTCGGCTTGGCCTGCGCCGACGAGACTTTCGCAATCAAACGCGAGGTACCGATACCGATGGAGCAGTTGAGCTGGGTACAGGACTTCATTTTTTGGTGCAGGGCGTGGGCCGCCTTCAAGGGTGGGCCATGCAGGCGCTCGGTTCCGCTCATATCGAGATAGGCCTCATCGATGGAAGCCATCTCCACCAGCGGCGAAAAACCATTCAACACCCGGTAGACCCGCTCGGAGCATTGCCGGTAGCGCTCAGGATGTCCGTCGACGAAGATAGCGTGCGGGCACAGCCTGGCCGCCGTCCGCAAAGGCATGGCCGAGTGCACCCCAAACTCGCGCGCCTCATAGGAGGCCGCCGAGACCACACCACGCTCGTTCCGCTGTCCGCCGACCACCACAGCCTTGCCCTTCAGCGCAGGATCGAATAGCTCCTCCACCGAGACGAAGAACGCATCCATGTCCACGTGAAAGATGGTCTTGAGGAAGGAAGTCATGCAGGAACCTGCTGGATTGTACCAACTGGGGCCAAGCGGGCGGGAGACCACGCTTTTCAAGGTCGTCATAGAAAGGGACGAACCCTCGTGACTTACGCCCCATAGCTAAAGCTAGGGGCTTCAAGGGCCACGCCGGCTATCGCAGGCGTTTCGGTCCTTAGGCGCAGTCCGCGCCTTAAAATCTCCAATGCCGAGGCGTGGTCGCGGATGGTCTCCAAACCGCAAGCCGAACAATGATGCTTCCTGTCCCACAACTGCTTGGGCACAGCTCGACCACACGGGCATTGTTGCGATGTGCCACGGGCATTCACTTTCACCAGCCATCGACCAGCGCTTTCAGCCTTGTACGATAGCTTTCGGATGAAGCCTGACCACGCGGCATCGTGTACCGACTTGGC